>Ga0209086_10000180_pt1 | contig 55427 bp, 54 predicted proteins | sample M_130207_XF_Meta_FD_187312 | JGI IMG/M metagenome (GOLD analysis project Ga0209086, IMG submission 187312) | Freshwater microbial communities from Lake Montjoie, Canada to study carbon cycling - M_130207_XF_MetaG (SPAdes) (version 2) | ecosystem: Environmental > Aquatic > Freshwater > Lake... | reverse complement strand
GCGCGCAGGGCAGCCGTGGCGGTTGCGGGGTCCACTAGGAAGTGGAGTACCCCCATCTGCCACAAAAGAGGCTGACCATGCGCAAGTTGAAAGAAGTGCTGCGGCTCGCGTCGCTCGGACTGAGCCAGCACCAGATCGCCCGGAGTTGTTCCCTCTCCCAAAGCACCGTCCATGAGTACGTTTCGGCCGCCCGCGCTTCGGGCGTCCAGTTGCCGATTCCAGCGGACTGGAGCGACCACCAGATCGAGCAACAGCTCTTTCCCCAGCGGACCGCGCCGATAGGATGGCGCAAGCATCCCGAGCCGGACTGGCCCCCATCCTCGAAGAATTGCAGAAGGAAAAGGACCTGACCCTGGCTCTGATCTGGCAAGAACGGCGCGAGAGCGATCCGGAGGGGTACGGCTACAGTCGGTTCTGCGAACTGTACCGGCGCTGGCTGAACAAGCGAGATTTAGTGCTGCGCCACGAACATCGCGCCGGCGAGAAGCTGTTTGTCGACTACGCGGGCGCCACGATCCCCATTTACGATGGCCAGACCGGACAAGTCCAGGAGGCTGCCGTGTTCGTGGCCGTCCAGGGTGCCAGTAGTTACACCTTCGCCGAAGCCACGGCGGCGGGACAATGTTTAGGAAATTGGATCGGATCCCATATCCGGGCCTTCGAGTTCTTCGGAGGAATCGCCGAGGTGGTGGTGCCGGATAACTTGAAGTCGGCGGTCACGCACCCCAGTTACTACGAGCCGGATCTAAACCCAATACTCGTCACGTAACGATCCGAATGACGGCGCAAAGTCGATCAGAGGCGACCGTTTGTCGCCGCGGCGTGCCGGGAAGCTACTCATTTTCCCCAAAATCAACCCAAAATCAACCCATTGACATGCACGAACGAAGGCGATACGATCCCCCATAGATCGGAATCGTCTTCCGCAATACGGAACCTCGAAGGAGTCTCTCATGCACCGAATCCTCTATCTGTTCTCGCTCACCGCCTTCGCCCAAGGCTCCGGTGGCCTCTCCGGCACCGTTTCGGACCCCAGCGGCGCCACCGTCGCGACCGCGCAAATCCGCGTCCGCCATGAACAAACCGGCGTCGTCCGCTCCGGCTCGGCGGACGCCTCCGGCTTCTTCACTTTCACCGCCCTTTCCGTTGGTGCCTACACCCTCGACGTCGAAGCCAAAGGCTTCCAGCGCTTCCGCCAATCCGGCATCGAACTCCAAATCGACCAGCGCCTCCGGATCGATCCCTCCCTCTCGATCGGTGCCCCCACCGAAGTCGTCGAGGTCCGCGGCCAAGCCTCCGCCGTCAATACCTCCGACGCCGTCCTCCGCAACATCGTCGACAACGCCCGCATGGTCCAACTCCCCCTCAATGGGCGCAACGCCCTCCAACTCGTCGCCATCACCCCCGGCGTCGTCCCCATCCGCCAGGACGTCGGCACCTCCTTCCAACCCGCCGATCAGGTCGCCGTTTCCGTCAGCGGCAGCAAATCCAACGGCGTCAACTACCTCATGGATGGCGGCGACAACATGGACACCTACCGCTCCGTCGCCAACGCCTTCCCCAACCCCGACCTCATCCAGGAAATCAGTATCCAAACCAACAGCTACTCCGCCGAATACGGTGGCCGCGCCGGCGGCGTCGTCAACGTCGCCACCCGCGCCGGCTCCAATGACTTCCACGGCAGCGCCTACTGGTTCCTCCGCAACTACCGTCTCAACGCCGGCAACTTTTTCGCCCCCTTTAACCCCGTCACCGGTCGCCGCGCCGACGACGGTCTCAAACGCAACCAATACGGCGGCACCTTCGGTGGACCCGTCTTCAAAAACAAAACCTTCTTCTTCGGCGGCTTCCAAAATTCGAACGTCCGCCAGCGCCCCAACACCCTTACCGCCCGCGTCCTCACCGACGCCCAACGCCGCGGCGACTTTTCCCGACTCTTCACCGGCCAGGGCAATCTCATCGCCATCCGCGACCCCGCCAACGCCAATCAGCCCTTCGCCAACAACACCATTCCCACCGCCCGACTCAGCCCCGTCTTCCAAAAGTTCCTGACCCAAGCTATCCCCACCACCCCGGACCCCACCGGACTCCTCCGCTACGGCCAACGCATCGTCAACGACAATCTCGAATACAGCGTCCGCGTCGATCACAACTTGACCGACCGCGACCGCCTCTTCGGCCGCTTCTTCCGCGAAGTCAACAACCAGCCCAACCCCGGCCTCGAAGGCAACCTCCTCAGCTACAACACCCGCACAATTCAGCGCGCCCTCAACGGCGGCCTTACCTACGCTAAAGTCCTCTCCCCCTCGCTCCTTCTCGAACTCACCTCCACCGTCAACCGCTCCTTCGGCCTGCGTGGCGACGTCGCCCCCTTCACGTGGCTCGACCTCGGCGTCAACATCCCCTCCGCCGGCTCTTCGAAGGACTTCATCCTGAACTCACTCGGCGGCTACTTCGCCATCAACCTCTTCGGCGACACCCCCCTCGCCCGCACCAACTACCAAAACAAGGCCTCCCTCGCCTGGACCCACGGTCGCCACTCCCTCAAACTGGGCGTCGATATCATCCGCCGCCAGTTCAATATCCCCATCGTCAATACCAGCTTCCACGGCTCGTTCGCCTTCGGCGCCGCCCTCTCCGGCGACAACGCCGCCGACGCCCTCCTCGGCCTCCCCAGCAACTTCAGCCAGTCCGACGGCTTTCGCGTTAAACTCCGCCAAACCGATTGGGTCGCCTATCTCCAGGACGACTTCCGCCTGAACCGCCGCGTCACTCTCAACCTCGGCCTCCGCTGGGAACCCTTCCGCCCCTGGGAAGACCAGTTCCTCACCATCCCGCAATCGGCCTACCTCGTACCCGGCGTCCGCTCCCAGGTCTTCAACCAAGCCCCCACCGGCGTGCTCTTCTACGGCGATCCCAATGTCCAGCGCCAACTCGCGCGGCAGCGCAACGCTCGTTTCTCGCCCCGCCTCGGCCTCGCGATCGATCCCTTCGGCGACGGCAAATCCAGCATCCGCATCGGCTACGGCCTCTTCTACGATACGGTCCTGCCCACCGAACAACAACAGCAATCCGCTAGCCTCCCGTCCTTCGCCACGACCGTATCGTTCGCCTTTCCGCCGAGCTTGCAGGATCCCTACGCCGGCCGCGTCCCGCCCTTCCCCGGTAGCTTCCCGAAGCCAGCCAACACCCCCTTCCCGGGCCAGACCAACTGGAGCGCCATCGCCCTCGATTTCAACACCCCCTACGTCCAACAGTGGAACCTCACCCTCGAACGCCAGATCTTCGGCACCTCCACCGTCATCCGTGCAACCTACCAAGGCTCCAAGGGCACCCGCCTCCCCCTCGTCTACACCGCCAACCCCGCCCCCTACATTCCCGGACAATCCACCCGTGCCAACGTCGAACAGCGCCGCCTCTACGAACCCGGCCGCCTCGGTTCCGTCAAGACCATCGCCTCCTTCGGCAATAGCACCTATCATGCTCTGGTCCTCAGTCTCGACAAGCGCTTCTCCCGGAGCTACACCATTAACGCCTCCTACACCTGGTCCGCCAACATCGACACCGGTGCCAACAACGCCAGCGCCAACTCGACCGAGATCAACAACCCCTTCCGCTTCTTCAGCGATCGGGGCCGCGCCGATGGCGACCGTCCCCACGTCTTCGTCGCCTCCTATCTCTGGGACCTCCCCAAGTTCGCCGGTCGCCATCCCTTGCTGCGCCACGTCCTCGGCGGCTGGCAGAACAACGCCATACTCAGCCTCTACTCCGGCTTCCCGTTCAATCTAGCCCCCGGCATCGACCAAGCCATGGCCGGCGGCGGCAACCAACGTCCCGATCTCATCGGCAACCCGTTCCTCGATACCGGCCGCTCCAACCGCGACAAAATCGACGGGTACTTCAACACCGCCGCCCTCCGGCTCAACGCCGAAGGCACCTTCGGCACCCTCCCCCGCAACGTCCTCCGTGGCCCCGGAAACGCCAATATCGACCTCGGCATCTTTAAACAATTAGCCCTCCACGATCGCCACACCCTCCAGTTCCGTACCGAACTGTTCAACGCGACCAATCGCACGACCCTCGGCACCCCGGTCACTAACCTGCAGGATCGGAACTTCGGCCGCATCCTCAACGCGGGCAGCCCCCGCGTCATCCAATTCGCCCTGCGATACTCTTTCTAGCCCATGCTGAATAATCTCATCGCCAATCAATGGACTCCGAGCGCTGCCTCGGGCTCCACCCCGGTCTTCAACCCCTCTCGCGGCATCGAGATCGCCCGCTGCCCCATCGGCACCGCCGCCGATGTCGATACCGCCGTGCGCGCCGCCCAAGCCGCGCTGCCGGAATGGTCCAATACGCCCCCGGGAGACCGCGCCCGCATTCTCTTCAAATATAAGGCGCTGCTCGAAGAAAACTACCAGGCGATCGCACTCCTCATCTGCCGCGAACACGGCAAGACTCTCATCGAAGCCCAAGGCGATCTCCGCCGCGGCATCGACGTCGTCGACCTCGCCTGCGGCATCCCGTCCCTCCTCATGGGCCAGAAACTCGGCCAAGTCGCCCGCAACATCGATGGCGAAGCCGAACGCTTCCCCGTCGGCGTCTGCGCCGGCATCACGCCCTATAACTTCCCGGCCATGATTCCCCTCTGGATGTTCCCCGTGGCCCTCGCCTGCGGCAACACTTTTCTCTTCAAACCCTCTCCGAAGGTCCCGCTCACGGCCGCCCGGCTCGTCGAACTCTTTGTCGCCGCCGGCCTCCCGCCCGGGGTGCTCAACCTCGTCCATGGCGGCGTCGAAACCGTCCACGCCATCCTCGACCACCCTGGCATCGCCGCCGTCAGCTTCGTCGGTTCCACCGTCGTAGCCCGCGAAGTCTACCGCCGCGGCACCGCCAATGGCAAACGCGTCCAAGCCGCCGGCGGCGCTAAGAACTTCATGATCGTCATGCCCGACGCCGACATGGACCTCGCAGCCGATGCCATCCTGTCGTCCTCGTTCGGCTGCTCCGGCCAACGCTGCATGGCCGGTAGCGTCGCCGTCGTCGCCGGCCCCGGTGCCGAGCCCATCACCGAACGCCTGCGCTCCCTCGCCGCCGACATGTCCGTCGGAGCTACCGACGAAGGCGCCCCCGTCGGCATGGGCCCGCTCATCGATTCAATCGCCCTCGACCGCGTCCAACGGTACCTCTCCCTCGGCGACCAACAAAACGTCGAAATGCTCGTCGACGGTCGTCGTCACGCCACACCATCCGAAGGCTTCTACGTCGGCCCCACCATCGTCTCCGGCGTCGCCGCCGACTCCGGCCTCTTGAAGGACGAAGTCTTCGGCCCCGTCCTGACGCTCCTCCGCGAGGACGACCTCGACGCGGCCATCGCCGCCGCGAACCAGTCGCCCTACGGCAACGGCGCTGTCATTTACACCCGCTCCGGCGGCGCGGCCCGCAAGTTCGCCCGCAACGTCAACTGCGGCATGATCGGCGTCAATATTGGCGTCCCCGCTCCCATGGCCCTTTTCCCCTTCTCCGGCTGGAACGAAAGCTTCTTCGGCGACCTCCACGTCCAGGGCAACGAAGGCATCCAGTTCTACACCAGAACGAAGGTCACCCTTACCCGATGGTCGTAAAACTCCAACTCCCTCCCACGCTGATCATCGGCGGCGGTGCCTCGCAGCAGGCTGCCGCCGAAGCCCAGCGCCTCGGCATCGAACGGCCGCTCCTCGTCGTCGATCCCTACCTCCGCGATAGCCAGCCCGCCGCCCTCCTCGCGGCGGCCCTACCCACGGCCATCTTCTCCGGGGTCACGCCAGACCCCGATCTCGACGTCGTCGCCGCCGGTCTCGCCGCCCTCCGCGCTCACGATGCCGACGGCATCGTCGCCCTTGGCGGCGGCTCCACCATCGACGCCGCCAAGGCCATCGCGATTCTCGCGACCAACCCGGGCCCACTTTCCGCCTACATGGGGTATCACAAGGTCCCGACCCCCGGCCTCCCGCTCATCGCCATCCCGTCCACCGCCGGCACCGGCAGCGAAGCCACCCGCGTCACCATCATTACGGACCGCCCCCGCAACGTGAAGATGATGATCCTCGACGGCTACCTGCTTCCCGCGGTTGCCCTAGTCGATTACGAGCTCTCCCTCTCGACGCCCGCCGCCCTCACCGCCGCTGTCGGCCTCGATTCGCTCACCCATGCCCTTGAGGCCTATGTCTCCCGCAAGGCCAGCCCCTTCTCCGATGCGATCGCCCTCGAAGCCGGACGGCTCATCGTGCCCCATCTCCGCCGGGCCTACACGAACCCGCAAGACCTCCCCGCCAAGGAAGCCATGATGACCGGCGCCACCCTCGGCGGCATGGCCTTTTCGAACGCGAGCGTCGCTCTCGTCCATGGTATGTCTCGCCCCCTCGGGGCGTTCTTCCACATCCCTCATGGGCTCTCGAACGCGATGCTTCTGCCCGCCATCACCCGCTTCAGCCTTTCCGGCAACCCGGAGCGCTATGCCGCCTTCGCCGCCCATACCGGCCTCGGCGCGGACGTCCTGGCCGCCCTCGTAGCTTTCAACCAAGACCTGCACGTTCCCACGCTCCGCGGGTATGGCGTCCCCGAAGCGGCCTACCGCGCCGCTATGCCCCAGATGGCCGAAGACGCTCTCGCCTCCGGCTCCCCCGCCAACAACCCGCGGGTCCCTTCGAAGGACGAAATCCTAACGCTCTACGCCGAGGTCTACAGCTAACCCATGTTCTCACTCGGCAACAAAATCGCCCTAGTGACCGGCGGAGCCTCCGGCATCGGCGCGGCCATCGCCCAAGCCTTCCGCGACCAGGGAGCCATCGTCACCATCGCCGATCTCCATCCCTCGGCCGACCTCCCGCTCGACGTGGCCTCGCCGGACTCGGTCACCGACCTGTTCGCCCGCTTCCCCCGCCTCGACGTCCTCGTCAACAGCTTCGGCATCATGCACGTCGGCCGCATCCACGAAACCAGCATCGACGACTACGACCGCGTCCAGACCGTCAACGCCCGCGGCGTCTTCCTCTGCGCCAAGGCCGCCATTGAGATCATGCGGCGCCAAGGCCACGGCAACATCATCAACCTCGCCTCGGTCGCCGGGCTCATCGCGGTCGAACGCCGCTTCGCCTACTGCGTCTCCAAAGGCGCCGTCGTCGAACTCTCTCGTGCCCTCGCCATCGACTACGCCCGGGAGAACATCCGCGTCAACGCAATCTGCCCCGGCACCGTCGACACCCCCATGATCCGCAACTACGTCGCCGCCCACTTCGGCGATCGCATCGACGAGACCATCGCCGAACTACACGCTCGCCAACCCGTCGGCCGTATGGGTACCGCCGACGAAATCGCTGCCCTCGCCGTATACCTAGCCAGCGACGAAAGCCGCTACGTCACCGGCGCGGCTATCCCCATCGACGGAGGCTGGACCGCCAAATGAGATTCCTGTTTTTCCTTCTCGCCGCGCCGCTAGCCGCGCAGACCGCTCACTCCATCGCACCGGGTCAGAACCCGCAGGCCATCGCCGACGCCGCCGCACCCGGAGACCGCCTCGTCTTCCTCCCCGGTGTCCACGAACATCCCCTGCGCCAACACCGGTCGCTGCTCTACGTCGCCAAGGCGCTCGATATCGAACTCCAGCCCGGTGCTACCCTCCGCCTCGCCGCTGGCCAGACGAAACTCGAAAAGGTCCCCGAGATCACCACCGATCACGGTGCTCCCAAAACGATCGACGACTTTGAACCCGGAGGCGACTACGATCTCGGCCTCGGAGCCACCATCTTCACCGTGAAGATCGACGGCACCAGCCCCGATACCTTCTCCTGGGGAGCCGGAGAACTCTTCGCTGTCGAACAGGAGCGGGTCCCCATCACCGGCGATTGGCAACTCCTCAAAAACGGGGTCAAAATCCGCTTCGCCAGTCGTTCGGGCCATAGCGTCGGCAGCCTCTGGTTTGCCTCCTACGATGGTCCCGTATCCTACGGTATCCGCATCGGGCACGGCACCCAGCCCCAATACATCGAAAACGTGCAGATCTTCGGCCGGGGCACGATTGACCTCAACAGCGCGAACAACGTCCAACCCAGCGCTCTCGTCAAGGACATCTCGGCGACCGTTCTGGTGCACGGCCGCGTCCGCAACGTCGACATCTCCGGCATCACGATGACGAACACGATGCGCTCCGTGATGCTCTACGGCGAACACACCGGCAAGTTTCTCCAGGGCGGAGCCACCGCGGGCGGCGAGTCCTTCGACGCTGAGAATATTTCGATCACTCGGACACGCACGATCAACCCCACCGGAGCGGCCTACCTCCTCGGCCACCCTTCTCATCGCGGCAAGCTGTCCAAAGTTCGGTGCAACTACAACTACATGGAGTCGGCCACAACGTCGCTCGAACCCAACTTCAACCTGGATCAATACGAGGTGATCGGCAACGTCATCAAGAGCGCTGGCCGGGCGATCCACTGCTGGCGGCGATCCACCAACGGCCTCATCAAAGACAACGTCCGCATCGACGATCCGACCGGCAAAGAAGTCGTCATGGTCAATGCCCCCGGTGCCTGGCAGCAACCGGAGAACATCATTCTTCGCGATAATCGAAACCACCTCAGCGAGTCCGTCGGATATTGGGCCAACGTCGTCGGCGGCAAGGACAATCTCGCTCCCGCCGCTTACTCCACCGCGATGGGCCTCCAGGCGCGCACCAAGCGAACCGGTGAGGTCGCCTCTGCTGCCGGTGCTTTCCAAGTCTCCGGCGATGCGCAGGCCAGCCAAGTCGTCGTCCGCGCCGCGACCGCCGATGCCTCTCCGGTCGAGTTCTCCCCGGCCATCCCGATCGCGCCGAAGGCCTCCGTCGCCTATCGAATCCTGGTCGTCGCTCGCAGCGAGGGCGGCCGGGAACAGGCGACGTTTGAAGCCATCAACGGAAAAGTCACCGTTCTCTCACGGACGAACCCCGCGATCAACTGCACCGCCGAACTCGGATCAACCCTCCGGCTGAAGGCGTTCGGACTCCCCGGCACGCCGATGCGCTGGGTCGCTAAAGTCGATCTCGCGGAGGTGGAATTCTAGACCGCCGCCCGCAACTCTTTCGCCGCCGCGAGCAACTCCGCCGCCGCGGCCTCGACCCCCACGACCGGTTTTTCCGTCCGGTCGCCCAACCCGGCGTCCCGATAGTGCTTGAGCCGTTCCACGATCAAGTCCCGCGTCGCCGTGGCGTTCTCAATCCCGGCGAACTGCGCCGTATGGCCGCTTTTGGCGTCGGTTCCCTTGCCTTTCGCAGCGCCGCCTCCGGCGCTGCTGACGACCAGGTCGGCCAAGCCCAGCCAGCCCTGCAACGGGCCTGCCGTGATACGAAGATCCTGAATGTTCGCGAAAGTCATCGTGATCTCTTCGACGCTCCAGATTCCGCTCCGGATCCGGAGGCTCCGGTCGGTGACGATGTACCAACGCAACTCGTAGTTCAGCCGCTGCAACTGGTAGCTGATCGGTAGAAAAACCAAATAGGCCACAAAGGCGACTGTTTCCGCCGCGTCCCAGAGCAAGACAGCCAGAGGGGACATTTTCGCTTGCGCCGTCAAAATTACTGCCGCAAACATTCCGGCCAAGATTACAGCACCCAACTGCGCCGCGGCCCACGTGAGCAAGCGCCAACGCCAATAGTTCCGGCCGGCCCGAAAGACGATCACGGAGTCGCTCGCCCCCTCGGGCGGAGTCGGCTCGGGCGGAACCCGCAACCACCGCAGCAGCACGTTAGCCATTTTTTTCTATCGCCTCCCGAACCAGTCGAAGCTCGGCGGCGACCTCCAGCAAAACGGAGGCCAGGTCGCCCTTCGGCTGCTGCGCGGCGTCCGCCGCTCCATGCATCCGCGAGTAAAGAAAATCACGCATCGCCTCGGCGTCGGGAATTCCCTCGAGAACCATCTCGGAATCGCTCGACCCGCTGGCGGTCTGAATCTCAATCCGGGCTAGCCCAAGCCACCGCTCCACCGCATTCGAACGGAGATGGATATCCTGGATCCGCCCGTAATTAAGCACCACCTCATTGCGGAACAGAATGCCCCAACTCATGCGGATCCCTGGTCGCTAAACTCATACCGCATCGTGTGGTAACGAAAATAGAGCAGAAGCATCGTAATCGGAAAGGCGATCGTCGTCAGCACCGCCTTGAGCACGTAATACCAAAGCAGATTCTCGACGGGCCGCGTAAAAGCAGGGATGGGGGTCACCGGATTCGATAACATAAGAGTAGGGCTAGCAATTAAAGAACTTATGTCAAAACGTGAATTTCAAACTGAAGTCAGCCAACTGCTTCAACTCATTATCCACTCGCTATATTCGCATCAGGAGATCTTCCTTCGAGAGCTCGTCTCGAACGCCTCCGATGCGCTCGATAAGCTGAAGTATCTCTCGCTCACCGAGGAGCCCTATAAGTCTCTTCCATTCGACCCGCGCATTGATCTCGAGTTGAACGAAGAGGCCGGAACGCTCAGCATCTCCGATACGGGCGTCGGGATGAACGATGAGGACCTAATTTCTCATCTCGGGACCATCGCCCGGTCCGGAACCAAGAACTTCTTGGCCAACCTCTCTGGCGATGCCAAGCGGGATTCGAACCTGATCGGCCAGTTCGGCGTGGGGTTCTACAGCGCGTTCATCGTCGCGGATAAGGTTGAGGTCGTCTCCCGGAAGGCCGGCGAAGAAACCGCATGGCGCTGGACAAGTGACGGCAAATCGGGCTTCGAACTCGAACCCGCCGAGCGCGCCACCTCCGGCACCACCGTCACCCTGTACTTCCACGAGGAAGGCAAGGAGTACGCCAACAGCTATAAGCTCCGCGAGATCGTCAAGAAGTACTCGAACCATATCGCCTTCCCGATCTTCCTCACGGCCGACGAAAATGAGTGGGACGAGACCGAGAAGAAGTCCATCCAGAAGCGCACCACCAAGCAAGCCAACGCGGCAAGCGCCCTGTGGAAGCGATCGAAGTCCGAACTGAAAGACGAGGACTACACTGAGCTCTACAAATCCATCTCCGGCGACTGGGAAGACCCGCTGCTCTGGTTCCACACCAAAGCTGAGGGCACGATGGAGTACACGACGCTCTTCTACATCCCGTCGAAGGCACCGTTCGATCTCTTCCAGGCCGACTACCGCCCGGGCGTGAAGCTGTACGTCCGCCGCGTATTTATCATGGACGACTCGAAAGAGTTGCTCCCCACGTATTTGCGCTTCGTCCGCGGCATCATCGACAGCGAAGATCTGCCGCTCAACGTCAGCCGCGAGATCCTGCAACAGAATCGCGTCCTGACCGCGATCCGTACCGCCAGCGTCAAAAAGATCCTCTCCGAACTCAAGTCAGTCGCCGCCGACAATCCAGAGAAGTACATCAAGTTCATTGAGGAATTCAACCGGCCTTTGAAGGAAGGCCTTTACAGCGACCACGCCAACGAGGAGACGCTCCTCGACCTGATCCGCGTAAAGACAACCACGGCCGATTCCTGGACGAGCTTCGCCGAAGTCAAAGCCCGGATGAAGGAAGGCCAGAAGGCGATTTACTTCATCACCGGGCAAAACGCCACGCAGCTGCGGACGTCCCCGTTGCTCGAAATCTACAAGAAGAAGGACATCGAGGTGGTCATCCTGGCCGATGAAATCGACGAGTTCGTCTTCTCACGGATTGAGAAGTATCAGGACATCGAGCTCAAGTCGGTGAACAAGGCTTCCGCCGGCGACGACTTGAAGGACGAAACGACCGAGGAGAAGCGAGAAGCTCTAACCCCGTTGCTCGAGAAGCTGAAAGGCGTGCTCGGCGATAAGGTGAAGGACGTTCGCCAGTCTTCGCGGCTCGCCGATAGTCCGTCCTGCATCGTGACCGACGAGGAAGAACCGTCGATGCAGATGCGACAGATGCTCCGCGCGATGGGCCAGAAAGAGATGCCGGACGCCAAACCGATTCTCGAGATCAACCCCGATCACGACATCGTGAAAAAGCTACTCGCTTCGACAGACGATTCGCTGCTCGAAGACACGGCCTTTCTCCTGCTGGATCAGGCGCTGCTCGTCGAGGGTGTTGCGCTTGATAGCCCGAGTGAATTTGTGCAACGGCTGAACCGGGTTTTGAACCGGGCGGTCTAATCGAGAGCAAACGAGACGATGATGCCGCCAGCTGCGATCGCGACATGCTGGCGGCCCTTTACGAGGTAGGTCATCGGCGAGGCTTTCCAGGCTTGGCCGGTATTGAAGTGCCAAAGGGTCTTTCCGGTGGCAGCGTCCGCGGCGGCAAAGGTGCCGCCCGATTCGCCGTAGAAGAGCAGACCACCGGCAGTGGTTAAAACGCCGGAGTAGTTGGCTTCGGGAGCCCCGACTTGCGGTACTTCCCAAACGACTTTGCCGGTTTCAATGTTGAGTGCTCGCAGGAGCTTCACCGGCGGATTCGCTGGGTCGTTGTACGGCACGAACCAGTTCCCGGCTTGCCGGTACAGGTTGCAGTCCTCGACGGCCATGACGTAGAACAGCTTCGTGTCGGGGCTGTAGGAGGTGGAGTACCAGTTGGTCGCACCGCGTACGGCCGGGCAGGTCTTGGTGCCGCCGGGCGTTGGCTTACTGTTGGCCGTGAGAATAGGTCGGCCTTTGGGGTCGATGCCGCTGGCCCAAGTGAGACGGTCGACAAAGGGTTTGCCGAGTAAAAACTCGCCGGTGACCCTGTCGAGGACGTAGAAGAATCCGTTGCGATTGGCTTGGAGAAGGAGCTTGCGGTCGCGCCCGTGGAAATTGGCATCGACGAGGACGAGGGGCTCGGTGGCATCCCAGTCCCAGAGGTCATGGGGGGTGAATTGGAAGTGCCACTTCAACTTGCCGGTCTTCGGGTCGAGGGCGACGACACAGTCGGTATAGAGGTTATCGCCGCCGCGTTCGGTGCCGTCGGTGTCGGGATAGGGATTGCCGGTGGGCCAGTAGAGGATGTCGAGTTCGGGGTCGTAGGAGCCGGTGAGCCAAGTGGCGCCGCCGCCGTGTTCGATGGCCTTTCCGCGCCAAGTCTCGGAGCCGGGTTCGCCGGGCTTGGGGACTGTCCAGAAGCGCCAGACCTCTTCACCGGTGGTAGCTTTGTAAGCCGCGAGGAAGCCGCGGAGCGGGGCGTCGCCGCCGGCGATGCCGGAGATGACGAGATCGCCGACGACGAGCGGAGCGGCGGTCGTGCCGAAGGCGCCCTTCAGATTGGCGGGCATGAACACTTGCCACATCAACGCTCCGGTCAGGCGATTGAGGGCAATGAGATGGGCATCATCGGTCGAGAAAAAAATGCGGTCGCCGAGCAGGGCTGCGCCGCGCTGGGCACCTTTGGCGGCGTCGCCCGAGATCTTCGTGGCGGTGGAACGTTGGCGGTCATAGCACCAGATTTCGCGGCCGGTGCTGCTGTCGAGGGCGCAGACGCGATTGGGCGCCGTAACGTACATGATGCCGTCGGCGACCAGGGGCGTCGTTTGCAGGCTCATGTGGGGCAGGGCGTACGTCCAGGCGGGTTTAAGCCGGGCGGCGTTGGCGGTGGTGATCTGTTTCAGAGGGCTGTGGCGGTTGGCGCTGGGCAGGCCATGGTAACCGAGCCATTCGCCGGGGGCTGGCTTTTGGACCTTGTTCTGAGCCTGGGCGGTGACGGGGGTTAGCGTCGCTTGGATCGGCCCGGTCGGGACGCCGCCCCGGGTGCTGAGGTAGGCGATGAGATTTTGCTTTTCGGATTCAGTGGCTTGGAGGGTCGGCATGAGCGACTTCTTCTCGAAGTCGATACTTTGATAGTCGGCCGAGGTGAGCAGGTGCACTTTGCCATCGAGGGTTTGGAGCTGGAGGTCGTGCTGGCCGCGGCCTTTGGCGAAGCCGCGGAGAGCCTGGCCGGTCTTCAGGCGGACGTTGACGACGGCCCAGGGATCGTCGGGGCAGAAGGCCCAACTGGGACAACTGGCCCCACTCTTCTGGCCCTTGCGGGAGCTGGGGTTGGCGAGGGTTTGTTCGATCTCCCGGATGGTTAGTTCGCGGCCGATGCTGGAGAGATCGGGGCCATTGAAGCCGCCTTGGCCCTCCACCATGTGGCAGCCCAAGCACTTTTGGCCGAAGAGAGCTTTGCCGGCCTGGCTATCGCCGACGGGATGGGCGTCGAAGGCGGAGGAGTTCCAGGACCGGAGGGCGGCGGCGAGTTCGTCGAGTTCTTTTGGGGGAAGGGCGAAGGCGGGCATCCCTCCGTTCGTGCCTTTGAGGATGACGTCGCGGATTTGCGCCGCGGACTTCGATCGTAGCGACCGGGTGGCGATCAACCCCGGGCCGCGGTCGGTACCGGTGGCGGAATCGGCGTGGCAGGCGGCACAGTACTTTTGATAAGTGGCGGGGATGGTCTGGGCTTGGCTCAGGAGGCAGGAGGCAAAAACTAGTAGAGAAGCGGTGCGTGCAAACATGGCCACCTCAGTTTATCGCAGTGGGTACGGTTGGCCGCTTCCTCGCCTATTTAAGATCCAATCTCTTGCCGATACGGGACCCGTGAGGAGGATCCATCCCAACTACTCTTTGCTACGGACCATTCTGCTGAGCGGACTGGTCGCCGTTGGCCCGGGGTGGGCGTTGGACCCGCTGCTTCCCACTAGTCAGTATGTTCTGGATCGCTGGGGCTGGGCGCGGGGGGATCCCGAGGAGACGATCACCGACCTCAATCAAACGCCGGATGGGGTGCTTTGGATCGCGAACGCCGATGGGCTTGTTCGTTTCGACGGCTCGAACGCAGTGCGTTCTCCGGGGCCGGAATCCGACGTCATGGACCGCAGTCTGCGTCGGACTGCGGTGGAGCCGCACGACGCGTTGTGGGGGATGACGATTACGGATTCACTTGGGAGAATCCCGACGGAGGCTCGGCATCTGCCGGAGGGGACTCCCGCGCAGGTGGTCGCCGTCGTTAATCCAGCAGTCCGGATCCCCTCGTGACGATGGGCCATCTATCCGTCGAGGGATCGAGTCCGCGCGGGGGGAACCGGCGGAGTGCAGGAGTTGAGCGTGGGTCGTTCACCGATGGCGCAGTCATCGCGGGGGATGGGTTCACTCGCCGAGCAAACGGCGATCGCCCTCGGGGAAGATGGCTCGGCTTGGACCGGTTCGGCGGATGGCAAACTAGAGCGCTGGGATCCCAATGGGGATTCGAAGCTGGTGGCGAGATTGCCGCTGGGCCCGATTGGCCGCATGGTCGCGGGCCGGGGCGGACGCGTATGGGCGCGAGCCCGCGGAGTAGTGCTTTGTGGGAGTGAGGGCCAATTGAAGAGTTGGCCGCTGCCGGAAGGGTTTGGCAACGGCAGTGCTTACGAACCGGTGATCGAAGACGCGCACGGTGGCATTTGGTGAGGAGTCCGCGGGGGACTCATCCGGCTGCGCTATAGGCGTTTTGACTCCGTAATGCTAGCACCGCAAGTCGTCACGGCGCTGTTCTAAGACCGGGAAGGAGATCTCCGGATAGGTGCACTCATGGGCGAACTCCTGTGTTTGCGCGACTCGTCTGTCGGCTTCTATGGCAAGGCGGAAGGGTTGGCGGGCGATGTCGTCAACTCGATTTTACTGGAAGAAAATGGAGACGTTTGGACGGACTCAATGAGTCGCGGACTGACTCACTGGCGCCGCCACCAGCGGCGCGGGATCGGGCGTCGGGTTCGCTCGTAGTTGGCTCCGGTCGAATCTCGGGTTGGTGGGTTCATCCGACCAATGGCCAGCCTACGTGTAGCGATCCAGTGGGTTGTACGTTTGGCCTTCGCTGCTCAGCAGAGAGGTCGGGCGGAAGCTCAGCGGACAGGGAAATTGGAAGCTCTTCGCACTTGGTCCGCCGGGACTCGCGTGGGATACCGATGGCTTGGGGACCGAGAGGATTACTCAATGATAGTTTTTTTGCGCTGCCGCACAACCACAAGGGAGCGATTTGAAGGGGCGACGCGAAACGGCGTGGTACGCCTGGATCCCATGCGCTGGCTGGCTGGCACACGGGAGACGGACCTTCGCCTGACCCGGACCGATGGACTGCGGAGCACCAACTTCGGCATGTGCCGGGGCCAGGGGTCGGTCGTTCCGCCCCATGGCCGACTGTTGTTTGCCTCTCTGCAAGGGGTGGTGAGCGTGGTGCCGACTCGCATCCTGATGCCAGCCTACGGTCCGACGCCAATCAACACGCGGTATCGATTGCCTATTTCCTGGAAGGAGTCGACAAGCAAGGGCAGCCGGCGTTGAATCGACGGGAGGCAGTGCCGTTTCCAGCTCCGCTCGAGCTGGGAGGACGGGTCAGTGGTACGGGAGACGACGCTGGCGTGGGAGATTCTGCCGCTTTACTCCGAGGCGCTCTGGTTCCGCCTCGTGGCGATCGCCGGCTAGTTGCTGTTGGGTTGGTTGTGGGTCTGCGGCAAAGCGAGTGCCCAAGCCGAACGGACGGCGGAACTCAAAGCTCGCGTGGCGGACCGGACCCGGGAGCTGCAGGCGGCGAACGGGCGGGCCAAATCGGGGGCGCGCGTGAAAACAGAGTTTCTGGCGACCAGGAGTCATGAGTTGCGGATGCCGATGGATGGCGTGCTCGGCTCGGCGGAGCTACTGGCTGGGACTCGACTCGACGAGAACCAGACGGAGTTACTTTCTCCGCTGCGATCGTCGGCGGAGTGCCTACTGTACGTTGTCAACGACAGTTTCGATCTTTCTAAAATCGATGCCGGACATTTGCATATGGAGCGGATTCCGGTTTGTTTGTCTGAGCTGCTAATCGAAGTATGTAATTTGGCCCGGCCGGTGGCCAACCGAAAACAGTTAACTCTGGCGTTGAAGACGGAGGGGGCGGCTCTAGGTTGGATCGAGATTGACCCGGCACGGTGCTGCTTTCGGTGCAGGATAGCGGCATGGCGATTTCGCGGCGGCTGGTCGATGCGATGGGGGAACGATCGGCTGCACGAGCAGCGCGAGTAAGGGGTCAACTTTTACGGTGGAGCTTCCTAGTGATAGTGGCGAGCACACTCGTATCGGGGCTGGAAGCGGCGACGATACCGATATCGGCGGCACTGCGCGTCCTGGTGGCCGAGGATAACCTAACGAACCAACGCATGATCCTGGGACTCCTGTGCAAGACCGGAATCGAGGTGACCGTGGTAGCTAACGGCCGAATGTTTGGCGGCGGGGATGTGCGCGTACCTGACGAAACCGATTGTGCTGGAGCAGCTTCGCAACATGGGGGCCGACTTCCCGCAAGCCGCCAAGACTAATTGGCAGGAGCGAAGAGGAGCAGATCGAGGCTGAAGGTGACGCGGGTGGCGGTGGGCGGGGTGGATTGGAGGGGACGATAGATGGCGAGGAGGATGTCGAGGACGGAGGCGGGGTCGAGGTCGGCAACGGTGGTGGCGCGTTGGTGGGTGACGAGGTTGAAGGCGGGGCGGAAGGTTTCGACGGTGCGTTCGACGCGGTCGCGGGTGGCACCGCGGAGTTCGATGAAGTCCTCCGCCGCCGGGATGGCGACGAGGAGGCGGCCGTCCGGGCGTAGGACGCGGCGGAATTCGGGGGCGTTCATGCGGGCCGTGATCGAGAGGACGAGGGAGAAAGTGGCGTCGGCGTAGGGGATCTGACGGTCGGCATTGGCGACGATCCAGTGGCACGAGGGGTAGCGACGGGCGGCGGCATCGACGGCGGGGACGGAGATATCGACGCCGTGAGCTTGGCAGGAGGTCTGCTGGGCGAGGGAGCCGAGGTAGAAGCCATCGCCGCAGCCGGCGTCGAGGACGACGTCCTGAGCGGTGGGGGCGGCGAAGTTAGCGATGGCAGCGAGGAGGGGGGCGGTGACGCCCCGGTCATGAAGGCGGCGGCGGGCAGCGACGGCGGCGGCGGTATCACCCGGATTCTTGGACCGGCGGTCCTGGGGTTGGAGGAGATTGGTGTAGCCGGTGCGGGCCACGTCGAAGGAGTGGCCGCGGGGGCAGAGGAGGCGGTGGTCCGCGGAGGCGAGTGCCTGTTGGCAGTCGCGGACGGGGCAAATTAGCATTGACCTGAGTGTAGCGAATGGGGTGGGGTATGATGCGTTGAGATGCAGGCCTTGGTGATTGGCGGAACACGGAACTTGGGTCCGGGGATTGTGCGGACGTTGGTGGAGAAGGGGTATCGGGTGACGGTGTTTCACCGGGGGCTGACGGTGACGGCATTGCCGGTGGGGGTCGAGCGGTTGTTGGGCGATCGGCGGAGTGAGGCGGATTTACAAAGCGGCGTGGGAGGGCGGAGTTTTGACCTGGTAGTGGACACGACGCTGTATACGGGGCCGGAAGGGGAGGTGGCCGGGCGGGTTTTCGGGGGGCGGGTCGGTCGGTATGTGATGTTGAGTACGGGGCAGGTGTATCTGGTTCGGAAGGGGTTGGAGCGGCCGTTTCGGGAGGAGCATTACGAGGGTCCGGTGATGGCGGATCCCGGTGTGGAGAGTGCGGACTATGGGGATTGGCTGTATGGCGTGGAGAAGCGGGCGGCGGAGGAGGCGTTGCTGGCGGCGGGGTTGCCGGTGAGTGTGTTGCGGTTGCCGATGGTGAACAGTGAGCGAGACCACTATAGCCGGATCGCAGCTTACTGGGGGAGACTGAGGGATGGCGGGCCGATTCTGGTTCCGGCGGGGCCGCATTTGCGGTTGCACCATGTCTACGGGGGAGACGTCGCGCGGTGCATCGGGATGCTGGCCACGAGCGAGGTGGGTATCGGGCGGGCGTTCAATCTGTCGCAGGATGAGGGGCCGGAGATTGAGGAGTTTCTCGAGGAGTTGGCGGAGTTGGCGGGGCGGAAGTTGCGGTTGGTGAGAGTGGCCCGGGCGGAGTTGGAAGCCGCGGGGCTGATGCTGGACTGCTCTCCCTTCAGCGGGCGGTGGATGTCGGCGGTGGATAACAGCAGGAGTAAGCGGGAGTTAGGGATGGTGTATACGCCTTGGCGGGAGTCTGTAGCGGAGATTGCGAAGACACTGCCGGAGGGGGCCCGCCGAGAGAGGCGCGCGCAGGAGTTGGCGCTCGCGAGCAGATTGGGATGCTAGTCTTGACCGTGTATGGAGCCGCTTTTCCTACCCGACGTGGAAGCAGACCCCGTGCCCGGGCCCTATGCCCATTCCATCGCCGCCATGGTAGAGGGTGGAGCCGAATACCCGTAAATCCGGCATTGTTTTTGCGTTCAAGCCGCAGGCGACCGAACACCTGGCCAAGTTTACGCACGAGATCATCCACAGGGAGGCGCCGCTCTGGCCTGGGCTGCGCGAACTGATCGCCGCGTTCACCTCCGCCCGGAATCACTACCCGTTTTGAAGCAAGTCCCACGCCGCGACCGCGGCGGTCCTGCTCGGCGGTGAAGAAGCGGTCCAGGCGGTGCTCGCCGATTTCGGAAACTTTACCCTCACCCCGGCCGAAAAATCGCTGTTCCGCTTCCTCGACCAGGTGAACCCGGCGTCGCCGTCGATCACGGCGAGCAGATTTACTGCGCGATTACCGGTTGTGCTTTGTTCCACTTCTACAACCGGTGGATCGACTCCACCGGCGTCCAGGCCTGATCGGACGAGGTCCATCGCGCCGGTGGGCGACGCACCGCTCTTCATGGTTATGTGCGGCGCTAGCAGATATGGGCGCCGGTCGTGTTGACGTACACCGCATAGAGCGACTGGCTCGCGGTCATAAAGAGCCGGTTTCGCCGTGGTCCGCCGAAGCAGACGTTGGCGCAGTTTTCGGGTAGATAGATGGCCCCGATGCGCTCGCCTTGTGGCGTTACTATCTGTACGCCAGGCCTCGCTCCGGCCCAGATGTTGCCATCGACATCGCAGCGGATGCCGTCCGCCGCGGTGACGGTGTTCGACCCGGGGATCGTCAAAGCCGCGAGCTGCTTGCCGTTCTGCAGGGTTGCGCCGTTGACGTCCCAAACCTTTAAGTCTCGTCCGGCGGCCCCGGTGTCGGCCACGTAAAGTTTTTTGTAGTCCGGCGAGAAGCAGATCCCGTTCGGGGCGCTTACCGCGTCTGTCACCTTCGCAATCTGCCCCGTCTTGCCGTCGACACGGTAGACAGCCTCCTTCAACTCTTTCGGCGATTTGTATCCCTCATAGTCGCCGTTGATACCGTACGGCGGGTCCGTGAACCAGATGCTGCCGTCCGGGTGCACGACCAGGTCATTGGGCGAGTTCAGGCGTTTGCCTTCGAACTTGTCAGCGATCACGCTAACGGTGCCGTTTTGCTCATAGCGCGCCACGCGCCGACCGCCGTGCTCGGCTGAGAGTTGTCGCCCCTGGTAGTCAAAAGTATTTCCGTTGCTGTAGCCCGCCGGGTTCCGGAAGACCGTTACGCGCCGGTCGTCGTCGATCCAGCGCATCTGCACATTGGCTGGAATGTCACTCCAAACTAAGTACTTCCCGACTCCATTCCAAGCGGGCCCCTCGGCCCAGGAGGTTCCGATGTGGAGGCGCTTCATGCTGCCGTTCCCGATCATGTACTTCCGGAAGCGATCGTCGAGTGCTCTCACGTCCGGGTCCGGATACTGAATCGGGTTCTGGTCCGACCAATCCCGTGGGGTGGCCGTCTGCGCCGTAGCCGTTCCGGCCGCTACGATGCCCAGCAGCGCTCTTCTCGTATACTCTCGTTCCATAGCCCTTATCTATATCGCATATGCTCCCCTTCGTACTCGCCTTCCAAATTCTTACCCTCTCCTCCGCCCCCGATCGCGTCACCGGAGGCGACGTCCTGGTCCGCGTTTTCCCGGCTGATCCTCGCCCTGTCATTCTTCTGAACGGCCGGGACGTTTCGGCCCAATTTCGCCCCTCCGGCCGCAGCCTCCTTGGGCTGGTCACCGGTCTCCGCTTGGGCCAGAACTCGCTCTCCACCGGCGGCTATCAACTTTCGCTCGTCAACCATCCAGCTGCCGGCCCCGTGTTTTCCGGCCCCCACGAGCAGCCGTTTATTTGCGAATCGGCTGGCTTTCCGTTGCCGGATGGCGGCCTGCTCGGCCCTCCGCTGGACGACGATTGCTCGGCGCGCACGGTGGTCACTTACATCTATCGACCGAAGCCGTACGGCCCTTTCAAGCCGCTGACTACTCCGAAGCTCCCTGAGGACGTGGCGACGACTACTACCTCGCTCGGTCGCACCGTTCCCTACGTCGTCCGCGTCGAAACGGGCACCCGCAACCGGGCGATCTATCAGACCGCCGTTCTTCACGATCCAACCTCCGAACCAGATCCGTCTCCGGTCGTGCCGCCGAAGGCATGGAACCAGCGCCTGCTCTACACCTTCGGCGGCGGCTGCACCACGGGCTGGTTTCACCAAGGAGCGAGCCTAAATCTTCCCGTCAGCGACGACATTGTCGGACGGGGCTACGCGGAGGCAGCCTCAACGCTCAACGTCTTCGGCACCAACTGCCAGGACCTCACCGCGGCCGAGACCATGATGATGGTGAAGGAGCGGTTCATCGAGTCCTACGGCCCGCCGCTCTTCACCTTCGGCCGCGGCGGTTCCGGCGGCTCGTACCAACAGTTGCAGATCGCCGACAACTATCCCGGCCTCCTCGATGGCATCATTCCCAGCGCCACGTTTCCCGAGGTTCTGGAAACGACTCAGTTCCTCGTCGATGCCCAGCTCCTTGACGGCTACTTCGCTCGGGCCGTCCTAACGGAGGAGCAGAAGCGGGCCATCGCGGGCGTTGGCGCTTTGAAGAACATCTCCGGCACCGCGGGTGGAGCCGGCCGGATCAACCCCGAGAAGTTCTGTCCGCCCTCGCTTCCGGTCGAGCTTCGCTACCATCCGACGCAGAACCGATCCGGCGCTCGTTGCGATATTTTCGATCACAACGTCAATGTGTACGGCCGCGACCCGCTCACCGGGTTCGCCCGCCGCGCCATCGACAACGTCGGCGTCCAATACGGCCTCGGCGCCCTCAACTCCGGTGCCATTACCGCCGCGCAGTTTCTGGATCTCAATGAGAAAATAGGCGGTTATGACAACGACGGCAACCTGGTCCCGACCCGCGCGGTGGCCGATCCGCTGGCGCTGCGCGCAGCGTACCAAACCGGCCGGATCACCCACACGGGTCTTGGGTTGGCCCGCATTCCGATCCTGGATGTTCGCGGCTATCTCGACCTCACCGATCGCGGTGACGTTCACCTGAAGTATCACTCCTACGCGCTGCGGGAACGCCTCCGCGTCGCCAACGGCAACACCGCTAACTACGTCATGATCACGGCACCCAACCAGGGCCCGGTCGCCAACAGTGTCGCCGCCTTCGGGATGGCCAAGATGGACGAGTGGCTCACCAAGGGCACTAAGCCGGTCGACCTAGTGGACGCCTGCCATACCCCGGCGGGCGAACGGATCGTCGAAACGCAGACCTTCTCCGGCGGTCGCTGCAACCAGCTCTATCCGACCTTTCCGCCGCCTCGCATGGTGGCTGGCGGTCCGTTGACGAACAACATCTTAAAGTGCCAACTGCAGCCCATCGATGCGGCGGACTACCCGGCCACATTCTCGGCGGCAGACCGGAGGCACCTGGCGACGATCTTCCCCGACGGCGTCTGCGACTGGAGGAAGCCCGGCGTCGAGCAGCAAAAGCCGCTCGGCACTTGGCTCCGCTACTAGGGCTCCATCACCATATGCGTTTCATAGTGACAGCGCCAAGGCAGCATTTTGTTCTGGCTCGTTCTCACAATCACTAGGTAGGCCGCCGGGAACTTCCCGCCTATCCGCTGCCGTAGGCCCCGCAACCCATCGGCTGATGTCAGAAAGTGCATCGCCCCCTGTACGCCAGCCATGTACGCCCCCCCTGCCTTCTGCTCCACTATCGCGTAGTCCCCGGTCGGTTCGTTGAACGGCAGGCGGAACGGTGCCTTACTCAGCCAATGCACCACCGCCGCGGAATCCGAGGCCCCCCCCAGCAACACCACGTTCCTTCGCCGCATTACCGCTAGCGGCACCAGCCGTTCCGCCAGGAAACCGGGTGCGTCGCGGACAAAAGATAGAGCAGCGGCCCCCACGCCTCGTGCAGCACCGGGTCAATACCTCTTCCCCGCATCGCCACCGATCCCAGCTACGATGAGCCCTAACCCAAATGCCCACCAGGGCCGCACCTCGCGGTTCGCCGCAGGCGCGGGAGCTGCCACCGCCTTGGCGGGGATAATCAGAGTCTCGATCGGCTCGGGCACCGCCGCCACAAACCGAGGCACATAGCTGCCCTTGACGAACTCGATCCGAACGAACCCCCGGGCCAGTCCGGTCCGGTAGATCTCTTCCACTTTCCAGCGTTGCGTATACGGCCGGTTCCTCACCGTCGAGTCTTCTCCCGGCGCGTCGGCCGCTCCCGCGTCGAGGTTCAACGCAACCAGTTCGGCGGTAACCTCTCCGGCCCCATCTCGAAGTCGAAGCGCCTCTTCTTCCTCAGCACCTACGAAATTCCGAAGTCGGGCTCACCCGCCACCACCACCCAAACGTTACCTACCGACGCCGAGCGTGGCGGCAGCTTCTCGTTCACCCGCAATCCGGATGGCTCCAGCGCCTTGATCATCAATCCCTTCTCCACACCCGCCAACCTCTCCGGCTCGGGCTTCGTCCGCGATAGCTTCCCGTACAATACGATTCCCCGGTCCCGCTTCTATGCCGTTGGCGCCATGCCCACCAACGCCAACAACTGCTTCGGCGCCGGCACCTCCAGCTGGCGTATCGATTGAGCCAAGAGCAAAAATAGACGATGTATAGTCGGGTGACGTACGCCGAGCAAGAAGGCATCACACCCCGCTACGCCGCTACCTTCGGCACCACCTGGGTCCCCTCGCCCAAGCTCGTCATCAACTGCACGGCCGGTAGCGGTCGCTGGCGCGAAGAGTCCCTGCCGGTTACCCTGCGGGACGGCATCCGCGGCACTACGTTAGGGCTCCCCGCCAACGTGGTTTCCCAGATGGATTCACCGCACATGCCCCAGTTCAAAGTGTCTGACTACGCCACGCTGTCGAACGGCCGCATCCTAAACTTCCCACGCCGCACCGATAACGCCCGGCTCAACGCCACCCGCGAGCTCGGCAAACACAGTCTGAAGTTCGGCTTCAGCCTTGAGAACTCCTACTTGAACTCGATCGACATTCGCTCGACCGATTCTGCCTTCGACCGCGGGATGACCTCCGGCCCCAACGTTGCCGTCTCCAGCGCGAACTCCGGCAACTCGGTCGCTTCGCCTCTGCTCGGCACAGGCATCGGCACCGCTGGCCAAATACTACGGCCTCCAGATCCAGGACAACTGGCGCTTTTCGTCGCGTCTCACGATCAACGCCGGTCTCCGGTGGGAACCGCAGCGGCCCGCACCGAGCGGTACAGCCGCTACAACCGCTTCGACTACAACGCTCGTAACCCGCTCAGCCAATCGACGGGCCTGGAGCTAAAAGCGTGATCCGATGGATCTGGCGCCCCGCATCGTCGCCCGCGCTGACTACGGCATCTTGTATCGACAAGCCTGCTGCAACGCGCTCCACGCCGGCGGCGACGGCATCACCCCGCAGGACCTGCTGGCGAACCCTTTCCCGATGGGATTGTCCCGCGGACTGTTTATCCAAACGGGCTCTGACGTCACCGCCGTCCAGCGGCTGCGCACCACCGGCCATGCCCAGAATTTCTCCTACGACCTCCAGTTCAAACTCGGCCAAGGCAGCGTGCTCGAAGTCGGCTACTCTGGTGTCCTCGGTCGCAAGCTCAACCTGAGCGGCCACATGAACGTGAACCCGTTGTCATCGAGCGCACTCTACCGCGCCCTCGCCTGCTCCGCCCGTGCTCGCGGTTCAACACGGTGGAACTCAGTGGTGACACCCCCGGTGCGACCTCATCTTCTAACGCGCTCTATTTGAAGTACCGCAAGAGCTTCCGCGACGTGCCCCATAGCTTTTCCGGAACAGTCTTTTGCGAAGTACCGGTGGGCAAGGGCCGCAAGTATGCCGAAAGCAGCTGGAAGCCCCGAACTCGCTCGCTACCCGCGGCTTCTCGATCCTGAACGCCCAAGTCGCCGAGCGGACTCCTTCGGAGTAGTTCGACACCAGTGCGGTCTCCTCCCCCGCGCCGTTCACCCTCGGCAACGCGCCCCGGTGCACGCCGAACCAGCGAGTCGACGGCACGCACCTCGCCGATGTTAGCCTTTCGAAGCACTTCACCGTCGTCGAGAAGATCCGGATCCAGTTCCGCGCTGAGGCCGATAACATCACGATTACGCCCCAGTTCTCGGCTCCCGGCCTCACCACCTGCGCTGCGGATTTTGGCCAAGTCAATGGCGCTCGTTCAACGACCGTCGCAATATATAGTTCGGTTTGAAGATACTGTTCTAATGCGGTGCTGTTCGCGCAACCTTTACTGGCGAGGAGCTTTCGGGCTCCTCGCGTTCTCCATCTTCGCGGCCGACCTTCCGTTCACCCTCTTCACGGGAGAAGGAATGCGCCATCCCTTACCCGCCGCCATGCCCGGCGGCATCGCCGTTTTCGACGCCGATAACGACGGCCTGCTGGATCTCTACTTCCCCAATGGCGCACCTCTGCCCTCCGGCCTGAAGTCCTCCCCCGCCCACTCCAACAGCTTCCTTCACAACGACGGCAACCTCCGTTTTACCGACCGGTCCGCCGACTCCGGACTGGCTGGTTCGGGCTATGACATCGCCGCCACCGCCGGCGACTACGACCACGACGGCCTCACCGATCTGCTGGTCTCCGGCCTCGACGGGATCACCCTGTATCGCAACCTTGGCAACGGTCGCTTCGAAAACGTCACCGCTAAGGCTGGGCTCGACAACCACGGCCGCTGGTCAGTGGGCGCCGTCTGGCTCGACTATGATCGCGACGGCCATCTCGACCTGTTCGTCGTCAACTACGTGCAATGGAACCCCGCCACCGAACGTGCCTGCGTCGTCGATGGCCGCCCCGACTTCTGCCATCCCCGCTTCTACCAGGCCCAGCCCAACGCCCTGTTCCGCAACAACGGCCACGGGAGCTTCACCGACGTTTCCAAGGCCGCCGGCATCGCCGCCCACGCGGGTAAAGGGATGGCGGCCGCCGTCGCAGACTTTAACGCCGATGGCTATCCCGACATTTTTGTCTCAAACGACCGCGTCTTCAATTTCCTGTTCCAGAACACGGGGAAGGGGACGTTTGAAGAGGTGGCTTTCGATCGCGGCGTCGCCGCCCCGGCCAGCGGAGATCCGCCTTCGGCGATGGGCGTCGACGCGCAGGACTACGACAACGACGGCCGGCCGGACCTGATCTACACCGCGCTGCGAGACGAGACGTTTCCGCTGTATCGCAACCAGGGTGCCGACTTCCAGGACGCCGCGGTCTCGTCGAAGATGGGGGTTCTGACGCGTCCGATGAACGGTTGGGGGATCGTCTTCGCTGACCTTGACAACGACGGATGGAAGGACCTGGCGGTGGCCCGGGGCGATGTTCTGTCTCCGCGTGGTGCCCGCGGCGATAAAGTTCGTGAGCCGCTATCGTGGTTCCGCAACCTGGGCAATCGGCAGTTCGCGCTCGGCGGCAACTTCGCGGCGCCCGCTGCTCAATACCGCGGCCTGATTGCCGCCGACTTTAACAACGATGGGTGCCTTGATCTTGTGGCGACGGCTCTGGCGCAGCCCGCCCGTGTCGTCCCCGGGCGGTGTCCCCGTGCTCATGGCTGGCTCAAAGTGGACGTCCGCGAGGGCGGTGCCCAAGTCCAGGTCGGCCAGCAGTGGCGTCAGGTATCCGCAACGCAGGGATACGCTTCTTCCTGCCAGTGCCCGCTTCACTTCGGCCTTGGGCTGGCCGAGACTGTTGACGTCCGCGTAACGTGGCCCTCGGGCCGCATCCGCGAGTGGAAGGCCGTCAAGCCCAATCAGACCCTGGTCGCCCAACCATGATCCCCCTACTCTTATTTTTCTTTCAAGTGGCAGACCCTGCTCTGCTCTCCCAGCAAGGCGCTAAGGCGCTGCGGGCGCAACGGTTCAACGAAGCCGAAGCAGCCTATCGCCAACTGGTGAGTGTCGATCCTGCCAACCCGATGTGGCGGATGAACCTCGGCATCACCCTCCATTCGGCGGGGCGCTACGCCGAGGCGGTCTCGGAGTTCGGCCAGTTCCTCAAGACCAACCCGCCGCCGGGCCCCACCCACTTCCTGCTCGGCCTTTCGCAGCTCAAACTGAAGAAGCCTTGCGAGGCGATTGGGCCGCTGGAGAAGGCGTTGCGGTGGAACCGCGATCAGGCTCAACTGGAACTTGCCGACGCGCTCTACGGGTGCAAGCGTTATAGCTTGGCCGCCAAGGCCTACGAGGCCGCGCTGACAACCTCGAAGAAGGGCCCCCCGGTGGCCCGCCAAGCGGCCCATTGCTACTGGAACGCCCGCCAGTATGCCGACGCCAAGCGGCTGTTCACGGGGCTTTCGTTGGACGACCCAACCTCGCAATACGAGTTTGGCGATACGCTCGTTCGGCTCGACGGCCCCGCGGCAGGCCTGGCTTATCTGGAGCGGGCCGCCGCATCGCTGCTGCCCGCCCGGGCCGAACTGGGCAAAGCGTTGCTCGCTCTGGACCGTGCTGCCGAGGCTCTCACTCACCTGGAAGCCGCTGCCACCGCCGACCCGGCCTTGCTGTTACCGCTCTCGAAATGCCTCCGCGCCGTCGGCCGCACGGCGGAAGCCAACGCGGCTCAGACCGAGTACAAACGAAAGTTCGCCGCGAACCAGTAACCGTCCTGCTCGTCATCCGTAGCGAGAGGAGATGAAACTCCCAATCCTGCGCATTCTTTCGGCCATCATCTGCTTCGGCCAGCTCCGCGACAATCGCGACAAAACCGTAACCTGCGACCAATGCCACTGCACGATCAGTGAACAGACTGTCCCCAGCCTTTCGCGCTGGTCGATCGACGCTGGCAGCAATGGCGGCGTCACCGTCCGGGGGTGGACCGGCAAGGAGACGCTCGTCCGTTCGAAAATCGAAGCCTGGGCCAACATCGACTCCGGGGCCGGCCTGATTGCCAGCCAAGTGCATTCGGGCTCCGCGGCTGGCACGATCCGCCCCTCTGGCCCGGAGACAAGAAACAGTACTGGCCGGTCGGTCTCCTACGCAGTCTTCGTCCCGCATGCGACCGACCAGAGCCTCACCACGCACAGCGGCGGGATCACCGCTTCCGACAGCAAGCGCCGCCTCGATATCCGGACGACCAACGGCGGGGTCCATGTGGAACTCGACGGCGATAGCTGGACGAGTAGCTCCATTAACCTGCCATGTTCAGACCGAAACGACCAATGGCAGCATCCGCTCGGACTTCCCCGTTCCTTCGACCCCGGGCGAACGGCGCCTGCGGAAACTCGATTTCAACATCGGCTCGGGTGCACCGCTGATCCATCTTTTGACCACCAACGGCGGGGTACACCTGGAGCGGATTTAATTGAAGCTGTGGAAGCGGTCGAGGCTGCGGCGGTCCCGTTTAGAGGGCTTGCCTTGTCGGTCGGCTTCAAAGTGGGGCATGGCTTTCTTCTCTTCGGCCACCTTGCGGCGGAGCTCCTGGCTGGCGACGGACTCCCGGTACAGGCTCTGGGCATCGGCTGCCGGACCGCGAATCTCGCTGAGGGCGAGCACCTCCACATGGAAGTCGCCACTGGGGGTCTTGATTTGAAGCTGGTCGCCGAGGCGGACGTCCTTCGAAGGCTTGGTGGACTGACCGTTGGAGGTGACCCGGCTCAGCTCACAAGCCTTGCTGGCGAGGGATCGGGTCTTAAAGAAGCGGGCGGCCCAGAGCCATTTATCGATTCTCACGCGGGTACAGTCTCCTTGGGATACCGTAGCACGGTGCGGTAGGCTTGATCGTCGCTCCTTCTCCGGGGTCTATCAGGAGTTGGGCCCCCAGTTTGAATTGGCCGTGCAGGCAGGCGCGGCCCGATATCAGTGCGGTGGAGGCGGCCGAGATCGCGATCCAACGGATGAGCGAACTGCTGCCTGTGAAGGGGATTGACTTGGTCGGTCTGTTGCCGGCCGGGGTGGCGACTGGTTCGAAACCGGCGGAGGCTGCGCAGTTTCTGCCGCAGAATAGCTTGGCACCGGTTCGTGTGACTGCTCGAACTCTTTGGGAAATCGCTGGGAACAGTTACAGGGCGGAAACGATCCTCTCTCTAGAGGTCTTTGAATACAAAGTATCTAGGCGCTTATCCGTTGGGTATGCCGACCAGTCTGATCCTCCTTTGGTTCGTTCTGAATCAGACGCGATTTACTTAATCGCTGAATTGAGCCGAGCGGGGTCGATTTACAAAGTTCGGGAGCTCTTGCAAGACATGCGGATCCGCATGTTGACAACGGTGCAAGCTGACGGCACTTTGCATAGCAGGCCAATGGCGATGCAGCAGGCGCCGTTCGATGGAGAGCCGTGGTTCTTTACCTAACGCTCCTCCGGGAAAGCCACTGAGCTTGCCGCGGACAAGGTGGTGAGCATGACGGCGCGAAGCGCGGACCTGAAGAGCTTCCTGGACCTGCGGCACTTCGGACACATAGTCGTCGACGGTGCCAAAAACGCAGCCCTTTGAAACCCGCCCTACTCGGCTTGGTTCCCAAAGGGTTGAACGATCCCGCATTGGCTTTGCCGCGGGTGGAAGCCCAAACGGCTGAGTATTGGGCGTCGCCGCGCGGAGTAGTGATCTAACTCTGCAATCTAGTGGCTGGCGGACGGTCCGATGAGCGCGCTACGCTAGAGCGCTAGTTGGGGAACTGGCTAGCGTCGATGCCGGGGATGACGCGAAGTCCGTTCTTGTAGTAGAGCTTCTTCAAGACTTCGTCGGGAAGGTCCATGCCGTACATCTTCCAAAAGGCATGGCGTTTGCGGTAGTAGTCGAAGTACTCGTCGCCGGTCTCGAAGACGCGGAAGTACGTGAAATACTCGCTCGTCTCCCAGATGTCCTTGCCGAACAAGACGCGGTCCTGATACTTCGTGAAGAACGCCTTGGCGGTCCGGGGCTGGCGGCCGAGTTCGGCCAGGATGGCGCCGACTTCCCCGAGCATGTTGGGGTACTTATCCATCAGCTTGCCGAGTTGCCCGAGGTCGCCGCCGAGCCAGCCGAGGTGGGCGTTGATGAAGGTCGTTTTGGGGTGGCGGCCGATGCGCGAATAGAGTTCGCCCATCAGGGTTTCCCAGGTCGGGTACTTGTCTGGTGGACGATAACGGCTCGGGAATTGCTTCAGTTCGAGCCAACGCTCGTTGTCCTTGTCCCACGGTTGAAAGAACTGGCGGGGCTCGGCGGTGTGGATCAGCACCGGCACTTTGTACTTGGCACAGATTTCGAAGGCCTTGTCGAAGCGGGGGTCATCGATCTTGATCCGCTCGCCGCTCTTGATGCGAAGGTCCATGCCGAAATTCTTGAAAAACTTTAACCCCTGGGCTCCGTTTTTGATGTCCTGCTCGAGCTGTTTGGCGACCGTATCGGGGTAGTCCGGGGCTTCCATGTCTTCGAAGTTGAGGTTGGCGAAGATGACGAAGCGTTTGGGATAGTTGCCCTTCATGTTGTCGACGGCCTTCTTCAGGCGGTCGCCGTAGCCGCCGGAAAGGTTGACCATCACTTGAAGGTTGAGGCCGTCCATGTCCTTGACGAGCTTATCGAGCGCGGCTTTGTTCATTTCGCCGCGCTGGTGGTTATGCACGTCGATAAAGGGATATTTGGCCCGTTTTACGGGGTGCTCTTCGACGGTTAGCCCGGATTTGGGGTTGTAGTCTTCCATCGACATCACCGCGTCTTTGTTGGGACGCGGGAACTCCGGTTGCGCGAGCAGCGCGACTGGAAGCACCAGCAGCAAGGCGTTCTTCATTCCTTGCAGTATAGGGCTACGGCGCGATGCCGAGCAATGCCGCCACTTCGTTGCGCACCTGCTCGGTCAAGGCACCTTTGTCGCGATTGCCTAATCCTTCGGTGGGAATGGGTTTGCCGATGCGCACTTTGACGACCCCGCCGCGGATGGCGACGCCGTGCATGGGGAGGATCTCGCGGGTGCCGATGAGGCCGAAGGGGACAATGGGGGCGCCGCTTTTGATGCCGAGGATGGCGACGCCTTCTTTGAAGGGCTCGAGAGGGCCTTCGGTCCGGCCGCCTTCGGGGAAAATGAGGATCGACAGCTTTTCGTTCCGGATCTTGTTACCGGCCTCGACGAGGCTGCGGACGGCTTCCCGAGGGTTTTCGAGAGAGACCGAGACGTGGCCGGCCGTTCGCAAGTGGGTACCCATGATAGGGATATCGAAAAGCCCGCTTCTGGCCATAAAACGAAAATTGTAGGGCAGGGCGTAGAGCAGGGCCGGGGTATCGGAGTAGCTGCGGTGATTGCCGGCGAAGATGTAGTGGGCGTGCGGATCGAGGTTTTCGAGGCCTTCGACTTCCATTCTCATGCCGAGGATGCGGGTGAGCATGCGGCCCCAGAACTTGGCGCACCAGATCTGCTTACTGCCATCTTTATCGATGGGGATGAGGCAGAAGCTAATGATTCCCATCACAACCGTCGCCAAAACAATGAGCGGGTCGGTAATCAACAAGGTACGGATTAAGGCAAAAGACATGCAGTAGGGGTGAACCCTCTATTGTACGAGGAGAGCCCGCGCCTCTCCTACTAGGTAAAGTGAACCGGTGATGAAAAGTACGTCGCAATGGCGAGGAAGCACCAGGGCGGCGGAGAGATTTTCGGCGGCGCGGGCGTTGGGATGAGGGGCGAGATCGAGAATCGCTTCGGGCCGAAGAGCGCGAGCCTGGTCGGGGGCCGTGCAGATGAGTTCGTCAACGACGGGGAAGAGGATGGAGGTGATCTCCTCGAAAGCCTTGTCGCGCATTGTGCCGAAGATCATGCCAATGCGGCGGCCGGGGTGGAACTTTTGGATGTAGCGGGCGAGGGCTTGGGCTCCGGCAGGGTTGTGTGCTCCATCAAGAATGATCTCGGGATGGCGGCTGACGCGTTCCAGGCGGCCGGGCCAAACGGCGGTGGCCATGCCGGCGAGGGGCACGCCGCGGAGTCGGAGGACCCGGGCCGCGGTGCGGGCGTTCTCCCATTGGTGCTCTCCGGCAAGGGGGCAGCGGACTTCGACGCCATCGAGGCGGAGGGTGCTGCCGTAGGGGTCGGCGGAGATGACTTCGAGGGTGGTTTCTGCGGAACGGTGGAGGTCGGCACCGACGGACATACCCCGGGCCCCGATGACGGACGTCGCTTGGGCGCGTTGTTGGGCGATGACGGCGGGGACCCCGGGCTTCAGGATGCCGGCCTTTTCGTCAGCGATGGCGGCGATGCTCTTGCCAAGCCAGGCTTCATGGTCGAAGTCGATGGGGGTGATGACGCAGAGTGCGGGGCGGACGAGGTTGGTGGCGTCGAGCCGACCGCCGAGGCCAACTTCGACGATGGCGCATTCGACTTGGCGTTGGGCGAAGACATAGAAGGCCATCAGTGTGACGGTCTCGAAGTACGACGGGTGGGTTTCGAGCTTTCCTTCGTCGATCAGGCATTCCGAGACCGCATGAACGGCGGCAAAGGCGTCGGCAAACTCGGCGCTACTGACTGGCTCGCCGCTGACCTGGATCCGCTCGGTGGGCTGGACGAGGTGAGGGGAGGTGTACAGGCCGGTCTTCACGCCGGTTGCGCGGATAGCGGCTTCGATCAGGGCGCAGGTGGAGCCTTTGCCGTTGGTGCCGGCGACGTGGATGACGGGCGGCTGGGAGTCGGGAAAGCCCATGGCTTGCCACACGACGCCAACCTGCTCCAGGCTGAGTTTGGCTGACTTCAGCTCGTTGCCGAGCGAGTACAGGTAGGCTACGCTTTCGGGGTAGTTCAGCACCAGGGATCACCCGCGGGAGGTCGCGCAGTTCATGCCCTTGATGCTGGGCACACGGCCGCCCTTGTTCAGTTCTTGCATGCCGATGTTGGTTTGGTAGTAGATGCGGGAGGTCCACATCTTGGCGAGGCGGAAGAAGCGCTGGCCGGGGCCCGTGCCTTGGGTATCGAGCGTCTTTAAAATGGCAACCTGCTGGGGTTCGGGGAGCTTGTTGAAGGGAGCGCTGTGCTGCTGGATGGCATAGCCGTCGAGCCAGCGGAGGCCTTCGAGGAACGCATCGCGCTGGGCGACGGGGCCGGCGGCGAGCAAACGGTCGAGCCAGCGGTTGACGAGGGCGGCCTTGGCACCGGGGGTGTCGGTGGCGGGAATGATGAGTTCGCTGAGGACGACGACGGTGTCGTTGGTATGGGCGTCGAAGAGTTCGGGCTTCCACTCGGGGGCGGTGGAGATCTGCGCCAGGACCGCTGGCCCAGCCACCGGTAGCGCGCTACCAACCTGCAACAATGCACGGCGATTCATGACCCCAGTATATAGCGACTCTCCTGACAGGATGGTGTCTGGACGGGCTCCGCATACTGGGCGCGTGAAACTTATTCACCGAGACTTCGGGATCATCACCCCGGATTTGAATGCGACCCGCGACTTCGATGAGAAGTGCATGGGCTTCACACAACGAAAAGATTGAACTGGGCCTGATGACTCCGGGGTTGGAGAAACAACTGGGGTTTCTGCAGGCGGCCTATGACGGCAAGGGAGTTTGGCTGAGCTTCAACGTGGCTGACATGGATGCGGAGTACGAGCGTCTGTTCGGGGCGGGCGCTCCGGTGGAGGCGCCGCCACAGGGCCGGCTTTGGGGCGAGCGGCAGTTTGTGATGCGGGATCCGAATGGCTTCGTCGTCGACTTGGTGAAGTCGATTCCGCTGGACCCTGGGTTTTGTGCTTCAGTCAGACGCTTCCGCCGTCGGCGGGCCATTACGGCGGACCAGATGGCGTAGGAGTTGAAGGTTTCACCGCGGACGATCTACCGGGACATCCAGGACCTGATGGGGGGCGGGGTGCCGATTGACGGCGAGGCGGGGGTGGGCTCTCGGATGCGGGCGGGCTTCGATCTGCCGCCGTTGATGTTCAACGCCGCGGATTTGCAGGCGTTGCGGCTGGAGGCGTAGATTGTGCAGGAGTGGGCGGACACGGACTTGGCGCGAGCGGCGCGGACGGTGAACTGGCCGGAGCCGTTCTACCTGCCGGACTTTTTCATTCGGGAGGAGACGAAGACCTTCTGCCCGAGTTGCGGCGGGCGATCCGAGCCAAGCAGCAGATTCGGATCGGCTACACGCCGGCCAATAGGGAAACTTCGGAACGGCAGGTGGAGCTGGTGGGCCCGCTCCTTTGCGGCAACCGGTGGACGCTGGGCGTAACCTGTGCCGCGCGTTCCGGTCGTTTCGACTGGAACGAATGGCGAGCCGGGTGATGCTGCTGGAGTTCGGGGTGACGCACGATGCGGACGAATACATTGAGGCGATGAATCAGGAAGAATAGATCGCATGGACCGTCGACTCTTTCTCTCTCTGCCCGGTGCCGCGTTCGCGCAACGCCGGAGCCTCTTCATCCCGAGCCCAGGAAAGGGGACGGCGATCATGGCCTACGCCTTCTATACGCAGCGTAGCGGAGGCCAGATGAATTCGATCGAACAGCGGTGGAGCCGGTCGGACACGATTGACACGGCGTATCGCCGGCGGTCGACGGACTATGGGGTGACGTGGTCGGCGCCAGAGACGATTGTGACCGGAGAGAAGCGGCCGGAGGGGATGTACAGGAAGCATTTGCGGTGTGGCTATGTGGACCCGCCGACGGGGCGATATCTGGAATTCTTTATGGAAGGGGTGCTGCCGACGGATGATCCGCTGGAAGGGATGCGGCGGTGGCAGCTCTTCTATACCTATGGGGGGAAGACGCATCAGGTGGTTCACGAGGGGGCCGAATTCAACGCGGCGCATCCGCTGCCCGGGGTGAGGGCCGGGAAGAACTCGGTGATGATGGGGGACCAAAGTTGCGTGCCGTTGACGCTTCAGGACGGGACGATTTGCGTTCCGGTGGAGATTACGCCCTTGGGGGCCAATGGGCAATACTACAACCCGGGGCAGGGCTACACGTGGCATGAGACGGCGGTATTGCTGGGGAAATGGGACGGGGATCGGCTGCGGTGGCGGATGTCGAACGTGATTCGGCTGAGCCCGGACCAATCGACGCGAGGGATTATGGAGGCGACGATGGCGCGGTTGACCGATGGGCGGTTGATGCTGGTTTGTCGAGCCTCGAACGATAAGACGCCGGAGCGGCCGAGCCATCGGTGGGCGAGCTATTCGAGTGATGGCGCGCGGACGTGGTCGGCGCCGGTGCCGTGGACGTACGAGGGAGGCGAGGAGTTTTTTTCGCCGAGTTCGTGTTCGCAACTGGTGACCCATTCGAATGGAAAGATCTACTGGCTGGGGAATGTTACGCCGACGAACCCGCGGGGAAATCGGCCGCGGTTCCCGTTTGTGATCGGGGAGGTGAATCGGCATACGGGACTGCTGCGGAAGGCGACGGTGCGGACGGTGGATACGCTGCAAGCGGGCGAAAATGAGATTTTGAGCTTGTCGAATTTCTACGCTTATGAGCACCGGAAGACGCGGGAAGTCGTGGTGCATATGACCCGCCTTTTTGCTCATGCGGACGGCTGGGAAGGGGATGCGATGCGGTACGCTGTGGGGGTATGACCCGTCGCCAATTGATCGCCGCCAGTATGCAGCTTCCCGTCATGATGCCTCCGCCGAAGAAGGCGAAAATCACCAGTTCCGTGATGCTTTGGTGCTTGAAGGGGACACCGGAGGAGCGGCTGGAGATCGCCGCCCGGGCGGGGCTGCAGAGTGTCGAATTGGTGGGTGAGCACCTGACGATGGATCTGGAAGCGTTTCAGAAGCGGGCCCGGAGCTTGGGGCTGGGGATCGACACGATTTCGACGACGCCGAACTGGAAGGGCCAGAAGCTGAACATGGTGGAGGCGTCGAAGCGCCCTGCTCTATTGGCCGAGGTGGAGTCGAACTTGAAGTATGCGCAGCGGATGGGTGTGCCGTTGGCGTTGTTGATGTCTGGGGACGCGGTGGCAGGCAAGACATTCGAAGAGCAGTTTACGCAGATGGTGGAAGGGGCGAAGCGGTGCGGGGATCTGGCGGCGAAGTACGGGGTGACGTTGATCGTGGAGCCGCTGAATACGAAAGTGAACCACGCGGGGTACTTCCTATCGAACTGCGTCGATGGGCTGCGATTAATGAAGGCGGTGGACCACGACCATGTGCGGCTGCTGTTTGACCTGTATCACGAGCAGGTGGAACGGGGGGATGTGATCCGAACGGCCCTCGCGGCAATGCCGTATGTGAGGGTGTTCCACGTGGCGGACAATCCGGGGCGGCATGAGCCGGGGACCGGGGAGATGAGCTACGCGAGCATCTACAAGGCGATTAGCAAGGCCGGGTACGAAGGGTACATGACGATGGAGTATCTGCCGCTGAAGGAACCCGGAGCTAGTTTGAAGCAGGCGGTGACGGAGATGCGGGCAGCGCTTTAGCCTTCGCCGCGGCCGGCGAGGATCAAGGAGACGGGCACGACACCCATTTTGCGCATCAGGACCCAGTCGTGCTCGCCCTGCTTCTCCATGATTCCTTCTTTATAAAACTTCGGATCCTCTTTCCACAGACTGAAGACGGCGGGATGGGGCGTGCCGGAGGCCTTGCGGCTCAGCGTTAATAGCCCTTCGAAGTCCGGCGTGGCGTTGCCGTCGGTGTCGCCGACGGCGGGGACGAGGAGGAGGAAGTCGCGCTGGGGGGCGGCACCCTGGTGCGTCCCATTTTCGGGGAAGTAGCTGTAGCGCATAGAATAGACGCCGGGGGCGACGCCCTGGCCGCGGCGGTCTTCATGCTTTTGGGCAAAACGAATGACGGCCAGGAGAGAGCCGTGGGGGACATTGGGCATGGTGAGATTGGCTTCTGAGGAGGCGGGGCCCGAGGGGACTTCGGCCCGATACCAGATTTCGGCGAGGAGTTGGCCATCCTTCATCACCTTAGTGCCTTCCTTGTTGAGCAGCGCACTAACGCTGGCAGCTAGGTCGGCGGGCGGGGCGCTACCGGCTTCGGTCTTATACTCCTCAGCGAGTAGGGCAGAGGCGGCGGTGAAGAGGAGAGTGATGAGAGTTCGCATGATTTCAATTATGAAGATGTTCCCACAAGGGCGTTCGTTGCGCGTTTCGGTACAATTTCCTTGCGGCTTGCATGCAGACCATACTGGTAATCGACGACGACGACAGCTTGAGAGATACGATCGGCTTGATGCTGGAGCAAGAGAACTTCCGCGTCCACCAAAGCGCCAACGGTCGGGACGGCTATGAAAAGGCGCTGAGCCTGAAACCGGACCTGCTGCTGGTGGATTTGCGACTACCAGGGATGAGCGGGGTGGAGATCTGCCGCCAACTGCGCACGGACAAAGTGCACACTCCCATTATTGTACTGAGCGCCGTCGGGGATGAAATCGATAAGGTGCTGCTGCTGGAGATTGGGGCGGACGATTACGTGGTGAAGCCGTTTGGGCGGCGGGAGCTGATTGCGCGGATCCGGGCGATTCTGCGGCGTTCTTCCGGGGAGGCGCACCACGTTTTGAAGTTCTCTGATACGGAAGTCGATATTGAACGGCGGATGGTGCAACGGGCGGGGCAGGAGGTGAAGATGACTCCGGCGGAGTACAGTTTGCTCGTGTTCTTCCTGCAAAACCCGGATCGGCCTTTGACGCGGGATGTGATTTTGAACTCCGTGTGGGGCTATAACTCGTTCCCGCATACGCGGACGGTGGACGCGCATATCGTGAAGCTGCGGCAGAAGTTTGAAGTGGACCCGGCAGTGCCACGGCACTTCGTGACCGTGCATGGAATCGGCTATCGGTTTTTGCCATGAGGCGGACGGTGCTGGTGGTGGAGGACAACCGGGCGCTGGCGGATACGCTGGCGGTGGCGTTGAGTCTGTTGCCGGATACGGAAGTGTTGGTGGCCTACGACGGGCAGGAAGGGTTCGAGCTGCTGGGGGAAGCGGATGCTTTGTGCACGGACTTGGACCTGCCGCGGATGAACGGTGAGGCGTTGATCGTACACTTTCGGAGGATAAAGCCGGGGGCACCGGTGATTGCGATGTCGGCGGGGCCGGGGGAGAGGGCCGGGGCGGATCGATTTTTTCCGAAGCCGTATTCGACGGCGGCGGTGCGAGAGGCGTTGAAGGACATGCTCTATGCGTAGATTGTTGATATTGCTTTGGGTTCCGGCGCTGTGGGCGCAGGCGGATATACTGGCTCGGTTGGAAAAGTTAGAGGCTGAGAACGCGAAGCTGCGGGGCGAGGTGGCGGAGCTGCGGGCAAAAGTTGACATCTTAGTTCCGGAGCGGTTGGAGATTGCCGAGCGGCGGATTGAGGAGCAGGCGTCGACGAAGGTGGAGGCGGCGAGCCGGTTTCCGATTGAGTTCTCTGGCATGGCGCTGTTCAACGTATTCGCGAACTCGGCCGGGGCGGGGGGCGTGGATACGCCGACGACGGCGAGCGGGACGGTGAGCCGGCGGGCGGCGGGGCTGACGTTCCGCCAATCGATCGTGGGGGTTCGTTTTCATGGGCCCAAGACGTTCTTTGCGGCGAAGGTATCGGGGTCGGCGTTTGGGGACTTTTGGGAGGGGAATACGGAGGGGACGGGGAACGTGCCGTTTCGGCTGCGGACGGCGGAGGCGACTCTGGCTTGGGAGCGGCGGTCGGTTTCGGTGGGTTTGATTAAGCCGCTGATATCGCCCTGGAATCCGAATTCGTTTGCGACGGTGGGCGTGGTGCCGTTGACGAGCGCGGGGAACTTGTGGCGGTGGCAGCCGCAGATTCGGTATGAAGAGAAGCTGGGAGACTTCCGGGTGCAGGGGGCGGTGATGCAGACGTCGGAGCAGTCGGGGTTGGCGAATCCGACTTCGGTGACGCTGCGGCGGCCGTCGCTGGAAATGCGGGGGGCGTGGGTGAAGGACAAGTTTGAGTTCGGCGTGGGGGGGCATGTTTCGACGTCGCACGTGACCGGGCGGAGCGTGCCTTCGCGGATATTCACGCTGGACTGGAAGGCGCAGCCGGTGGAGAAGTTGGAGCTGACCGGAACGTTCTTCAACGGCGAGAACGTGCACCACTTGGGTTCATTACGGCAGAGCTTCCGGTTCCTTCCGGGCGGGGCGGTGCAGGCGGTGCGGAGCCGGGGGGGATGGACCCAGGCGGCGGTGACGGTGACGGGGCGGGTGACCATGAACCTGTTCGCCGGGATTCATGACGACCGGGAAAGCGATTTGGTAAGGGGGCAGAATGGGCGGAACCGGACGGGCGGCGCAAATGTAATGGTTCGGATTGCGCCGAATGTGATGGTGGGTCTGGAAAGTTTGCAGATCCGTTCGATGATTCTGGGGACCGGGGAGAGGAGGGTGAACCGCTATGACTTATCGCTGGCTTATATTTTTTAGCGTATTGTCTGCGCTGGCGGCGACGGTCTCGGGGACGGTGGAGTTGACCGATGCTAAGGTGAAGAGTTGGGACGGGGTGGTGGTATGGCTGGAGCCGTTGCAGGGCAAGCCTACCGTGACGCCAAGCCGGGTGATGCTGGACCAGAAGAACAAGCGCTTTTCTCCGCATGTGCTGGCGGTGCCGGTGGGATCAACAGTGGACTTTCCGAACCACGACCCGATTTTCCACAACGCGTTTTCGAACTTTGCAGGGCAGCCTTTTGATACGGGGCTCTATGCGCCGGGGACATCGCAGAAGGTGGTTTTTCGGCGGGAGGGGGTTGTGCGGGTGTTCTGCAACATCCACGCGAACATGAGCGCGGTGATTGTGGTGGTGCCGACCCCGCATTACGCCGTTTCGCTCGCGAATGGGAGTTGGCAGATCGCGAACGTACCGCCGGGGGAGTATCGGCTGCGGCTGTTTCATGAACGGGCGACCCAGGAGACGTTAGGACGGCTGGAGATGAAGGTGCTCGCCAGCGATGGGATGCTGACAGTGCCGCGGGTGAAGGTTTCGGAATCTGGATATTTGGAGGTGCCGCACAAGACAAAGCACGGTCGGGAGTATCCGGCTAAACCGCTGGAGAACGGACCGTACTCAGGGGGCAAGTAAGATGTCCCTCCGTTGGAAGATTTGGCTGGCGGTATTTGGATCGGTGACGTTGCTGTTTGGGGTGACGGGGTGGATCCTGCAACGCCACGCGATTGGGAGTGCGACGCGGTCACTGGAAGAAGAGATGCGGGGCAGCGTGTTGACGTACGAAAGCGTATGGCAGGCACGGCAGGAGATGCTGGGGACGGCGGCGTTGCTGCTGAGCAGTCTGCCGAATGTAAGGGCGGCGTTTGGGACGCAGGACGCGGCGACAATACGGGATTCGGCGGCGGAGCTGCGGGGGATGCTGTCGCAGGGGCTGAGGGAGCGGTCGTTCTTCGTGGTGTGCGATCCGCGCGGGGGGCCGATTGCGACGATTGCCGGGAATCCGCCGGCGATGGCCAGTTGGCCGATGGTGAAGCCGGGCGTAAGACAGCAGTCGGGATTTTTCGTAAAGGGCCGGGCGATTTACCAGTTGGTGTTGACGCCGGTGATGGTGGATTCGGCGCGGGGCCCGGCGATGATCAGCTTGCTGGTGGCGGGATACCCGGAGAGCGAGAGGCCGGAGCAGTTGACGGGCGGAGAGTTTGTGTTTTCGGTGGCGGGGCAGAAGGTGGAGCGGCCGGGGGTCCGGCTGGATCGGCCGCTGTTGGGGCTCGATGGGGCACCGGTGGGGACGCTAAGCATTTTTCGCAGCCCGGGCGGGGCGGGCCAACAGTTGGCGGATTTGCAGCGGGATTTGATTTGGATGTGGGCGGCGGCGATGTTGCTGAGCTTGGTGTTCAGTTTCTTTTTGGCGCGGAGAATCGTCGAGCCGATTGGGGCGCTGGACCGAGCGGCGATGGAGATCGCGGAACAGCGGTACGACGGGCGGTTGCCGGTGACCAGTAACGACGAATTGGGAAGGCTGGCGGCCACGTTCAATTCGATGAGCGGGTCCCTGGAGGCGGCGCGGGGGGAGTTGATCCGGCAGGAGCGGATTTCGACGGTCGGGCGGATGGCGTCGAGCATTGTGCATGATTTGCGGAACCCGTTGGCTGCGATTTACGCCGGGGCGGAAATGTTGATTGACTCCGACAATTTGGCTCCGCAGCAAACGAAGCGGTTGGCGACGAACATCTATTCTGCGAGTCGGCGGGTGTTGGAGATGTTGCAGGAGTTGTTAGACGCGGCGAAGGGAAAAACGGGGGAGATTGAAACTTGTCGGCTGAGCGAGGTGGTGGAGGCGGCGGTGGAGAGCCAGGAGGTGGCGCATATTCGGTTTCGGGTGGCGATTCCGGAGGGGTTGGAGCTGCCGATGGACCGAGCGCGGATGGAGCGGGTGTTTGTGAATTTGATTGCGAACGCGATTGAGGTAATGCCAGGGGGAGGCGAGATTTCGATTGTGGCGACGGTGGTAGGGAGGGACGTGACTGTGGCGGTCAGCGACCAGGGGCCGGGGATTGCTGCGGAGGTGAAGGAGCGACTGTTTCAGCCGTTTACTAGTTTTGGGAAGCGGAATGGTTTGGGTTTGGGGTTGGCGCTGAGCCGGCAGACGGTGCTGGAGCACGGCGGGGATTTGACGGCGACGAACTATGCAGGAGGGGCAGTGTTTTCGGTCAATCTGCATGGGTGAAATTCTGGGTTCGTTTTGGTTTACCATTTGGCTGGCGGGGGCGTCGACCGGGTTGGCGCTGGCGTCGGGCGTAACGCTGGCACTGCGGGGGGCGAGGGTGATGTGGCAGGTGCCGCTGGCGATGCCGCATTTGACGATGGCGGTCGTGGTGGTGCATCTGCTGGCGCCGAGCGGGTTGGTCGCGCGGATGGTTTTCTGGATGGGCGGAATTGGGGGGCCGGGGGAGTTTCCGGACGTGGTGCAGGACCGGTGGGGGATGGGGATCATTTTGGTTTATGCGCTGAAGGAGACGCCGTTTTTTGCGTTGATGGCCATGACGGTGTTGCGGCGGCTGAGCGGGGAGTATGGCGCGGTGGCGGCGACCTTGGGGGCGGGGCGATGGCAGCGATTACGGTATGTGACGTTACCGCTGTTGGCTCCGGCGATGGTGCCGGCGGCGTTGCTGGTATTTGGGTTCGTTTTTGCGAGTTTTGATGTTCCGTTTTTGTTGGGGCGGACGCACCCGGCGGTGTTGAGTGTGGTGGCGCAGCGGTACTTTGTGAGCGACCGGGAGGTGGCGTTGGGGATTTCGGTGGGGATGGGATTGTTCAGCGCCGGGCTGGCGGGACTTTACGTGCGGCTGAGGACGGAGTGGTGAGGTACGTAGTTTGGGTGCCGGTGGTATTCTTGCTGGTCCGAAGCTGGGCGGGGCGATGGCTGTGGCCGGATGTGATACCGCCGGAGTGGAGCGGGCGGGCGTGGGGGGCGGTACGGGTGGAGCCGGTGGTGAACTCTTTGGGCTTGGCGGCGGTGGCGATGATCGGGGCGGTGATGCTGGGGTTGGCTTTGGCGGGGGCGTTTCGGCGGTCGGCTTGGGTTCGGTGGGCGGTGCTGACGATGGCGCTGCTGCCACCGCTAGCGATGGGCGTGGGCCTGCATGGGTTGTTTCTACGGTTAGGTTTAACGGATTCGTGGTGGGGCGTGGCGCTGGTGCATCTGCTGCCGACGACGCCGTATGCGGTGATGGCGGTGGCGGCGAGCTTGTCACGATTCGACGACGACCTGGCGGCGCAGGCGCGGACGTTGGGGGCGAGCGGCTGGCAGGTGTGGCGGTATGTGAAAGGCCCGGCGCTGCTGCCGGGGATTGCGACGGGGGCGGCGTTCGCATTTGTGATTTCGTGGAGCCAATATGTGTTGACGGCGCTGATCGGCGGGGGGCGGGTGTTGACGTTGCCGATGGCGTTGGTGGGGTATCAGAAGAGCGGAGACGAGGCGGTGGCGGCGGCCGTGGCGCTCGTGTTCCTGGGGGCTCCGGTTATGCTCTCTGTATGGGTAGAGCGTGGCTGGGAATAGTTTTGCTACTGGCGGGATGCGGGAAGTCGCGCGAGGTGAACTTCGCGATGTGGACGGGGGACGAGGCCCGGAACCGATACTTCGAGACCACCGTGCGGGAGCAGGTGCGGGCGAAATATGGCCTGGAGCTGCGGATTATGCCGTACGGACATACGGGGGAGGTGGTGAGTAAGCTCGTGACGGAGAAGGGGGCCGGGAAGGTGAGCGGGGGAACGGTGGACGTAGTTTGGATCAACGGAGAAAACTTTCGAGCGGCGAAGCGGGCGGGGGTGCTGTGGGGGCCGATTGTGTTACCGCGGTTGTATGCCGACGAGGCGTACGAGAAGGACTTTGGGACACCGATTGAGGGGTTGGAGACGCCGTGGCAATCGGCGCAGTTTGTGATGGCGTGGGACACGGCACGGTTTGCGGAGCCGCCGCGGACTTTGGACGAGTTGCTGGCATGGGTGAAGGAGAATCCGGGGCGGTTTACGTATCCGGCGCCGCCGGAGTTTTCGGGGAGCGTGTTTACGCGGCACTTCATGCTGGCGAAGGGGTTCGCGGGGGGCTTGGCGGACTTGCGGGAGATGAAGCCATACCTCTGGAAGAAGGGGGAGACGTACCCGGGGACGATTGCGGAGCTGGACCGGCTGTTTGCGAACAACGAGATCGATTTTGCGATGAGTTATGGGCCGAGCTTTGCGAGTGAGCGGATTGCGCGGGGGTCATTTCCGGCAACGGTGCGGACGTTTGTGTTTGAGAGCGGGACGATTGGGAACTACAACTACTTGGCGGTGCCGTTTAATGCCAATGACCGGGAGGCGGGGTTGACGTTGATTCGGGATTTGACGTCGTTTGAGCGGGTGTTCGATATGGCGAAGACGCTGGGGAACTCGTTCCCGCAAAAGGGGGAGCCGGCGGGGCTGGCGCGGGGGGTGGCGACGCTCCCACTGGAGGTTTTGCGGAAGCATTTTTTGCCGGAGCCGGACGCGGATGAGCTGGTGAAGTTTGAACAGGCTTGGCGAGCTGAGGTGTTGCTGAAACCATGACTCGGGTGGAGGTGGTGGACGTCAAGGCGGGGTATGGGAATCCGGTGTTGCGGGGGGTGACGGCGGAGTTCCGGGCGGGAGAAATGACGGCGGTGCTGGGGCCGTCAGGATGTGGGAAGACGACGTTGCTGAAGGTGTTGGCGGGGTTGCATCCGGCGACGGGGCGGGTGCTGTTTGACGGAGAGGACGTGGGCGGGATGGCGGCGGAGAAGCGGGAGGTGGCGATGGTGTTTCAGAAGCCGCTGCTGTTCCCGCATCGGGACGTGCGAGGGAATGTGGAGTTCGGGTTGCAGATGCGGGGGCGGGCGGGGGATGTGGACGGGATGATGGCGATGGTGGGGATTGGCGAGTTGGCGGGGCGGCGGGTGGGGACGTTGTCCGGCGGGCAGGAGCAGCGCGTGGCGTTGGCGCGGGCGCTGGTGACAAAGCCCAAAGTGTTGCTGTTGGATGAGCCGTTTTCGGCGCTCGACGAGGCGCTGCGGGGGGAGATGAGGGGCCTCGTGCGGGTGTTGCAGCGGAGCTTGCGGACGACGACGGTGTTTGTGACGCATGATCAGGAGGAGGCGTCGCTGGTGGCGGATCGGATTGTGTTGTTGCTGGCGGGTAAGGTGGAGCAGGTGGGGACGGCGGGAGAGCTTTATGCGGCCCCGGCGACGCGGGCGGCGGCCGAGTTTTTTGGGTGGCAGGTGTTGCGGGATGGGCGGGCGTTTCGGGAGGCGCGATTGGGGGAGACGGGGGAAGCGGGGACGGTGCGAGAGGTGATTCGGTGGGCGCGGGGGACGCGGTATTTGGTGAATTTGGAGACGGGGGACCGGGTGACGGTGGACGAGGCGGGATATGGACCGGAGAGGCGGGGAGCGGTGCGGGTGGAGCTTTTGCGATATCTTGAATTCTCATGATGAATCGACGAAAGTTCCTGAGTGCCGCGGCGGCGGCCACGATGACGGCGGGGGCGCAGACAGCGAAGCGTCCGAACGTGTTGTTCATCATTTTCGACGATTGGGGCTTTAGCCACGCGAGCGCCTACGGGGCGAAATGGGTAAAGACGCCGGGGTTTGATCGGGTGGCGAAAGAGGGTGCGTTATTCACACACGCCTTCACGTCGAACCCGAAGTGCAGCCCATGCCGGGCGACGATTTTGATGGGCCGGAATTCGTGGCAGACGAGGGAGGCAGTGAGCCACCAGAGCTTGTTTCCGAACGAGTTTGCCGTGTATCCGGCGGCGATGGAGAAGGCCGGATATTTTGTGGGGCTGACAGGGAAGGGTTGGGGGCCCGGGGACTTCAAGTCGACCGGCTGGCCGCATAATCCGGCGGGGAAATCGTACGATGCGAAGAAGACGAAGCCGCCGTATTCGGGGATGGGGCCGAATGATTACACGGGGAACTTCGAGGATTTTTTGAGTCAACGGCCGAAGGATACGCCGTTCTGTTTTTGGATGGGATTTGCCGAGCCGCATCGGGCTTACGAAGAGGGATCGGGATTGCGAAGCGGGAAGAAGTTGGCAGACGTGACGCTGCCGGCTTACTACCCGGACGTGAAGCTGATACGGAGCGATATGCTCGATTACGCGGTGGAAGTGGAGTATGCGGACGGCTACATTACGAAAGCTTTGGATAAGCTAGCGGCGATTGGAGAGCTGGAGAATACTCTCGTGATCGTGACATCGGACCACGGGATGCCGTTTCCGCGGGTGAAGGGGCAGATCTACGAAGACGGGTTCCACATTCCGCTGGCCGTGCGGTGGGGCAATGCGATGAAGGGCGGGCGGGTGATCAACGACTTCATCACGACGCGGGACTTTGCGCCGACGATTCTCGAAGCGGCGGGCGTACCGAAGCCGGAGACCGTGACGGGGAAGAGTTTTGTCGATATTTTGAAGAGCGGGAAGGATGGGGTGGTGGACCCTTCGCGCGAGTACGTGATGGTGGCCAAGGAGCGGCACGACATTGGGAGGCCGAACGATGCGGGGTATCCGGTGCGCGCGATTCGGACCCGGCAATATCTCTATATTCGGAACTATATGCCGGATGTTTGGCCGGCGGGGATGCCGGAGACGGGGTACCGGGATGTGGACGATAGCCCGACGAAGACGCTGCTGATTTCGAGCTTTGATCAGTACTACAAGCTTTCGTTTGGGAAGCGGGCGGCAGAGGAGTTATACGATATTGAGGCGGATCCGGGCTGCATGAAGAACCTGTTCGCCGAACCCGGGATGACGATGACGAAGCGGACGTTGCGGGATAAGATGGAACGGATTCTCACGGAAGAAGGGGATCCGCGGATGAACGGCAACGCGGGGTTTTTTGACACGATTCAATACATAGGGCCGAAGAAGCATTCGTACGAGAATTGGCTGAAGAATCAGTAGGAGATTGGGACATGGCAGACAGACGAGCATTCCTGGGATTGGCGGCGGCGCTGGCGGCGTGTACGAAGTCGACGAAGGCGCCGAGCGTGGTGGAACAGAGCATGACTCCTTACGGGGAGCGGGCGGCGACCGAGACGATTGCGCGGACCGTGGGAGAATCGACGGCGAGCGTGGGCGTGGGGTCGAGCCGGACGCCGCTGCAGGATTTGCACGGGGTGATTACGCCGTCTTCGCTGCACTTTGAACGGCACCACGCGGGGGTGCCGAAGATCGACCCGGCGAAGCATACGCTGCTGGTGCATGGGTTGGTGGAGCAGCCGATCGAGTTTTCGCTCGACGATTTGAAGCGGCTGCCGGCGGCGACGCGGGTACATTTTGTGGAGTGTTCCGGGAACGGCGGCGGCGAGTTGCGCGGGACGCCGGGAGCGACGGCGCAGGCGAGCCATGGGCTGCTGAGTTGCTCGGAGTGGACAGGGGTGCCGCTGAAGCACGTGTTGGCGCAGGCGGGGTTGAAGCCGGAAGCAAAGTGGGTGATTGCGGAGGGCGCAGACGCTTGCCGGATGGCGCGGAGCATTCCGATGGCGAAGTGCTTGGACGACGCGTTGATCGTGTACGCGCAGAACGGCGAGGCGTTGCGGCCGGGGCAGGGGTATCCGCTGCGGTTACTGCTGCCGGGCTTTGAAGGGAACGCGAACGTGAAGTGGTTGGACCGGCTGCACGTGACGGAGGCACCGGCGCAATCGAACCAGGAGACGGCGCATTATACGGACTTGCTGCCGGATGGGAAGGCGCGGCAGTTCACGTTTCATCAGGATGCGAATTCGTTGATTACGCGGCCATCGGGCGGGCAGAAGGTGAGCGGCGGGGCGGGGTTTGTGGAAATCAGCGGGATTGCGTGGAGTGGGAACGGGAAGGTGAAACAGGTGGAAGTTTCGATGGATGGGGGGAAGACTTGGGGGGATGCGGTACTTGAAGAGCCGGTGCTTTCGAAGGCGTTAACGCGGTTCCGGATTCCGTGGGTTTGGGACGGGAAGGATACCGTGATTCAGTCGCGGTGCACGGATGAGACGGGTTATTTGCAGCCGACGCGGGAGGAGATTGTGGAGGCTCGCGGGGTGGCTTATAACTATCACTATCATGGGGTGAAGGCGTGGGTGGTGAAGGCGGATGGAAGTGTTACGAATGTTTAGACTCGTGCTATTTATTGTGGCTGTGACAGCGGCGTTTGGGCAGACGAAGTTTCCGGGGGTCGGGAAAGCGGCGTCGGCCGAGCGGGTGAAGTCGGCGGACAAGACGGTGATGGCGGATGGGCGGGGGCTGCCGGTAGGCAAGGGGAATGTGGAGGCGGGGCGGGCGCTGTATAAGACGAAGTGCTCCGAGTGCCATAACGAGGCGGGGGAGGGGCGGGATAAGCAGTGGCCGGCGCTGGTGGGGGGGATGGGGACTCTGAAGTCGAAGTCGCCGACGAAGACGGTAGGGAGTTATTGGCCGTATGCGACGACGTTATGGGATACGATTGGCCGGGCGATGCCGTACGATCAGCCGGGGACGTTGACAGCTGACGAGGTGTATTCGATTACGGCATTTGTGCTGCATTTGAACGGGATTGTGCCGGCGGGGCAGCAGTTGGATCAGAAGACGCTGCCGGAGGTGAAGATGCCGAACAGGGATGGGTTTGTGGCGGATGTGCATCCGGATGTGAAGGCGAAGCGGTAGGGCTTTGAGCCGCCAGTGGCGCCGCGGCCGCCGCTCGTGAGAATGATTGAGGTTGGGGCAGCTTAGAGCGCTGCCGTTTCGCGAGGTGAAGCGGAGGCTTGAAAGGGCTGGCTTTCAAGAGTCTACCCAGCGAGGCAGCCACGTTAAGTTCGTTTGGTGTTCTTGGTACCACGCCGGCACGACGATTGTGCCTCGAAAGAGCGAAGTTGCGGTTGGGGCTTTGTGCAGTATTTTGCAACAGGCCCAGATCGATCCAGACGCGTGGGAACGTCTGGGGTAGTAGACGTGCTTCTAGCTGCGGCCGACGATGGGCGGGACGAAGACTAATTCTTCTTCCGTCCGGGGGCGGAGGAAGTCGAAGTCGCAGCCTTCGTCGGCTTGGAGGACGTGGTCGGTGTAGAGGCGGGGATAGCCTCGGAGATGGGTACGGGGCCGCGGCTTCGGCTGGCGGGTGGCTAGCACTTCGGGGGTGACGAGGAGGTCGAGACGGCGGGCGGGGACGTCGAGTTTGATACGGTCGCCGGTTTGGGCCAGCGCCAGAAGGCCGCCGGCGGCGGCTTCGGGGCAGACGTGGAGGACCACGGTGCCGTAGCTCGTGCCAGACATGCGGGCGTCGGAGAGGCGGACCATGTCGGTGACTCCCTGGCGCTGGAGCTTGGCGGGGATGGGGATCGCTCCCCATTCGGGCATGCCGGGGACTCCTCGGGGGCCGCAGTTTTGAAGGACTAAGACGGTGTCGGCGGTGACATCGAGGTCGGGGGTTTCGATGCGGGCGAGCATGTCTTCGTAGTCGGAGAAGACGAGCGCCGGGCCTTCGTGGACGAGGAGATTTGGCGAGGCCGCGCTGACCTTGATGACGGCCCCGAGCGGGGCGAGATTACCCGTGAGGACGGCGAGGGCTCCGGCTCCGAGGACGGGATTGGTGAGAGGCCGGATGACGTCGGGGTCGGTGACCCGAGCGTTTGTTAGGTTGGTGGCGACGGTTTGGCTCGTGATTGTAAGGCAGGTGGTATCGAGTTGGCGCTCGATGGTTTTCATCAGCGCGGGGACTCCGCCGGCGAGATGGAACTGGCGGACGAGATGAACGCCCGAGGGCTTCAGGTTCGCTAGGCAGGGGGTCGTCAAGCCGAGTTCGTCGAAGCGGGCCAAGGGGAGGGTGTGGCCGAGGCGGCCGGCGATGGCGATGAGATGGATAATGGCGTTGGTGGAGCCGCCGATCGCGAGGAGGACGCGGACGGCGTTATCGAAGGCAGCGGGCGTCATGATGTCGGAGGGGCGGAGGTTGGTTTCGGCAAGGGCGACGATCCGGCGGCCGGCGGCTTCGGCGGCGGTGAGACGGTCGGGGTCGGTGGCGTCGATGGTGGACGTTCCGGGGAGCATCATGCCGAGGGCTTCCGCCATGGCGGACATCGTGGAAGCAGTGCCCATGACGTTGCAGGCGCCGTGGGAGCAGGACATGCAGTGTTCGAGTTCGCGCCACTGCGCTTCCGAGATTTGGCCGGTGCGGAACTGATCCCAGTATTTCCAGAGATCGGTGCCGGAGCCGATCTGTTCGCCACGCCATTCGAAGGGGGCGCGGGGGCCAGCGTTGACCTGGATGGCGGGGAGGTTGGCGCTGGCGGCGCCCATGAGTTGGGCGGGGCCGGTTTTGTCGCAGTTGGACAGGAGGACGACGGCGTCGATGGGATTGGAGCGGAGCATCTCTTCGACGTCCATGGCCATAAGGTTACGGTAGAGCATGGCGGAGGGTTTGGTGAACTCTTCGCCAAGGGAGATGGTGGGGAATTCGAGGGGGAGGGCACCGGCGGCGAGGACGCCGCGTTTGACGGCTTCGGCGACGTCGCGGAGGGTGATGTTGCAGTTGTTGAGTTCGGACCAGGAGTTGGCGATTCCGATAACGGGACAGCCCTGGTAGCGGTCGACATCGACGCCGATGGAGCGGAGGGCGGAGCGGTTTTGGAAGCCGAGTTCATCGCGGCCATAGAACCATTCGGCACTGCGGTAGCGGCGGGTTTGGATTTGGATGGGGCGGGTCACGAAGCACCAGGATGCGACAGCGGAGGGGAAGGAAGCAAGAAAGCCCCGCTCTCGGGGGAGAGCGGGGCGGGGCGGACGGTGCTCGAGAAGCGAGTCGTTGTGGCTCCGTCACAAAAGGTGCTGGCGGCGCTGGCATCGGGGAAGGGCTTCTTCGATGTCTGGAGCGTCAGAGAGGTCATCACGTCGGCGTTGGGGAAGACCAGCGAGCGGAAGAGGAGAGGGAAATTGTTGCCGACGAAGATGCGGTCCGGATTGAGATTGTATTCGCTGGGCGGCATCGTCTTGGTGTCGCCGTTGGTGACGTAGGCAAGATGAATGTTCTCGTGTTCGATGCGCGGTGCGGCGGAGACCCGGATGTTGAAGTGGCGGGCCACGAGGCGGTTGGAGGTGCGTAAGCTGTTGGCGATCTGTTCGAGTTTGGTGTTGAGGGGGTTGATGACGATGGCCTCGATCCATTTCGGATTCGCCGCAGTCGACTTCGTCGGGGCTTATCGTGCCGAGGGTGGAGAAGCCGACCATCTGGACGAAGGGGTCGAAGAGGTTGGAGGGCATGATGGCGACGGCTTTGGGCTTGGTGTCGGCATCGCTACGGTTCTTCATGGTGCTGTAGGCATTAGCGAGGAAGTCGAGGCCGACGAACTCGGTGTTGCTGCATTTGCCGCGTTTGATGATGGCTTCAAAGGCCGCATCGTCTTTGCCGCTCGTGAGCGGCGTCATGCACATGGCGACGGTTTTCCCGCAACCGATGTCGTTTCCACCGACGGAGATGATGCGCAGGTCGAGTTCCTTGCCGTTGAGCCACTGACTGACTTAGTTGATTCGGGAGGCATCGGGGGGCCGACGGGGGTGAGCGGCGCGGGGCCGCAATGGTTTTAGCCGATGACGGCTCCGTTGATGGTGGCTCCGGAGCAAGCAACCTCGATAAATTCGAGACGGCGGCGGAACGGCCGTTCTCGTCGGAGTTTTGGCAGTTGGTATGGAGGCCGTGCGGGCGATAGTGAACATCAGGGTGGTGAAAATGGTTTTGACTGTCATCTGCTTGCCCCTGGCTGATAGCGCGCAGGGGGAGCGCAAACGATTGCCTTGGTTTTGTAGGGGATTTGTAAAAGCGGTAAGCTGAGCGGCATGAGCCATTTACGAGCAGGAACGGGGCGGAGCGACATCACGCCGGCGCCAGGGACTCCGCAGGGGATCTGGGGGGCGCAACTGCATCAACGCGGGGTGGGGACGGACATGCCTCTATATGCCACCGCTCTGGCGATGACCGACGGGGAAACGACGGCGCTGGTGATCGACGTAGACGTGATTGGGTTCAATGAAGAGTGGGCGAAGAAGGTGATGGCGGCGGTGGTGGAGTTGACGGGGTTGGGGCCGGAGTGTGTGCGGGTGTCGGCGTCGCATACGCATTCGGGGCCGAAAACGTTGCGGCTGGAGGTGGTGTCGGAGGGGCTGGAGATGGGATTGGAGTATCTGCAAAGCTTGCCGCGGCGGATTGCGGGGGCGGGTTGGCAGGCGTTGCAGAATCTGCGACCGGTGCGGGTGGCGGCGGGGGAGGGGGCTTGCCGGATCAACGTGAATAGGCGGGTGACGATGGAGGATGGGCGGGTGGTGGTGGGGCGGAATTGGGCGGGCCCGGTGGACCGGACGGTGCGCGTGGTGCGGGTGGATGATCTGGATGAAAAGCCGGTTGCGGTGATTGTGCATTACGCTTGCCACCCGACGATTATGGCTTGGGAGAACGAGTGGTTTACGCCGGACTTTCCGGGTGTGGTCCGGGAGGTGGTCGAGCGGGAGATGGGCGGAATGTGTTTGTATTTGCAGGGGGCGACGGGGTCAGTGGGTCCGGTGCGGGGGTTCACCGGCGACCGGGGCGTCTATCGAAGGTTAGGGCGGATATTGGGATTGGAGGCGGCAAAGGTGGCGCTGGAAATTGATACGCGAGGGCGGACGGAGAAGCTGGTGGGAGTGATGGAATCGGGGGCACCGATTGCATTGTACGAAGACGTGCCGGCGGAGGATGGACCGGTCGCGTTTGCGATGCGGAGCCGGACGCTGCGGCTGCCGGCGAACGTGTTTCCGCCGCATGAGGAGTTGGTGGCGGACGTGGGTCGATTGCGGGCGGGGTTGGAGGCGGCGCGGGGGAACGGGGGGGCGGTGAGGGAGGCGACGGCGGCGTTGACGCGGGCAACGATGAAAGAAGAGCGGGCGCGGATGGTGCGGGGAGCGGCGGTGGTAGAGCGGCAGATGCAGGTATTGCGGATTGGGGACTTGGTGATGGTGTCGATGCAGGACGAGCCGTTTGGAGAGATCGGAGCGCGGATCGTGGCGGGGTCGCCGTTCGCGCATACTTTGGTTTCGGGGTATTCGAACGGGACGTTTGGCTATATGCCGACGCGGGCGGCGTTTGCGGAGGGGGGCTATGAGGTAGACACGGCGCTGTATGGGCCGGAGACGGAAGACATCGTGGTGGGGGTGGCGGTCGAGATGTTAGGAGAGCTCTGGGCGGGCGGCGTAGCGGCGGGCTAGGACGCTGCAGACGATGAGTTGGATTTGGTGGTAAAAGATGATGGGCAGCAGGATGGGCCCGAGGCCGGTAGAACCGGCGAAGATGAGCTTGGCCATGGGGGCGCCGGAGGCGAGAGTTTTTTTTGAGCCGCAGAGGACGGCGACGATTTCGTCGGTGGTCGAGAATTTCAGGAGCCGGGCGAGGGTGGTCGTGATGGTGAGGACGATGGCTAAGATGGCTCCGGTACAGACGAAGGTGAGGGCGAGGATGGGGGGGCCGTAGGTGGTCCAGAGGCCAGCGTTGACCGAGTCAGAGAATGCCGCGAAGACGAGGATGAGGATGATGCACTTGTCGGAGATGGCGGTGTGTTTCTTATAGCGGCCGAAGAACTTGCCGGCGAAGGGGCGGAGGAGTTGACCGAGGGCGAAGGGGAGGAGGAGGAGCGTCGCGACCTTGGTGACGGTGTGGGCGAACGGTGGGGCTTGGCCAGTGGTTTGGGCGACGAGGCTAACGAGAGCGGGGGTGAGAACGACGCCGAGGAGGCTGGAGAGAGTGGCGTTGAAGATGGCGGCGGGGACGTTTCCGCGGGCGATGGCGGTCATGGCGACGGAGGAGGAGATGGTGGAGGGGAGGGCGCAGAGGTAGAAGAAGCCGAGTTGGAGATCGGCGGGGAGCCAGGGTCCACAGAGGGCGCGGAAGGGGATGAAGAGGGCTGGGAAGAGGACGAAGGTGGAGAGTTGTACGAGCAGGTGGAGGCGCCAATTGACGAGTCCGGAGCGGAGGCTTTCGACGGAAAGGTTGACGCCGTAGAGGAAAAAGATGATGAAGATGCCGTAGTCGGAGACCTGGTTCGCATGAAGGGTGGCGGCGAGGTGGGGGAAAAAACTGGCGATCGCCACCATGGTGACGATGGCCCAGAGGAACCAGTCGGAGAGGATTTGCATATTATGAGTGGACGTGCAATTTTTAGCGCTGCTGCGGCAGAACCCCAACTACCGCTCGCTGTGGGTCGGTCAACTGGTGAGCGAGACGGGGTACCATTTCAACTCGATCGCAGCGCTCTCGCTATCGTTACATTTGACGGGATCAGGATCGACGGTCGGTGCGGTCATGATCGCACGAACGCTACCGGCGATTCTAGTGGCTCCGATGGCGGGGGTGTATTTGGACCGGCTGGATCGGCGGAAGGTGATGATGGCGAGCGAGCTGTTTCGGGCGGCGATTGCGCTTTCGTTCCTCCTGGTTTTGGAGTGGCCGGTGACGGGGTTGTTGTACGGGCTGAGCGCACTGTTAATGGTGGCGACGCCATTTTTCACGGCGGGGCGGTCGTCGATCTTGCCGGATTTGGCCGAAGGGGAGCAGTTGCATACGGCGAACGCGATGACGCAGACGACGTCGTGGTTGACGCTATCGTTGGGGACGATGATGGGCGGGGCGGCCGTCGCGGCGTACGGATACGGCTACGCGTTTGTGTTCAATTCGGCGGCATTCTTGTTTAGCGCGTGGTCGATCTCGCGAATGCGCGGGACGTTTCGGGCCGAGGGCGGGGCGAAGAAGGACGAAGGGGTGAAGGAGTTTTTCGATGGGTTGCGCCTGCTGTGGCGGACGCCGCTATTACTGGCGATCGCACTGGCGGGGGTGGGGTGGGCGTCGGGGGGCGGGGCGGCGCAGATTTTGTTTACGCTGTTCGGCGAGGTCGTTTTCAAGGCCGGGCCGGCGGGTGTGGGGGTCATCTGGGGGTTCGCGGGGGTGGGGTTGGTGCTGGGTGGGATTGTGGGGTTGCGGGCGGGGCAGGCGTTGACGTTTGCGCAGTATAAATGGGCGATTGCGGGGTGCTTCTTCGTAATCGGCGGGGCGTATATGGCGTTTACGCAGATGGGGACGATGTGGGGGGCGGTAGGATTCATTACCTTGTCGCGCATTGCGATGGGGGCGAACAATGTGCTGAACCGGAGCATGCTGTTGCTGTATGTGCCGGATGAGTATCGGGGGAGGGTGTTTGCAATGGTGGAGATGTTGATGAACGTGTCGATGATGGTTTCGATGACGGCGGCGGCGGTGGCGGTGGACCATTATCCGATTCGGCTGGTGGGGCTGGTGGCTGGGGGGATGACGGCGGTGACGGCAGTGTTGTGGACCTGGGCGAACCTGGCGGGGAAGTTGCCGGCGTTGGAGAAGGGTTGACCTATGACGAAGTGAAAACCTCTCTGATTCGCCAGCGCGTGGCTGACTTTCTGCAGCGGCACGCCCCGTTTGATGCGCTTTCAGGGCCGGATCTGCTGGAAATGGCCCGTGGCGGGAAGGTGAAGTTTCATGAGTCGGAGGAGTATATCTTTCGACAGGGGGACCGGAAGGGACCGGTTGTTTGGATGATGCAGCAGGGGCGGCTGTTGGGTTTGCGGGGTGAAGGGGATCTGTTGGGCGAGGGCACGGCTACGGATGGGGTTTTGTACGGCGTGACTGCACCTTTGTTTAAAGCGGCTCTGGAGCGACATCCGGCGATGCTACGGTTTTTGTCGCGCACTCGACGGTAGCGGACAATTTAGAGTTCAGTCGGACTTCGTGGCTGGCGGCGGAATGGGGGCCGCGGCTCCGGCGGGCGAGGAGATGGTGCGCGAGGGAATTGCGGCAGCGAGGTTGCCGCGCTGTTGGGTGGTTTTCGGGACGGCGGCGCGGGCTGATTTACTGACCCCTTTGTTCCCGATCATGTCTGTGATCTACGACGATAGCGATACAGCGTTTTCAGAGCAGGACAGCCTTTACTGCGAGGATATGGTGGGTAGCTTAGCGGGCCAATTGCACGAGTTCCAACGCGAAGGTGG
>Ga0209086_10000179_pt1 | contig 55932 bp, 41 predicted proteins | sample M_130207_XF_Meta_FD_187312 | JGI IMG/M metagenome (GOLD analysis project Ga0209086, IMG submission 187312) | Freshwater microbial communities from Lake Montjoie, Canada to study carbon cycling - M_130207_XF_MetaG (SPAdes) (version 2) | ecosystem: Environmental > Aquatic > Freshwater > Lake... | reverse complement strand
ATTCGGTGACAGGTGGCTTTGCCGGAAAACTAGCCCGACGCGCAAGCGAGGGCTGGACATTCGATGATGTTGAAGCCCTCGCTTGCGCGTCGGGCTAGTTTTGAAATGCCCTCTAGTCTTCCAGCAGTCCGCCCGCACCGGTGTGGCGCATAAATAGAATGAGGCTGTAGATCACGACTCCCGCCACGACGACCGTCGCCCAATTCAAAAGCCACTTCGCCACACGAGGCCGCTGCTGCGCGACAATCTGTGAAATCACACAGACAAGCGCGACCATTCCCAGCTTGAAGTAGATCAAGCCTTTGACACCCCAATGGTTCAGGAAGAACCGTGCAATCACATTCGACTCAATGAAGTCCGGATGCGATCGGAGCATGATGTAGGTCATGAAAAAATCGAGTGAACTCACCAGCACATAGCGGAGCGACTCTTGCTGATGAGAGACCACCACAAACAGGGTTCGCCATGAGAGCGGCTTCCGCGATGATGAGGGTTCGTGGTCGGCCATGACGGGGTACGTTGCTCCGGGAGAAGAATCCAATACCCCGCACGGTCACGAGCGTGAGGTTCGCTGATCTCTCCTCTCGGGACGCGAGAGGTCTATTTCAAGAGGCCGCGCCCCAGCGGGAAAGTCCGGGTATCAAAGCACAGCCAGAAGTCAGTCAATCAGTTCGCGCAGGCGTTTCAGGTGTCCGGGAATCGTGGTCAGCGGGTCTTCTTTCGCCTCGTACTCCAGCACGAGGAAGCCACGGTAGTTGGCGTCTTTGAGGATCTTCACCGCGCGCGGGAGATCGGTCGGCTCGGCCTTGCCGTTCGGTGCGACCTCGACTTTGATCTGGGCGTTGATTGCATACGGTGCGATTTTGGCGAGGTCTCGGTACGGGTCGTCCGTTCTGAAATTGCCGCCATCAAAATTGACGCCGAACCACGGTGAGGGCTTTATCCCCGCGATGATCTTCAGCATCTGCTCGGGCGTCGCCGTAATGCCGCCGTGATTTTCGAGAGCCAGACAGACGCCCTTGGTTGCTGCGTACTCAAGCGACTGATTGATGCCGTCGATACAGCGTTCGCGCGCGGCGTCTTCGGACTCACCCTTCGGGACGTTGCCCGCGAAGATGCGGATGACCGGCGCACCGAGCGTCGCCGAATGATCGATCCACTCGCGGCACATCAGCAGGTTCTTTTGACGCGCTTCGCCTTCGGGCAGACAGAAGTCGTTGCCGATCGCGGTTCCCGAGATGTCCAAGCCGAGCCGAAACGTGCGTTCCTTGAGACTCATCAGGTAGTCGTTCGTGATGGTCTTGGGGAAGTAGTAGGCGGTCAGTTCGCAGCCATCGCAATCGTGTTCCGCACAGAAGTCGATGAACTTTTCGAGCGAGTACTTCGCGTCGGCCAGTTGGTCTGGCGTCCAGCTTCGTGGCAGCACGCGACTGAACGAATAGGCGGCTAGACTGAGCTTCATGTGCGGCTTGCCATTTCGCGTCACCGGTTCGGCGGCGGATGCGGAAGGCAGCGTGTGAGGCAGCATCGTCCCCAAACTGATCGCACTCAATCCGGCGACTCCGGCCCGCAACAGGTCGCGGCGAGTGATCTCGTTTGCAGGCATCTGGTCCAGTCCGTTCGCGTGTTCTCTCATCAAATTGTGAAGCATGACGTTCGTTCCTATGATGGCCCCGTGCGTGAATCTCCAGCCGCGCGACGCATTGTGCGCGACGGTCCCGCACGCTGCCAGCCAGCCGCCGCTTCATTCATTCTCGGGTGCCACGGTCACGTAGCTTCAACGTGGCCGTGTGAGAACGTGAAGTCGTTTTCCCGATTTCACGGCCACGTCGAAGCTCCGTGACCGTGGTACTCAGTCCCTCAGCTTCAACAAGGCGATGACCCTGCCGTGAAGGAACCTCGATGACCGAACCGACTCTCAGCGTCTGCCAACTCGCGAAGGACTACGTGACGGCGGATGGGACGCTGTCGATTTTGAAAAGTCTCGACCTGACCATGCAGCGCGGCGAGGCACTGGCGATCACGGGTCCGTCCGGATCGGGCAAGAGCACGTTGCTGTACATGCTCGGTGCGTTGGATTCACCGACGGCGGGCCGCATCCAACTGGAAGGCTGCGACCCGTTCCAACTGAACGCGGCGCAGCAGGCCGAGTTTCGCAATCGGCAGATCGGCTTCATCTTTCAGGACCATCATCTGCTGCCGCAATGCAGCGTGCTGGAGAATGTTCTGATCCCAACGCTGCCCGGAGCGGGAGCGACTCCTGAGTCAGAGGCCCGCGCCCGCGAGCTGCTCGGTCGCGTCGGCCTGGCTGAGCGGATGGGCCATCGACCGGCTCAGCTTTCCGGCGGAGAACGTCAGCGCGTCGCGGTCTGTCGCGCGCTCATCAATCGCCCCGCGCTACTGCTCGCCGATGAGCCGACCGGAAACCTGGACCGGTCCACGGCCGAAGCGGTCGGCTCATTGCTGCTCGATCTGAACCGCGAACAGAACACGCTCTTGATCTGCGTGACGCACAGCATCGAACTGGCCCATCGCTTCCCGCGTCACTGCGAACTGCAAGACGGTCGGCTCGTCGATCGCGAGGGTGTGAACACGGTACCGGTACGCGGTTGAACTTCTGAAACGGCTTCCACGGTTTTGTTCTGAAACTCGCCCCACCAGGCTGGCCCCGGTGAAATCGGGTCTTTGCACTACTTTTGCGTTCACCCGAGTCCGGAAACCGACGTTCACCCGAGTCCGGAAACCGAGTAGTGCAAAAACCCGCGAGCCACCGGGGCCAGCCCGGTGGGGTCGCTGGTTTTGTCAGGTCTAGCTGTCTGGTTCGCTTAGCGAATCCAGTGGCCCTTCACCTTCACGCCATCTTTCCGCGTGTAGCCTTTGCTCCATTTCGAGGTGGGGCTGGGGCGCGTCGCTTTGTTGGGATGGTCGTCTCCCGTGATCGGCTCCTCGTCCTCTTCGATCTCCTTCGCGCGGGACGTGGGCCGAGATGATTCGCGTGAGGACGATGCCGCCGGTACGGATGAGTCTCGCGCGGCGACGGTGGACTGCGGCGCGGTAACGCGGCCAGAGACGAAGCCAATCAGTAGTCCCAGCAACAGCGCGACGCAGCCGACTCCCGCCAGCTTCACGCTCTCCGGCAAAGCGGCCACGATTTGAAGAGGGCCACCCGCAGGGCCGGTTACTCCCGATCTCGCGTTCGTCGGGGTGCTGCCACCCTTCAACTTGGTCACGCAGGTTGGACACGCTAACGGATCGAGCTGTGTTATCGACAACAGAACCTCGCCGCCGCAATCGGGACAATTCCAAATACGCTTTCCGGGAGGAGCAGAAGACATCAACAGTTCCTTCAGCCGTGAACGAGATCAGTGACTTTGGCCACCTGAATACTCAAGAGTTGCAGAGTAACAATTGGACTGCGGTCATGCTCGCATTGAGGACTCATCGCGTCGGTTGCGAGCGTTGCAATCGACGATTCTGGTCCGTTCCAGTGGTTCCTTGCCACCCCAGAAGGTCGCCGGTAGCATAGCGCCCGCTTTGAAGAACCTCAGCGGCGCGAAGTGAATTTGGCCATGACAGTCGTCATTTCTGACGACTCCGACGGTCTGCCAATTCCCCCGATAACCGCTTCCGTTTCGAGAGACTGTTCCAAAGGAATTCATCGGTGGCCGACGCGACCAAACTTAGTCTGAACGAACTCAAGGACGCGGCGAAGGCCATTCGCCGTCTCATCATTCAAATCACCACCGAAGCGGGCAGCGGCCATCCTTCCAGCAGCTTGTCTGCTGTCGAAGTCGTAACGGCCCTCTATTTCGGTGGCTATCTCCGGCACAACAAGGCCAATCCCCGTGATCCGAAGCGTGACCGCTTTATCCTGAGCAAGGGCCACGCGGTCCCGGTCCTCTACGCCGCACTCTGTCAGGCTGGCTATTACAGCTTCGAGCAGATCATGACCCTGCGAAAGCTCGGTAGCCCGTTTGAAGGGCATCCGAACATGAAGCGGCTCGACACGATGGAAGCCTCCACCGGATCGCTCGGCCAAGGACTGTCGCTCGGCGTTGGACATGCTCTCGCCTGCCGACTCGACGGTCTCGATGCTCACACCTACGTGATGATGGGCGATGGCGAGATGGGCGAAGGCCAAGTCTGGGAAGCGATCGCCACGGCCGAGAAGTACAAGCTCTCCAATCTGACGGCGATCGTCGATCAAAACGGCTACCAGCAGACGGGAGCCACGAAAGACGTACTCGATCTTAAGCCGTTCGCCTCCAAGTTTGATGCTTTCGGCTGGCACACGCAGGTCATCGAGGGGAACTCGATGGAAGCGGTTCTCGAAGGCTTGGCCAAGGCTCGCGCGGTCACTGATCGTCCGACCGCAATCGTCTCGCAGACCAAGAAGGGCTTTGGCATCCTGCCGATCCTCGAACCGACCGGCGATCTGAATTACCACGGCAAGCCACTCTCGAAAGAACTCGCCGAGAAGGCGCTGGCCCATTTGGCCTAACTACCCACTGAAAAACTTAGGGTAAGCGTCTGGCTTGCCCGTGATTGCCGTTGGAATATGGGCAAGCCAGAGGCTTACCCTACGTTTTCCAATGGGCTGCTCACTGCGATGCAGCGAGCACCTCGCAGAGTGGATCGAAGGCTCGTCCCACCCTACGTCGCATACAGCAAATTCCTCGAACACGAGATTGTTGGGCGATGCCCACACACTACCGGGAACTGAAACGATGACGATTGGTGCTGCGGCTGGTTTGAAGTTGGGCAAGGCGTGCCGTGATGCGTTCGGCACCGCGCTGAAGGACTTAGGGGATGAGTTCCCCAATCTCGTGACCGTTGACGGTGACGTGGGCAACTCGACGCGAACCGAAGTCTTCGCGAAAGCCTTCCCTTCGCGTGGCTTCAACGTCGGGATTGCCGAGTCGAACATGGTTGGCGTCGCGGGGGGGCTGGCTGCAGCCGGGAAGATTCCCGTCGTGAGCAGCTTCGCCGTGTTCCTGCTGGCCAACGCTTACGATCAAATTCGCATGTCGGTCGCCTATCCGGGGATGAACGTCAAGCTGGTCGGTTCCCACGCAGGGATTTCAATCGGCGAAGACGGTGCGTCACAGATGGGGATCGAAGACGTGGCCCTTGCCTGCTCGATGCCCGGCATCGTGGTCGTCGTTCCCGCCGATGCAACCTCGACCAGGCTGGCGACTCGCGCGATGCTCGAACACGTCGGACCGGTCTATCTCCGCTGTGGCCGGATCGAAGTTCCAGACATCTACACGGCTGACTCCGAGTTCAAGATTGGCAAAGCGAACACTGTCCGCGATGGCAAGGACGTAACGATCATCGCCAATGGTTTGATGGTCGGAATCTCGCTCGATGCCGCTGCCGCGTTGGCCGCTCAGGGTGTGAACGCCCGCGTGATCGACATGCACACGATTAAGCCGATCGACGAAGCGGCGATCATCAAGGCCGCAACTGAAACCGGTCGCATCGTTGTGGCCGAAGAACATCTGATGGCAGGCGGACTCGGTTCGGTTGTTGCTGGTGTGGTGGCTCGCACCAAGCCGGTTCCGATGGAGTTCGTCAATCTCGGTGACCGCTACGCCGAGAGCGGTGACCCCCACGGTCTGCTCCAAAAATATGGCCTGACGGCAGAAGCCGTCGTCGCTGCCGTCGAAAAAGTCCGGTCGCGATAATCAAGTCGGTCTTCCAACCCGGTGTCTCAACGATGCCGGGTTTTTCTTTCTCGATATCTCGTGTGGCAACCGTGATCGAGTATCGCCAGTTTCGGAACTCGGACCCGCCGCACTTGGTGCGACTCTGGCACGAGTGCGGACTGGGGCGTGGTGCGGCGCTCGGCATCTCTTGTGATGAATTCGACGAAGTCGTCATCGCCCAGCCGTACTTCGATCCCGCTGGAGTGATCGTCGCCTGTCGCGATGGCGTTCCGGTGGGCTTTGTTCATGCGGGCTTCGGCGTCAACGAACAGCAAACATGGCTCTCCACCGAGGAGGGCGTGATCTGCGTCGTGATGGTGCATCCAAACGAACGCAACTTTGGAGTCGGCCGCGAATTGGTACTCCGTGCCGAGAACTACCTGCGTCGTGCGGGGAGCATTCGCATCTATGCGGGCCAGTCCGATGGACGCGATTCGTTCTACGGTGGCCTGTACGGCGGAAGCCAGTCGGCGGGCTTCCTGGAATCAGACCCGGCTGCCGCACCGTTCTTCGCCAAGCTGGGCTACGTCCCCTGCGAGCGGCACTTGGTTTTTCAACGTGCGCTCATCGCGGGAGCTGCGGATCCGGTTGGCATTCGGCTGGTGAACGTGCGGCGCAACACGCGACTCGCCTCGATCGGCCAAGAGCCGAAGTCTTGGTGGTGGCAGACTCGCCACGGACGACTCGATGCCATGCAGTTGGCTTTGACGCTCAAGTCGGGTGGAGGCGCGTTGGCGCGAGTCAGCGTTGTGGGCCTCGACCGCTACATCAACAGTTGGAACGCTCGGGCGATCGGCCTGACGGGCCTCTATGTGGGTGAGGCAAACCGCCAGAAAGGCTACGGACAAACGCTGCTCGTCGAAGTTTGTCGTCGAGTCCGTGATGACCTGGTCCAAGTCGCCGAGGCCCATGCGCCCGCCACCGACTCGGCGGCGATCGCCGTTCTCGAGTCTTCCGGCTTTTCTCCCATCGACGCGGGTGTCGTCTACCAACTAACAGCCCGCTGACGATGTCGGCGGCAACCCGATCGTGCGGGGTGTCGCGCATCGGCCATGCTCATCTTGTGGCCAACACGGAGCGTTGAGCACACCAGTCTTGGATCGCTTTTACTTCCGGCTCCGGGCGTTCTCTCAACGCTTCAAGGGCCTTCACGACGGCGACGCAGCCGGGGAGAGTCGTCACGCAGGGGATGCCGTTCATCACCGCGGCCGCTCGAATGCGACCTTCGTCCGTGCGGGCACCCTTGCCGCTCGGCGTGTTGAAGACGAGCGAGATTTGCTTGTTGGCCATGTAGTCGAGCAGGTTCGGTCGTCCCTCTTGGAGCTTCCGCACGGTCTCGACTTCGAGGCCGTGTTCTCGAAACACGCGCGCTGTTCCACCCGTGCAGATAATGCGGTAGCCGAGTTCCAACAGGCGGCGGGCAGACGGGATGATCGCCTCTTTGTGCCGACCAGCCATGCTGATGAAGACCATGCCCGACTGAGGCAGCTTGTTCCCGGCTGCGATCTGGCTTTTCGCGAACGCGATCGGAAAGTCGTCCGAGATCCCCATCACTTCGCCGGTCGATTTCATCTCGGGGCCGAGGATGATGTCCACGCCGAGGAATCGATTGAAGGGGAAGACGCTTTCTTTGACCGACGTGTAGGGCGGAACGACTTCCTGCGTCACGCCCTGTTCAGCCAATGACACGCCCGCCATGATCTTGGCCGCGATCTTAGCGAGCGGCACGTTCGTCGCTTTCGACACGAACGGTGACGATCGGCTAGCACGTGGGTTCACTTCCAGAACATACACGATGTACTGGCCGTCATCGTGCTTCACAGCGAACTGGATGTTCATCAAGCCGCGCACCTGCAACTCGCGCGACAGGGCATACGTCGCCTGCTTGATCTCTTCGACGACGTGTGCTGGCAGCGAATAGGGGGGCAGGACCGAGGCCGAATCGCCCGAGTGAACGCCCGCCTCTTCGATGTGCTCCATCACGCCACCGACCAGCGTGAGCGTCCCATCGGCGATCGCGTCCACGTCCACTTCGATCGCGTCTTCGAGGAACTTGTCGATCAGCACCGGTCGGTCGGGCGAGACATGGACGGCCTCATTCATGTACCGCGTGACGGTCTCTTCGTCGTAGCAAATCTCCATCGCGCGGCCACCCAGCACGAAGCTCGGTCGGATGAGAACCGGATAGCCGATCTCATTGGCGATCTGGCGCGCACGCTGCGCATCGGAGGCGGTTCCGTTTGGAGGCTGCCTCAACCCGATTCGTTCCAAGATGGCCTTGAATCGCTCGCGATCCTCGGCCGCATCGATCATGTCGGGGCTGGTCCCAATGATCTTCACGCCCGCCGCTTCCAAGCCGCGAGCGAGGTTCAGAGGAGTCTGTCCGCCGAACTGCACGATCACGCCGTCGGGCTGCATCCGGTCGCAAATGTTCAGCACGTCTTCGGTCGTGAGTGGCTCGAAGAAGAGGATGTCGGACGTGTCGTAGTCGGTCGAGACCGTCTCAGGGTTCGAGTTCACCATGATGCTCTCGATCCCCAATTCGCGCAGCGCGAACGAAGCGTGGCAGCAGCAATAGTCGAACTCGATCCCTTGTCCGATCCGATTGGGACCGCCGCCGAGAATCATGATCCGTCGCTTCGCCCCCTTCGCGGGAGTCTCATCTTCGGACTCGTAGGTCGAGTAGTAATACGGCGTGTACGCCTCGAACTCGGCCGCGCACGTATCGACTTGTTTGAAGGTCGCTTCGATCCCGAGTCGCTTCCGGTAGGCACGCACATCGATTTCGGATGACTCCCACCACCACGCCAACTGCTGGTCCGAGAACCCGTGCCGCTTGGCCTTCCACACGAGAGCCGCCGGAGCCGACTCCAACGAACGGACTTGGCGAATCTCATCTTCCACAGCAAGCAGTTGCTGCAACTGATCGAGGAACCACGGGTCGATGTTGGTCAGATCGAAAATCTGTTCGAGCGACATCCCGGCCTTGAGGGCGAACCGAATGTAGAAGATGCGGTTTTCATTCGGCTTCGCCAGCTTGCTCGTGATCTCGTCCATGTCCGGCTGCTTGGCCGTGCCCCACAGATCCTTCTTGCCGCCGCCGAGTCCAAAGTGGCCGATCTCCAGCCCGCGCAGTGCTTTTTGAAGCGACTCCTTGAACGTTCGTCCGATCGCCATCGTCTCGCCGACCGACTTCATTTGGACGGTCAGTTCGGGATTGGCTTCAGGGAATTTCTCGAAGGTCCAACGAGGAATCTTCGTCACCACGTAGTCGATGGTCGGCTCGAAGCAGGCGAGCGTTTCGCGCGTGATGTCGTTCGGGATTTCATCGAGCCGATAGCCGACGGCAAGCTTGGCCGCGATCTTCGCGATCGGAAATCCAGTCGCCTTCGACGCGAGAGCACTCGACCGGCTCACGCGCGGATTCATCTCGATCACGACCATTCGGCCGTCGCGCGGATTGATCGCGAACTGCACGTTGGAACCACCCGTCTCGACACCGATCTCGCGCATGACGGCGATCGTGGCGTCGCGCATCCGCTGGTATTCCTTGTCGGTCAACGTCTGAGCCGGTGCGACGGTGATGGAGTCCCCCGTGTGAACGCCCATCGGGTCAAAGTTCTCGATGGCACAGATGATGACGACGTTGTCCGCCGTGTCGCGCATCACCTCCATCTCATACTCTTTCCAACCGATGATGCTTTGGTCGAGGATCACTTCGCCGACCGGAGACAGCTCCAAGCCTTTGCGAACTTTGTCCTCGAACTCATCCCGGTTGTAGGCGATCCCGCCGCCGACGCCGCCCAGCGTGAAGCTGGCCCGAATGATGATCGGCAGGCCGATCGAGTCGAGAGCCAGTCGCGCCTCATCCATGTTGTGGACGACGGCACTCTTACAGACTTCCAGCCCGATCTTGATCATCGCCTGCTTGAATGAGTCACGCCCTTCGGCCTTCTGAATGACATCGACCTTGGCCCCGATCATCTCGACACCGAACTTGGTGAGGATGCCGTGCTTGGCGAGGTCCATGCCGATGTTCAAGCCGGTCTGACCACCGAGCGTCGGCAGCAGAGCATCTGGCCGTTCGACCTCAATGATCTTCGCGACGTACTCCCAAGTGATCGGTTCGATGTACGTCCGATCCGCCATTTCGGGGTCGGTCATGATCGTGGCCGGGTTGGAATTGACCAACACGACCTCATAGCCTTCCTCACGCAATGCCTTGCAGGCTTGCACGCCGGAGTAGTCAAACTCGCAAGCTTGACCGATGACAATGGGGCCGGAACCGATGATCAGAATCTTGCGGATGTCGTCGCGGCGAGGCACGGCGGCGGTCCTATAGGGCGGAGCGAGATGCTTCCTAGGCGGGACGGATCGGCAGCCTCAACTCCTTGTCAAGACGCGATCCGCGCGAAACCGCCCAAGGCTAACAACCACAGCGCGAGATTCAAGCAACGTACGCAAGTTCGATGTCGCGAGCAGCCCAGCAGGTGTCAATTGGACAAAACACCCACCCGAAGCGTGAGCGAGGACGAGCATTTCCATTCAAATTCGGCATAATCCTCCTTTGAAACTCACCTCCTCGCTCACGCTTGAGGTTGGTGTGGCGCTTCACTTCGTTCCGAACGCCTCCGACAGCACGATGAACTGAATCAGCGATCGCAGCGTGTGCCGGTTGTCTTTCATCGTGGCCATGGCCGCTTTGACCTGTGGTTGGTCAGCGACGCCCAGTTCGCGACCGAGCGCGTAGGTGAAGAGCTTGCCAGCGAGGCAGTTCAGAAACAGGTCTTCCTTCTGGAGCAGTGCTTTGCGCAGGCCATCGACTCCCGTGATCTCGGTCCCGTCGGGCAGCTTGGATGAAGCGTCGATGAGTGGATCATTCGGGCTGACTCGTCCCTTGTAGCCGAAGCCTTCGCGATCGCGCCATTCACCGGAGGCGTTGAAGTTTTCGAGGGCGAAGCCGAGCGGGTCGATCTTGTTGTGACAGCGGGCACACTGCGCGAGTTGCCGGTGAATTTCGAGCCTCTGCCGCACGGTGGCTCGGTCGATCCCCGGCACCTTCGGTGCGATGTCTCCCGCGTTGGCGACCGGCAAACCGGGATCGGTCCCGAGCAGGTTCTTCATCACCCACGTGCCACGCTTGACTGGCGATGTGCGCGTGCCGTTCGATGTGATGGTGAGGATCGATGCTTGTGTCGCCACGCCGCCGCGATGGACTCCCGCCGGAACGGCCACGCGCCGGAAATGATCGCCGCGCACGTCGGGGATGCCATAGAACCGCGCGAGGCGTTCGTTGATGACGACGAAGTCCGAGCCGACGAAGTTCATCACGCTGAGATCGTGTTTCAAAATCTCGGCGAAGAACGCACGGGACTCTTCGACCATCGAGACCTCCAGATGCCGGTCGTACTGAGGAAACAGATCGGCCGCCGGCGGGTTGGAACCAACTTCGCGCAGGCCGAGCCACTGCCCTGCGAAGTTCTGGACGAAGGCTTCCGACTTGGGGTCGGCCAACAGCCGCGCGATCTGTTTCGTGAGCGTCGCCTTGTCGCGCAAGTTTCCTTTGTCGGCGAGTTGCATCAGTTCGTCATCGGGCATCGACGACCAGAGGAAATATGAGAGCCTCGACGCCAGCTCGTGATCGGTGAGCGGCCGCGCGACTGCCGCTTTCGGGCTTTGCTCCCCTCGCCCCTGCCTTGCGGGGAGAGGGGCCGGGGGTGAGGGGCTTTCTTCCCGACCCGGTTCCGCCAGATAGAGGAAGTGGGGCGAGACCATCACCGCGATGAGCGGCGTCTTGATCGCTTGCACGAACGACGGCGAGTCTTGCTTGCCGTCGCGCTTCTTTGCGGCGTCGAACAGCTTCAGTTTGTCATCGACCTCGGCCGTCGTGACGGGCCGTCGGTAGGCCCGCTTCATGAACCGAGTCAGCACGGTCCGAGCGGCAACTCGCTCATCCTGCTTCGCGCGTGGAGCCTCGCCCAATACGAGGCGGTGGCTCGGCGGTGGCCACGATTCGTAGAGCGGTCCCTCCAACTCGAACCAATCGACCCAAGCTTCGGGCCGCGCGAAGTTGTCGTGCCCCTGCATCCAAAAGTTTTCGAGAACTTTTGGGATCGGATACGCGTACTCGATCGTGATCCCCGCCGACTCGGTCGTCATCCGCGTCCGAAACTCCAGCGTGGCGGGCTTGTCGAACGGCGCGGTGATATCGAATTCATTGAGGACTTTCGGTTGGCCACCCAGGTCACGAATCAGCTTCAATCGCGGTGAGCCATAGTCGTAAATGCGGTCCGCCTCGAAGTGCTTGATGTCGTTGTTGACCGCTTCACGATGCCACTTCTCCCCCTTCGGGTTGTTCTTCATCTGCTCTTCAAAGCGGTGGTCGAGGAATTTTTGTGCTGACTCGACGACCTGCGCCCGCGTCGGAACTTTGCCCCCGGCATGAATGCGAATCACGTAGTCCCCCTCGTGCTTCATGCGGAAGTCGCGCGCGTTGAGATGCCGATCCCACGAGTCGTGGTGCATCACTTTGAAGGATCCCTCGACGCGGTTCTTCGCGCCGTGAACGATCGCGTTCTGGCCGTCGTATCGAACGCGGCTGTGATCGCCGTCACCGACTTCAGGCTCGAACCGCCACTTGATCGACGGCGGTTGGTCTCCTTCCACGAGGGCGCGATCAAGAATCTTGCGAGCCGCGTCGAGATACAGTTCGGTGTGCATCGGCGACATCGTGAGAGCCTTGCCGTTGTTGTCGAAGCCACCGGCAGTCGGCTCCTGCGGGAAGCTCGATACGTCGAGATCGACTCCCGTCAGATCGCGGATCGTGTTGCGGTACTCGTCCCGATTGAGTCGCCTCAACACGATCTGCCCATCACGCCGAATGACCTCGGCCCGCGCGATTTGCTCGGTGATCCAATCGACCACTTTCGCGACCTCGTTCGGCTTGGGCTGCGGCTCCTTCTCGGGCGGCATCTCGTGGCTGTTGAGCACGTTGACGACCTCACCCCATTTCTCTTTGGCCGACGGGTCGAGAAAGTCGGTCTTCAGATGCCGCTCCAAATGGAACTCGCCCTCTTGTTTCATCTCACCATGACAGCGAACGCAGTGCTGCTTGAAGAACGGCGCGACGATCTCGCGATAGCCGACGTTCGCCGAGAGAGGCTTCTCAGCCGCGAGGAGTCTGTGTTTGTAAGGAGTCGCACCGAACAGCACGCTGCCGAGAATCGCGATCACCAGCTGTCGCCGTGACACGAGTAAGCCTTGGCGTGCAGGGCCGATGAAATTTGAGAACAGCATCGAACGTGGGAGGCCCATAGCGATCTCGTGCGGAAAAGCAGTTCAGGAATTCAGACGAGACAAGTGAACGCGTCAGGTGAGCCGGGTGCCGTAAGGCCCCGGATTCCATGCGAAGAGTCCGAGGCCTTACGGCACCCGGCTCACCAAGAGTTGCGGCGTGGCGCATTACTTCGCGGCGGGCGTTTCGATCCGATAGACGTGTGTCTTGGACCGCAGGATCAGTGACCGACCGGCGACAGCGGGCGATGCATTGAAGCCGTCGCCGAGTTTGTTTTCGGCGACCAGTTCAAACTCACGCCCCGCTTTGAAGACGGGGATGTTGCCCGTCTGCGAGAAGCAATAGATCAGCCCATCAGCAACCAGTGGCGAGGCCCAGTAGTTGTCGTCGAACCGCTTCGTCCAGACTTCGACGCCCGTCATCGCATTGAGACACGAGGCCACTCCGCCGTCGTTCATCATGAACATCAGATCACCGACCAACAGTTGCGAGGCACGCTTGGGGACCGACTTGTTGGTTTTCCAAGCGATGTTCTTGGTGATGTCACCTTCCCCGTCGGGCTTCACCGCGACGAGTGGGTTCGGGCCATCGGCCGAGTTGATGTAGAGCAGCCCGTTGCCGAAGAGCGGCCGTCCCGCAGCGTTCATCCCGCCGTGACGCACTGTCCAGACGGGATCACCCGACTTCGGGTCGTAAGCGATCGTCGCGGCGGCAAACGGACTGATGAGCAACTCACGCCCGCCCGCCTGAATGATGAGGGGAGTTGAGTACCCCTTCTTGGCGTCTCCATCCGTGGTCCCGAAGTCGATGTTGCGATCCTGCTTCCAGACCGACTTGCCCGTTAGCTTGTTGAGCGCCGTGATGTACTGCTGGTCGTAACCATCGAACGTCAGATAGAGCAGCCCGCCATGCACGACGGGTGACGAACCGGGGCCACGAAAATGATCGCACTTCAGATCGAGTCGCTCCCAGATTTTTTGACCGGTCTTCGTGTCGAGGCACGCCGTTCCATACGCGCCGAAGTGAATGTAAACGCGGCCCTCTTCGATGAACGGCGTCGGCGAACCATAGCTGTTGGTCGCGTGAGTGAACTGCGGCGTGTCGAACTCGAACAGCTTCAGATCGTGAATGACCTTGCCCGAGTTGAGGTCGAGACAGACCGCCGACAGCGCAATCGGCGTGTCGAGTTTCGGCTTCTCTTTCGGAGCGTTCTGAACTTCCGGAGCGTTCGTCAGCCAAACTTGATCGCCCCAGACCACGGGCGACGACCAAGCTCGTCCGGTGACGGGCGTCTTCCACACGATCTCGGGTGAGCCTTCACCAAACTTCGTCGGCAACCCTTTCGCAGTGGTCGAGCCATCACCGCGCGGACCACGAAACTGGTTCCAGTTCGCCTCGCCGGCTCGCCCCGTCTCGACAAACCCCACGGCGCACAAACCGACCGCCAACACCGCCGCAATCGCTCGCATGGAAGACCTCACCATTTCGATTCAAGTGACATCAAAACCGTCCCACCCACTCTAGCCGGACAGCATTGGCGAGGCCAAGCAACGACGGGGGTTTCTCTAGTACTCTCGAACGCATTTCAAAACCTGTGGTTGCCTCGCACAACTTAATACTTCGCGCGGTCAGTGATGAGACATCTGAGCGGGGCGGCGTCAGCCCCCCGGTTCTTGGGCGTAAGCCCTCTTGGAAAGAACCGGGGGGGGCTGACGCCGCCCCGCTCGGAAACCGTTCCGTTTGTCCCGCGTGAGGTATCGGCCGACGCGCCAGCGAGGGCTGGACATTTGATGACCTTGAAGCCCTCGCTGGCGCGTCGGGCTAGTTTTGAAGCGAGTTCTCGCTTCCTGCCACAAAGCGACAGGTCAACCTTCAACAAGTGAGGCGAGGTGGCCGGGCGGACATTGGCCACGACCGACTGATCGTTTCCATTCACGACGTTTTCCCACGACTCAAAGTGCGAGGTTCCCTGATGTCGCGAAGTTTTTTGTTGAAGTGCTTCTTTCAGGCTGGAGTGTTGTTGGTGGTCGGTGTCGCTCGCGCGGCGATGGCTCGCGAATCGTTTATCGATCCGGTGGCGGGCGATGATCGGGCGAGCGGGTTGGCTCAAGAGGTGACGGGAAAGGACGGGCTGGTCCGGGCGATGTCGTTCATTTGGCAAGGGCCGTCTATCGCGAGTCGATCGTATTGCACAACAAGGTCGGCGAACCGGGACGCCCGATCATCGTGGGCGGGCACGGCTCGACGCTCGAGGGGAGCGACCCGCTGCGAATCGACGAGTGGCGCGAGGTCTCACCCGGACTGTGCAAGTGTGCGGCGTTGTTCGACAAGGTCTTCCGGCTCGACATGGCGGTGATTGATCGCTGGTTCTTGGTGTTCGATGGCCGAATGCAGTTGATGAACCGTTCGTCGAAGGGACCGCCTCAGCCGCTGAGACAGTCCGATCAGTTGCTGCCGGGCGAGTGGACCTTTGTCAAAGATGAGGTTCGTTCTCCTGTGTTCGACCAGGCGAAGTACAGGGAGCAAATCGATGGCGACTTTTTCATTCGGCTCGCTCCGGGGGGGGCCTCTCGCCGATGCCCGCATCTCCGCGCCAATCCGTTCGAGCGGCGTGACACTCGGTGGCGACAGCAGCCATGTCGTGGTCAAGAACCTGACCTCGACGCCTGTCTACAACGACGGCTTCATCATTCACGGCAAGACGCGCGAGTGCCTATTCGTGAACATTGCAGCCATCAAGTGTGGCGACGATGGCTGCAATGTTCACGCACGATTGCCCGTGCCGGATCGACGGCTTCACGTCGATCCGGCAACTCGACCGGCCTGTGTGACACTGGTGACAGCGTGACTGAACTACTCGCGCGTCTTCATCAAGGATTGTGTCGGGCACGACCTGTACTTCCTCGACACGAATCGACTTCGATCCGCGACTCAGTGGTGCTGTCGTCGGCGTGGCGGGCACTCGCGATCATGGGACGTGAGGCAACCGATCCCGCCGCAGTGCCGCGCGCTTGCTCTGTGGAACTCGACAACGTTCTGATCCGCCGCGAACAGGGAGCGAGCGAAATCCGCGTCACGAAGAACTCGTCCCTGACCGCGCGCCGTGTGACGTTGCTGGGTCTGCATCTCCAACCGACTGGAGGAACGGTCTCGCTGCAACACTCGGTACTGACTGGAACGCCCGCGTCGCAGGTCACGATCTGGAAAGACGTGACATGGAAGGCGGACAACAACGTCTACGACATCGAGTTCCTGCGACTCGACAAGACGTTCTACTCGGCCAAGACCTTCGTGGACCTCTGACTCGCCAGCGGCTAGGACGCCGCGTCACGCGATGAACCGATCCCCATTCAAGCGGGATTGCCGACCGTGCCCGGCGTCGTCAGTGCGGAACCCGTCATGGTCGCGGAGTTGATCCGCACCCAACGAAAAGACCTCGGTCGTTAAAATACGACCGAGGTCCGGTGAAATCAGAAACATCCGCAACGGGTGAGTCACTTTTTGAGCGACTCAGGCCGACAACTCACTCGTCGTCATCATCGTCGTCGTCGGGTTCGCTGCTGGAATCATCGTCGTCGTCATCGTCCTTCTTGGCGACCTTCTTCTTTGGCTTGACTGGTTCGTCATCCAAATCCAGCGATCCGGAAACCACGGGAACGATCACGCCGTCTTCACCGATGATCTCTTTCAACGGCTGGATGAAGTACAACTTCTTCGACTTGAGTTTGAGCTGTTCGATCTTTTCTTCGGCGGCCGCACGCTCGTGATACGGGAATCGCCCCTCTTCTTTCATGCTGCCGCTATAGACGATCCAAATGAGCCGCTTGCGAATTTCCGGCTTCTCTTTGACCTTTCTGACACGCGGCGCGGCCGCCTTACGCGGCTTCTTTTCCTTGACCGCGGCCTCATCGAGAGCATCGGCTGCTTCGACCTGTTTTCTCATGTCCAATCGACTGGGTGATTTGCGAGCCATCGTCGTTCCTAAAAGCCCTCAGTTCCTAAAGCCCTCAATTGTCTGATACATCCGCCGCCTGCGCAGTATCCCCTGCGGCTTTTCGGCGTCTTGTGAAGGGGCGGGAGTATATCGCCGGATCGGCAGGGTCGCCAGCACGCGACGTAGGCGACAGACTTGTCGGCAGCGTCGCGATCAAGCCTTCGGTTTATGGGGTGGAGCAAACCGGATCTTCTCGACGTAACGCGCAATCTGCTTCGTCTGAGCATCGATCCGGCCTGTGCATTGAGAGATCGCCTTCGCCACGTAGCGGTATTGCGTTTCAAAGTCCGCATCAATTTCGATCTCGACATCTTTTGTCAGCGGGTTTCCGGGACGGCCGATGATCTGAAGAATTTCTCGGTTGAGCCGATCGAACGCGGCGTCATCGTTGCCGAGGTTCTTCGAGCCAAGGGTGAGTTCCGTCAGAACACCGTTGCGATCGGAATGGAGTCCCACCTTGATGTCTGTCAGATTGACATCGGCCCGCTGAACCAAGTTCGGGGCCGAGATCGGCAGGTTGAGATCAAGGTTGCCTTGGGGAGTGACGAGCTTCAGGTTGAGTACGAAGAACATCATCAGCAGGAGCGCGATGTCGAGCATCGGTGCCAGCGGGAGGTTGAATTTGTCGGGCGGCAAATGCAGTTTAAACTTCATTCCGTGAGCCTTTCGTCCATGGCCAGGCGGTCTACTTCTGTTCCACCATCGCGCGGAGCAAGAACTTCGTGAAGCCGTTTTGCTGGCACTTTTGCACGAGCTGCTGCACGAGTCCAGCGGGGACATCCGCGTCCGCGCGGATCAGCACGGTGACATCGTCAATCACTCGATTTCCATATTGCTGCTCCATCGCCCGCCGCTCCTGATCCAATTCGATTCCGAGCCGACCAACTTCCACATCGCGATCATTGAAATAGACGGTCGGAGTACTTTCGGCTTTCGAGCCATCGCGGTTTCGCTTGTAACCGAAGTTCAGCACCAACTCGTGTTCGGGCCTCACTTCCGGTGGCTTGGCCAAGCCATCCTTGGGCAACCGAGTCCGGTCTTCAGCCTTCGAGTTCTCAAAGTTGATGACGATCATGAACAGCATCAGCAACAGGAAGACGATGTCGATGATCGGAGTCATGTCCGTGTCGGGCGAATTTGCTTCAAGCGGGCTCAGTTTCATCTCGATCCCGATCTTGGATGAACTCTGTGGGACAGGCACTGTTGCCCGTCATCGGTCTGGAAAACCGACGGGCAAGAGGGCCCGTCCTACTACTTTCAACGGACGGCTCAGGCGGCACCTGATGCACGCCGCGAAACATCACGCTTGCGGTGCGGCGGGGACTGAGGCCAACACACCGCCGCCAACAGGCTCGGTGACAATCGTCGGCTTGCCCATGCTCTGAAAGTTCTTCATGAGGTTCGTCACGACAAAACCGCATTCCATCAAAAAACGTGAGAGTCGATTTCGGAAGACCGTGTGGAAGATCATCGCCGGGATACAGACCACCAGTCCCTCAAGAGTTGTGAAAAGGGCGGTTGCAATTCCGTCGGCCAACTCGGACGGCTTCGGCGAGCTGGGAGATGTGGCAATCACTTGGAAAGCCAGAACCATGCCCTGCACCGTTCCCAACAAGCCGAGCATGGGTGCAATCCGGCCAATCAGAGCGAGATAACCGATTTTCTGCTCCATCGTCAGCGTCTCGTCGTCACCCACTTCTTGCATACCGGCTTCCGCTTCCTCGTATCCGCGTGACAGCCGTCCCATGCCCGAAGCCAGCACCCGACCGGCAAACGAATCGCTCTCCTTGGCTGTTTCGTAAGCCCCTTGGTAGTCCTTCGCTTCCAGTCGTTGTTCAAATTGCTCGACGAATGACGGAGGCAGGTAATTCTCACGTCGCAATTGAGTGGCGAGTGACATGATCAACGCCACCATTACGAACGAAATCAGCATGATGAGGAAGCCGAAGATTCCCGACGCGCGAATCATCCACGTCACCAATGACTCTTGGGCGGGACGTTTCAAATTTGCGCCCGGCAGCAGCCCATTGCTGGCCGCTTCAGTACCGTTGTTAGCCGCTCCATCGCCAAACGGCATCGTGGTCGGATCGGGATCAGTTTGGGCAAAGCCGTTCGTGGGGAGACAGGCAACGACAGCCAAACCGACTACGAAAAACAGCAACACACACCAGCAGCGGCCAAGTCCCCGCTTAAAGCTCGATCCGATTCCGTTCATTTTGAACTCTCCTTCGTGTGAGTGGCTCCAATTTCGGTGGGCGATCTGCCGGTCGAAACATGTCTGTAGGACGGGCACTCCTGCCCGTCTTTTCTTATCAGGAATTGACGGGCAAGAGTGCCCGTCCTACGTGTTTCAACAAGCCAATCGGCCCGACGAAACCCGCACAACGGCAAGGCAGGCAGCGACCGTCGATTGGGGTGACTGCCGAGTTTGCGAGGGTTGTGCGGAATACTAGAACCTTCAACTCGTTCTTGCCAGCGCGAGGCTATTCAGCCGGAGCGGCGTTGCCCGCGAGTTTTTTGCGCCACGAACTGTTCGGGTAAAGCTGCACCAGTTTGGCTTCGGCCTCGGTGCTGCGATCGGGAAGTTGCACAGACTTCCAGACCTTGGAAAGGTTGAACAGAGCCGCCGCGTGTTGAGTCGTCTCACGCGAGAACAGGATGTCAACGTGCAGATAAGCCAGCGCTGCCTCTTTGGCGCGGCCGAGTGCCTGAAGCGAGTCACCTTGCAGGACGTAAGCTTCTGCTTGCAGCGAGGCTTCATCCGCAGGGCCTTTGTCCGTGACGGTTTCCAGAATTTTGAGAGCCTCTTCGTGCTTAGCCTGCATCACGGTGGCGCGGGCTTGGCCGAGCATGGCTTCGTACTTGCGAAGCTGATCGGCGGGTGAGTCACTCGCGCCAGCCGCAGCCGCTTCAAACTCTTTGACCGCTTCATCGAGCTTGTTCTCGGCGATCAGGATACGACCGGAGGCAATCTGCGCGGCGAGTTTGTAGTCGCTCCAAGGTGCCTTCGCGAGCAGGGCAAACGTTGCCCTCGCACCGGCAGCGTCACCGGATGCCAGTTGCGCTTGCCCCAGCAGATTGACCGATTCGTAGTACCGAAAGTAGTTGGGATTCGACTTCTGAGCAGCCTGCAGCAACTGAATCGCCGCCGCCTGTTTCTCGGGATCGGACAACGCCCACTTGGCGGTCGCACGAGCAATCACGTAGGCGAACTCGGCCTTCAAATGTTCGCTCGAACCTTTGGATTCGGCTTGAGACTTGGTGTATCGCTGGATCGCCATTTCAAAGCGACCACCGTTTTCGTCGCTCGCTCCCAAACGGAGATCGCCCGACGCGCCATCCCATTCCACCGCTGACACATCGTTGGCTTGCAGGACATCCGGGTCACCGACAGCCTTCTTCACTTTAAACTCGTTCTTGGACATGTCGGTGATCGTGCCACCGAATTTCTTGTTGTCACTCTTACGAGTCACCGTATCGATGGCGAACAAAGGTGTTGTGGTCGCGGCAGCGAGTGCCACAGTGAGAGCCAGTGAGAGAAAGCGTCGAGTCATCGTGGAGTTGCTCCGGGCTTGAGATGGCCAGTGAAGGGGAACGCGATGCGATCGCGAGTTTGAGTTGAAATCGTTTTTGATGCTGTTATACCTCGCGTGGTCTGTGATGAGACCTCTGAGCGGGGCGGCGTAATCCCAATGGTTCTTGGGCGTAAGCCCTCTTCGAAAGAACCGGGGGGCTGACGCCGCCCCGCTCGGAAACCTCTCACTTTGTGCCGCGTCAGGTGTTGCTGGGCGGAGTCGGTGGCTTGGGTTTCGGTTTTGGTGTCGCCGCCACGCCGGGCGCGGTCGGTTTCGATGCCGATTTCGTTGCAGACCCGGCTTGTCCGCCGCCGGCACTCGCCGGTCGTGGTCTTGGTTTCGGAGCATCCATCGGTGACGAGACAAACTCCGGACCAGATCGCGACTCAGGGCCTGTGCCGCCGCCGAAAGTCATCGGAGACGGCTCGCGCTCCGACACGGATTCCCAAGTGGCCTTCTTCGGCTTGGGCTTCAAGAACATCCACGCCGCCACCGCGCCTCCCAGCAGCAGGATGCCGATCAACACGACGATCGTCATCGTGTCACTCGATTTCGGAGCCTCCGATTTAGCGGCCGACGTTTCTTTCTGCTTGGTTGCAGCGGGCTTCACTGGAGCGGCATCCGGCTTTTCAACTTCCGCCACGGGCGCGGCGGACTGTGAGCGAGGCAAGTCCTCCGCAGCCTTCCCCGCATCCTGTAGCACATCCCGATACAAGGCATTGAATTTGGCGAACCGTTCATCCGGCATGTTTCTCGACACTGAGGCCGTGGTGACCAGTTCCGTCAGGCAGCGTTCCAATTCTTTTTGCCTGTCCTTCGGAGGCAGGTCGCGGGCGTACCGTTGTCGCGATTGCGTTCCATTGAACCGCGCGTCGAGAAACGCTTCGGCGACGGTCGGGTCCGTTTTGAAGGACTTCGATTTTTGCAGCTTGAAGCCGATCTGCCCCCAGCCCCACGCACCGATCTTGTCATTGCCGCGAATGGCGTTGAGCAGTTTCTTCGCGGAGTCCGCCTGACCGCTGGCTCCCCAGTCCTGATAGACCTCGCACGCGGCGAACTGGGCTTTGATGTCGTTCGGGCGCACCTTCAGCACTTCGCCCATCAAAAGTTCCGCTGGCTCAAACTCCTTCTTGAGTCGGTGGACCCGTACTTGTCGAATCTTCACTCCGAGCAGTTGCTCGGGTTTGGCAAAACTCGCGTCGGCAGCGGCTCGCGTCAGAATGTCGGCAAACGCGGTTCCGGCCTTTTCGTAGAATCCGATCGACTTTGCGGCATCGCTCGAAACGGTCTCACCCAGCGCGAAGTATGTTTCACCGACCCAGCTCAACGAGCCAAACGACTGGCCTTCCCTGCGGCTGGCCATGTCATTGAGAAACGTTTCAAACGATCCCATCAGGTTGTTGTAACGGTCGGTTTCGCCATTGTTGCGGAGCCGTTCGAGTTCATCCTTGAGCAACCGGCCGAGTCCTACATACAGCTCGGTGACATCGGAGCCTGCGTCCGTCCCATCCGCCGCGACGATCCCTTCCAGCGTCCGCATGACCTCGCGGCCCTTGTCCAAGTTGCTGCTGCCGATGTAGGCCCGCAGTAGGAGCTTGAACGTTTCCACGGCGAACTTGCGGCTCGTGACCCCCTTGTCGGGGCGCTGAGATTCATCCGCCACAGACACCGCTTTGGCGACCGAATGCGGATCATCCAGCAGCAGCTTGATGGCCTCGGCATCCTTTCCCTGACTGATGATGATCTGTGCGAGCGACATCTTGGCGGAGATCAACTCGGGCGGCGCGGCCCCTTCCTTGGGAAGGCTCGCCGTCAGCTTGTCGATCCCGTTGCGCAGGTGCTGTTCTGCCAGTTTGAGCCATTCGCCGAGTTGTTCGACGGACGGCTTGTCCGCCCCTGGACTCCGGCCCGCGCTGTAATAGGCCGTCAGGTACGCTTGCCCGGCCGCCGTCTGTGCCTTGGGATAGCCGGGGTCGGAATCGGGCACCTTGCCAAACCACGCAGCCGCTTCGGCGGGCTTCTTAGCGTCACCGTAAATTCGTCCCAGGGTCATCCGCGCATCGTTGGCTTTTTCACTCGCAGGCCAACGATCAGTGATCATGTTGCAGGCGCGGATGATCATCCGAATGTCTTCCGCCTTTTGGTTGAGCGGTGCCTTGTTGTCGTTGTACGCCTTGACGAATGCGGCCATCGCCATGAATGCCGCATCAAGTCCCACGGTCCCGTTGTCCTTGTCCGCCGTGCGCGCGACATACTGGGCGAGTACCGCCGCCTCGTAGTTTTTGTCCTGCCAATAGTTCACATAGGCGTACCACAGGCGTGCTTCTGACAGGCTCTTGGGGTCATCTCTCTTCGTGGCCAAACCCAGAGCCAAATCGAAGTTCTTGGCGGCGTCACTGATCTCGTTGCGACGGTCCTGCTCCAGCTTGGCGATCTCGTCGGCAGGTCGCTTGGTCCGCTTGCCCCCTTCGATTTCCTTGGCGATTTCCAATGCCGCCTTGAAGGACTGACCAGCCAGGCCGAACGCGGTGTCGAAGTCCTTCGGCACCTGCTCTTTCCCACCCAGCTTGACCTGCAACCGCTGGATCATGGCGAGCGACGAGTCCTTGAACTCGCCGGGATACTTGTTGATCTGCGTGGCGATCGTCCTTGCTTGCCGCCAGCCTCGCTCGGCATCGGCCTTCACATCGCGAGCTGCTTTGTCGCCGAGCGCCTCGTGAGCCTTGGCCTGTTCCCACTGAATGCCCAGCCCCGTCTCGGTGCGAGCCTCGGCCTGGTTTTTCTTCAACCATTCCTCGGCCAAGTCGGCGGCGAGTTGATTGTCGTTGCGATCCTTGCTGTTCAGGCAGATCAGCTTGAAGTACAGCGTCTGCGCTTTGAGTCGCGACAGCGGACCTTCGTTGCCGGGATGATCGAGCAACTCGTTGTAGATGCCCATCGCCTTCTGAAGATCGTTCTGCTCTTCATAGCACTTCCCTTGCCAAGCTCGGGCGAACAAGCCGCCCACCTGGCTGCGGTACTTCTGGTGCATCGTCTCGAATTCACCGGCTGCTTTGTCGAGCAGTTGCTTGAATTCCATTGAGCCTTGGTCGTGAGATTGGGCCTCGTGGTAAGTACACATCCCGAGGTTCAGCATCGCGGTGATCATGTTCACTTCGACCTTGGCCCGGTCGGCGGCTAGGGCGCGATCCTTCTGATCGTCGATGAAGCTCGGAAACTTTTTGAATGCGGCCGCGTGCTGATCGTAAGCCGTCTGAAAGACGAGTCGTGCCTTGGCGATCACCTCGCGCGCCTTGCCCTGAATCTCCCGCTTGGCTCCCTGATTGGCGGGCGACCGCGATTGCAGAATCTCGACCTGTCCCATGCCAAGCAAAATCTGAGCGCGATCCGAATTCGCGTCACCTGCACTCGCATGATTTGGGCTGTCTTTGACGAACTGTTCGAGAAATGCCAGCGCCTGAACGAGCTGCTCAGTCTGCTTCTCGGGAGTCCGCGCCCGCTTGGAGCCATCGAGCAGAATCATCGCCTTTTGATACGGAATGACCTGCTTGATCTCAGCCGGAAGATTCGACCGCGTCGCGATTTGATCGAGATACAGGATCGCATAGTCGTAGTATTGCTGGTCTCGCAGACCCTGCACGAACTCAAGGTACGGTTCCTCTGCTTGGACCTGCCGCGCAGGAACAAATGCCAGCGGGACGAGCCACGCCAGCAGAACAGCACAGCGCGACAACCGGGCAATCAGCGGTTGCTTTCCCATCGGAAGTTTTCCAGAGGACTATCGGCTTTGAGCCGAGGGGCTACCAACAATCGCGACCAACTCACGCCGGGAGCCAATGGAGATGGGGAGTCGTTCAAGTCCTGCTCCCTCAGCTAACGACGTGGGCGGAGAATAAACCGCGCCCGCGATCCGTTGGCAAGCAACGTCCCGTGAATTGAATTCGGTTGAGTGTTCTCGCAACCATTCTCGCTGGAATGAGGCCACTGTATTCTGGTCCGCGTTCTGCCGCTGACTCGTACACGGAATGAGCCCCAGATGACTCACGCGCGACTTGCCTCATGCCCCGGTCTGCTTGCGATGCCCACGTCACGTCGCGCGATGTTGCAGGCGTCGGCGAATGGCTTTGGAATGCTGGCACTTCAAGGATTGTTCGCACGTTCTGCGCGCGCCGCTGCACCCAACGATGACGCGGTCGTGAGCCGTGTTGCCGTTGAGGCGACTCCTCCGCGACCGCACTTCGCACCTAAGGTTCGCAACGTCATCTTCTGCTTCATGGACGGCGGGGTCTCGCACGTCGATTCGTTCGATCCGAAGCCCACGCTGGCGGAAGTCGATGGGCAGGCATTCAACGGCTCTAAAAATCCGACCGCCAATGCGAACCGCAAGTGGTTGCAAAGTCCGTGGACGTTTCGCCAACACGGCCAGAGTGGAATGCCGGTGAGCAGCCTCTTCCCGCACATCGCCAAGTGCGCTGATGATCTCGCCGTGATCCGCTCGATGAAGGCTGATCTGCCGCTCCATTCGACCGGCGTGTTGCGACTCCACACCGGATCGAACATCGCGGGGAGGCCGAGTCTCGGTGCGTGGACGACGTACGGCTTGGGCAACGAGAGCCAGAACCTTCCCGGTTTCGTGGTGCTCAGCTTTGGAGTCGTTCCGTGCGGGGGGCTCGAAAACTTTTCGAGCGGCTTCCTTCCCGCGAGCCATCAAGCGACGTTCTTTCGCGTCGAGGGGCAGCCGATCGAGAACATCGTCTCGGCCGACAAGAACGCGCGCGTACAACGCACAAAACTCGACTGGCTCCGTGGTCAAGATGCGGCGTTCTCAAAGTCGCTCGGTGGCGACGACGCCGTCGAGTCGGCCATTCGCAACTACGAGATGGCCTACCGGATGCAGTCGCTCGTCCCCGATGTCCTCGCGCTCAATCAAGAGACCGCCGCGACGCAATCGCAGTACGGCATCGACTCGAAGGTTCCCTCGCAACGGCTTTACGGAATGCAGTGCCTTCGCGCGCGGCGGCTGCTCGAAGCGGGAGTCCGGTTCGTCGAGATCACCTGTCCGCCGGGAGCCTCCAACGGCACATGGGATCAGCATGGTGCCCTCAAACAGGGACACGAGAAGAACGCCCTCGACACCGATCAATCCATTGCCGCGTTGATTCGCGACCTCAAGCAGCGCGGGCTGTTCGAGGAAACGCTGATCGTCTGGGCGGGCGAGTTCGGCCGAACGCCCCACTCCACCGGTCGCGATGGCCGCGATCATCACCCCGAAGGCTTCTCCGTTTGGTTGGCGGGGGGCGGCGTGAAGGGAGGCACCATCTACGGCGCGACCGATGAACTCGGAATGCACGCGGTCGAGAACATCTGCACGATGCACGACCTCCACGCCACGATCCTGCACCTGCTGGGCCTCGACCACGAACGCCTCACGTTCCGCTCGGGTGGCCGAGATCACCGCCTGACCGACGTACATGGATATGTCGTACGAGAAATACTTACATGAGGTCGATGCGGCTCACGTCCATCCTACGCAGCTGGCAACACGATGCTGAAGCGGGTGCCGCGACCGATCTCGCTCTCGCACAGGATCGTTCCGCCGTGAGCTTCAACGATCTTGCGAACGGTCGGCAGGCCGAGGCCGCTGCCGTCGGGTTTCGTCGAGAAGAACGTGTCGAACATGCGGGCTTGTGTCTCTGCACTCATCCCTTGCCCATTGTCGATGATGTCCAACATGACCGAGCTGTCGCGACCATACGTTTGCAGTTCGAGGACGCCGCCATTCGGCATCGCCTGTAGCGCGTTGCGACTCAGGTTCATCAAGACCTGTCGCCAGAGCTGAGCATCGAGTTGTACCGCCGGCAAATTGGCGGCGAGATGCGGGCTGATGTCGATCCCGCGTTCGGCCGCTTGGGGCGTGAAGAACTCGATGAATTCGTGAACAGTCGCGTTCAAGTCCGACTTGCGTGGCACGAGCGAACCGACGCGGGCAAACTGGAGGAAGTCGCCCAGAATGCGATCAAGATGCTGGCACTGCTGTTTCACCACAGACAGCTTCTGAAGAATGCGCCGTTCTCGGGGCGAGTCCCCCTCGACCAAGTCTTCGCTCAAGAGCTCGAGGTTCAGGCCGATGGTCGAGAGCGGATTGCGAATCTCATGCGCGAGTCCCCCTGCCAACGACGCGATCTCGGCATAGTTCGATTGCAGCCGCCGATGATCGCGGGCGAGATTGTCCGAGTCGGCCGGTCGTTCTTCGATCATCACCACGCTCCCGTGTCAGCCTGATTCGCCAGTGATACTTCACGCGGTCAGTGATGAAACATCTGAGCGGGGCGGCGTAAGCCCCCCGGTTCTTGGACGTAAGCCCGCTTGGGAAGAACCCGGGGGCTTACGCCGCCCCGCTCGGAGATGTCTCACTTTGTGCCGCGTGAAGAAGTAGAAAACGGCAACCACTGGCCCGTTGCGAAAGTAGCCCGGCATCAGTGATGCCGGGCTACAGATCATTTCAATTCTGAACTTCAGTGAGTCCTCGTGTGACACCACGCGGGGATCGCCTAGGTCGAGTCACTACTGAGCCGCAGGCTGCTCGCCACCATTGTCTCCGCCCTGAGCCTGCTCCTGTTCGATGAGCATGGCTTTGCGAGACAGCTTGACGCGGCCTTGGTCATCGATCGCGATGACCTTGACTTGCAGCTTGTCACCGACGCGGCAGACTTCATCGACCGACTTCACGAAGCCGATCGCGAGTTCGCTGACGTGGCAGAGGCCGTCTTTGCCGGGAGCGATTTCGATGAAGGCCCCGAAGTCTTTGACCGAGCTGACCGTGCCGTTGTAGACGCGGCCGACCTTGATCTCTTCGGTCATCGCTTCGATGCGAGCGAGTGCGTCTTCGGCACCTTCGCTCTTGTCGCAGGCGATCGTCACCGTGCCGTCGTCGTTGATGTCGATCGTCGCGCCGGTCTCTTCTTGGATGGCACGGATCGTCTTACCGCCAGGACCGATCAACAGGCCGATCTTGGAAGGATCGATCTTGGTCCGCAGCAGGCGTGGGGCATTGACCGAAATCTCGCCGCGTGGCCGACGAATCACGGAGAGCATCGTCTTGAGCAACTCGATGCGCGCCTTGCGGGCTTCTTCGAGCGTCTTGCGAATGATCTCTTCGTTGATCCCGGCGATCTTCAGATCGAGCTGAATGCCGGTAACACCCTTCTGGGTCCCGGCCACCTTGAAGTCCATGTCGCCGAAATGGTCTTCGTCGCCCATGATGTCGGTCAGCAATTCAAACCGATTGCCTTCTTTGACGAGGCCGATCGAGATCCCGGCGACCGGCTGCGTGATCGGCACGCCCGCGTCCATCAGCGCGAGGGTCGCGCTGCACACCGAGGCCATCGAACTGCTGCCGTTCGATTCCATGATGTCGGAGATCACGCGAATCGTGTACGGGAACTTTTCTCCCGCAGGAATGACCGATTGGACCGACCGTTCGGCCAACGCCCCGTGGCCGATCTCGCGACGGCCCGGCCCGCGAATCGGGCGGCATTCGCCGACCGAGTAGGACGGGAAGTAGTAGTCGAGCATGAACGTCTTCTGGACTTCTTCGAACAACCCATCGACGCGTTGTGCGTCGCGAGTGGTTCCGAGCGTGATCGTGGCAAGCGACTGCGTTTCGCCACGGGTGAACACGGCGGAACCGTGGACTCGCGGGAGCATGCCGACATCGCACGAGACCGCTCGCAAATCGCCGAGCGTTCGGCCATCGAGACGCAGCTTCTTATCGAGGATCAGATCACGAACCACGCGCGATTCGAGATTGCCGAACGCGGCAGAGAACTGTTCCTTGCTGCAACCGCACGAGGTCTTGTCGGCTCCGTTCGGGAAGAACTCTTCGAGAAGAGCGGCCTTCAATTCCTTGGCTGCTCCCCGACGTTCCTTCTTTGCGCCAGCAACCTTCGCTTCTTGCAATCGGACATAAGCCTTTTCGCGGAGCGGGGCGTCGAGCGGGTTTTTGACGGGCTCGGCTGCAACGAACTTCGGCTTGCCCACTTTTTGGATAAGCTCTTCCTGCAACGCACACAGTTCGACGACGGCTCGGTGTGCGAACATGATCGCGTCGGCCATTTGCTCTTCAGGGAGCTGATGCCCGAAACCTTCAATCATTAACACCGAGGTTTTGCTACCGGCGACGACCAGATCGAGCTTGCTGGTTTCCAACTCAACTCGAGTCGGCATCAGAATGAATTTTTCGTCGATCATGCCGACGCGAACCGCTGCGATCGGGCCTTGAAATGGAACTGGGGCCAGGCTGAGGGCAGCACTCGCCCCGATGATCGACAGGACATCGGGATCGTTCACGCCATCCGAGGCGAGTACGTTCGACATCACTTGGACTTCTTCGATGTAGCCTTCTGGAAACAGCGGACGAATCGGTCGGTCGGTCAGACGGCTGGTCAGAATTTCTTTCATCGTCGGCCGGCCCTCACGCTTGAGGAACCCGCCCGGGAACTTGCCTGCTGCCGCGACGCGCTCGCGGTAATCGCAAGTCAGCGGAAAGAAGTCGGTCCCCGGACGCGATGGTCCGTTTTGAGCGGCCACAAACACCACGGTGTCTGCAAATCGGACCAGCACCGCACCGGCGGCTTGCTTCGCCATTTCGCCTGTGGTCAGGCTGAGTGTTCTTCCGGCAAATTCGCGTTCGACAGTAACTTTCATGTGTGATTTCCTGCAAAGAATGGGGGAGGGCCGCACGCAACAATGACGGCAGCCACCAACCGAAGTCGGCCTCAACGAGCCAAGACATTCGGTACGGGAGAGTGCAAAACAGTGAGATCGCGACAACGGCGGAGTTCGCGACGATGCCGATAAGCTCGTCGCCGCAGACGAGCCGCCGACCGTAGGCCAGCGGCTGCGAACCGCTGGCCGCAGATTACTTCCGCAATCCCAAGCGGGAGATGATTTCCGTGTACCGCGAACGTTCGGTCGCTTCGAGGTACTTCAGCAGACGACGGCGGCGACTGACCAGCATGAGCAATCCACGGCGACCAGCATGATCCTTGACGTGACCTTTCAGGTGCTCCGTCAGCTCGGCGATCCGCGACGAATAGACTGCAATTTGGACTTCAGGCGACCCGGTATCGTTTTCTGCACGACGATACTCCTGAATGACTTGGATCTTTTTCTCTTTCGTAATCGACATCTTGGCTTTCCTACCTGCGACTTCGGTTGGCAGGCGATCCGCGACCAGTGCAGCCAATCTGCAACCGACCAACAGGAGTTGTCGCTCAGCCAATGCTCGGCTCCGCAAACAACTCAGATCGCCACCCACACCTTGCGTGACACATTCTACGACGGGCGAGAGTGTAGCGTTCGAGAGCAAAGTTTCAACGGAAGCTAAGTCACGCTTGAATGGCCTCAAAGACGTCTGTCACACGATTTACAGCACGCTCGCGCGCGGGCACACTACGCGCGTGTCGGCTGTCCACGTTTCCTGGCTCTCCTCAAAACAAGGTTTCCCGATGAAACACCGTTTGACTTGGTTGATGTTGGTTTCGCTCGCGTTTGTCGGATGGGCTCGCGCCGCCGAGCCAGACAAGGAGGGATTCATTCCTCTGTTTGACGGCAAGACGCTGGAAGGCTGGGAAAAGATTGGGAATGAGGCGAGTGTGTGGGAAGTCAAAGACGGTGCCATTTGTGGTTCGGGGCCAGCTTCAATGCTGGTTTGCACGAAGGGGCCGTACAAAAACTTTCGCTATCGAGCCGAAGTGAAGATCAACGACAAGGGAAACTCGGGCCTGTACTTCCGGACGACTCGCAAGCCCGGCTTCAGCGATGGTTACGAAGCCCAGATCGACAGCACTCACACCGATCCCATCCGCACAGGCTCGTTGTATGGAATGTGCCACGTCTACAAGCGCCTCGTCGAACCCGATGTTTGGTTCACCTATGATCTTGAAGTTCGCGACGACGTGTGGCGCAGCAAGGCTGTCACGCGGATCAAGATCACCGTCGATGGCAACGAGTTGTACGAGTACCTCGACTTCGCTCAAACGTTCAAAGAGGGCTACTTCGCGTTCCAGCAACACGATCCCGGTAGTAAAGTCTGCATTCGTAAGGTCGAGGTGATGGAAATCCAGCCGCCCGCCGCGAAGAAGTAGTCGCGGCCTGCGCGATCATGAGTACACGTCTGACGTCCGCCCTGTTCCGATGTTCCACCCCGTTGTCTGTCTCACTTGATTAAAGGAAGAGTTCCGATGAAGTGTCTGTTGAGTTGTTTGATGTTTGCCACGCTCGCCTGCGCCGGTTCGATCCAAGCCGCCGAGCCTGACAAGGATGGATTCGTTCAATTGTTCGACGGCAAGTCGTTCGATGGCTGGAAGATCAACGAAGCCAAAGAGAGTTGGAAAATTGCCGACGGAGCCATCGTGGCCAACGGGCAACGCAGTCACCTCTTTTACGTCGGCGACGACAAGCCGTTCGTCAACTTTGAACTGCGAGTCGATGTGAAAACGGAAACGGAAGCCAACGGCGGCATCTACTTCCACACGCAGTTTCAGAACGAAGGTTGGCCCAAGTACGGCTTTGAGGCACAGGTCAACAACAGTCCTGTCGGCAAGAAGGATCCCAAGAAGACCGGTAGCCTGTATGCCGTGAAAGATGTGCTCGAGCTGCACGTCAAAGACAACGAGTGGTACACCGAGACCGTGACCGTGAAAGGCAAGCACGTCACGATCAAGATCAACGACCAAGTTGTCACCGACTACACTGAGCCGGGCGACAAGAAGGCGGGCGACGACTTCACACGCAAAATCGACAAAGGGACGTTCGCGCTGCAGGCTCACGATCCGGGCAGCACGGTCCACTTCAAGAACATCCGCGTGAAGCGGCTCGACTGAGGTTTGAATCGTTCGACGATTTGACCCGTTTTCACGGCGAATCGAGCGGTCCGACATCCTTGTGATGCCGGGCCGCTCGGCCTTTTATGGCGACCAAAAAGGCCGAAAATTTGACTCACCTTGCACGGCCTGTTGACTGCCAGTAGCCTCACGCAACGGGATCAGCCGATGCAAATGGCTGGCCAGTCAAGGAGAGTCTGTCATGGAACACCGCTCGTTCATTCATCCTCGTGTCTCGCGCCGCACGGCTCTCCAAGTGGGGAGCGTGGGCTTGCTGGGCCTCGGGTCGAATCATGTGGCCGCATTGCGCGAGGCCGCGGCTGCACCGGTGGCTTCCGCTTCGCCTCGGTCGGTGATTTACATCTTTCTCTCGGGTGGATTGTCTCAGCACGATAGCTTCGATCCGAAGCCGCTGGCTCCCGACAACATTCGCGGTGAGTTCCATTCCATCGCGACGAAAACGCCGGGCCTCGACATTTGCGAGCATCTGCCGAAGCTCGCTCAACGCAGTCACCTGTGGTCGTTGGTGCGTTCGCTCACGCACCCCACGAACGATCATTCGCTGGGCCATCACATCATGCTGACGGGGCGAACCGAAACTCCACCCGCCTTCAACCCCTCTGTCCCACGGCCTCAAGACTGGCCAGCAATCGCGGCCGTGGTGGGAGGTGTCACCAAGCCTCGCAACAACTTGCCGCCGGCAGCAGTACTCCCCGAGCAGTTGATTCATAACTCGCGGCGGGTTCTTCCCGGGCAGTTTGGTGGGATCATGGGAAGCCATCGCGACCCTTGGTTTATTGAGGCGTCCGCGTTCAGCTCGAAGAGTTACGGAGCACACCCCGAGTACGAGTTCGATCATCAAGATCGACCGAACACGCCTCAGCGGATGCTGTTTCAAGCTCCGAATCTCTCGCTTCCTGAAGGGTTCTCGCGTGGGAGGCTTGGCAACCGCATGGAGTTGCTGAGCCACATCGATCGCCAGCGGGCAGACCTCGAACAATTTGCTCGCGTCGAGTCGTTCGACCGTTATCGTGAGGGAGCGATTTCGTTGCTCACGGACAGCCACGTGCGTGACGCGATTGATGTCGCGGCGGCTCCTGACGCAGTGCAAGCACGCTACGGCAAGAACTCGTTTGGCTGGTCGTTGCTCATGGCACGCCGTCTGGTCGAAGCGGGTGTGAACATGGTCCAGGTGAATCTTGGCAACAACGAAACGTGGGACACGCACGGCGAAGCGTTCCCGCATTTGAAGGACCAGCTCTTCCCGCCAACCGACCGCGCCTTGTCTGCTCTGCTCGACGATCTCCACGACAGCGGCTTGCTCGATTCCACATTGATCGTGATGGCGGGTGAATTCGGGCGGACGCCAAAAGTTTCGCATCTGCCTCAGCACTACAAGTTGCCAGGTCGCGACCACTGGGGCGCAGTCCAGACCGTGTGGCTGGCCGGTGGCGGAGTCCAAGGGGGCCGAGTCATCGGTTCGTCCGACAAGCTGGGTGCCTTCCCCGCCGCAGACCCACAAGCGCCCGAGAACTTCGCCGCGACCATCTATTCCTCGCTCGGCCTCCCCGAGACAGTGGCTTGGCATGACGACCTCGGCCGCCCACATCACGTCTACCACGGCGAACCGATTCGCGGGCTGACGTGAGCTCCCACCACGTTCTTGCCCTGCACTGGCGCGTTGCCTATACACCCCGCGCGTTTAAGCGAGGCCGTTCTGGCGACGCGAGGCACAGATCGGGGATGCCAGTACTGATTGACCTGTCGGCAGGAGTTCATCGGGATGTGGGAGTCATTGCGGGCGTGGCTGGGCGGAGACGACAACGCTCGCGGCGCGCTGGTTGAGAATTTGACTCGACTCGGTTTTCGAGACGGTGGCGTGGCGCACAGGCTGCGCGGGTTGACGGATCAGTCGCTCACAACGGAGATGGCCTTCGGAAGTCTTCGCAAGTTGCTCGGGTTGCTGTCGGAGGTGCCCGATCCGGATGCGGGGCTGATTGACTTCGAGAGGTTCGTGCAAGGGGCCGGTGACCGCGTCGAGTTGTTTCAGTTTCTCGACGGGAACCCGCGGGCGATTGAAATACTGGTCCGGCTGTTCGCGACCAGCCGCTATCTAACGGAAACCGTGCTGCGCAACCCGGAGTCGTTGCATGAGCTGACTCGCCATCGGCGTCTCGCCGAAATGCGCAGTCGCGAGGAGTTTCTGAACGACGCGCTCACACACGTCGCAGCGGCTCCGGACTTCAACGCACGGATGGACGCCTTGCGGCGATACCAGCGGTGGGAGCTGTTGCGCATCGGCGCGTGCGATGCCTTCGGGCTGATTGACCTGCGAGCCGCAACCGTGCAGCTCAGTTTGCTCGCCGACAGCTTGGTTCAGGCGTGCCTCACGCTGGTCGGTCATGAGCTGATGTTGCACTCGACGAATCTCACCGTGCTGGCGTTGGGCAAGCTGGGCGGTGAGGAACTCAATTACAGTTCGGACATTGACCTGGTGTTCCTTACCGATCGGAGTCCGACCGAGGCATTGCCGCTCGCGCAGCGGTTGGTCAAGAGTTTGCAGGACACAACTGGCGAGGGCTTTCTCTATCGCGTGGACGTTCGACTGCGACCGTGGGGACGGTCGGGAGAACTGGTGACGACGATCCCATCGTACTTGGAGTACCTGAAGTCTCACGCCGAGATGTGGGAGAAGCAGGCGTTACTGAAGGCGCGCGTCATCGCGGGGCCGAAGGGCTTGGGGCGCGAGCTGTTGCGTCGTGCCGAGCCTTACATTTTCGGCGCGGCTCCCGGTGACGTGGTCGCGGCGGTGAGGCAAGCCAAGGGGCGGATTGAGGCGGACCTGCGTCGTCGCGGGCGCGAGTGGGGCGAGGTGAAGCTCGGCAGCGGCTCGATCCGCGATATCGAGTTTCTCGTGCAAGCGCTGCAATTGGTACATGGTGCCGAGCATCGTCACGTCCGCTCGTCCAACACATTGAATGGTCTTGTGCGGCTGACTGACGCGGGCGTGTTACACGCCGACGAGTACCGCCGACTGACCGACGGCTACGTCTTCTTGAGGACCATCGAGCACTCGCTGCAACTGATGAACAACCGGCAAGAGCACTCGCTACCGACGGACGCAATCGAACTGACCGCACTGGCTCGTCGGCTCGACTTCGGCACGTCGGAACTCTTGCTGGCTCACTTCGACAGTCATCGCAAGTCGATTCGATCAATTTTCGATAAGTACCTCGCGCACGATCGAGTCTTGGTGGAGCCACTCAGCTCGCCGCCCATTCCGGATCGGGAACGGGAACGCGAGCAATTGCGGCGGGAGCGTGACCGTGTTCCGCAACCTCCGCTCGAAACTTATGCGTCCGTCTTCAACGCCGACGAACAACAGCGGCACTCCGCACTGTTGGCCGAGCTGAACGCCGAACGTCCTGTGAGGGTCGTCGGGGAACGAGATGCCGGTGATTGCGATCAGCCACGCGGTGAGAGTTCGTCGCCGCCGCCGAATCGTTGGCGTGTGACCGTCGTTGGGCACGATTGCCCCGGTGAGTTGTCGATGATCTGCGGTCTGCTGTTCGCCAACGGCTTTAACATCATCAAGGGGTTCGTTTCGACGGAGACTCGCTCACGAGCCGAAAGCCTGCGCGAGCGTCTGCCGCACCGCTTCGTCGATGTGTTTGAGGTGCAGTCGTCTGTGAACGAAATGTCGCCCGAGGTTTGGTCGCACTACGAACGAGATCTGACAGAATTGGTCTGCTTGGCTCAGGAAGGTCGCGTGGACGAGGCTCAGGGGCGGCTGGCCAAGCGTGTGGCCGACGCTCTGGAAGTCGCCGCCGACTCTGCGACGAAGCCCGCTCCGCTAGAAGTCCGCTTCGATAACGAGGCTCATGCGAGCGCGACCGTGCTACACATTCGGGGTGACGACACGCTGGGCTTTCTCTACGAATTGTCGAACGCGCTGACGCTGAGCGGCGTGAGCATTGAACAGGTGATGATCCGCGCGGAGAGCCATCGCGCCTACGACACGCTGCTTGTCACTGATGCCCAGTCGGGTGACAAGATTCTCGATGCGGCCCGGCTGCAAGAGTTGCAAGCGGCGGTGGTCCTCATCAAACATTTCACGCACCTGCTGCCTGCGGCTCCGAATCCTCAAGCCGCGCTGCTTCACTTTCGCAGTTTCCTGCGTGATCTGTTCCAGCGGCCCGATTGGGTCGATCAGTTGTCGTCGCTCGAACGGCCCGAAGTCATGGCCGCACTCGCACAATTGCTCGGCGTGAGCGATTTCCTGTGGGAGGACTTCCTGCGGCTTCAATACGCCAACCTGTTTCCGGTCCTGCACGACATCGCGGGTTTGCAGCAGTCACGTTCCCAGCCACAACTCGCCGACGCCCTCGGCCGAGAGTTGAGCGGCACGACGACGGCGGACGAACGCCGGACGCGATTGAACGAGTTCAAGGATCGCGAACTCTTTCGGATCGACATGCGGCACATCTTGGGACACAGCGGTGGTGTCGATGAATTCGGTCGCGAGATGACCGATCTGGCCGAAGTTGTGGTCGCGGCGGCGGTCGAGTTCTGCCACGCAGAACTGGCCGAACGATTTGGCTCGCCTGCGACCGACGACGGCAGCGAGTGCCGCCTCTCTGTGAACGCGCTGGGTAAATGCGGTGGCCGCGAGCTTGGGTTTGCGTCGGACATCGAACTGCTGTTTGTCTACGACTCAGATGGAATGACGCGGCCTCATCCCACACCAACCCGCAGCGTCAGCGAGGGCGTGTCTCAAGAATCGAGCATCACGAGTTCTCCCTCGCTGACGCTGCGGGCTGGTGAAAAGATCGCAGCGCGCACGAATTCTCCGCGTGAGCAGATCGACAACGCCAGCTTCTACTCGCGGCTTGTCGAAAGCGTCAGCCATGCGATTCACGCACGCAGTGAAGGGATTTTTCGGATCGACCTGCGGATGCGGCCCTATGGTCGCGCGGGCAGCTTGGCCGTGTCGCTCGATGCGTTCCGCAGTTACTTCCAGCAGGACGGACCCGCGTGGCCTTATGAACGGCAGGCACTCGTTAAACTGCGGCCCATCGCCGGAGATGAAGGACTCGGCATCCAACTGAAGGCCCTGCGCGACGAATTGGTTTACACGAGTCGGCCGGTCGATTTCGGAGCGATCCGTGCGATGCGCGAGCGTCAGTTGCGATCGCTCGTCGGTGCGACGGAGTTCCACGCGAAGCTCAGTCCCGGCGGATTGGTCGATCTCGAATACCTCGTGCAGGCCCTGCAACTCGATCGCGGTGCGGAGCATTCCGAATTGAGAACGCCCAACACGCACGAGGCTCTCGATGCGCTGCGGCAAGTCGGCGCGCTGACCATCGTCGATCACGAGCGACTCTGTGCGGCTTACCATTTCCTGCGCCGACTGATTGACGCACTCCGGATGGTTCGTGGCGAGGCACGTGATCTCACGGTTCCACCTGCCGCTTCCGCTGACTTCGAATCGTTGGCCCGCCGCCTTGGCGTTGGCCCGCAAACTCAACGCCTTCGCGATGACCTGACCCTGCACACACAGGCCGTTACCGATCTGGTGCGTGCGTACTCAACAGACCTCGATTCCGATTCTTGAGAACATCGCGTGTCGTGTTCAAGAGGCGTTAAGCGTCGCTTGCGATTCACTTCGCGCGGCCTATAATCCGACGCCGCTTTCAACCTTTTTGAGCCGTGAACGCACGACATCGTCGTTCTTGAACGACTGTGCGGCGCAGCTTGTTCGGTTGATCCTTTCCGGCCTTCATGAACTTTTCTGTGAGCCAACCATGGCGTGGTTGTGGGGTTTTGGAGAGTGGTGCCGCAACATTTGGGTCGCGGTCTCCACATTACTCAGCGGCATGTGGGTCACGGCCCGCACGATGCTGATGACCTATCGCCGGAAAACGTTCACTGAGGTGTACGAATACCCCGAGGTGCCGGTTCCCGTGAAAGCCCGCTATCGCGGCTTCCACCGCTTCGATCTGACAACTTGCATCGGTTGCGAGAAGTGCGCGGTCGCGTGTCCCGTCGATTGCATCTACATTGAGAAATCGAAAAGCCCGGTCGGCAAGGGCTTCCGCGTGGATGGCTTCACGATCGACTACACGAAGTGCATGTTCTGCGCGTTGTGCGTCGAGCCGTGCCCCGTGGACTGCATCTTCATGGGGTCCAACCATGACCTCAGTTGCTTCAGTCGCGATGGCTGCATCGTGGACTACGCCAAGCTGCCGCTTGAAGTGGCGTGGGGGCAGGCCACTCTGAACCCAACCGCCGTTGCCGAATCCAAAGTGCTCTACGAACCAGTTTGGGTGAAGGGTGAGCCAAGTCCTTTCCAATTCGCTCCTCAAGAGCAGTGACGAAGTTCACTTTCACGCGTTCCGAGATCAGCGGTCTTGAAGTGACAGCGAAAGGTCTTACTTGATGAGTGCCAAACTGGCGTCGCGACCGATGTTTTCCGTGGCATCCGCCAATCGTATGTTGCCACTGGTCCGCATGATCGTCAGTGACATCGTGGAGCTGTTTCGTGATGTTCGTGATCGCGAAGAAAGACTGAGCGGCTTGCGAAAGGGAGATGCCCGCAACATTCAACGTGGCGATCTCTACGACGAAGAGGTCGAACAGATCCGGTTGGACCTCGAAAAAGATGTTGAGAGATTGCAAGGCTTCGTCGATGAGTTGCTCGAGTTGGGCGTGGAGTTCAAAGACCCGGTGATCGGTTTGATCGACTTCCCCTCGATGATGGACGGCCAAGAAGTCTACCTGTGCTGGAAACTCGGTGAGCCAACCATCACGCATTGGCACACACGTGATGCGGGCTTCTCCGGCCGACAAGAGTTGAAGCTGACTGATACGGAAGCAAACTGACCTCCCGAATGGAACAGAAGCGAGACAGAAGCCAATGACGGACATCGTCGGACATTTTTTGCTGTTTACCGTGGTGGCGATCGGTTTCCTGCTCGCTCCGTTGCTGCTGGGGAAGTTGCTCCGCCCCAAAGCTCCCTCACCCGAGAAGGACGCTACTTACGAGTGTGGTGAGCCAACTATCGGCAGCAGCTACATTCAATTCGATCTGCGGTTCTATGTGGTTGCCTTGCTGTTCATCATCTTCGATGTCGAAGTGGTGTTTTTCTTTCCGTGGGCCGCGGTCTACGGAAACGTGATGCAACTGACGGACTCCGGTCTCGATTTATCTCAACGCATCCAGCTCAGTGAGCAGCTCCTCACGCTCCCCGCAGGCAGCCTCAGCCTCACGCCCGAGATGGCGATCACGCGCGACGCTGCGTTAACGCTCGGCTGGACAGCCGTCGTCGATGTCCTCGCGTTCTTCGGTGTGCTGCTCGTCGGTTTTGCCTACGTTTGGAAACGGGGCGATCTCGACTGGGTTCGCGCCGTCGCGGAACAAGCCAAGTTGTCCTCCGCCGCGTCGAGTGCCTCCGATCAAGGGATGCGCAAGACAACCCCTCAAACAGCCAGCTAGCAGCCTGTTGAACAACGTAGGGTGAGCCTCTGGCTTGCCCGCTTTTCAACTGCATTTACGGGCAAGCGAGGCGCTTACCCTACGTTTGTTAGGCCACACTCAATTGCCCTGCCGGACTGGCTCCGATGGAGTCAGGTCACTGTTCTACTCTCGGAAGCCGACATGCGCATCGAAGACATTCATCAACGGCTGGTCGAGAAGTTCGGAATCGACGCCATCCGCGAACTCAAGACCGGCGTCAAAGACCCGTGGATCGAGATCGCTGCCCACCGGATCTCCGATGTCGCGAAGTTCCTGCATGACGACAAAGACATCGTGCTCGATTCGTTGAATGATCTCACTGGTTCCGACTGGTTGGAGACCGACCCCAAGAAGAAGACTCCGTGCGAGCCGCACGTCGAAGTCGTCTATCACCTCTACAGCTACACGCATCGCCACTGGTGCAAACTGAAGGTGAAGCTGCCTCGCTGGCGGGACGGCGTCGCCGGTGAGTTGCCGGAAGTTCCCAGCGTCTCGCACGTCTGGAGCATCGCCGATTGGCACGAACGCGAAGCCTACGATCTCGTCGGCATCCACTTCACGAATCATCCGAACTTGCGTCGCATCCTCTGCCCAGAAGATTGGGAAGGTCATCCGCTCCGCAAGGACTACGAATTCCCACTCGAATACCACGGCGTCCGAGGCAAGTAACGGAATCCGTCCCACACCAACCCGAAGCGTGAGCGAGGAACGGCTGATCGGCATCCTCGCTTACGCTTCGGGTGAGTGTGGGGGCGGCTCAGCACGCAGGTTGCCGAAGATCGACGGACCAAGGGGTCCGTTCTACGAAGACATAAGAGACTGACATGAGCCTGACACTGGAAGACCCGCGCATCGTCGAATTCGATGTTCGCACCGACGAGATGCTCGTCAACATGGGGCCGCAGCACCCGAGCACGCACGGCGTGTTGCGTCTGCTCCTCAAGACCGACGGCGAGATCATTCACGAGGTCACGCCGCACATCGGCTACCTGCATCGCTGCGCCGAGAAGATCGGTGAGAACCTCTCGCCCCCGCAGTGGATTCCGTACACCGACCGCATGGACTACCTCGCCGCGATGAACATGAACCTCGGGTTCGCGCTCACTGTCGAGAAGCTGATCGGGATGGAAGTTCCCGAGAAGGCGATGAACCTGCGCGTCATCATTTCCGAGTTGGGCCGCATCGCCAGCCATCTCGTCGGCATGGGGGCTTACGGCCTCGACCTCGGTTCGTTCAGTCCGTTTCTTTATGCCTTCCGCGAACGCGAAATCATCCTCGACCTGTTTGAGGAAGCCTGCGGCGCGCGACTGACCTACAGCTATCTGACCATCGGCGGCGCGACGCACGATCTGCCCGGTGAGATCACGATTCCGCCCGGTCTCGCCCAACTGACCGGTCGCGATCCGAATCTGCGATTGCAGTGGGTCGATGCTCTGCGGATGTTCCTCGACTGGATGGGGCCACGCATTCAGGAGTACCACACGCTGCTGACTCGCAACGCCATCTTCATCAAACGGACGGCCAATCTCGGCATCCTGACGCGCGAGATGGCGATCGCTTACGGCTGCACCGGCCCGGTCCTGCGCGGCAGTGGCGTCGATCACGATCTGCGCCGCGATGGTGAGCCGATCTACACCCGGATGTACGAGGGCTACAAGTACAAGATTCCGGTCGCTCCCTTCGACGCGGCGTTTGGCAAGACTCCGAAAGAGGTCGTCCTCGGCGACAACTGGTGTCGCTTCTTCGTCCGCATGATGGAAGTCGCGCAGTCGATCGAGATCGTCCGCCAATCGCTCGATCGCTACCCGACCGCCAAGGGTGAGTTCCGCGTTCCATTCAAGATGAACCAGAAGTTGCCAGCCGACGAGGTCTATCTCGAAACGGAAGCGCCTCGCGGCGCGATGGGCTTCTACGTTGTCGGCGATGGCGACGCGGAACCGTTCCGCGCCCGAGCCAAGAGTTCGTGCTTCTGCAACCTCTCTGTCACCGGCCCGCTCTGCCAAGGCATATTGATCGCCGACATCCCCGCTATCGTTGGTTCGCTCGACATCGTGATGGGCGAGATCGACCGGTGACACTCGTTCCTCCATACCAACCCGCAGTGTGAGCAAGGTCGAGTACTTCGCCGTCCGCTCACGCTGCGGGTTGGTGTGTTGAAGTCCGGCTTTTAGAAAAGCCGGACTTCAGGGTGGTTCTCATCGAACGGAGTCTCTCATGCCCGCCTGCATCGAGACCTATGCCGCTGCCATCGAGTTTCTCTACGGCCGGATCAACTACGAGCGGGTGCAGGCCGAAGCGTATTCGACGAGTGACTTCAAACTCGAACGGATGCGCGTGCTGCTCGCGCTGATCGGCAGTCCTCACGAGCGGATTCCAGCCGTACATGTCGCCGGGACGAAAGGGAAAGGCTCGACGTGTGCGATGCTCGCGTCGGTCCTGACCGCCGCCGGACATCGCGCGGGTCTCTACATCTCGCCGCACATCTCGGCATTTGAGGAGCGGATGACGGTTGATGGTGTCCAGCCATCGCCGGATGAGTTCGTGGCAATTCTGAATCGACTCCTGCCGACGATCGCTCACATGGACGGCCTCCCCGGCCAGATGCAGCCGACATACTTCGAGTTGGCGACGGCCATCGCTTGGCTCTACTTTGAGGACCGCCATGCCGACTTCGCCGTGTTGGAGACCGGTCTGGGTGGACGGCTCGATTCGACCAACGTCTGTTGCCCGCTCGTCACGGTGATCACCAACGTCAGCCGCGATCACACGCAGATTCTCGGCAGCACCGTCCGCAAGATCGCGTGGGAAAAGGCGGGGATCATCAAGCCGGGCGTTCCCGTCATCAGCGGGGTCTCGCATCCGGATGCGATTGAGATCGTCGAGCAAATGGGGTGTGATCGAGGCGCGTCCCTCAGTCTGCTCGGGCGGGACGTGCATGTAACCGCCAGAAACCAAACGGACGAGGCTCAAACGACTGTCGATGTTCAAACCGGACGGTCTGTGTGGAGCGAGGTTCCCCTCTCGTTGCGCGGTGCGCATCAGGCGACCAACGCCGCGCTGGTCCTCGCTGCGATTGACGAACTGCGGGCGCAGGGCGTTTCGATTCCCGATGCTGCGGTGAGGGCCGGGATGTCGCGCGTGCGCTGGCCGGGGCGAGTCGAAGTCGTCTCCCAGCGACCGACCGTCGTGATTGATGCCGCTCACAATTGGGAGTCGGCTCGCGCACTGATCGCCACGCTGCGTGAAGACTTTCACCCGCGCCATCGGCTGCTGATCTTCGCTGCGACGCGTGACAAGGATGTGTCGGGACTGTTGCGGCTTCTCGTACCTCAGTTCGACACGATCATCTTCACGAAGTACCTCGACAACCCGCGTTCCGTCCCCACGGCCGAGTTGCTCTCGTTCATGAGGTCGATCTCGAACCGCGAGGCTCACACGACCGAGACACCCGCCAGCGCGTGGCAACTCGCGCAGCGTTGGGCCGGACCGGACGACCTGATCGCCATCACGGGATCGTTCTTCCTCGTGGCCGAACTGCGCGACCTCGTGCTGGCTTCGGTGTGAAGAAGTGGCCGTGCGGATTGAGGGGAGCGAGAATGAAGACGGAGACGTGAATAGGGCGGGGGGACGACACCAACCCGAAGCGTGAGCGAGGAGACGTAATGAAAAAATCGCTCACGCTTCGGGTTAGTGTGCCCTCACTCCGACAGAGGTCCCACCCCGACCGTCGTCGTTTGGGCGAGTGGGAACTCGATCAGCAGTTGCTGGATGTCTTCGACGGTGACGCCGCGTAAAATCGCCAGATCGTCAGCGATGCTGCGGTACTCGCGACGACTCAGCCAATTGCCTCCCAGAGAACTGAGTCGGCCCATTGGGCGTTCGCCGCGAAGGACTACGCGCGTGGCGACCTTGTTGCGGGCTTGTTCGAGTTCTTCCGCCGTCACGCCGTTCGCGTTGACCGCCGCGAATTGGCGGGAGATCTGTTCGAGGTTCGACTTCATCGACTCGGGCGATCCGCTCAGGAACGTCAGGTACGTTCCCACCCCTTCGTACTCGTAGTAGCCGACCTCGGCCGACTCCGCCAACGCGGGATCAACGAGGTCCCAATAGAGACGACTGTTGGTGTCGTCACCCACGATGACGCAGAGCAATTCGGCGGCAAACCGGCGCGGATCGCTGCCGGAGGGAGCGGCGGCCATCTGAATGATCAGTTGCTGTTGGCATTCCTTCACGATGTACTTCGTCGAAGGTGCGGACTGCGCGGGGATGGGCGTGCGCGGCGAGCCGCCTGATGGCCAATGACCGCAGTGTTTCTGTGCGAGTTCCAATACGGTGGACCATTCGGTGCGTCCGGCCACGGCGAGAACAATGTTCCCCGCGCGATAGTGTTCCGCGTGATAGCCGCGCATCTGTTCCGAAGTCAGTGCCGACACGCTCTCGGTCGTACCGAGAACCGATTGACCGAGTGGATGCCCGGCGAAGTGCAGTTGCATCGCGCGGTCATAGGCCACCGACGCGGGCTGGTCCTCATACATGCCGATCTCTTCGAGAATGACTTTCTTCTCCATGTCGAAATCGTCCTGCCGCAGCGTGGGGAACAGAATGCTCGACTGAACTTCAAACGTTTTCGGCAGGTATTCAGGAAGCGTGGCTGCGTAGAAGACGGTGCTTTCCTCGCTGGTCATCGCGTTGTTGTCGGCCCCGATCTCATCGAAGATGCGATTCACATCCTCGGCCGAGAACCGCTCCGTTCCCTTGAACGCCATGTGTTCGAGAAAGTGGCTGACTCCCGAGACCGTGGCGAACTCGTCTCGCGCACCGGCTCGGACATAGAAGCCGAAGGCGACGCTGAACACGTCGTCGTTCAACTCGGCCACTACTTCGAGGCCGTTGGGGAGAGTCGTTTGGTGGAATTGCATGGGGTGGTCGGGAAGAGGATGAAGAGGGAATCAATACTCGTTCAACCGCGTGGGCAACGCCCCGCGCGTCGAAGGTGAAACAGCTTTCCAAGCCGCTCGACACGCGGGGCGTTGCCCACGCGGTTAAACGAGGCAATCATCGCATTGCGACTTCGGCGCGAGTTGTCGTCAGTTCAGCTCATCCGGGCCGACGGTCAGGATTGTGAAGTCTGTCGCCGGATGAGCGTGAACGTAATCGAGAACGGTCGAGACCGTCAGGGCTTCAATTTTAGAACGGACTTCCTCAAGCGAGATCGTGCGGCCGAGGTGATACCAATTTCGAGACAGCGATGACGCCCGGGATCCGGCGGACTCTTGAGCCATGATGAGCGAACTCTTCGCACGAGCCTTGCAGCGGTCGAGTTCGTCCTCACCGATCCCGTCGCCCAAACGAACGAGTTCACCTCGCAGGACATCGAGCGTTTCTTGAGCACGCTCGGCGGTAGTCCCCGCATAGCACAGGACTTGGCCGCGATCCTTCATCGCATTGAGCGACGCATAGACCGAGTAGCACAAGCCGCGTTTCTCACGCACTTCCGTGAACAGCCGAGCGCTCATGCCTCCGCTCAGGACGCTGACTGCCGCCCAAGCCGCGTAGTAGTCCGGGTCTGAATAAGCGATGGCCGGATAGGCGATGCCGATGTGAGTCTGAGACGATTCGTGCGGCAGATGCTCGCGATGTGGCCCGCGCTGCCCCTCGATTAGCACCAGTTCGTTCGAGCCGCTCCACGCACTTAAAGACTGTTCCAAAACCGGCAGCACATCGGCGAGAGTCACGTGGCCTGCGATCCCGAGAATGGCACCGTTTGGTCGCACTGCCCGGCGGTAGTGTTCTCGAATGGACTCGGGAGAAAGGTTCTCCAAATCGGCGAGCGTTCCCTCATTGGGCTGCCCCCACGGGAACGGATAGCAACGCCGAACCAACTCGACCATGACTTTTTTCTGAGGGTCATCTTCGATCGAAAGGAGTTCGTTCTCGACACCAGATAAGACGGCGTCGAATTCGCTCTCGTCAAACCGGGGCCGGAGCAACACGTCGGAGTAAAGCCGAAGCGCGGGAGCAAGGTTCTCAGAGAGACACGCCCCGCTGATGGCGAGGTGGTGTGTCGAAGCGGTCTCACGAGACTGCACTCCGAGTCGATCGAGTTCCGCCAGTACTTCACGGCTGGTCCGGTCTCCCGCCCCGCGCGAAATCCAGTCCGCAAGAGCCGTCGCCGTTCCGTTGTGTCCCGGCAAATCGAACGCACTTCCCCCCGGCACGAGCATTGAAAATGCTGCTGACTGTACGGCCGACATGGTTTCGACAAGTACGGTCAATCCGTTCGCGAGAGTCGCAATTTGAACTTCGTGTTGAGCCATGAAGCGGGGGGAATTCCTTGAATCGCCTAGAAGTGAAAATCGGTCCTTAAAGCGGGCGGGAGTATGTCATATGCCACATGGTCCCGCAACGCGTTGGCGGGCATCGACCACGGCCAATGGATCGTTTGAGGCGAGTCTGTGAAGAACGGCCCATGCCTCCTTTGCGAGCATTGCAAACCGGTCTTTCGCATACCGGATCATTCTGATAACTGTTACAAGTCGTCGAGGAATTCGTGGCGGCTGGCATGATGTTTCGCCAGCCAAGTGATGCCGCGAGACGGAAGGAGTCGATGCCAAGTTTCTCCGCGCGAGAACTGGCACAGCCAACGGAAGGCGACAGCGTGCGGTCTCGGCTGTGGTCATTAATCCTGAATGAGTTGCCGTTTCCATTCCGACAAATCGGGATGGAGATCGCTCAGCTATTGGGTTGGCTCGACCAGACATCGGCTCGCGTTTGGGTCGGTCTGCATCGTTCACCCGGCTGGTACTGCGTGGCCGTCGCAGGATGCGTCACGCTGATGCTGACGGCACTGCTCTTCTTCCCATTCATTGTCAGTCACGATCCGACGCTGGGCGAGTTGGCCAATGAAGGGGCGTCGCGTGCGCGTGTCACCCGTGCGACTCTTGAAAGATCGGGCGACTGGTCGGCGCAAGATCGCTGGCGCGTCGCGCATTTATTTGTTGATCATCGGCCTCCCCGCAAGCTGTCTCTCTCTCAGCTCGACAGCAGGCTGGTTGAAGAGCATCCGCTGGCTGATGTTTCGCCAAGGGAGCGTGTTCAATCGACCAGTCGTTCGACAGATCGGAATCGAACGCAGCGGGAGGCTTCGCAACGCTTGGCCTCCGTTCAATCGGGATCAGCACCAGCGGTCGGTCACTCAGTTCGACGTGAGCCGGATGTTCGATTGGAATTGGATTCCCCTTCGCTCGCGACTCAATCGCGGCGGTTGGTCTATGGACCGCTCATCCGAGAACCCGGTGTCGACTTCGATGCGGCTCCTCGAACATCCCCGTATCGACCGCGGAATACGCGGCTACAGGTTCAGGCGGAATGGGCTGCTGGAGCCGATTGCCGCGAAGAGTACGAACCACGCCGCTCCCCTTTGGTGCGACGCGATCCTCCGCCAGTTCGTCGTGAGATTTCGGTCCCTGAGCCGCAGTGGGATGAACCGCGAGCCGCTCCGGTCGCGCGTGTCCAACGTCATCCCGATCTTTCGTTTGAGATGGAGCTGCTGCGGGAATTCCTGCCTGGCACAAGCGAGTTTCCACCGAAGTCGCGTTCCAAATCGGTGGCGGCCCGCAGTGAGTTCCCGGAGTCATTTGCTCACGTCGGATCAGTCAGTCGTGCGAACCGCTCAACGTCTCATACCGGACAAATGGATCGTTGGATTCGATCGACTTCCCATGTTGAACATCAGCCTCGCCCCGAAGCCTACATCTCGCGGCTGTCTCCTGACGGAGAACGAGATGCGTCTGACGAAGTTCTCGATGCGGACGGGTTGACCGGTTCGGATGAATCGGGAGCGGGGCTTCCCTCGTTTGCCGAAGTGGCTTTGCGACTCGAACTGACCGTGCCCGAGAACGTGATCGCCGGACGTGTTCATTCGTCGTCACTGCACATTCGCAATGAAGGCTCGGTGCCCGTGACCCGAGTGCGAGTGCATGAGTCTCTGGCCGAATTGCAAACGGTGACGGATGCCAAACCCGACGGTCGAGTACACGATGATTTGCTGGAACGCGATGTCATTCGGTTGTTGGCGGGGCGCGATCAGCAACTGTCCGTGGAATGGTTGCCAAACGAAGAAGGCTCGCAAGTTCACCGGGCTGTCGTGACGATGCACGCCGCGGTCGGAGCCACGAACAATGTCGTCGCGCCCGAACCTGCCGCCGTGTCGGAACCGCCTCGCATCGAACCCGAACCGTTCGATCCCGAGTTGCTTCAACAGGACCAGCCGGTTCCTGCCGATCCAGTCCCTGCGGCCGAGCCTTCCAGAAATCCTGCGATTTCTTGCGATGTGAAGCATGTGAATCGAACCACCGTGGACGAGATTGTCGAGTTGCAAATCGTCGTGAAGAACACGGGTGACACGCCGCTCCACGACGTTCGCATCGTGGTGGGAATCCCCGCCGAGTTGAAGCATCGCCGTGGAGATGAGGTTGAGTACGAAGTGGGCAACTTGGCGCGACGCGGCTCGCACACCTGCGTCTTGCGGTTGATGGCTCAGTTACCGGGTGACGCGATCAGCCACATCCAAGTCGTTACTCGTGAATTGGTCGAGGCGAAGGCTCGATCGGTGATCGTGATCGAGGCCAACCCCGTCGCTCGTGCAACACCGCCCCTCCCCGAAGTCATTCCACGCACGACTCCGAAGCCTGCACCGAAACCGACAACCAAGCCCGCACCGTTTCCCACTTCGGGGGGGTGCTGCTGTCCCGGCCATCCCGTCGCCCTGCTTGAGCAGTGGTGATGAAGCATGGTGAAGCGCGAAGGCCATAACGGGATGTTCGAGACGTGTCTTGAGCCGTTAAGTCAACGGTTATTGCGACGCGATCAAGCAGCCATCGCCTGACGGTTGCGGCCTTCCAATGTCCCTGTTTTTGTCGCGTCTCTGGTGCTGTTGTGACTGATCTGGACACTCTTTCAGGGATCAGTTACAGACCCATCCGCTTCCACTTGGGTGAGGCTCACATCTGATTGGTTCAAGCTCCATCGACTCTCAACTCGCTCATCGTGATGGCTCGTAGGGTGAGTTTTTGCGGGCACAAGCGTTGGGCCAATCGGTTGATCGCTCGCTCAGTCGATTCAGCGACAGGAAGTCGCTGGTCCACAATCTCAGGCATGACGCCCTCAATGAGAATTGTCTAATGAAGTACAACCGGTTGCTGTTTGTTCTGCCGATTTACGTCGCCCTCTATACCGCGAGCCTCGTGGTGGCGTTTGCTCTGCGGTTCGATCTCCAGATTACTGGCGACGTACTGGTCGAGTTCATGACGTGGCTGCCAATCGTGCTGACGATCAAGCTCAGCCTGTTCGCCGCGGCGCGAGAATGGCGGCGGCGACATCGTTACACGTCACTGTCAGATGTTGTTTATGTCGCGATGGTCTCGCTGGCGGCTTCGTCGGCCATCTATCTTTTGAACGCGTTGAACGTGGCTGACCCCGATCTGCACCGTTCCATCATCCTGATCGACTTTGTGGCGACGGTCGTTGCGACAGCCGTGTTGCGATCGGCAATCCGGTTGGGGATCGAGCGGATTGACACTGCCGAGCAGCCGAAACAAAAGCTCGCGCTGATCTACGGAGCTGAAAAGACATCGATCGGCATGTTGCGTTCGATTCGCGTGTCGGTCCCGGAATTCAAGATCGTCGGACTGATCGATACTGCGGGAACAACCGCCCGTTCTCTGGTTGGCGGCGTGCCGGTGATTTCGATTCGCAAGGGAGTGGCCCGCATCGCTCAACAGTACTCCGCAGGCTACCTGCTCATCCCGAGCAGCGTGCCGGGGACAACCGTTCGTGATCTGTGCCAATTGTGCGTCGATGCGGGCCTCAAGGCCTACGTCATTCCCGCACTGAATGAGATCGTCGATGGACGGGTTAAACTGACCGTCCGCGACGTGACCATTTCCGATCTGCTACGTCGCGAACCGACGCAACTCGATATGGAAGGGATCGCAAGTTACATCACGGGTCGCACTGTTCTCGTGACGGGAGCGGCGGGAAGCATCGGCTCCGAATTGTGCCGCCAAGTCATCGGGTTCAAGCCTGAAAAATTGATTCTCGTCGATCACTCTGAGTTCGGAATGTTTCAAATCGAACAAGAGTTCGCGTCGCTCGACACAACCGGCATCGAGCTGCATTGCGTGATCGCAGACATCAATGATCAAGTCACGATGGGCCGCGTGCTCGGTCAGCATCTGCCCGAATTGATGTTCCATGCCGCCGCTTACAAGCATGTGCCGCTGATGGAACACAACGCGCAGATCGCGATTCGCAACAATGTACTCGGTACCAAGTCGGCGGTTGATCTGGCCGATCGTTTCGGCGTAGAGCGGTTCGTCATGATCTCCACCGACAAGGCTGTCCGCCCGACGAGTGTTATGGGATCGACAAAATTAGTCGCCGAGAAATACCTGCAGGCGGTGGCCGTTCAATCCAAGACTCAGTTCATTACCGTACGATTTGGCAATGTCCTCAACTCGGCAGGCAGCGTCGTGCCGACGTTCCGTCGCCAGATTCTGGAAGGTGGCCCGCTGACGGTCACTCACCCCGACATGACGCGATTTTTCATGACGATTCCCGAAGCGGTGCAGCTCGTGCTTCAAGCCGGTGCCGTGGGCGAATCGGGCCAGGTGCTGATCCTCGACATGGGCGAGCCGGTCAAGATCGTCGATCTGGCGAAAGACATGATCTCGTTGTGTGGTCTGCGTTATCCCGACGACATCGAGATCGCGTTCACGGGGCTGCGTCCCGGCGAGAAGATGTATGAGGAACTCTTCTACGGAAATGAGAAGCACGCGAAGAAAGTTCACGACAAGATTTTCTGCGCGGAGCGAGAACCGATCCAACCGGGCATCGTAAAAATGCACGTCGCGCAGCTTGAAAAAGCGGTCCACGCCAGCCTGCTCGAAGCGCGGCAGGCTTTGGCGGGAGTTGTTGCTCAGTACGTGTCCGCTGCTGAAACCACGTTGGCCGAACCTGCTACTGACATCCGGAAAGCGGCCTGATTGAACGGCTTTAACCGCTCAACCGTGCCAGTGCGAGCGCACCGTGGACAACGACGCTTTCACCCAGTTCGGCGGGCAGCAATCGGTACGAGTTCGCCAGCGGAGGAAACGCGTACTGTTTGAGAGCCGCTCGAAGCGGAGCGAAGAAGATCTCTTCGCCCACGAGTGACACTCCTCCGCCCACGACGATGACTTCGGGTGCCACAATCGTCAGGACCTGAGCGAGTCCCCAACCGATGACCCGCGCGGCGGTAGCGTATTCGTCGCGAGCGATTTGGTTCCCGGCGATGGCGGCCTCACCGATCTCTTTCGTTGCCAGTTGTTCCAGCCGGCCGCCGCATCGTGCCAACAGATCAAGAACGTCGGGCGAGTTCGGTTCGCGTTCGTGTTGTCGCGCCGCTCGCTCTCGCGTGGCCTGCGCGATCCCCGGCCCGGCCGCCGCCGATTCAACCGTTTGAGAGGACGAGACCGCATCGAGACCCGGACGAAGATGACCGATCTCAGCCGCCGCCGGTCGATCCGTGCCATGAATCTTGCGGTCGATCACCAGACCGCCACCGATCCCCGTGCCGATCGTGGTGTAGAACAGGCTCCGCGCATCTTGTCCGCCACCAAAGCACGATTCCGCGAGTGCGGCCACGTCGCAGTCATTGCCTAGAAATGTGGGGATGCCCAACGTGTCCTGCGTCCAAGCGACGATGGGGAAATTGTCCCAGCCGCTGACCTGATGGCTGGTCTGGACGATGCCGCGCGTTCCGAGAATCGGCCCGCCAAATCCGTAGGCGATCCGCTCGATGTGATGTGCCCCGATCAACTCGCGACCCACCGTTCGGATTTGTTCGCGAATCCCTTCCGCCCCGCTCGCGATGTCCACCGTCCGTCGCTCGAACGCCACAAACTCGGATCCGTCGCCGTGACCGACTCCCAATTGCAACTTCGTCCCGCCGATTTCAATGCCGAGAAACATGGGTTGAATTTCTAATGGTGTCGCTGAGTTATCGAGTAGCGCTTCGGTCGTTTTACCGCAGGCAGGTGAGGATGGCGCATTTCACACTAATCCGAAGCGTAAGCGAGGATGTGCGTCCAGTCCGCGCTTACGCTTCGGGTGAGTGTCGGCGAGGCATCGTCGTGTAAGACAACGCCCACGGGGTATGCGAGCAATGGACGCCCCTCACTCTTGGCTGCGGTACTCGTTGAAGTTGAGGTACTCCCAATGCCGGTAGATCGTCGAGTGACTGACGAGTCGCGATTGCGGGCCGATTGCCACGACACGTCCCTCGTGCAAGACAATGACATCGTCCGAACGCTTCACCGTTGAAAGCCGTCCTGGCAGGAAGAGTACGGTTCGGTTGGGACAGATGCGGTCGTATGCGTCGGCCAACAGCGACTTCGTGTCCTCATCCAGATTTTCGCGAGGCTCTTCAATAATGAGTACGGCCGGATTGCGCAGGACGGCTCGCGCTAAGGCCAGCCGGAATCGTTGACCCGCGTCGAGCGAGTCACCATGTCCCGCTAAGACGGTCTCGTAACCATTGAACAACTTGACGATGAAGTTGTGCGCGTGAGATGTCTTCGCCGCGTCGGTCGCTTGTTGCAGCGTGTATTCACCGTTGCCGCCGCGCAGATTGTCCAGCATCGTCCCGGCGAGTGGCGGATCGTCCGCACCCACAAAAACCGTTTCCGCTCGCAGCGATTCGAGTGTCGCCCACGCTATGTCTTCGCCATCGAAGAACACTCGTCCCGACTGCGGCTCGATGAACCGAGGCAGCAGCGAAACCAAGGCGCGGGCTTCCAGCGGATCGGCCGACACGAGCGCGTACGTTCGGCCCGCCGCGAGTTTCAGGTCGAGTCCATCCAGCAGCAAGCGACCTCCGGTGGTGCGATATTTGATCGCGTCGAAGTGGAGCGTGGTGCCGAGTGGCTGCACAAACTTGGCTCCGACCGCCTGACCGACGGCAGGAATTTGTTCGAGATGCCGCTGGATGTTTTCCGCTGCGAGAGCCGCCACATGGCGCGGAGTCAATCGGTTAAGAATCGCTCTCACGGACGGGATTGCAAATGCGATCGAAGCGACAAACATGCCGCCGGTCGCAGACATCAACTGGCCTTGGAAGTCGAACACTTTGCAGGCAAACAGATAACACAAGAAGCCGATGATCAGGCCACAGAACGCCACGATTAACGGCTTCGGATGGAGGACAGACTCCGTTGCCACGTCCTCTTGTTCGGCCAATTCATGGCACCGCTGCAAGTCGAGTGAGAAGCGATCATGTTCGGACTGTTCGAGTCCCAATCCTCGCACCAGTCTGGCCGTGCGAAAGCCTTCCACGAGCGTTCGCATCTCACCCGCCGCACGATCGGCTGCCAGCGATCGCTGTCCTTCAGAATTACGGTGATCGGTATCGAGCAGGTACCAAACCACTCCCAACAGCAACACGGTTTGAGCGGCAAGCATCGGCTGAATCGAGAACACAATCAGCGCGAGGCAGGCCAATTCGAGGGGACAACGCGTCTCCCGCTCGATCCACGTTGCCAGTCCGCGGCGCACCTCTTCCGATTCGCCTGAGAACAACTGCGAGGCGAGGCTTTGACCGGACCCGTCCAAGTCTTCAGGGCCGAGCCTCAAGACTTGTCGATGCAGATTTTTGCGAGGCCCCGCGACCGCCTCTAATGCCGCTCGCGAACATTCTCGGCGATGGCGGGCGAGGCACGCCGCGCGGCATGTCGCCAACATCGTCCCCACCAACAGCAGCGCGATGGTTGCCAACACGTTCGATCCAAGCCAATCGAACCGACGGAAGCACCACGCCAACGCTCCGCCCCACCAGTGACCACGCGAATGCCAGACGGCGGGCAAGATGCCCGACTCCGTGTTGACGAAGTGAATTGTGGCGTCTTCGCGAACGGCCTCATCCGGTGCCTTGGATTGGGGTTCGCCTCCCGCATCAGTTCCCGCAGCTTGAACCCGTGCGGATACGTTGGCATCGACCGCAACGGATAGCCCCGTCACTGCGACGAATCGAGGCAAATCATCGCGAGAAAGATCGACTGCCAAGCGACCTCGTTCGACGAGGACCCCCGCGAACAGGCCGATCGTTACCACGAGTGGCAACAGTAAAAGCGTCGCCAAGACGGACCAGAGCCAAGCCTGTCGGCACCGGCCTCGAAACAGATCGCGCTGAGTGAAGAACTTGTCGAGTGAGCTGGGGACGCTGTTCGCCACGATGACCGCCGATGCGAAAGAGTGTGCTGGATCGGCATCCGTGCGCGAGCCGCCGAAAAACGGCAGAGGCACCGTCAGCCATCGGCATCCCGGCAACACGTGTTCACGCAGATTGCGTCCAGCGTCGCGGCTTACCCGACCGGCACGATTCGCCGCTCGGCGAGTGCCAAGTACAGCCTGTTATCTCGGCGAGACGCCTCGTCGGTCCGTAACTCGCCTCGCGCACGCTGACTTCGACGATCAGGCGAGGTCTCGTTCTTCAAACAGGATGAACGCCAGCAAGATCGCAGCTGCGCAATAGCAGGCGCAGTACAGGGCCGAGTAGGCCAGATAGTCGGGCGGAACCATATCACCCGTCGCCACTGCCGCGCTGATGTTGAACAGGTCCAGTCCCGGCAAGACGGTCGCAATCAGGCGCGCCATGAACTGCACGAATTCCAAGCGGATGACACCCGCCTGCACGAGGATTCCCGTTAGATGTCCGACGACAAAAATCGCAAAGCAGCTTGTCAGGTTCACGACCATTGGCAACCGGGTCGAGATCGCCACGCTCACCGCCGACATCACCGCGATTTCCAAGAACAACAGGACCAATCCCGGAATGACCTGCGTGACTTCAGCCATCCGAACGGCAAACTCGGGCAGATCCTTGCTCCCCTCTTTCGCGTCGTAAGCCACTTTGAAGTAGACGAGGTAGAGGAACAGCACCGTGATCGGCAGCATGTACCACAGCACGGCTTGAATGATCCCAATATACTTGCCGAGGACGAACTGGCGTCGCGTGATCGGTTTGGACAACAGCGTCATTGCGGTCTTGCCGTCAATTTCCTCGGCCACGCTGGTGCTGGCCGTCCAGACCGCAATCAGCAATCCGGAAATCAAGATCGTGGCGAGACCGCAGTCCTTCAACATCTTCACGTCGTCGCCGAGTGAGAAGAACGGCAGCACCGTGTTGACCATCAGGACCACCATGGCGAGTGCCATGCACAGTAAGAAAACGGGCTGGCGAACGGCTTCCTTCGTGGTGGCTCGGGCAATGATCCCCGCCTTCGTCGTGTAGGCGAATGTGATCAGCCCAAGCAGTAGCAGCAGTCCGGCAATCGCCACGGATAACCACTGTGCTGGCGTTCCTCGAAGCACAACTTCATCAGCCGCCAACAACAACGGCATCCAATTCTGAGCGAAAGACATGCAAACCTCGAAGCGGCAGGGAGTCATTCAGAGCCAGTCATCAACCACGAAGAAAACGCCGGATTGCACCGGATCGGGCGGTCAGCCTACGCCACTTTTTGCCCGTTCGTTGGGCGAACGGCCAAATTTCGGGCCGAACTGTATCGCGGGCGACACTCGAAGAAAACCGAATCGAAATTCGCGGCCGTGAACAGCCGAAACATTGGAAAGCGAGATCGCCGACGAGCCTGCTGAATTCGATTCTGACGTTTGAATCATCTATTCAGGACGCTCTTTGACATCGTCACGCTTTGTCCGGGTCGAAGCCTCGCGCGAGTTCCTCTTCCCACTGATCGAGCAGCGGCCAATCGACGGCGCAGGTTCCAAAGTCAGCCATGTGCTGGTACTCGGTCAGCCGATCGATCGTCTTTTGGAGTTGAACACGATCCTTCCGAAAGATGGGACCGTGGCTGGGAAGCAACCATTTCACATCGCAGTCACGAATGCGTTCGAGCGACTGGATGAACGCAGGAAGGTCCGAGCCGTGATGCGCGTCAATGTTGCCGACGCAACCGTCGCGGAAAATGTTGTCTCCCGAAAACAGCAGGTCGCCCAGACGAAATGCGAGCTGGCTGCCTGTGTGTCCTGGCGTGTTCCATACGTCCAGAGACAGCCCGCCCAGCTTGAGTGAATCCCCCTCGGTAATCGTCTGTTCGATGTGGATGATCGGTAGATCAATCGAGATGTTCTGAGCGGCGATCTCGGCATAGGTGAAGACGCGGTCCCCTTCTGCCAACAGGCGTTTGCATTCGGGGTGTCCCACCATCATCGCATTCGGCAGGAGTTCCTTCGCACGTTTGAAGCCCTGAATGTGATCGACATCCGCGTGAGTCGCCACGAGGTACTTGCAATTCGCCAAGGCAAAGTCCATCTGCCGAATCATCTCGATGATCTCTTCGGCCGTATCCTCGAAACCGATGTCGATCAGCAGCCATTCCCCGGCATCATGGACGAGATAGACGGAACACCCCAGTCGCTGTCTCGCCTGGTAATTCATTTCAATGACGTGCGGAAAAACTTCTCGGCGGGGAAGCATGCGGAGACTCTCGGGTTGTAGCCGAAGCGGCCTTCGGGGAATGGATGCGGGGACGTGACGGTCGCGGAGGACCGATTCTAGCGCCACACCGACAGCGGAACAACCGACGACAATAGCCTTGCGACAGGCACCTCATCGACATACCGTGCGGCCCGAACATGGGACGCATTTTCAGGGACGTGGCCACACTGGGCCGAGCAACGATAAGGAGACCGCCAACGTGGCCAAACGCAAAGCCGCAGAAATTCCCTCAACGGTCGTGTCGTTTGAAGAGTCACTGACGGAATTGCAGATGATTGTGGCCGACTTAGAGGATGGCTCACTCGGGCTGGAGTCGTCACTTGCGCGATTTGAACGCGGAGTGGGGTTGCTGCGCGCGTGCTATGTCATTCTGGATTCTGCCGAGCAGAAGATCGAGCTTCTCG
>Ga0209086_10000178_pt1 | contig 56120 bp, 60 predicted proteins | sample M_130207_XF_Meta_FD_187312 | JGI IMG/M metagenome (GOLD analysis project Ga0209086, IMG submission 187312) | Freshwater microbial communities from Lake Montjoie, Canada to study carbon cycling - M_130207_XF_MetaG (SPAdes) (version 2) | ecosystem: Environmental > Aquatic > Freshwater > Lake... | reverse complement strand
AAGGCGAACGATGATGAATCGTGTCAACGCACCACGGGAAAGTAGTTGGGTCAATCGACTGTGAGAATGCGCGGTGTCCACGGCGACAACAGTGAGTACGAACCAAAGTCCTCGATGGTGTACTTGCTATTGATGGCCGTTGCGGCTTCGCCCCACCACAGCGGAATGTACGGGATATCGGCCAAAGCAGTTTTTTGTGCTTCGATCAAAATCTCGACGCGCTTTGCAGGGTCAGTTTCTTCTTTGGCTTGAGCCATCAATTTGGTGACAGCGTCATTGCTGTATGAAGCCGGGTTGCCGTCACCCAAGAACCACGATGACATTTCAGCCGGGTCGCCTGTGGCGTTGAAGTACCACATGTACGCCAAGCCCCAGTCGGCTGAACCAATGGTGTCGTACCACTGTTCAACCGGCATCTCTTCAACTTCAATGTTGATGCCAAGTGGCTTGACGGTTTCGGCGAGCGACTGGAAGAACTGACTGACTTGTGGAGCACTCGATGAGACGCCAACTTTGGTGGAGAACCCATCGGGAACCTTTGACAATGCGAGCTCTTCTTTGGCTTTGTCGAGATCGAACGGAAGATCAAGAACGTCCTTGAGAGCTTTGAGTGCACCATCAAGTCCGAGCACCGAAGAAATCTGATCGGGGGTGATGAGCGCAGTTGCGGGCTCAGCATGACCGACGAGCAATTTTTCGACGACTGTTGCGCGGTCGCAGGCATAGGCAATAGCGCGACGGACATGGATGTCATCAAAGGGCTCGACAGCGGTGTTGAAGTCAATGCCGACGTAGCTGCGGTCGGGAGCGAACAACACCGATGTGTCGGCGGCGTTTTCCCACTGACTGAGTTGGTCGAGCGAGATGCTGATAGCCAAATCGATGTCACCAGACTTGCGAGCTAACACGCGGGTTGCTTCTTCGGTGATGAATTCAATACGGACGGTCTTGACTGGTGGAACTCCGCCCCACCACGTGTCGACGCGCTCGAGTTCAACCATGGTGTCTGGTTCAAACTTGGTGACCTTGTATGGACCGGTTCCGTACAACAGCGCCTTGGGTGTTCCCATTTCGCCGCCGTTGCCTTCGACATAAGCCTGCGAGGTGATCCACAAAGCGTTGGCGGCACATGGACCCCATTCGAAGGCCACATCAGGTGAGGCCAAAGTGATGGTCACTTCGTTGTCGCCGGTCTTTTCGGCCTTGTCGACGTTGGCCCAGTAATAGGCAATGTTGGGGGACTTTTCTTCGTCCTTTGAGATGCCAACTGAGTACACGACGTCCTCAGGGGTGACGGGGACTCCATCACTGAACTTGGCGCCTTCACGCAAGGTGTACACGTAGGTCGTGGGTGAGGTTTGTTCCCACTTTGAGGCCAAAGCTGGGACCAACTTGCCAGTTCCGTCAGGGGCAACAAGGCCTTCGCCGACGAGGCATGCCACGTAGTAGTTGAAGTTTCCGGCTTCTTGGCCGGGGTACAGATTGGAAAGCGATGAGGGGAAAGCGACGGTCAAGAGGTCAATCTCTTTCAACGAACCCGAAGCGGCCGAACCATTTCCGGCCATGCCTTTATTGTCGCCACCACACGCAGCGATCAACATGGCAAGGGCACTGACCCCGGTGCCAGCCAACAAGGTGCGGCGATTGAACTGAACGGATGGGGACATGATTTCTCCTCAGGGTCGGGCATCGTTGTGTGATTGTCTACTCACTCGATGCAGTTGATGAGTAACACTAGACGGGTAATCAGGCGTCGTCTACCAAATGTTGCGCGAAAGTGTCCGCCAAGTACCGAGCCCACCTCATAGCCTGACGCCCGTGGTGCCCGAACGTTTTGCCCCTGTGCTCGCCGAGCTATCTGATGTCAGCGTGCTCTTTCGAGCAGCTGGTAAGCGGCTGTACCTGGTGGGCGGAACGGTTCGCGACTTGTTGGGCGGTTATGCCAGCGACCAAATCGACTTTGATGCCACCACCGACGCCCGCCCCGACGAGACCAAGAAGTTGCTGAGTGGCTGGGCCGACGCAGTGTGGACTCAGGGCGAAAAGTTCGGAACTATTGGCGCCCGCAAAGGCGATCGGGTCTACGAAATCACGACGCACCGTGCCGAGGCCTATCACCCTGACACGCGCAAGCCCGACGTCGAGTACGCCGATGAAATCGATATTGACTTGTCACGCCGTGACTTCACCATTAACGCCATGGCCCTCGAGCTCACCAGTGACACGCCAACTTTGGTTGACCCCTTTAATGGCGCCAGCGACTTGATGACGCGCACGTTACGGACTCCGCTTGATCCAGATATCAGTTTTAGTGACGATCCATTGCGCATGATGCGGGCGGCCCGCTTTATTGCGCGCTTTGACATGACGCCGGTCCCCGAACTTGTTGAGGCAGTACGGCAGTTCAAAGATCGTCTTGAAATTGTTTCAGCCGAACGCATTCGCGACGAACTCAACAAACTCATTACCATCGATTCGCCGACATCTGGTTTGTGGTTTTTGGTTGATACCGGACTTGCTGACCAATTTTTGCCAGAACTTCCGGCAATGCGTTTAGAAAACGATCCGATTCATCGTCATAAAGATGTACTCACACACACCCTTGCTGTTATTGAAAACGTACGTCGCGATGCGCATGATGATTTTGACTTTCGTATCACACGCTTGTCAGCCTTGTTTCACGACGTAGGTAAACCAGCGACGCGAGGATTTCAAGAAGGTAAGGGAACAACTTTTCACATGCACGATGTGAAAGGTGCAAAAATGACGAAAAAGCGCCTGATTGCTTTACGTTTTCCTAATGAAGACGTTGAAGCGATTACCGAACTCGTGCGTTTACATTTGCGTTTTCACACCTATGAAATGGGTTGGACCGATTCGGCAGTTCGTCGTTATGTCAATGACGCAGGCCCATTACTCACTGAACTCAACGTGCTGACTCGATGCGATTGCACGACACGAAACGAAAGAAAAGCCGCTCGACTAGCGCGTCGCATGGACGAACTTGAAGAGCGCATCATTGAACTCACGGCTAAAGAAGAATTGAAAGCGATACGACCCGAGATGGATGGGCTTGCGGTGATGCAACACCTTGAACTGTCTGCGGGTCCAGGGGTCGGTCAGGCGCTCAAGTTTTTGCTAGAGATCCGATTAGAAGAGGGACTCATTGGCGATGAAGAAATTCGTCGCCGGCTTGACGCATGGTGGGCAACGCAATCTCGGTCGAATTAGATCACAGCCAGCCGTTCTCGGAGTAACCTTTCAACAATGTCAACATCGCGCGAATCCTTCGGAACAGGATCCTTACGGGGTGTGTCGTCCCTGCGATCAGGGTTAGTCGACCACCGTATGGCGCGCCGCCACTTGATCAACGAATATCACCGAGGCCGTTTGGGTCGAGAAGAAGTCTGCGATGCTCACCCAGAACTGATGCGGGCCGCTCGCGGAATTGGCAAGCAGACCGAAACGAAATGTCCGATTTGTGAGGTCGCCAATGTTGTCCTCGTGACCTACCTCTTTGGTCCACGTTTGCAAGCTCATGGCAAGGTCATCACTGATAACAAAGAACTTGCCGAATTCCATCGTCGTCCCGATGAGTTCACGGCATATGTTGTCGAAGCATGCTGCGGCTGTAAGTGGCATCATTTGGTTCGCGTGGTTCCTATCGGTGGGCAACGAAGTGATCGGAGAGTGGGCTAGCACCATGATGAAACTCGGGTCAGGAGGACGCAAAAAGTCGCGTCGCAGTAGTTGGTTGCCCTATGAAACCAGTCGACGTCTGCAACGAGACACCATTACGGGTCTGGCCTTGGTGTTGATCAGTTGTTTGGGTCTCTTGTTGTTTGGGTCAATGACCGAGCAGTTTTCGGTGAAGTTCGTTGATGGGCTACCTCAGTTGAGCGACGGTACCCCGTGTCAACTGCTCCAGGTTTTCCCATATGACGACCCGACTGCTCCCACCCGAGCCATGGTCGACTGCGGTGATCAATCCGGAATTGGCGTGGCTGGGATTATGCAGCACTTGTTTATTGCCTTGGCAGCAGTCGGTGTGCTTTTGCTGCTCAGCGCGGTCTTCGCCCTGGTCTTGGCCTCGAGAATGCCGCGAGAAACCCTGGCGATACCCGTATGTGTCACCACTATGGTCATTGGTGTGATTTCAGTGTGGTGGGGTCTCAAGGGAGGGGCACCAGGCCTAGCTTTTCAGGGATTTCGGCCGGCCGCAGTGACGGGATACCTGCGTGAGGGCGGTTCGGTGACAACACGCGATGGTGCAGTGTCGTGGGGAGTCGGCTTGTTGGCCGCCTCTTTTGTGCGCCTCACCCGCCCGTAATCATCAATTGACCAGATTCTGGGTCAGAGATATTGGGTTATAGATACGGGGTCAGAGATACGGGGTCAGAAATATGAGTCGACTCTGCAACACCCCCCTGTCACAGTCATCTCTGTGAGGTTCTGCTTTTACCCCGATACACTTTCGGAGCCAGTACATACCCTGCCCCAAGCAGGGGCCCCGATGTCGGATAGGCCGGCACCGTGACCGAAGGGAGTTACACGCTGATGATGCGTGCTTACGAATTAATGATCATTATCGACGGGTCGCTTGACGATGTCGTCGCCCAACAGTGGATTGCCAATGTCTCCAAGGGCATTGCCGACGCTGGTGGAAACGTCCACGGGAAAGTTGATTTCTGGGGCAAGCGCCGTTTGGCCTACCCGATCAACAAAAAAGAAGAGGGCTACTACGCCATCCTCAACGTTGTCGCTCCCGGCGGCGCACTTGACGAACTCGAGCGATCAATGCGTATCGCTGATGACGTCCTTCGGCACAAGTTGATGCGTCTCCCCGACGACGAAGCCGCACGTCGCGGACTCGTCGCAGCCTGAGCCCTCGTCTTCGGACCTATCCACTCTCAGCAACCACTGGAGCAAACCAATGACTTCTAACTCAATTACCGTTGTCGGAAATCTCACCCGAGATCCCGAACTTCGCTACACCCAATCCGGCAAGGCCACGGTCACCGTGGGTATTGCTGTCAATCGTCGTTACCAAGTCAATGGCGAATGGCAAGAGGCAACCACATTCATGAATGTTGTTGCTTGGGACCAACTCGCCGAAAACGTGGCGGCTTCACTCACTAAGGGCACTCGTGTTCTGGTAACTGGTCGTCTTGATGTACGCGAATACGAAGCTCGCGAAGGTGGCAAGCGCACGTCAGTAGATATTGCCGCCGAAGAAATTGGGCCGACCTTGCGTTGGGCCACAGTTTCTGTTGAGCGCACACCAGCAAAGGGCGCCGGCGAAGGCGGCGGTTCAGCACCACGTCAAGCTCCTCGCCCAAGTGGTGCACCAGCAGCGGCACCAGCCGATGATGGTTACTACGCCGACGAAGAACCATTCTGATCAGCGGACAAGCTGATCTCAACGGCCGCACAATTCATTATCCACCCGTAATTCACGTATCGACTTAAGGAAAAGTTCATGGGAAATAGCACTTCAAAGAAGCCAGTTCGGGGCCGTGCTCCGAAAGACAATGGTCGCAAGATCAAAAAGAAGGCCAATGTTTTGGCGTCAGAAAAAATTGAATACGTTGACTACAAGGACATCAACTTGTTGAATCGTTTCATGTCTGACCGCTCGAAGATCCGCGGTCAGCGCTTGAACGGTGCCACGGTGCAGCAGCAGCGTGAAGTCGCAAACGCCATTAAGAATGCTCGCGAAATGGCTTTGTTGCCGTATACCAAGCGCGTTGCTTCAGTTGGCCGTGGTCCTCGTGGACCGCGTGGTCCTCGCGGTTCCGAAGGAGCCGTCGACCAGGTTGCAGAGCAGAACATTGACGCCGTGATCGACGATCTCGATACTGGTATTGAGGTCGAAGCAGCGGTCGAGATCGAAACCAACGAGGAGGGCTGACCATGAAGATCATTTTGCGTTCTGACATTAATGGCTTAGGTAAGCGCGGTGACATCGTTGAGGTCACCAAGGGACATGGTCGTAACTACTTGTTGCCTCGCGGACTTGGCATCAATGCTTCCGAAGGTGCAGTTTCACAAGCAGCTTCAATGCGTCGTCGTCGTGACTTGCGCGATGCCGCCGATCGTGACTCTGCTCAGACCATCGCGTCAACCTTGGTTGCCAAGGTCATCGAGATCAAGGCCAAGGCTGCCGGAACCGAAGGTCGTTTGTTCGGCTCGGTCACTGCTTCCGACGTTGTGTCGGCCGTTTTGGCTCAGACGGGTATCGAACTCGATCGTAAGAAGTTGTCGGTTCCCGACCACATCAAGACCGTTGGCGAATACAGCGTCACTGCCAAGTTGCACAATGACGTGCAATTCGGCATCAACATCAACGTCGTCGCAAAGTGACGATGGCGGACCTGGTCCGCAACACAACATCGAACAATTCATGATGTGAGCAGGACCCGGACCAACAAGTCCGGGTCTTGTTTCATCTCCGAACTGGGGTTATCCCCAGAATCGTGAAGTTTTCCACAAGTAATTCACATGGTTGTACCCCTAGCGATCAACAGGGTGCATGGGTCAAGGTAGAGGTAATGACAAATTTTTCATCGGGTAATTCAAATTGGGGTAGTAAGAATCAGCGCGACGGCGCCCCCCGACCGATGATGAATCGCGTCCCACCACACAACCTCAGTGCTGAAGAGTCGTTGCTTGGCGCGATGTTGTTATCGCGCGATGCCGTGAACACAGTGGCTGAAGCTGGCGTCCATGTCGAACACTTTTACAAACCAGGACACCAACATATTTTTGATGGGATGCGGTCGCTGTTGGCTGGTGGCGATCCCATCGACCCCGTGACCGTCGCTGACGAACTGCGACGTATCGGGTTACTTGAAGAAATTGGTGGACTCGACTTTTTGCTGCAACTGCAAAACTCAACGCCGGTCATTGGCAACGTTGGTCGTTATGCAAAAATTGTGATGGACACTGCGGCGTTGCGTCGACTGATTGGTGTTGCCAGCGAAATAGCCGAGATCGCCTATACCGAACCCGATGATGTTGCTCGTGCCCTTGATGAAGCCGAGTCACGCGTGTTTGCTGTTGCTGAAGAACGGGTCACTGATTCAACGCGACAGATCAACGACCTCTTAGGTTTGGCAACTGAAGAATTAGAGAAGAGATTCGAAAGCAAGGTGACGCTCACAGGTGTACCCACTGGGTTCACCGATCTTGACGAAATCATTCTTGGATTGCAGCCTTCCTCGTTGGTCATCGTTGGCGCTCGTCCCGCGATGGGTAAGACCGCGTTCGCTCTCAACATCGCGAGCAACGTGGCCCAAACAACTAACTTGCCCGTTCTTGTTTTCTCTCTAGAAATGAGCCACACCGAGTTAACAATGCGCTTTTTGTCGAGTGAAGCCGAAGTTGATTCAAAGCGTTTACGAACAGGAAATATCAGCGAACCAGAATGGAGCAAGATCAACCTTGCAGTTGGTCGACTCGATAACCGTTTGTTGTTCCTTGATGACAACGCCAGTGTGACCGTGATGGAAATTCGTGCCAAGGCTCGTCGACTCAAAGCTAAATACAACGGACTTGGCCTCATTGTTATTGACTATTTGCAATTGATGAGCGGCAATCACAGCGAGAGTCGTCAACTTGAAGTCAGCGAGATCAGCCGTAACCTCAAAATTTTGGCGCGCGAACTTGACGTGCCAGTGATGGCACTCAGCCAGCTCAGTCGTCGTCTCGAGGAACGTCAAGATAAGCGTCCGCAGTTGTCAGATTTGCGCGAATCAGGTTCGCTTGAACAAGACGCCGACATCGTGATGTTCTTGCACCGACCCGAGATGTACCGCAATGAAAAAGGTGAGAGTTCCGAGAATGCTGAAAAAGGCGTGGCTGAAATCATTATCGGTAAGCACCGTTCGGGACCGACAGGATTGGTGAAACTGGCCTTCTTTGGTGAGTTCACCAAGTTCCGCAATATGGCGAAAAACTTCCATGCCGATTCGCCATACGACAATCACGACTAAAAAATTGGCATGATCAGCCTGCTGGTATCTCGAGTGCGTCACCTTCAGGCTGCCAAATTTTTGCACCAAATTGTTTTTCCATCGGCGGATTCGGGTCAAGCAACAATTCCAAGGCGTGTACTTTTTCTTCCTCGGTGAATTCACGAAGGTTCAAACAGAATTCAACGGTGTTGCCCTCAGGATCGCGGATATAAATCGAACGACAAAACTCGTGATTCACTTCGAGCACGGTGTGGCCATGAGCGCGCCAGTTTTCGCGGCGATCTTCGAGGTGTTCTTCGGTAGGTGAATTAAACGCGAAGTGGTTGGCCCACCACGGTAAGCCAGCTGCTTTGTTGAGATTTGTTTCGAATCCTTCAAGGCTGTCAACGTGAATGTTCCAGAAAGCAATCATCCCTTGTTCGCCGGCTTCGTTCTTACCGGTCGAATAAAAGAAGTGCTTGCTGTATCCACCCTCGGGTGTTGGTGCGGTTACGGTCTTGACCAATTCGAAACCCATGACTTGGGTGTAGAAGTCGTAATTGGCTTGGACATCGTTAATAGCGATGGCAACGTGGTGAAATCCCATAGGTTCAGTATGACGCATTCTCAAGGTCAGCGAAAGACCTGAACTGCCAGGTGGAGCCCTGTTCTGACAAAATGTGTCGAATCACGATTTCAAGTTGGTCAAGGTCGTGCTTCACCGTGCCTTCGATCATTTCGTACTCAAGTTCGTAATAGCGATGGGCCAAGACATTTCGTAGACCAATGACTTCGGTATGGCGAATGCCTGGATACGTAGCCAGAACCTTTTTGTCGAGGCCCTTGGTGACTTCTCCGATTTGGAAGAGTCGCATACAAACAGCGTCCCAAACCAGTAAGTCTTCAAGACCGCCATAGTTGAGATGACTTCTAACCGCCGTGATTGCGCTCAGGATTTCAAGTAATCGATCTTTTGTGGTCCTACTCATAGTGGAATGTTCTCCTTGTTGACTTGGTTAATGAGGGCTGGTTTTAGTGAGCGATATGGAGCGACGTCAATTTTGAAATGCAACAACTCTCGAAGTTTTTCGGTCAGGCCGCTGAGGTCAAAAAGGGTCGCACCTTTTTCAAAGTCGACCAAGATGTCGATGTCGCTATCCGGCCGAGCTTCGCCCCGTGCAACACTGCCGAAGATGCGCACATTGCTGGCGTTGAACTGAGTCGCAAGAGCGAGCACTGCGGGGCGATGTTTGACGAGCGCGCGGGTTTGCGCCGAGTCGGGAAGCGTGGCGTGACGGTAGGTATTCGTGGGAACGCGAATGATGAAGTCAAGGCCCGCTGCTTCAATGAGCATTAAGAACGTTTCGGCACCAGGTTCGCGGCGACCCCGTTCGTAGGCGCTGATGACCGGTTGGGTAATTCCGGAACGGGTCGAGAGTTGGGCCTGGGTGAGTCCTCCGAGTTGGCGGGAGTCTCGAAGCACTTGGGCGAAGTTCATGAGATGAATATACCGTATACGCTATAAAAGTCATCAGCGGTTCGGCAGATTCTTTGTGAGCGGGTGCTGGCACAATAGAGACATGTTCTTCGGAGATGCCAAGACGTTGTTGGGTTGGCTGATTCTGGCCTTAGGCGGAGCCCTTTTCGCCGGCAATCTTTTGGCTATCGTCAAACCACCGCCGGCTCCCAAAGAGGGCGACCTGCCTCGAGCACCTCTGAGTCGCAGCATCTTTATGGGCACACTCGGTTTCATCGCTGCAATGTGGGCTCTAGCCACACTTCTGTCGTAAGGACCCATCATGAGCGATCAACGTCTGCAACAACAACTGAACTTTTTGATGGAGATCGATCAACTGAAACAAGTTGAACGACAAACCGCCATCACTGGCGGTTCGCGTCGCGAAAATACTGCCGAACATTCGTGGCACTTGGCGATGTATGCGCTGGTGTTACAAGAGTGGAGTAATGCCGACGTGGATATCGCGCACGTGCTTGCTCTGTGTTTGGTGCACGACATTGTTGAAATTGATGCGGGCGATACTTTTGCGTATGACACGACTGGCTACGCCGATAAAGACGAACGCGAACAAAAGGCTGCCGATCGACTGTTTGGATTGTTGCCCGACGATCAACGAGATCGTCTTCGTTCACTGTGGAACGAATACGAAGCTCAAGAAACCGCCGAGAGTCAATTCGCTAATGCAGTTGATCGCATGCAACCCGCGATGCTCAATCACCATGCCGGAGATGAGTCACCGTGGAAACGTCATGGAGTGACTTATCCGCAGGCAGTAAAGCGACTCAGTCCAATCGGTGATGGATCAAAGGCATTGTGGAGTCACACCGAAATCTTGATTCAACAAGCGCGCGACCGCGGTCAACTGACCGAAGGTTAACTACAGAGAGTCGACACCTTCAATTGCAATAATCGCTCCACCAACAATGGTGAGCAACATCGGACATCCCATCACGGTGGCTGTCAAATCAGTATTCGGAATTTGCAAATCGAAAGTATTACTGAGAGCTAATTCAAAATATTTTGAAACTGGTATCGCAGAATTTGCCTCGCCCGAAGTTGCGAGCGACACAAAGATAACCGAATCAAGATACGCCGGGTAGAGATGCAGTCCTTTGGTGACCTGTTTGGCGTCTGCGAGAGAATTACGAATGTCAAAAACGAAACCTTGTTCATTTTCGTCGAGCGCATTCATTAAAAAACCAACATATATTCCGTCAGCTAAATCGTCGGCGATGTAATCGCCTTCGAGAGTGGCTGACTCAACACTTGAAACTTCTGCTGGCACCTGTGGCGGATCAACTCCGGTCCAATCATCAATCACTTGATCAACATCAAGATCGCCAAGTGTGTCGCTATGAACGACGACTGGATTACCAAGGTTGCTCGGATCGGTGGCGGAAGGGTCAGTTGCATCGGTGTTGATTGGGGCCGAACTGACGTCAACACCTGTCACGATCGTGGTATCGCCGATGGCAATGGGAGTGGTACTTGAACTTGGTGATTGATTCACCTGATTGATGAGCAGTAAGCCAGCAGCGATGAAAATCACGATCAAAAAGATCGCGGGACCACGAGCCTTGGTGCCCTTCTTCTTGCGCCGCTTCTTTGTTGCTTTTGCTCGTGTGTTTGCCACGGTTCAATTGTGACAGATTTAGAGTTTGCGCAGGCGCACTTCAGAGACGCGATGGTCTTCGCCCTTGCGCAGAATCAGCGCAGCGCGATCGCGAGTGGGCTCAATATTCTCTTTGAGGTTGAGCCCGTTGATGCCCTGCCAGATGCCTCGTGCGGTTGCCGTTGCTTCTTCGCGGGACAGTTGGGCGAAGTGTTGGAAGAAACTATTGGGGTCTTTGAACACCGAATCGCACAAGCTTAAGAAACGATTGACATACCAATTCTCGATGTCGGCTTCAAGAGCGTCAATGTAAATCGAGAAGTCAAAATAGTCGCTGACGAATTCGGTGGCTTCGTTGCCAGGGGCGCCAACTTGCAAAACGTTCAGACCTTCAAGAATCAAGATGTCGGGCTGACAAACCGTGACGCTTTCTCCTTCGACGATGTCGTAGACAACGTGGCTGTAGACGGGAGCATCAAGGGTTGGCTGACCACTCTTGAGGTCACGCAAAAACTTCAGCAGTGCACGGGTGTCGTAACTTTCGGGAAAACCTTTGCGGTTCATAATGCCGCGCTCTTCGAGAACGTGGTTTGGATGAAGAAATCCGTCGGTTGTAATGAGGTCGACTTTGGGGTGATCTGGCCAGCGCGCGAGTAGCGCTTGCAAAATACGCGCGAAGGTGCTCTTGCCAACGGCAACCGATCCTGCGACACCAATGACATACGGAACTTTCGGTGCGAGAGTTCCTAAGAATGTTGCGCTGACCTTATGCAGATTCTGCGTGGCCGCGACATACAAGTTCAACAAACGAGTCAGTGGCAAGTAAACAGCTGCGACTTCATCGAGGTCAATACGCTCGTTAATACCGCGAAGGTCTTCCAGGTCGGCTTCTCGCAAGGTCATCGGAGTTGCCGCACGAAGGTCGGCCCACTGCTGTCGATCAAAATTGACATAGCGCTCACCCACGGGTCATCACGCTACGGGCTTGAACAGGTGTTTAGCGACTTGGGAAGCCCGAAGCCCGTTAAGGCTTACGGGGTGACACAGCTTTGTCGCCACCAGTAAGAACTTCGCAGCCAGTGTCGGTCACCAAGATGGTGTGTTCAAACTGGGCGGTGCGCTTGCCGTCGGCTGTCACTGCCGTCCAGTCGTCGTCCCACATATGAAATTGATAGGTGCCAAGGGTGATCATGGGCTCGATGGTGAAGATCATGCCGGGTTTCATGATCATGTTGTTGCGTGGATCAAAGTAGTGCAGCACCTGAACATCGGTGTGGAACTGTTCGCCAATTCCGTGTCCGATGAACGCGCGCACGACACCCATGCGATGAATCTTGGCGTGATCTTCGATTGCCTTGCCGACATCGCTGAGTGGGCGATCGGGCTTCACTGCTTCAATGCCAAGCCACAAACATTCTTCGGTGACTTTGACTAACTTGCGATCAATCTCGCTGACGTTGCCGACAAGGAAAGTCGCGTTGGTGTCACCGTGAACTCCGTTGACGAAACATGTGACGTCAAGATTGATGATGTCTCCGTCTTCAATCACAGTGTCGTCGGGAATTCCGTGACAGATCACTTCGTTGAGCGATGTGCACACGCTCTTGGGGTAGTGGTGATAGTTGAGCGGGCTTGGATACGCGCCACGTTCAACAGTGAGATCGTGCACGAAGATGTCGATGTCGTTGGTGGTCATGCCCGGCTGAACATTTTCGCCGGCAAGTCGCAAGATATCGGTAGCCATATCGCACGCGTAACGCATGCGTTCGATGACGTCGGGAGTCTTAACTCGGGGTTCGTTCCAACGCGGAACTTCACCGGTGTCGGCGTACGGAGGCTTGACGATGTTTGCGGGAACCGAGCGCATCGGGGAGATGATGCCTGGATTGATGCGACCTTCGAGTCCTTTGTGGCAGCGCTTGTACTTGCGACCTGAACCACACCAGCAGTCGTCGTTGGACTGGGGGAGAACCGCCGGAGCCTTGGCCCGCGTCCGAGGGGTTGGGGACGATTCGGACGCACCAGATTCATTCATCCCCAACATTCTACCCAACCCCCCCTTTCCGCCACTTTGGAATATGGCTACCGCCTGGCGGCAAGGAAATTCCAAAGTGGCGAGTTATTGCCGGTGAAGACCCGGGCGTACCAGAGCTACTTATCGCCAACTTCGTTATCCACCCACCCCCACCCACCCAATTTCCGCCCCTTTTCACCCACTTTGGAATATGGCTACCGCCTAGCGGCAACCAAATTCCAAAGTGGCGAGTTATTGCCGGGTTCGAGCAGAAGTGGGTCAAATGACCTATTCATCGTCAAGACGCCGTGAGGCAGATTTCTTCGCACACACCAATGGGTAGTCAGCCCATCGACATCGTGAAAGTGGAGGAGCCAGTGAGTCAAGGAGTCATCAGCCAACAGGGCAATGCCTATCGGCAGCGCCTTTCCGGAATGGGCAACTCGCTCACCGCCGGGCTTCAACGTAAGGGAGTCCGCATTCCCGAATTCGCGATCGGACTTTTGATCGTCTGTGTTTGCATCATCGGTGCTTTCATGTGGCAGAACTCTGACGCCAACGGAACCAAGATTCTTGTGACATCGCGAGCTCTCAAGCGGGGCCACGAAATTCAGGCCTCCGACTTGAGCACCATCACTCTCACATCGAGCGATGACATCGCACTTCTCCAAAGCACAGCGGCCGCGGAAGTCGTTGGCATGCGTGTCTCGACCGACGTTGTCGCCGGAAGCCCGCTCACATCGTCTCAAATCATCTCGGTTGATCCGCTTTCATCAACTGAAGGTCTCGCTGGCATCACAGTGACAAAGTCGCAGGCCCCAGCCAACCTCGCAGCGGGAGACAATGTGCAAGTCATTGCTGTCGACTCACAGTCGGACGGGACAAATCTGACCACCTCTATCGATTCAAAAATTCAGGTGTGGGAAATTTCAGAACCAGATGAACTCAGCGGTGATCGCTCAGTCACTCTTCGTGTCGCGATCACATCGGTGAACGTACTTGTTGGTCATGACGAACTTCATCTTGTCAAGGTCGTGGGCTGAAATGAGCATCATCGTTACCGGAACAACGGGCGGACTCACCGACCTCGGAACTATTTCACTTCACCTCGCAACATTGTGGCCGAACCCAGTCACTGTGATTGAAGCCGATCCCGACGGAGGTCGACTCGCTGCTCGTCATAACTGGGACCTTCGACCTGGTCTCGCTGAATTGGCAGCTCACGTTCGAACACCAGCTACATCAACACTTGATCCACAAACATTGCGACGCACCTATCGCAATCATGTGAGTGTCGTCGTTGCTCCGCCATCAGCCGAACAAGTCATTGCAGCACTGTCGATCATTGCCCCTCACACTCGCATTCTTGGTGAGGTACTCGGCACTGACATCATTATCAATGTCGGACATGTTCGCCCAAACACGCCGGCATCAGAGATCATGCGCGCAGCTGATTCGCGACTTCTCATTAGTCGCACTGACCTTGATGATGTGGTTGCATTAGTTCATCGCCAACCACTCTTGAAAGAACTGGGTGAATGGCAGGTACTTGCCGCGGGCGGGCGCTACAAGATTGACGAACTTGCGAAGGCGATTGAGTGGCCAGTCATCGCTGATCTTTTGCCATCTGATCGTCGAAGCAGCGCTGCTCTCAAGATGACAATCGCCAAGATTGCTGCAACGCAACAATCAAATGAACTCTTTGATCGCGCGGTTGCATAATGAATGCCGTTGACACTTCATCAGCATTACGGGACCTGATTGCGCAAATTACTTCGGCACTTATTGATGTGCAGCAACAACGACGAGCTACCGGCGACGAACTCTCTACCAACGAAGAAAACGAAGTAGCGCGTGAAACTGCTCGACGATTCTTTGATCAAAGGGTCACTCAATCACTCTTGACTGGAAGTGATACTCCATCATTTCATGACGAGACAAGCATTACCAAAAGCGCGATTGATGCCGTGCTTGGTTTTGGCCCACTACAACGCCTGCTTGATGATCCGGCGATCACCGACATTCATGTCCGCGGAACTTCGCCTGTCTGGGTCAAACACACCGATGGGTCGCGTCATGAGATTGATCCCATTGTTAGCACCGACGATGAGTTGATTCGCTTGGTTCGAAACGTGGCTTCACGGTCACGCAACGGCGAGCGGCGCTTTGATGCAGCAACGGCCGAATGCAACCTTTGTCTTGATGATGGAAGCCGCCTATTTGCCGTCATGGATGTTTCGCAACAGCCATCTCTAGTCATTCGTAAACATCAATTTCATCTGTCGTCGCTCGAAGAACTAACTCGCGGCGGATTGATGACTCAGAATGTCAGAAACTTTTTACACGCGGCCGTACTCGCAAAACGAAACATCATTGTTGCCGGAGGCACTGGAAGCGGAAAGACGACGTTGCTACGCGCACTGATGAATGAGATCCCATTTCACGAACGCATCATCACTATCGAAGATGCATTCGAAATTGGTCTCGTCCGATTTGCCCAATTACACCCTGATCACGACGCTCTGCAATCACGTGCCGCGAACATTGAGGGGCATGGGGCAATTCCACTTGCCGACCTGACTCGAATGGCGCTCCGCATGGATCCAGATCGTGTGGTCGTGGGCGAGGTTCGCGGGGCGGAAGCATTTCCCATGCTCATGGCGATGAGCCAAGGCAATAACGGTTCGATGTGTACTTTGCATGCTGATTCAACTCGTTCGGCATTCTCGAAACTGGCGGCCTATGTCTCGATGGCCAACACTGGATTGCCCATTGATGTTGTCAACTTGCTGTTGGCAAATGCTCTACACCTAGTTATTCATATTGAAATTATGAATGGTCAACGACGTATCAGCAGCATTCGCGAAGTTGTTGACTGTGATGGCCCACGAATTGTTTCGAATGAATTATTTGTAGCCAACGGAAATGGATTGGCCGAAGCGGCGTACCCAATGACTTCAGACTTGCGCGAATTACTTGCAGCTCACGGCTATGACGATTCGGTCAACGCACAGTTGCAAACAGCAGGGTCGTGGCGATGAGTTTCGTGATTCGTCTTCTTCTTGGTTTAGGTCTGGCGACGGGCTTGCTCTTTGTCCTGGCCGGTATGCGCGGGGTCGTGGTGATGGCAACTGGTCAAGTCGCACCGCGGCCTTCGCGTCGAACCGCCGATGACACCAAGTTGGTTGAAGGGCTTGCGGTATGGACTGAACAGCTTCGTGACACCATGGCTGGTGCTCGGGGACTTGAGCAAGCACTCACCGTGACGGCGAGTACAGCTCCTATTGTCATTCGCCCAGCGGTTCAACAGTTGTCGGCCGAACTTGGTTTCAGCAACTTGCCCGACGCAGTGCGCAATTTTGCGACCGTTGTGCATCACCCACTCGCCGACTTCGTAGCCGCGGCGCTGATTACTGCTTCTGAAAACCAAGTGCGTGACATGGGCCCGTTACTCGGCAACCTTGCAGAATGTTGCCGCGACGATGTGCGAATGCGTACTCGCGTATGGGTCGCTCGAGCTCGTATAAGAAGCGCTGTCCGAATCATCTCGGTTGTTGTCGTTGCATTTGTGGGTGGGCTGATTGCGTTTAACCCTTCGTATCTTGCACCATACGCATCACCAACTGGTTTGATCGCACTCTCAATCGTGATCTTGATGTTTGCTGTGTCGTTGGTTTTGCTTCAACGACTCGGACAATTTAGTGCCCCGCAGAGATTCATTGCTCGTCGTGCCGATCGAGTGCTGTCGTGATTCTGTGGGGACTATTTGCTGGGGTTGGCTGTGTGCTGATCCGTCAGTCGTTGCGGAGGCCCGTACTAGCAACCGTGCTTTCAAAGTATGGCTACGGAACAAACGCTACGAACTCTAGATTCGAAAGCTTTCGGCAAACAATTGATCAACGATTCGCCGTGTCATCAACCGACCTTGCCGTGTGCGGAAGTTCGGCGACAAAGATCACTACCGAGCGCTTGATATGTGCAGCAGTATGCGCAGCAATTCCTCTCGTGATGATTGTCGTGACAACAATCGGTGGCTCACCGTTACCCCTCCCGTTACTTCTCATCACATCGTTGGCCCTATCAGCACTTGGATTCATGTTGCCGGTTTTGCAATTACGGACTCGAGCCAAAGTGAAGCGACGTGAATTTCGCACATCACTTTCGGCTTATCTAGATCTGGTTTCGATCATGTTGGCTGGCGGGGCAGGAATTGAATCAGCACTAGTTGCAGCGTCACGAGTCGGCGATGGTCCAACCTTTCATCTCATTGCAGATTCTCTTGATGTCGCTCGCGCCACCCGGCGTTCGCCATGGGAGATCTTGGCAACCGAAGGTGAGCGCATCGGAATTGACGAGTTACCCGAATTGGCAGCGACCGTCAAACTTGGTGGCGAACAAGGCGCGCGTATGACGGCTTCGCTCGTTGCAAAAGCGTCATCGATGCGAGCCAAGCAACTCGCCGAAGTAGAAGCTGATGCAAATGCCGCGACTGAACGTATGGGTTTGCCGATGGTGCTTTTGTTCATGGGCTTTTTGATTCTGCTCGGTTACCCGGCAATGCAGATGATCAGCGCTGGGTTCGGTTCGTAAAACACATTCTCAATAACAAACAAGGAGAAAGAAAAATGGAACACTTCAAGCAATTATGGCAGTACTACAACATTCGGATGCAGGCTTCGCGTGAGGCCGATCGTGATCGTGGAGAAGTCAGCGCAACAACAGTTGTGTTGGCTGCGGCACTCATCGCTCTCGCAATTTCTGTTGGTGTGATTGTCTCGGGCAAAGTTCGCAATAAAGCTAACGGTCTGAACTTGGGCTGATGTGTCAACTCATCAACGAGATCGAGGCGAAGTCTCGGCACAGGTGGTATTGGTGATTCCAGTCATCATCTTGTTGATGATGCTGGCGATCCAGGCGGGATTGTATTTTCACGCATCAAGTATCGCTGGGGCTGCCGCGGCTGAAGGAGCTGCGGCAGCATCAGTATCACGAATTCCGAGTGAGGTTGCGGCCCGACGTGGTCAGCAAGCAGCGGAAAATTTAGTAATCGAAGCAGGCGGTCAGTCTTCTTCGGTCGCTCTCGTTGCCGTCAACGCCGAGACAGTTTCAATCACAGTTGAAGTACTGGTGCCGCGCATCATTCCTTTCTTTGCCAGTTCGGTACGACGAAAAGTTATTGAACCTCGTGAACGATTCACCACCGAGGTCTCGCGATGAATCGTGATCGGGGAAGTGTGGCAACAGAGATGGTTTTGCTGACACCTCTTCTGGTCATCATGCTGATGTTTGTGGTGCATGCTGGCCGCGCTGGCCAAGGGATCAATCAACTGAAGCACGCGGCCGATCAGGGTGCGCGTGCCGCATCTTTGGTGTCTGAGGCACGTATGAGTTCAGTGGCGCAGCAAGCGGTGGAGGACGATCTGTCAACAAGCGGACTGTCGTGCATGAGTGCGCGTGTCGGCACAAACTATGTTCAGTCTTCGATGTCATCCTCGGTAACAGTCACAGTAAGTTGCCAAACCTCAAACGAAGGCTTGTCGCTACTGGGCGTGCACACCGTGAGCATGGCTGCATCGTCTACCGAAGTCATTGACCATTATCGGGCAGGTGGATGATATGGCTAACGAACGTGATCGTGGCGTTGTCACAGCTTTTGTGTTGGGCCTAGCGATGTGCTTTATGGTCGCTGCTGGTTTGGCAATTGATAGTGGGCGTATTGTTGGGGCTCGAGTAGAAGCTGCAGACCATGCCGAGAACGCGGCGCGGGTTGGTGCACAACAAGTGACACTGTTGCGATTGGGTTGGCGAATACTTGATCCGGTCAAAGCGAAACGCGCGGCCGAAGAGTATTTGAGTCAGCATGGAGTGAACGGACAGATCACAGTCGGGTTACGAACTGTGACGGTGACGGTTAGGTTGACGCAGCAAACGACATTGTTGCGCTTGGCAGGAATCAGTAGTCAAACCGTGACAGCAACTCGTACGGCTGAATTGGTTGAGTCATGACATTGGCCGAAAATCGCATTGTTGCAGTTTTCGCAATAATTGCAATTCTCAGCGTGAGTTACGTCGTTATGTCGGTGTTGCGCGACGTCATTCGCATTGTGCGCCGCGGCGTACCTATCAATAGTCATCAACGATCTTGGCGAACACGGTTGGTGAAGTATGTGTTGCTTGCAACCCCAATTGTTTCACTAGTCAGCTCGCTGCATCAACGTCAGGCTTCGGGGCTAGTTGTGCAACAAGACATCACAAACGATGAAGTCTGCGTTGCGCCGCCGATTTTTGATTCAAATGACAGCACCAAGACTGCTGGCTTTATTTCAATTGCTGCTGGAGTTGGACTATTGATACGACTACGGAGTAAACGACAGCAGGACGAAAGGCAAAGTGAACCAGTTGATCCTCAGGCTCTCATATTTGAATCGCACCTGGCCTCTGGTGATGATGAATTGGCCATGGCGCGACTTGACCTTGCGCTGCGTTCGTTGTCCCCAATTACGGTGAAGTCGTTGCGCATGGTGATGACATCAAGCCATTCGGTGAAGGCCGAGTTTGTTGAATCGATTCAGGCCGATTCTCCTTGGAAGCAACTGTCTTCGCGAGTGATTGAACTGCCCACTTCGGTAGAACTTGAGACTTTGGTGATGTTCTCACACAAGAATGCTGTCGTACCTTTACTCTTTCCGGTTGGCACGACGATCGCGGGCGAAGTATGGATCAACCTAGATGCAGTGCGGTCTTTCGGTGTTGAAGCCGAAGATGAGATGAGCGACAAGGTGTGGAACGGAATTATTCAGTCGTTATCACTGTCGCCATTCGCACAAGACGTGTCGGTAGTGAGTGAAGACGCAATCGATCTTCCCGGACGCCGTTTGATTGTCGCTCGGGAAAATTCTCAGATATTGGTGAATGCATTGACGACCCAAGAGTCGATTGGTGTTTTGCTGCAGGAGAATCTCGGAACTTCAAGTGAGACTCCGGTGGTTTACCGCGGCAAGATTTCGCCTGGCGAAGCGGGCCTGTGCCATGAAGGTGGCAACTGGATTTTGTATCCGAGTGGAGTGGCCATCACGCCTGTTGGTTGTACCGCCGATGAGATTGATGTGATTAAGTCGCTCATCGGTGAAGGAGATGTGATTGAAACTTGGCCGATTGAACGTTGGATCGACACATCTCAACATCCAGCAATTGAAAAAGCAATTCCGCCGCACACCTTTGTGGCATCGATACTTGGTCGACCAGAAGTGCGACACATGTGCGGCAAGAGGGTGGATTTTGAAAAGAGCAAAAGTGAAGAGTTGGTGATGTGGTTGGCCATGCACCCGTCGCAACAGCGTCGTTCATCGGCCCGTACCGATATGTGGCACGCTCCCATCAAAGATGCGACGTTTTCAAATATCACATCAGATGTTCGACGTAGTTTGACGGTGGCTGAACTTCCGCCTGAAGGTTCGCAATGGTTGGGGGTGACTCTGACTGACGAGTTGCCGTTGCACACGGGCATTGTGAGCGATGTCGACATTTTGCGATCGTGCGTCGATTATGCGCGGCGGTGGCCCGAAGACGGAGGGGTCGCGGTTTTGCGACATGGGCTAGGGCTGGTTCGGGGGGTGCCGTTTGAAACGTGTCTATATATATGGTGCGATTCGACGGGTCTGGCGACCGATGCCGCGGTCTTGGTAGTGAGGGCCGCGCAGATGATGGCCGAGATGTGTACCGAGGTGGGCGATCTTGATGGGGTCTATTGGGCGACCGCCAAGGGCCTGCTTGCGGTGCCAGGCCACGAAGATTTGGTCGCTCAGCGAATGCGACTTCATGCCGAACGTGAAGATCGGTTGGCGTTACGGGCCGAGTGGCAGGGGTATTGCCGTGCCTTAGCTAATGATGATTGGAGCGATGCCTCGCCAAGTCGCAAGATGGTTGAGATCTGGCGAGAATTGACTCAACAGGCTGACAATTGAAACACAAAGGGATACAATGCAATACATGTCTGAAGGAACTTCTTCTGTTCAACGCAGTTTTAGATTGTCGGCGACCACGAGTCAGTTGCTTGATCGCCGAGTTGGTGAATCGGGCGAATCACGAAATGCCATGGTCGATCGTCTGTTGAACGAATCACTGCGTCTCGAAAAGCATCCGTTTGTTCGATTCATCACCGGGGCTTCGGGAAAGCGCGAGGCCCACATTGTTGGAACTCGTTGGAAGGTTCGACAGATCATTGTCAGTCTTAAAGGCGAGAAGGGTCAGATCGCTGCAGTTGTGAAAGGTTTTGATCTCACCGAACCACAGGTCCGGGCGGCAGTTTCGTACTATGCCGATTTCACAGATGAGATAGATGCAGAGGTTGAGCGCGACTTTGTAGACGCCGAACAACAAAGAGTTCGCTGGGAACGCGAACAATCTGTCATCGGTTGAAGCACCATCTGTGAGAATTTTTCTTGACCATCACTATCCAAACGCGTTGGTTAAAGCCTTGCGCGATTCTGGAATTGATGCAGTGACTGCATTCGAGGTTGGAATGCAGTCGTCGTCCGATGAAGAGATTCTCGAATATTGTCGACAAGAACATCTCACAGTGTTAACGAATAACCATGGTGACTTCGCCCAGATCGCGCGTTACTGGTCAATATCAAACCGAAATCATTGCGGAATTATCTATACGTCAGACCATTCGTTGCCTCGAACGGTTGCCAACGCAAGTCAAATTGCTCACCGAATCAAGGTGTTGATTGCGACGATTCCACCCGGATCTGACTTACAAGATCAGCAACGCTGGTTGTGAAAAAGGAATCGGCGAAAACTCAATTCGTAGTTCTCTAATGTAAATTCAGTAAATGAAGATAAAAGTGAGCCTTCCGCCCGATGAGATTACATATCTTGATGAATATGCCTTCAGAAAAGGACTGAAAACTCGTTCTGCAGTATTGGTCAGCGCAATTCAATTACTTAGACAACATGATTTGGGCGTTGCCTATGCCGCGGCGTGGGACGAGTGGGCCGATGAAGACTTATGGGACTTGACCACAACCGATGGCTTTGAACTAATCCCTTAGTTCATCTTCGATGGCGGCTTGACCTGCTTCGAGTTCTGGAATGCCCTGATTCTTCCGAAGCTTTTCAATTTCGCGCACTGGAACATTCAGTTTCTTGAACCGTGTTCCGCCGGTGGCAATTGAGTCAATTTCATTTTGCAGTTTGCCAAACGACTTACCGACTTGGTCAACAGCACCGGTGTATTCATCAAATTGCTTCGCGAATTGATTCACTCGCTGCATGATCGTGGCCGCAGTCTGCTCGGTGTGGAAACTGTCTGCTGCTTGACGAATCACAACCAAAAATGCATACAGGGTGAGTGGTGAACACAAAACCACTTTGCGATCTAAGGCATCATCAATCAAGCTTGGGCTTGCTTCATGGACGAATCCACTAATGCTTTCGTTAGGAACAAACATCAATACATAATCAATCGTGTTGTCATTTGACTTATCGACATAATCACGTTTGGCGAGTGTGTCAACGTGACCTTTAACTGCGGCCAAGAAAGCCAGCTTGGCTTGCGCTTTCAGCGCATCGCTCTCGGCATTAATGTATTCGGCGTATTTATCTAATGGAAACTTGACGTCCATATATAAAACGCGATCGGGAGGCATCTTGAAGGTGTAGTCGGGCTTCCCGCCACCGTTGATGATTTCTTGCTTCTCGTAGTTGATGCCTTCAATGAATCCGGCTTTGCGCAACATGTCTTCGGCCAGACGCTCGCCCCATTGACCGCGTGCTTGCGAACTTGAAAGTACATCGTTGAGATTTTCGGTGCGCTTAGAAAGCACAGATACCGCTTGCTCCATATTTCCGTATTGAGTCGCGCTACTTTCTCGCAAGGTGTTGAGTGCATCGTCAATCTTTTTTAACTGACCAGCGACTTCGCTTTTCACACCCAGCATTGTTGAGTTGATGACGTCGGCACGCGCGCCTAGTTGATCGTTACTGGCCTTGGTGATGAGCTCGGTGGCCATGCGAATTGATTCTTCACGATCATGTCGGGCCTGACTACTAATTTGAAGAAGCGCTGCATTCAATGCCTCGGCAACCGTGTTCGAAAGATCGGCCTTCAACGCAGTTGGGTCAATTTGCGGAGTTGGTGCAACAACAGGAGCAGGTTCAGTGACCTGGGGTCGCAGACCACTTTGAATTGACCTGCCGACAACGACCACGGCAACGAGGACGGCCAGCAACACGACGATTAAAACGATTTCCATGTTCAGATACTTTCATGTGGGTGTTGCATGGAGGGGATTACGAGATCAATACCGAGTGGACTGAGTACTTGTCGGCACGATCAGGGTCGATGACCTGAGCCAAATCGGCGTCAATCGGAAAGCCCACCAGTCAAAATATTCGCCCGAACCCCAGAAATTGCGCCATTTTGCCTACACAACCCAGTCCTTGAAAAGGGCGGTCTTCAAAGAGGTCTGGCCGGTGAGTTGTTCAGTTCCGATAAATACCACGGGTACTCCGTTCGTGGGGGGTATATCTCGAACGACGGAGGAGGCGGTAAATGTGCGGATTATCCAATAAAGAGAAACACAGCCCTTATGAGCAACCTACGGTGCATCTGTCTCGTCTACTGGAACATCGTCGACAACGGTCTCGTCCACATTGGTCTCGTCGACAATGGTCTCGTCAACAATTGAGTCGTCGGGCTGATCAACAACGGAATCTTCTGTTGCCGGGTCGTCGGTGTCAACGGCGTCCTGTTCGAAACTTTCGTCTTCGATGGCGAGGTCAGCGATATCCATTTCACCGGTCTCTTCATTGAAGTCAAGTTCGGTGATTTCGGTGTCGTCTTCGTCAACACCATCAAATGATGACTCGTACAGTGCGTTGCCTTCTTCGTCGGTCAAGGTGAAGCCGATATCGCCTTCACCGTCGGCATCAATGATGTCGAAATCTTGTCCGTCTTCAAGGTCTGCGCTAATCAACTCTTCGCCGTAGGCGTAATCGGCTTCGACATCTCCGTCTTCTGCTGTGTCAACACTTGACAAGAAATCTTCTTCGGTTGAAACGTCGTAGCTGAAGTCGTCGTATTCGGTGTCGCTGGGATCAACGCTGTCACGAACCAGCAGCGAACCCGAGCCTGGTGAGTCGACGCTGAAAAGCAACGGAATGTTCTCGGCGGACGAATCAATAATGTCACCAATGACTGGCTTGACTTTGACATCTTTAAGTCCGGCGGGAATTTCGATTGTTGCGCCAGTTCCGTTGCCGCCCTTGTTGAGGAAGACTCGGATGCCATTAGACAGTGTTGACAGGTCGCGGGTATCAATGGTGGCATCGCCAACAGTGATGATCGCGGCAGCTGCTGAAGTTCCGCGAGTTGAAATTGAAATTCGAGCAGATCCTTTAGTCGCAGCAGATCGATCAGTGGCCGACCAGGGTGCGGGGTTGGCTTCTTCGCGAGCGCTCATCAAGGTGTAGTCCATGGTGCCGGTGGTTCCCGTCCAAATGTCTGCATCAACACCAGCGTTTGTTGCGGCCATGTCGTATGACCAGACTTCGGTTGATGGGTCGATCGTGACCGTGGTGATTTGGCCGGGGTAGTTATTGTCGTAACTTAAGACGTCAAGAACACCGTCGGGGCGAAGGGCGATTGCAATAGGTGTAATCGCGTGACCTTGTCCGTTGGAATAGAAGCCGAAAGTGACGCCGGCTCGTTCGCGAATAGCCATCACTATGTCTTGAGCGATTTGTGTTGGTGTGAGTTGTTGGGCGGCGTAGTTGAACTCGGCCACGGTTGACAGGCCTTGTGTGACCCACCAACGAGAAATATCAGCGGCGACTGTTTCGGTTTCACGTTGGAGTTCGGAAACTGTGGTGGCGCCCTCTTGAAATTCATCTGGGGTGTTGAGGCCGTCTGCAAAGCGCTGGCTTAAAACTGCCATTCCTTCGCAACGGCCGCCCTCGATGGATGCATTCATTTCCTCAATCCATTGCTGAGCGCCAGGCAGAGGGGTGCAGTTGTCGCCTTCGACAGTCGCGCAAACAGATTCGACCCCGTACAGGGTGGCTGCGGTGTTGAGAGTGACGGCATCGGCCTCAACTGGACCGCCCCAGTTTTCAAATGAGAAACCATCGGTGGTGGGGCGCATACCAGAGTCGGCACAGATGAGACCTTCAGTAGGCAGGTCACCAGCTTCGGTGGTGCACTCGTCGGCCCATGAGAAAGAGCTATCGGTTGATGTTGACGTCTCTTCGGTGGTGGTTTCTTCGGAACCACTGCAACTGACGAGGAGGGCAATGACTGAAAGCGATGCGACGATGCGAGTGAGTTTTCTCATGGATGAGATTTTTGCACAAGTGGGGCATGGTTACATGATTGAGTGAAAAGCGGCGCCGGCTGGTTGGGGTCGTGACCCCCCACTCAGCCGGCACACTCGCCTTTCATACTCTCCAACGCCGAGGGGTCGTGATGGTCGAGTACTTTTTTGGGGATCGAAGTGAAAGTGTCGCCTCTCTCTTCGGTGTTCCTTCAAAATACGCCGACTTCACAACCTGCCTGTAGGGACCAAGGTCCCGACATACTGAGCAATAGTCAATCGCTAGAAGTCGTCACTGCGTTTGGCGACTTTGCCGGTCAGGCCCAAAGCCTTCATCGCTTCGCGAACAGTGTTCACACGAATCAACTTGATGTTGGCATCAACTTCTGGTGACTTCGCCGGAATAATCGCTGTCGAAAAACCAAGTCGTGCGGCTTCAGCAAGTCGGCGTGATGCATGCGGAACCTGTCGCACTTCTCCGCCCAAACCAACTTCACCGAACGCAACAACATCAGGCCGAATGGGTTGATCACTCAACGCCGACAACACCGCCAAACACAAACCAAGATCGCTGCCCGGTTCGGTGATCTTTACACCACCAACTACCGACGCATATACATCGTTCTTGCCGACAGGTTGCATGAGCCGTTGCCCCAACACTGCTAACAACATGCTTAAGCGATTGTTGTCGAGGCCTTGCGCACTACGTCGTGGCGGAGTCTCGCCCTTCACTTCGTTAGTCAGCACTTGCAGTTCAACCATCAATGGTCGTTGACCTTCGAGTGTTGGCACCACAACACTTCCGGCAATTCCGGTTTGGCGATCGGCTAAGAACAATGCGCTCGGGTCGGGCACACCTTGCAAACCTTTTTCAACCATTTCGAAAAGTCCGAGTTCGGTGGTGGGTCCGAAGCGATGCTTCGATGCACGCAACAAACGCAATGCGTGATGACGATCGCCTTCAAACTGCAACACTGTGTCAACAACATGTTCAAGAACACGCGGACCAGCGAGCCCACCGTCTTTGGTGACATGGCCGACCAAGATGATGGGCAAATTGCGACGTTTTGCTTCCATCACCAACTTGTGCGCACATCCGCGCACTTGCACCACGCTGCCGGGTGATGAACCAAGCTCTGGGTCAATCATCGTTTGGATACTGTCGATGATCACTAGTTCGGGTTGCAGCTCGTCCATGGTGCGAATCACATGTGGAAGAACAGTTTCTGCGAGCAACCACAGATCGGGTCGCACGGCATCTAGGCGTTCGGCGCGCATGCGCACTTGTTGGGCACTTTCTTCGGCCGACACATACAACGTGCGGCCCGGCCAAGCGGCAAGTGCCTGCAACAACAATGTGCTCTTACCAATACCGGGTTCGCCACCGAGCAAAGTGACCGATCCCGGCACTAAGCCTCCGCCTAATACGCGATCAAGTTCGCCAATGCCAGTGCTGCGCGGCGAACCGTGAGTGGTGTCGACTTCACCAATTAACTGTGCAGTTCCCGCCGGCACAAGAGCCAAGCCCGCAGCGAGCGATGCGATGCTGTTGGCGTTGGGGTCTTCAACATCTTCAACCAAACTGTTCCATGCACCACACGCAGTGCACTTGCCAGTCCATTTGGGATATGAAGCTCCGCAATCGGAACAGTTATAGACGAGTCGCAGGCGGGCCATGAGTGAAACCTAGGCGTCGGGTGTGGCGCGATTACTTGCGCGTGTGGTTGATCGAGCGGTGCGACGACGGCGGGCAAAAACCACCAACAAAATCAAGATGCCGATGATGATGAGCCACAGACCAAGTATGTAGCCAATGATGGTGGCGAGTATTTGCCAGAAGCCGCCATCAACTTTTGATTCGGCAGTTCCGATGACGACTGCTACTGCGGTGCCATCGTTGGGTGCAGTCCAGATGACACCACCTTCGGCTTCGGTGCCGGTGCTCTTTTTGATTTCGCCAGGTAGGTGAGCAACGAGGGTGACACCAACCGACTGCGTGGGATCAACGCCAAGCTTTTCGGCTGTTGCTGCCCATGGCGCGGCGCCGATAGTTGCACTAAGAGTCGGGTCGCTGAAAGCTTCAATGCCGCCGACGAATTGCAGAGTCGCATCAAGAGTGGTGCTCACGGTGCGACCGTCGATAGTTCGTTTGAGTTCGGGGTTCAGCAACGGGCCGTTGGGTCCGCTGATTTGACGCATGGCGGTGGTTGCTTCGGCGGGAGATTCGAATGCGTAACGCAAGATCACTCGCAGACCACCACTGTTGATTTGGGTGGGGCCTTCAATGATCCAACCGCTGGCGATGAGGTCGTCGATACGCAGGTCTTCGGCGAGTCCGGGAACGAGGGTGACGGCTTCGGCATCGAGGTCGACAGTGACAGCGATGTTGCCCGCGCCGGTGTCGTCGGCGGTGACGTCGATGCGAACGTCGACGCGGCAGGCCGAAAAGAGAAAAAGGAGTGCGCCAACGAGGGGAAGCAGGCGACGAATAGGCACGAGGTAGAGGATAGTTGCTGGTGAGGCGGGGGGCGGGGTGGGGTTCAGGGTGGTTGGGCAGCGGTTACTTGGTGAAATCAGTGTGACTTTGAATCGATACCTATATGTATGTCACTGTTAGACCAATAAAGGCTCGTCGTGTCAGAGCTAATTAAAGGATGTCTTGTGAAGATTCGGGTTTTGGTAACGGTCCCCCTATTTGTTGGTCTTCTAGGGCTGGGCGCATGCTCGTCAGAACAGGCGATTCCGACTGATGTCAAAGTTGGCTCAATCGACTGGGCAACGTGCGAAGAGTTCCCCGATGCCGAGAATCTTGAATGCGGCGTCCTTGAGGTGCCTCTTGACTATTCAGATCTTGAAGGCGAAACGATTGAAATCGCCTTGATTCGTATTCCGGCGACCAGTAGCAAACCCAAAGGTGTGGTGCTCAGCAACCCAGGCGGACCAGGTGAATCGGGTTTTGATTTCGTGAGTAGCTGGTCAGTTGAATTTGTCGAGAATCTTGGCCTGGAAGACTTTGACATTGTTGGATTTGACCCTCGTGGTGTTGGGCGCTCTGGCGGCATGAGTTGTTTCACCGATCAGCAAAATGACAAGTTCAATTATCTTGACTACACCCCTGACAACGATGACGAACAAGCGTTGTACGACGAGTGGATGGCAATCGAAGAACCTTGCACTGAAAAGTATGGCCAGGCCCTTCGCTTTTATTCAACTGAAAACACTGCGCGCGATATGGACTTGATTCGTGAGTCGATGGGGTTTGAGACAATCAGCTATCTCGGAATTTCGTACGGCACTTATTTGGGTGGTGTCTATGCAACCCTGTTCCCCGATCGTGTCGAGTCAATGTTTTTAGATAGTGCCTACGACCCGCAAGGTGATACCGCCGAGCAGGACTATTTGACGCAAGCCGAAGGATTCGAAAATGCGTTCAATAATTGGGTTGATTGGTGTGAATCAACACCTGATGAATGCTCGTTCTCTTCAGATGATGTGAAGGGCGATTGGCTTGACTTGTATAACTCTTACGATCTTGAATCGGTTATTGCCGATGACGGCCGTGAAGTGAATGGAGTCGTTATTGACACTGCGACAACGTCAGCGATGTATGCACGTAGCGAGTGGAATTATTTAGCCGACGCATTGACCGCATTACGAGATGGCGATGTAACGCAAATATTAGAAATGGCCGACTCATGGACGGGCCGCGACGAAGACGGAACATTCGGTGGTGGATACGATTCGTACAACATCATCAATTGTGCGAGCGCAACAAATGACGATGAATCAAAAGATCCGGACGCACTACTTAAGAAGATGAAAGAAATAGCGCCATGGTTTTCACGTGAGTATGAGGCAGATTGGTTAAGCGGCGGGTATTGCGAGTCGGTGTTTGATGACGCAAAGTTGTTTGAAGTCAATTATCAGGGCGATGCACCAATCGTTGTCCTTGGTGGAACTGATGATCCGTCAACCCCATTGCGGTGGGCCGAAGAGTTGGTCTCGCATATGGGAACGCGCGCGTCGTTGCTTACATTCAACGGCGAAGGCCATTCACAGATATTCATTTCACGGTGCGTCGATGACGTTGTCAAAGAACTCTTCAATTTTGGTCGTAAGCCAAGCGGTGACATTGAGTGTGATGCTGATGTGCCTGTGGCTAAGCCGGATTGGTGGGATGAGGTGGTCACGCTTGATGGTGGTGGCATTGATCAAGACTCGATGAGTTATTACTTCGGTTCGGACCCGGTTGACACCTACTCCGAGTATTTCGAGATTGAGGGATCAGCTCCGGATGTGTTTGATGAAGTGAAGGCTGCGTTTGAGGCGAACGGTTGGGTGTATGAAGAGGGTGACAGCGCTGATCCGGTGAATGACCCGCAGTGGTTCAATAATCCAGATGATGAGTCAGTTTACGTAGGTGTGTTGATGTCATCACCCGAAGAATTGGAAGAGAACAAAATGGTGGTGCCAGATGGAATTGTTCAACCTGGGTCAAGCGTCGTCATGGTGTATTTCTGGCCGTGAACCGTTTGGACTACCTCATCCTCTTGGACTCAATAAGTCTTAGGAGAATGGATTGCGAAAACTATATTTCCAGAAAACGAACACAACCGGCACTGAAATCAGAGCGAGCAGATCCGAAGTGTCTCTCACAAACGTGACAGGCGTTACTGAGCCTGTAGTGATTGATCGAATGGGGCGAAGGAGTTGAAACCAAATATCGCCAATAAAATTAGAGGTTGGTGCATTCATTTTCGTTCCGATAAAAAGAACTGTAACTGTGAACAAGATTACCGTCATAATTTTCAGGTTAACGAAACGACGAGTGGTGATCTCAATGAGACTTGCTGAGAAAACTGGGAGTGCAAAAATCCCTGCGAAATCGGAAAGCTTTCCCGTCATGAGCGAGGGATAATTTCGTTTTAGAACCTTGTCATTGATGAGAATGACAATTATTGCCGACAAGAAAGCGGGATGACGGAGATTCGAACCTAAAGATCGAACTCGTTTAGGAGGCGTATCGATCAACGGATATTACGCGACAAGTAAAATTAGCCGGTGCATCTGTAAAAGTCATAGCTGTTTCGTTTGTCGATTGTCCAGGCTGCAAAGTATCAACGATTGCGAATCCGGTATCAAGTTGCTCTGAACCACCAGGTGATTCAAAGGCCACATTAATCATGTAATTAGAAGGCTTCGAAGAATTGTTTGTAATCCGGAGAACAGCCTCCATTTGCCCGAGTTCATCGGCTCCACAACTAGTAATCGTTACATCATCTACTTCGGAACTCTCACCAACATCAGATGAAGAACCATCATTGCTGCTTGAACTTGAATCAGAAGTTGATTTTGATCCGCTGTCTTCGCCCGAGCCAAGTAAAACAAATGTTGACGCTAGGGCGATCGCCGAAAGTCCAATCATTTTGAGCTTGCCACTCTGTGCAGCTATTGAGGAATTGTGGATTTCCATGAATATTTCCTTGTCTCTTCAAAATCAGATGTTCCTATTTGACTTAACGAAAACAAAGAAGTCAATATAATTGGCTTATCGGTATAGATAAATAGGCGAAAGTGGTTCAAAACAATTAATTCACCTGCGTTGCCTTGGGTGAAGCGAGAATAACGATTCCGAGAATGGTTATGGCTAGGCCAGCCCCGCAGCCAACCCAAAGGCCAACTCCTTCATTCGCGACTATTCCTTCATTCTGTAAAGCAGTGTCAAGCGCGTTATAGGTCGCTCCACCCGCACCAAGGATCGCTAGGCCAGACAGCAAAGTGAGTACTCCACAAGCAGATCGATTCGAATTTTTGCCTTGATTCTGATTTGAAATAATTGCGAGGGCGATAATTAGGGAAATTATGGTTCCAATAATAATCCAAATTGGACCAGCGGAAAATTCTCCCCAATATTTCAACAGGTCTCTTGAGTCCCAGCCTTTAAGTGATTCGCCGTAATCGTCGGTCAAATAAGGAAGCCAGGTGCTGATCGCACCAGCTAGTGCAAACACCAACAATGTGATTGCAGCGCCGAGGGACTTTGAGGCCGGTGCGGCGTTTGGTTGAGCAGGAGCCTGCCAAGGAGCTGAACCGTACGCCGACTGTGGAGTACTTTGGTACAAAGGTTGTTGACCCGAGTTCATCTCCGATGCCGTTGGTCGAGGCTGACTGCTGGCTGTCGGTGCTCCGCAACTTGGGCAGAATCGACCTTGTCCAGCATCCGTCCCGCATGATCCGCAAAAACTCATATTGCCCCCATTTGTTTATTAAGTGAAAATCAAAGTAGCCAATTAGATTCAATAAGTAAAGAGTTAAATCAACAAATTCGAGATTCTTCGAGATCAAAAGATTAGGACAACCCAAAGAACAACCATAATTGGATGGGTTTCCCGGGTTGTGAGTCTTGGTTGACGGGGAAAGAGGACCATTTGTCGAGCAATTGATGAATAGGGCGACGAAGTAGTCCTGATGTTGTTTGATGTGATCAAGAAGGCGAGAGGTTGTCTCTCATTTATTACGGGCCCCACTTTGATCACGAATCAGGATCAGCGAAGTGTCGACAATTGGGAAAACGGACGAAAAGCGAATGTTATGTTTAGTCCTTGAGCAATCAACCGGCTGACGCTGATGTTGGATACGGACCAAACAACTAGGTGATCTATGACGAATTATGACCCACAGACTCCTAAGCCTCGGCCAAGACTGACTACCGATGGCCGCCCATATGTTCCACCGGTGAATGTTGCGGTTACGCCCGAAGCATCACAGGTACAGCAAGATAGTCCATTCCAGTCAAACCCGATTGTTCAGAACTCAGAAAAGCGAAACCGAAACCCCTGGATTCGAGCAGGGATTATTTCGGCTCTGATATTAGGAGCGTTCGCAACCTTTGTTGTTGTGAATAGCTCTTCATCTGAACGAAAGATTGACGTGACATTTAATCTGACATTTAGAAGTGATTTGACCTGTGACGAGATCTCAAATTCGATGTACAGCGATTTTCTCACTCAACCTGCCGAGGTTTATGACAACAGTGAGAATCTCTTAGGTTCCGGAATCATGAATGCAGGCGAAATTATCGGCGGCGAGTGCGTCTTTTCCTCTAAATTTAAAATTAAGGGATCTGAAGATGGTGCGTATCGAGCTTCTGCAGGAGACTCAGAGCGCGGACTGATCAACTTTCTGGAAGACGATGTTGTGAAAGATCGTTTGCTCATTGAACTTTGGTGTTGCACCGAATATTCGGATGGCGGTGCAGTTATCCCTGAATGCAACGGTAAAGAAAACGGTGGGGACAGTTTGGGTGGATCAGCTGGTAGCTGTTAGAAAAAAGTGAGAGTCTGTCGTAATGGGAATTATTGAAACTTTTCGGCAAGGGTCGAGCCCAATGCAACCTGTTCAGGCTGCCGACTATTTATGCGTGATGGCAACCCAGTGGCAGATGCGAGTTCAGCGAATTTCCGCGACACAAGTCAGAGTTTTCCGAGGTTCTCAAGTTGCCCTCCGTTTGAAGGGTGCAATGTTTAGCAGCATTGATGAAATGCCGGTTGAAGTGCAAGTCTTTTTTCAGCCTGCAGGTCAAGGCTCGGCGATTCATATACGAGGTGCCGATGATCTGCAGTTTGGCTTGCGAATCGGCATGCGGAATAAATACACGAATGCAGTGAATGATTTTGCCGACCGGATTATGTGGGGGATTACGTCAGCCACCCCGGTGAGGGCTCAACCTATGGGGGTCGCCCCCCAGCGTGGAGGATCCTGCGTTCAAGGACATGCCATGCCTGGGTCGGGGAATTTCTGCTCGACTTGTGGTTCACCACGATCATGACGTCTGAAATCAGTGATTCAAAAAGGTGTCGTGTCGATCAAAGTGACTCGGCGTATCCAAGAACTCTTGGAATCGTTAGTGGAGCAACTACTGGCGCAGGTGCTCTTGGTTTGCTGTTGTCAAAGACCGTTGGCTTTTCATGTCCGTTTCGGAGCATGGGCTTTGCCTGCCCTGGTTGCGGATGCAGCCGTGCTGTCGAATCGCTTGTGCAACATGGGCCTCTTGAGATGTTTCGGGCTCAACCTACGGCAACAATTTTCCTCGCATTCATCGGCTTTTCCCTGACATGGTCTCTTTTTGGCTACACATATCGAAAAAGCGGAATTGTGTCATTTGTGAATTACTCACAACTGATATTGGTCCTCGTGCTTTCTTCTGCCTCCACTAATTGGTTATATCAATTAGTGAATGCCAGTTAGAGAGCAGTCATCAAAGACACATGTAGGTCGGCGAAACTTATATAGTGCTCCTGAGTAAATGAGGAAAGAGGAACGATGGCTTTTTGTGCTTATTGTGGGGCTGATAAAAGAACTTTAAATGTCTGTCCGAGTTGTGGCGTTGGGCCAGATGGTCCCCAAAATCGATCGCAGCCAGTCAGCCCGCCGCCGCCGCCGGTCTATCAACAACCGGTGTACCAACAGCCCGTCTATCAGCAACCCATGTACCAACAGCCGATGTACCAACCGGCTCCGCGAACTAATGGTTTTGCGATCGCCTCATTCGTTTGCTCGCTGCTATGTATCAATATTCTTGGAATCATTTTTGGTCATGTTTCGATTTCTCAAATTAATAGAACTGGCGAAGGGGGCAAAGGACTAGCCATTGCCGGGTTAATTCTCGGCTATTTAAGTTTGGTTGGCTGGATAATTATTTATGCTTCGGCAGCAGGATCGAGTTACTGACATGGCATTTTGTACAAACTGTGGAACCAACTTCGGACCATCAATTCGTTTCTGTACGAATTGTGGAACGCCGCAAGCCGTGAGCGCACCTGCAAATGCGCCGCTATTGGAATATGGCGAACAGGCCAGAGCGCCACAGCAGCCATCAATAAATTTCAGCGCACCAGTAATCGCGCCGACGTCGTCAACCAACAAACAATTCATTTTGATGTTGTGCATCGCGCAAATTGCTTCACCGATTTTGTTGGTCTTAGCGTTGGCGATTAACTGGCACAGTTTTGAGGCTGTTCGCGAAGCTTGGATGCCACTGATTCTGGAAGGAGCAGTTTCTGTCTCGCCATTCGTTTTTTACTTAGTAACAACCAAATACACCGATGGATTAATAAGGGCGTTGATGGCTATGACGTCGTTAGTCTTGGGCCTCCGTGGACTTATTGGTTTAATGGGTGAACACGAGTTGAGTGGTGTTTCGCAATTAGTCCTTTATTTGTCACAATTGGCGGCAATTACAGGTATCGCTTTGGGAGTGCTGCTGATTATTGAGACAAGGATTAGTAAATCATCTCTGGTCGATATAGCCGACAGGTGGCGAGCTGTTCCCGGGTTCTTTGCTGTATTATTTTTAATTTTGGAAAATCCTGGAAGAGTGCTTTACGATTCAAAGCCATTTTTGTCTTTGATTCTCTTCCCATTAGTGGTTGGTGCTTGCTTGTTGCAGGAGGAATGTCGTGCAGGTGCCGCTGCTGGGCTAGGGATTGTCATCACCAGTTCAATTGTTGGGCAAATGGCGAGCAAAATTTTGAGTAGTTATTCATACGGATCGTTTATTTCTCTCCCAAGTTTCCTTGCACTTGGATGTTGTTTGGCGGTCATTGCCCCCAAGTCGATCTTTCAGCAAAAGCAAACTTCAGTTCCTCGTTAACCACCAACTCAAATCAATAAAGGAAAATCAAAATGGCATTTTGCGCGTCATGTGGATCAGCTGCTAGCGGAAGCGGTTTTTGCGGTAACTGTGGGGCGGCCATAGGCGGCACGCCAGCTCCGCAAGTTCAGTACCAAAATCAGCCCATGGCGTATGGTGCACCCGTCGACAACAAGAAGGTAACGGCTGGTGTATGCGCTCTGTTGCTCGGTGGTTTAGGAATTCATAAATTTATTCTTGGTTACAAGAATGAAGGAATCATCCAGATTGTCATCACGGTTTTCACTTGTGGAATCGGCGGCATTATCCCCTTTATTGAGGGCATCATCTATCTCACTAAGAGTGATCAAGAGTTTTACAACACCTATCAAGTCAACAGAAAACCATGGTTCTAAATTAATTGACCTATAGACACCTCTCCTATTTGGCTAATAAGGTGGTTCGGGGAGGGTTCGAAAGTGCTTGGAGTTCCAGAGAGTTATACATTTTGCGTTTCTTGCGGATCACCGGGCCCGCACGGTCGCAGATGCATTGACTGTGGAATTGGCATTGATCTCGCTCCTGCAATCGACCTCGCGCCAAATTCGTTCGCAGCCCGCATCCCCCAAAAGGGAGAACCAGCAACGGCCTCGTTACTATTTAGGCATCCTTCTGGTTTTGTTGAATCTGTCGATGGAACTGGTCGGTTCACCCCAGTACATGGAACTGGTCCTGAAAATCATTCTGTAGTAAAAGGGTTAGAAAGTGTCAGGTCGTTTGCGGGTGCCCTTGCATGGGCTATGTCAGAAGTGTTGAACCTCAATCCCCGATCGTTCCCAGATGTTTATCGTCAAACTTTTCAACGCAATCTTTTGAACTCTGGCGAAGTTCGTCGCGCTGCAATCGAACTGGCTCGCGCCGGGCTTGTTGAGTTCATTCCCTACCTTGAATTAACAACGGCTGAAATTGAGTGGTGGTCAACGCTTGCTCATATTCGGCTTGGTCAATATCAAACCGCTTTAGATTCATTGGCGGCACTCCCCGAAAATCGTTATCCACTTCGTATGGGATTAAGTAAAGCGTTAGAAAGAGAAATCGGGATTGTTAGAACTGATGATGATTTGGTGCCACGAGGCGATGGTCAATATTTTGCAATCTCTGTTGAAATGTTTAAATCTCTCGCGAAGACTGCTCGCATTGATCCGCTAGTTGTAGAAAAGCTGACTTCAAACCGGTTGCCTACAAGCCCCCTTGAATTTGTAGGCAAGAAAAGTTCTCAAACTTTGCACTTTATTGAGATGGTTCGCCAGGGAAGTGTGATCGATACAACGGCCCAAATCACTAGTGGTATCAGTCTGTCATTACTTGATGATCTCATTGATTCAGGAATGCAATTCCCACCGGCAACAATCGCAAAATTGAAGGCCGTCGATCGCGTTTATCTGACAGGAAGATTGAATCCTGAAAGACTTTTAGATCAAGAAGTGGCAGATCTCCAGTTTCATAAAGAAGAAACTCGTCGACGAGTCATTGCTGGTGACATCAATCAACTGTCCGATATGGAAGAAATACCCAGTGATATTCGCGCCCGAGCTCAATTTGCTCGCGACAAAGTATTTTCCGATGTCATCCGCGAGGATTTGCCACAATGGGTGGCGGCAATCGAAACATTTGCAAATGCGAGCGAGAATCTACGAACAATTCCACCAGAAATAACCCAAGAAGGAATTCTGTGGTCCTACGGCGCAGAAGTACTAGGCCAAGAAGTCGTGGATTACCCGCTGGCCAATGACGATTCGTCCCGGCGATTCTTGAGCTGGGCTTGCCTCAATGTTGCACAGAATTTTCTCTATGAACGAAAGACAGAATTTGCGATAAGTGCGGCGAAGTCTGCCCTGATGCAGGCGCAAACTGAACAATTGAAAGATGAGGCACTCAACTTGATCGCCTGCGCTCATTGGCTAGACGAAAGAGACAGCGAGTCAATTTCGGCACTACAAATGGCTTTAGCAGGCAATAGAAATGAATCACTCCAAGTCAATCTTGGAGTTGTTGCAGCGACATCTAATCCTGAGACAGCTGCACTTGAATTGGCACGACTCGTCAGCGAATCAGATTCAATAGAACTTCGTAGTAATGCGGCGATGCGAGCTGCAGGCATGTGGCTAAATGATGAGAAGCCATGGAAATCAGACGTCAAAGATGGAATGCCACCAGCGATACGCGATGCGTTGAGAATTATTGTCACCGAGCCAATCACGATTGAAACATTTGTTTTTGTTGCCCGTGTCCTGAGTCATCAAGACCCACAATGGTTAGCGAACAAGGGAAACCTCGGACGATCACCGCATGGAGGAACAATTGAGGCTCGTGTGCTGTGTGCCCGGGCGGCAGGATTCGATCAATTCATTGCAGAACTTACTTCGGTATTTCGACAACCAAGTCCGTCGCAATGGGTCATTGACGAAAGAGATAACTTTGTCGACGCCCTGATCAATCAGTCAAAATCTGACTTTGAGTTAGGTGCCGCAATGTTCCTGGCGGGTGCAATTGACAATGGACTCCCGGTCATTGACAAGCACCGGATACTTATTTCACCGCTGTCAGTTCTTGAGATGTGTGCTGCTCTTGATCCTGAAAAGGGTGAACCCCAAGATCGCTTCTATACCGACTTAATGACGACCCAAAATAGGTTCATCAATCATGTGGATTACTCCGGATGGGATGACCTGTATCAAATGGCTTGGGATCGCCTCACTGCCATTCATTGTCTCGCGAATCACAAATTGCTATCACGATTGAGTGAAATCCACGACGATGGGGTTAATCAACTTTCGAAACTTCCCGCCCATCAGATTGATCAAGCAGGGGTAAGAAAGTTCTTTTCACCTTTAGTTGATGATTCGCAGGTCATTGAACGTTCCTTGCGTCGGTTCGTGGGGAAATCATCAGATTCAGATATTCAACAACTACTAACAGATGTCCTGAAGTTTGCCAACGAGTTGCGGACAATGTGTCAGCAAAACATGCGATAAGGAAGACATAATGAGAAATCCGAAAATTAATATAGAAGAGAGCCTGCGTGAAATAGAGCAGGTACTCGGCGATCTGAGACTTTCTGTCGAGCGAATTGACGCGTCATTGGTGGTGCGTGATCCAGGCAATGTTCGCTCAGCAGATGCATATGATGGATTACGTAAGCAGATTGCAGTTTCTGCAGGTGATCGCCGACGACTTTTAGTTTTGTTGACAGAACTAGGAGAGGCGATCCGCCGGAAGGAAGACCATCAGTCGCTGCAATCTCGCTTTGAAGAATGGTCTTCACAGTCTGGTATCAGCGTCTTATCAGAATTTGACTCCGAACATTTTGACTATCTCGAGACAGACACAACCGAGGTTGAGATTTCCCAACCGGCTTATGTTGAGTTTGAGTCAGGGCGAACTATTCGTCGAGGGGTCGCCTCTGGGCCAAGAATTATTCAGTCAATAGACGAAGTTAAATCAAGTGAGATTGAAAGTGACGTCAAAGAATCATGACAACAGCTGGAATAGATTTTGGAACTACAAACTCGGTTTTGTCGATTTGGACACCGAGCGGGGTAGAAGTCATTGACATAGATACTCCACCGTTGGAGTGGGAACAGATGGGTTTCGCAAAGGTCATGCCAACGATCATCGCCGCGGACCCTTCTGGGAATACTGAATATGGGTGGAAAGCAAAGCAGGGAACGAATCAAGTCTTAGAGGCCGTGAAGCGTTTGTTGCCCACAGCGGAAGCTGTGATGGTAGGCGATCAACCAGTACTTGTAGAACAATTGGTCGCGACCTTCTTTGCCCATATTAAGAAGTGCGCACTTTCAAAAGGCGTAGAGATTGATCGTGTCGTGGTGACTATCCCAGCAAACTCTCGCGGTATCGCCAGGTTCCGCACAAAGGTTTGTGCTCAAATGGCTGGCCTAGAAGTACTCACGCTCATTAACGAACCAACCGCAGCCGCAATGGCAGCTTCTTCGCGATTTGCTCAAGACGGCAAGATTCTTGTTGTTGACTGGGGCGGTGGAACGCTTGACGTCACGGCTCTCGAGTCAACTGGTGGAGTTTTTATCGAAGAGTCGTCAAGCGGTATTCCAAAGTCCGGAGGAAAAGACTTCGATCAACGATTGGCAAATTATTTACTAGAAGGAATGCCAGATGTGAAGTGGGACCCAGGTTCACGTCGCGCATTTGCACTCGAGGTTGAAATGGCGAAGATCAAATTGTCATCCCAAGATTCTGTCGTGGTGTCACTGCCCGGCGGTGGAACTCGACTGGTGACCCGCGCGAAATTTGAGGAATTGGTTAAGCCCCTCGTCGAGGATCTCCGTCGTCCGATTGAGCAATGTCTGCGCGACGCAAAATGGTCTAACGCCAACATTGATCACGTCCTACTGGTCGGTGGAACCTGCAATATCCCAGCGGTGCGGAAAATCGTGCATCAGATTTTAGGTAAGGAACCGAGTATTGGTTTGAATGCAATGACGGCAATCTCAGAAGGCGCAGCGATAGCTGCAGCAATTTTGACGGGCGAGCAAACTGATTTTGATTTCTTCGTGGCGACTGAACACTCACTGGGAACGGTTACTTTTGACAAGGGTTACGAAGAGTTCTCGGAAATCATTGCAAAGAATCATCAACTTCCTGCAACTGGAAAGAACTCCTATTCACCAATTTTTGCTGAACAAGAAACTGTAAACATAAAAGTAGTTGAGGGCGATCCAAATTTACCGATGGATCACGAGATCAATTCGCAACTCATATCGTGGGAAATTAATTTGCCTGATCCCTCTCGTGAGGACAGTCGCTCGTTCACTCTTGAATACAAGTACGACGTTGAAGGAATTTTGCATGTGAAAGCCGAAGATGATTTAACGGGCAACATACTTTTAGAGGAGACAGTTTCATTTGGGGCTTCAGGTGATCGGAAAAAGATGGTCAAAATCGCCAAAGAGGTGAGCAATACAATGGCGACGGGTTCTATTGATAATTCACTTAGTCGTTCAAGTCTTGATCCCGAGATCATCAAACTTCTTGACCAAGCTCGAAGCAAAGTGGCCCCATTTTTGGAGGACGAAGATGCTGTCGCAATTCGGGCGCTTGCCGACGCTTTGGAAAATGCAAAGAGTTTGGATGAACGCACCGAAGCCACAAAAGAATTACGCGCGGTTCTTGCTCAATATTCGTATTTGTTGTGAGGTCAAATTATGTCTGAGAACCGTCGAAACCCCTATTTAATTCTTGGTGTCCCATATGGGTCTTCAATTGAAGTTGCCACGAAAGCATTCGCAAAGAACACAAAAAAGTCTAAGCACGAAGAAAACTACCCATATTCTCTTGAGGACTTAACTTGGGCGCGCAACCAGATCAAGGCACACCTCGAAAACCCGACAGCAGATTTGTCAACCTATCGAGTGCCGGCCGATCCTGATGCACTTCGGCCGCCGCATGGTCTGGCTGGAGTCAATATTCCGGTACAGGTACTGGAACGACGTACACCGCCAGTAACTCAACATGATCTTGCGCGAGTCATGGAGCAAATTAGAGCAGAGCTTGCTGAGTCAATTATCGACGAACTTGCGAGTCATGCGCGCAGCCAATTTGAGATTGGCACAATTCATTTACCGAGCAAACTCGTTGTCGAGGGCCGTACTGAGCGCCCTCGACTACGAATTTTCGGTCGTAAGTAACCTTGAGGGTTTAGACCAAACTCCAAGCGTTGTTCGGATCAGACACAACTAACGTTCCGGAAACTTTGTCCCAGAGAGTTTGGTTTCTCTTATCCCAAAATGGCATGAATAGAAGAATTCCGATAGTAAATGGAATTGCAATTGAAGCCACGAGACCAGCGACTAGCCCACGCATGAAAAACATACGACCGAATCCGATGGGTTGAGCCGTGGTCGCATCAACGACTCGGAGTTTTAAAAGCTGCTTCCCGGGTGTTTGGCCTTTACCTGAAATGATCGCCGCCCAAATGAGCCAGCCAATTCCGAATGTTACTGAAAGGAGGAGCGAATCAAGTAAGAAAGCACCAAGTCGTGATCCAACGCCTGCAAGTCCCACACCTTGTGGTAATCCACCTTGCTGTTGAAGGACCTGAGGCTGTTGGTACGCCATAGGTGCAGGTGCACTTGCTTGCGGCGCTGTCGGCGCAGGAATAGTTCCATCAGTACTTAGGCGGGGTCGTTGACTTCCTGAATCAGACATGCTGTCTCCTTTTCAAATGGGGATGTTCCCAAAAATGTATTTTCACATTACCGAACAATGATGATCATTTTGGACATACAGCCAAGTCGCTATTTCTTCTTAATAGGAATCATTGGTCGGTGCCCCCGACCTTGCGTGACGATAGGAATGCTTGCTCGTGACGAGTTTGGCGAATTGCTAGAAGGAATCGTGCTGATTCGAATTCGTGGTGCTACCGGTGTGATGACTCGAGAATATGGACGGGCGCTTGCCCCCCCAAAGTTTCTTGAAGAAACGCGGCAATATTCTGAACTCTTTGATACCGAGACCACATTTCAAAAAATCCCAATCGGTATACATCAACAGTATTTGCCTCAAGCAGGGTTCGGCGGCTGTCGCGATTGGCACCTCCCACATGATCAATCCACAACGCTCGGATGACTTCACAAAACCCTTCTTCTTCAAGTGGAGTCAATTGGTGATTTCCTAGAAATTCCCAGGTGACCGGATCAACGACTAGCAATATGTGCGCGAATTCGTGAGCAAGCGCTTCTTGGGCGTTAATGGGTGGGATGCCTTCTAGGAGTCTGATTTCGGCCGAAAATTTAGTGTTCACTGCGCGCCAAGCAGTTTCGGCGTATTGAAGGGTTGAGAAATTTCCAGCTTGGCGAAGATTGATGGGGACTCGATCCAGTTGATTCGGTCCGATCTGGCTTGTCAACCAATCAATGACGGGATTTGAAAACGGCCGTGCCAAGGCATCTGTCCAAAGTGCACTTGATTTGCAGTGAACACATTGTCGATCTTGCAGCATTGCGACTCGTCCGCACCAGCGGCACATTCCCCCTTGTGCATGGGAACTACAGAATGTTTCACCTAAAGGGGTATATGTATATAAACCAGTAATTGGATGAAGGCAAAGTGAACAGATATTCATAAGTCGTTTGTGAATAATAGGTGTGGCCTGAAAGATAGTTATATGTGAAAGTGAATGGTAATTTGTTGTTGAAGCAAGTTTGACCAATGAAGCCGGGGAAAACATGAATACGCCGAACCAACCAAAGCCACGCCCACGTCTTTCGGCAAGCGGCGAATACATTGACCCCACAACAGGTGGCACTTACGCTGGTGGCAATAACGGTGGGACAAATCAATGGTCTGCTCCCACGACGCCGCCCAACAACCCGCAATATCAACATCCCCAAGCACCTCATTACGCCCAAAATGATGTTGCAGGCAAGAAAGTCGCCGCAGGTATTTGCGGAATCTTTCTAGGGGCTCTAGGAATTCACAAATTCATTCTGGGTTACACCTCAGCTGGTCTCGTGATGTTGCTTGTCTCAGTGCTGACACTCGGACTTGGGGCGATTCCGATGTCGATTATTGGGCTCATTGAAGGAATTATTTATCTCACGAAGTCTGATCAAGAATTCCAACGGCAATACGGTAACAATCAGAAACCTTGGTTCTAGTTTGGTAGTCATTGGAACACTATTAACAAAAGAATGCTGTTCCAATAAACAAATAGACCGGGGCAGAAAATACACTTAAACCATTACGCCTGCGGGTCAAGCACACTGAGGGGAAGGTGGCAGCACGATGTCTAATTTGCCAGCCTTACCACCAATCGATCCGAGTGCGAAGATCAACAGTGGAGCCTTCGGAACTTTGTACCGAGACCCACGTAATCCGGCCCATTGCATCAAAGTTCTGAAGAACCCGATGCTGGGCGAAGAAGCGCGTTCGTTGATTCGTTTAGCAGAGATAGCACGATGGGCTCGACCGAGTGATGTTCAGCAGTTGGTCACTCGGTTTGCGTGGCCTATTGAAATATTCGGCGATGAAGATGGGGTGCACGGTTACACGATGCCGCTTGCTCCGAATTCCTGTTACTTCGAATTGACAGTTGCAAAGCGCACAAAGCGTGAGACGCTCCAGATCAAGTTTTTGACTGATGATAGTTATTGGCGCAGCGCGGCTGTGACTGGCCCCAAACCTAATGTGAGTTATCAAGACCGATTAGAAATCGCAATTGATTGTCTTGATTCAATGGAAGTTCTACACCGACACGGCTTGGCGTACGGCGATATTTCTGGAAACAACATCGTTGCCCGCATGGATGCGCGACCTGGGGTTTTCTTCTTTGATGCCGACTCAATCACCACGGTTGATTTAAGAAATGCCAGCCCACTTGTTTCGCCAGGTTGGGAAACCCCAGAAGGATTAGATCCACTTTCAATTGACCGAAGTCGCTTTGCGATCTTGGTGTTTCGTCTACTCGTTGAACAGCCGAATGCGAAACCCGATTGGGACACAATCGATCTACTGCCACCAAATGATAAAAACGTCTTTGGTCCTTCATTAGTCCGGTGCTACTTCGCCGGACTTGAAGCAGATTTCATGAACCTCGCCAAATTGATGCGCGATGTTCGTGAAGATGCTCGCGATCAAAGAGCTTTACAGGGCGCGTTAGATAATGGTTTTGCTCGTTGGGTGTTACGTGAGAAAGCCGAAGCAAAGACGGCGCAAGATCGCCGCATTGTCACATGGGCCGAAGCACAACTTGCATTTGAAAGTGACGTTGACATTGCCGTTGGTCTTGAGTATCGAAAGTTGCTCCGTCGAAATAAGTTGATGCGCAATGAGTTCGTGCTCGATGTTCGCCCAAGAATCGAACTTTCCAAGACTCCTTCCACTTCGGAAGAATTGCACCAACTCATTTATGACGCTCTCTTTGTAGAAATTACCAGTCACTTTTCTTCTGCTGGTCTGGGAAGATTAGAAACTGATCCATGGTTAGAACGTGCAATTCAACATGCACACTACGAAGTAGGCTCGGAGCCTGTTACATATGTGACACGACTCGGTGAAGCCGATATCAAATTCTCATGGCCCGTGTTGCCATTTGTTAATTGCGCAAAATTGATGATTGAAAGTAGTGGGCACCGTCAAGAGTTGACGCTCCGGCGATCTGAAGCAGGAGAAGCACCACTTCGTTTAGTGAAGGCCCCTAATGGAGCGAATTGCCGAGTTGTTCTTTCCCTCGGGTCAGAGTCACCATCGGGCTTGAGAGTTTATTGCCCACCGAAAGACGACGTGAAGTTTTCGATTCCGGCAATACCTGCGCCAGTGATACCGAATCGAAGTCAGGGTGGATCTTTAGGGCAGGGCGGACCTCACGGACAAGGCGCTCCTGTTTTTGACTTTGTTGATCCGGTAGAAGAAGAGCGCAAGCGATTAGAAGTGATTCGGTTAACGAAGATCAAAAGGATCAAAATAGCCGCGGCAAGTGTTGTCGCGATCCTTGTTTTAGCCTTCGGTGGAGATTTCATTTACAACCGTTATTTCGTTGAATCAGATCAGCCAATATTTTGGGAATCGATAGTTCAACTTCAAGTGCCGAAGCTTTCGATGCGGCTTGATGAATCTGGCATTCTTCAAGTTGTGGTTGATGGAAGAATTGACGGTAGCGATCAAATAGCGGTTTACTCATCGCCCAATGGTTCACGGTGGCGAGGAATAGAACTTGTTGACTTGGAAGTGGCTAACTCTCTAGCGGTTTCGCTCGGAGCACCAACCGATAGGTATATACGAATTCGTTATGTGAAAGATGGTCGGATTACAGCAAGCAACGCTCTAATCGGTGCATTTGATGATGGTTTTGCGGTTCGGCCGGTTGTTGTCCTCGGAGACAACAAAGTTTTTGCTCAATGGACTGTTTCTATTAATGGCAACCGCGGACCTATTGAGAAGTTCAATTATCGCGTAAGTGTTGTTTCTGGTGGAATTCAAAGTTGGTACGAATACTTCACAGTTAATGAACGAACTGATGATTTCTACCTTCCTGAAAATCAAGCAACTAGAGAATTTGAAGTACAAGCCATTTTTAGTAATGGCAGCGTTGGTCCTTGGGTCACTGCTGTTCCTCAATCGTAAAGAAAATGAAATTGGAGTGAAGGGAAAAAGAGATGAGTAACGACGATCAGTCAAACAACCCAGATCAATCACCACCGAAGTCGCGTCCTGTGGTACGTCTTGCAAAAGACGAGACTGCAACAGAGCCTGCGGTCGTGAGTGATACGTCCGAATCTGAACCAAAGACGCCACAACTACCGTCTTGGTTGCAAAAAGGTTCAGTCGATGCTCAACCTGAACCCGAAGTAGTTTCAGAACCAGAATTAGTCGCAGATGAGCAGTTAGAACCTGCAGCTAGCGACACATCTGAAGAAAGTTCTACAGATGATGGACCTCACGGTGATACGGCGAAGATTCTGGATGAAGTCACTGCTGATGAGATAAATGATGCTGAAGAAGCAGAAGACTCAGTGGTGGATGAGCCGTCAAATCCGCCGGAAGATGATCCAATTTTTGTGTCGCCACCGCCTGCACCAATGGCACCTTCGTATAACCAGGCCATGCAGACGATGAACGAATGGGCAGCAAAGTGGAATGTCACTGAAGATCCATATGTCGCTGGTCTCAATGCGGCAGTGACTCGCCGCGACAATATGACGATGTGGGCCAGCCTTGACCCGACTGACATGCTGCCAACTCCGGAAATTCAATCGGGGCGTCTGTTGAGTCGTATTGCTCGAGTGTTAACAGTGGCACGAAATGTCCTGGTGTTCGTTCCAGTTGCACTCACATGGCTGGCGATTCAACATGCGACAGATGCCTTCGGTAAATGGGCTGAAGGCAGAGACGAAGAACTCAGTTTCCTTCAGTTTTGGCAAAATGGGTATGGAGTACTTTCTGATCACTACAGAATTCAAACCATCGCAAGAATTGATGCCTATTTGATTGCCCTCATTGTTGTTACAACACTCGTAGCAAGTTTGCTGGAATCTCGAGCGAAGTCAACTGTAAGTGGCTTAGAAAGATCTGCAGACCGCGAGCGCCTCTTTGTAGGGCTAAAGATTGCTGAAGCGATGCAAGGTAACAAGACCGCAAGCCCCGAATCAATCACAGAGTCGCTGGCTTTCGCCCTCAATGATCTTTCCCAGGCAGCTCGCGATGTGAGCCTGGCAGCAGCCCGCATGGAAGTTGCCTCGGTGGGGATTGAATCACTGACACCACGAGTCGAAAGTTTGAACAAACAGGTCGGCGAATTGAACCAACGCTTTGGCAAGGACGTAGTTGGATCGGTCGATTCGTTGGTCTCATCGGTTTCAACTCTTGGAGTCACCTTGGGTGGAGACATGCAAAAGTACTTGCTAGATGTGGTTGCGGGTCTGGAAGGCTTGGAAGAGTTGATAAATAAGCGTGGAGTGTCGGTTGAGTTCGGAACCAAACAACTGCGGGACGACGTGGACGCGTTACACAAACGTCTTGGAGATCTTCCTAAAGGTAGGCAGTAATGGTTAATCGACGGAGGAGAATTCGCAAGGGCGATGATACCGATGAATCAGTTGGCCTTTCGGGTTGGCTTTATACCGACTTGATGCTTGGGCTGGCAGTTGTTTTCCTTGGAGCTGCAGTTATCAAGTTGTCAACCAACGATCCCAAAGACAATGGTGCCTCTGGGAGTACGACCTCGACTTCATCCACGACCACGACTACAACTTTGCCACCAGTGATTTGCAACAAATTAGTTGTACCTCCTGGAGACAGAGATAAAACTGTCCTTGTTGAGGTCCCAAAGTATTTGGAAGGTCAAGAACTTGTCACAAGTTTTAAGGAAGGATTGCGTGAGTTGTACTCATTTTTGAGCACCGCGCCCGGTGTCCTCGAACCTGGTGCTGAACCTTTAGACGTTGATAAAACTCAAATCGGTTTGATATTGGCAATTTCAGGTGCAGACAAGAGTGCAAATGAGGCGAAGTCTGTTCGTGAGAATCTCTATAGATTATTGCCAGAAATTATTCCTGAAGGAACTCCAGGTCGTGATACCTATAGCAGTAAATACAGTGCAGGAGTTGTTGTGATGGAAGTCTTCCCGATTAGTGAATTTCCTTGCGATTAATCTCTTGGTTGAACATTTAGCCGTGGCCGAGTGGGCCGACTGATACCAGCGATTGGCGTTCCGGTTGCTGCGATCGCTGGTCGACCATTGAATCGATACAACTTTTCAATAGTGTCCACCCAAGCCTTGGCGTTGGGTCGATTATTTGTGCCAACACTCGCCGCAACTAGTGAGATCAAGGCGTCGGGAACACCAGCCGGCTTTTTCGCCGTCACAATTGGCGATGTCACTTGCGTATTCGGGTCATTCCAAAGTGAGCGATACGCGGCAACACCCAATTTATAGATGTCACTTTCTTTGGAGGTTTCTCGTCCTTGTAGCACAGGGTCAATCCAACCAGGCGATTCTTTGTGCGTACAAACGCCTTTACGTCCATCAATTCGAAAACTGTCGCAGTCAATAATGATGACTCGATTTGGTTGCGTTGACCAGATCAGGTTTTTACCCGACATATCGCCCACGATGATGTCATGTTGATGTAACAGATGAACGGTAGTGGCAAGGTCTTTGACGAGTTGAATTTTTTCTTCAACGCTTGGTTTTGGTACCTCTGAAATCATGTGTGCTGGCAGTGGGTCACCCTGGTAGCTCAGTTGATTCCAATCACATAGAACTTGTTTAGGGTTGCTGCGTAATCCGTATCGACGGTAAAAGGTTCCTTCGATCGCTGGCATCAAGAAGCCCCGCATATCTGACCCATGATCAACCAAAGTTTGAGGCCACACCGTGCGGCTTGCTAACCGACTCACATCGGATGGGTCCCACGATCGAACTGACTCCATTAATTCTTGTAAGGCCTGAATATTGAGATACGGAATTTGTGCTGCTTTGTATTCTTTATAAACCACTGTTGGCTGATTACGAACACGAAAAACGATTCCTTCGCCACCCTCACTCAAACGTTCAAGTTGTTGAGCGATTGTTGCGTACGAAATAACGCTCACGTCAGATTACCGATCAACCCAAATAACTGCGGCAGTACGGTCGTCATCGGCACTTTGAGTTTCAAACGATACGTCGCGGATGAACTCAAGCATTCCAACTGGTTGAGCCCAACGAGTAGCTAAGTCATGGCCGAGCGCTGTTGGCTTTTCACCAAATCTCATGTAGTTGCCAACGCCATCAGATGTGAGCAACAGTGCTGACCCTGGTCGCATTGCAACCTCTTGCAACAGCATCTTTTCAGAATTGATGGCACCTTCTGTCGCAGAGCTCCAGATGCCACTGCCGTCTTTGTTTTCATCAACCCGGTGCCATTCTTCATTTTCAAGAAGAAATGCGGGACTGTCTCCGATGAATCCCATCGTTGCGTACCGTGTTTTATCCGATGCATCTTGTGCAAATGCAGGAACAATTGCAAAGGTCATGGTGCATTGAATTTCGCGGACCGTAACTTGATCACGATTGATTTTGGGCGCATCAAATTCGTCTTCGCGATACTTGAAAACGCTTTCACTAACATGGTCAAGAGTTTCAGTTTGGTATTTGATTAAGACTTCTTGGTAATCATCAGGGGCGCCACTTACCGTTAGCGCCAAAACATTGGACATATTCTGCGAGAAGAGACGGGCTCCGTAGCTCGAAAATTCAGCCGAACCCATGCCGTCACACACAACAATGATGATGAATGACCGACCGTCTTCAATGGTGACAGTTCGTGTCGCGTACGAATCTTGATTAACCGCACCACCGAGTCGATGTTTATGGCCTCGAACTGAAGTGACAGCTAAAGCTAAATCGCCGACAGTGCCAACATGGGCACGAACATCGTTGCCTTCACCAGATTCTGCAACTTTCCACCAGTTTTTCTCGCTCCACCAAGGCATAGAACCAAAGGTTGTCTTAGGCCCATAAACCGGAGAAATAATCGGCGCCAGTGAAGCATCATCTGTTAACTGCGCAGGGGGAGGAGGAGATGGGGCGCTAACTGTAACGTCAAGCGGCTCGGCCGAATCTTCAACCGCGGTTGAAAAACTTGTCGCAGAATTCTCTGGTTCAAAAGTTTCGGCAATGAATTCAACTTCAGATTGGGGTGAACTAAAACCCTCGCCCTTGTCTTTCCTGTTGAACATCTCGTCGCTAATCAGAGTGTGTCAAGTGGAATGGAGTCAAAACCATCGATGACCGGCGGGAGATCAATATTGGCCGGTCCGGCATGAGCGTTTGATGCAGAAGTGATGATGGTATTACCAATTGAACTCATCACATTGGCCAATGCTCGACCTGCCGATGCGCGGTCGCGTCCGACGTAACAACGCAAGGTTGCGATTTTTGCAAGAATGGCGGGATCGGCGCCGTCGACACCAAAGGCCACAATGTGCGGGCGATAGGTGTGGTTGGTTAGTCCCTGATACGCAAGTTCCCAACTGTCTGAGGGCTCACCATCACTCATGAAGAAAACGCACGGGCGGTACACGCGGAAGCCTTGGCTTTTCATGCTGTTGACATCATTTTCGATCGTGCTTTGCAGCAAAGCAAAAGCAGTTCCGTAGTTTGTGAGACCTGCTTCGGTCACTCCCGGCATATCGGCTACGTCGGTGACTTTGCACAGCGGAAGGATGACTTCGGCATTGTCAGAGAAAGCGATGATTGACAGTCGGCTCTTGTCAACCACTAATGGGTCGGCTGCCAACGTGGCGTGCAGTTCGGGAAGGGCTTGGTTAATCGCCGCAATGCCACCATTTGGACCCATCGAACCCGACTCATCACAAACGATGTAAAAGAGGAGTACTTCTTGGCCAGTCATATTTTGCATTTTTGGCTCCTTCAGGAAACTTATATCTATGGAATGTTCGCAGGTTTATGTTCTATTCACAACCAAAGATTTAGATATTCAGACAAATAACAGTCGATTGATATCTAATTCTGCGGTTTGGTTGGAAGGCGTGGGCGGGCTGCTGGGGCAGATGGTGGAGAGGACTGTTGTGGTGGGTAATTAGTTTGTGGCGCTTGTTGCCAAACATCAGGTTGAGAAGCTTGTGTGGCGGTTGGTCGATGCTGTGGGGACTGACCTTGGGCTACTTGATTCGGTTGTTGGTACACATTGTTTGAAGGAGCAGCTTTTTTGAAGCCAACTCGTACCTCGGTATTACCGATACGTAGGACATCGCCGTTGGACAAGTTTCCCTGTGTGGACTGGACACCATTAAGCAATACTGGTTGCTGAGTTGTGCAGTTGAAATTGGCACCAGCCCCTACAAGGTTGATGACCAAATGGTGTTCACCGATTGAACGATCACTAAGCAAACAGACCCCAGCTGTACGAGCAGATCCGACAATCGTTTTCGTTTCCATGATCAGGAATTGACGTCCGCGCATTTCGCCCGAGATCACTTCAAGCCACATGCTTGTTCGGGCTGTGTCGATGAATCCGATGAGTACACCCATCAATGTTGAAATGAGAACAAGGCCAAGGGCTCGTGCAACGACATCAGTACCAAAACTATCAAAAAGAAGTCCACCAATAAGTCCACCGGCAGCTCCACCGAGCAATCCATTTTGGATTCGCTTAAACGTGCGGAATGACGAACCGACTGCCACACCTCCGAGGGCACCCGCAATCAGCCACCCGATTGCACGCGCCGGGCGAACCGCACTTCTTGATGTTGCATTCTCCAGCATCGTTGCATATACCGTTTGGGCCAAGTATCCAGCTACAAAACCTCCGACTAGGAGAGCGCCGACGGCAATCGCGATATTTTCTGGAGCAGGAGGCTTACGATCTAGAAATGCGTTACCAGCGATGATGGCTGCACCAATCCCAAACATTGCCAACGCAAACCAGATACCAGTGTCAATCTTCAATTGACTCGCTGAATCGAATTCTGAACCTTTAGGCCCGAACAGCTCGGAAAGAGCAAAGCCGATAATGCCTCCAATGAGGCCTGCAAGAGCGAGTACGCCTAGCCGATTTGTTGTTTTAATACCGCCAGGCGTCTCTCGAAATTGGGGTTGATTCATAAGTTCAATGTAACAGTTAGATATTGTTCAATTTACGACCAGAGGTCAACGGTGATTGGAAAATTTGATGCTGAAAGTTCGATGTGAAAATTGTGGTTTGCTCATCGACGAGGCTGATACCAAGTGTTTTACCTGTGGTCACGTGGTCAACGGTTCGGGATCCCTGAATCCGGTTTCGGTTGCCAAAGTGGTGCCAAGGACATCTCAATCAACTGGACAGGTCAAGCAACCCATTTCGGCTGCAAAGATTCGGAAGTTCCGAGTTGGTCTACTTTCGGGAATCGCAATAGTGGTCGTCATTCTGATTGTGGTGTTTGCTACGAGCGGAGGTGGGAGTACAGAGACTTCGTCTAGTCAAATCCCCCCTCTGATAACTGACCCGGTTAAGGAAACCGCCCCCAAAACAACCGCGGTCCCTAGAACAACTAATCCTGCTGGCCGACAATTAGAAGAACGCTCAGTGGTTCAGATTCGGGTTTTTGAAAATGGACTTGAATGCTGGGATGCTTCGGGCGTCGTATTTCCCACCGAAGAGTTCATCATTACTAACGATCATGTCGTTTCGGCAGACGAAGAGTGCACCCCAGATGCATTTGAAATCTGGTTAACGACCAATAATTCGCAATCCGTAAAAAAGGTTTATGACGCAGAAGTCATTAATTCTGATTTCGCTTCCGATCTAGGAATACTACGAATCACCAACCTTGGGTCCAATGTTGAGGGGCTGGTTCCGTTGGAAGCAGCGCCATTACCGATTATTGGAGATGAGATTTTGGTGTATGGCTTCCCAGGTATAGCTGGTGATTCACTCACAGTTTCGAAGGGAATAGTGAGTGGGTTCATCAAACAGAGTGGCAGCAGTTGGATTAAAACTGATGCCTCAATTTCTGGTGGTAGTAGCGGAGGACCGGCCGTTACTCGAGATCGAAAACTTATCGGCGTTGTTTCTCAGGCTGGTTCGTCCACAGATGGTCAAGTAGTTGACTGCCGCTTGGTTGAAGATACGAACAACGACGGTTACGTTGACCAAGACGATACGTGCGTTCCTATTGGATCAGCCTTTTTCTTACTTGTACCACTTGAAAGAATTCAAGAGCTCATTTCCCGCACACCAGAAATTAAGTAGGGCGAGGATCAATACGCAAAGTTGGCCGCGTCCTAGTCGGAGTGGCGATAGTCGGGCGATTACTGGTTATGGGCGACACTGCTGAATTTCCTCGAGGAACGACCGGTCGTTGTTGGGCTTTTTGAGTCGCTGTTATTCGCCACTGTTTTGAGAGTTCTAAAATAGCAAGCCAAAAATCAATCTCATCGAGATCTTGCGGACTGTCAGCTATGACATCAACTGGTTGTGGGTTGCCAGCAGCGTCTTTGGGCATGAGGTCAATATTGGGGAAGAAATCACCCAGCACTGCATGCGGGACAATTTCGCCTTTGGCATTTTGCGTCGCCCCTACCTTGCCGGAAAGGCGAGCAAACAATTGGTTATCAAGTCGGGTGAGAGAAGTTCCCCATTGTTGGGTGAATTGATATAGGTGCGGACCGATGTTGAATTCAGAATCATTTCCTGATTGTTCCCAGAGTTGGACGAGGTTCCACCAATCTGGTTCAAAGTTGCCGACTGAGTCCCATGGTTGTAAATCGCTGGGATGCAATGTGATGTCGGCAATAACAAGACGCTTTGAAAGTTGGCTTGCAGGAGTGTCATTTATGGCGATCACCTGAACCGAGCCGCAATTCGGCAGAACATTCAGTGTTTCTTTCGCAGTTGCAAACATGTAACGCACGAGCAGGCGAGCATGTTCTTGATGTATTTCTGCTTTCGTCCGATTCTTCACAGTCAGCTGACCAGCGTTGCTCGTGGCAATAGTTTCTGGCCAAACCATTTCATCTGCGGTTGGGAAAAGAAGAAGGACATTTACTTTTGTGCCGGTTACTTCAAATGCCATTGCTGGAACGCCATTGTCAGCGAACGCTGCTTGTAGGACTAATAGGCTGAAAAATGGATCAAGAATGTCAATGCGTTGTCGTGCTTCTCGCAGTTTCTGTGTCAGGGTTGCGTGTTCTGCGGAAAGCCGACTAAAGATTTCCTGAGATTCGGCATCTATTATTGATTTGTTGCTCTTGAAGAGTTTCAACTGTTTCTTCTGTTTGAGTTGGCGCTTCGCCTCTGAACGAATCTCCTTTTCCAGAGGAAGTGGTGGTGGCGTAGGTATGACCACCGCAGGAAAAGTTTGCGCCCAAGCAACAACAGAAGACCAATCTAAAAAGAGACTGGTAACGGCAGCAAGTTCAAGTTCAGAACGATTTCGTTTTTTGATACCCGCAGCGGCGAGCGCGGCTTTATAGGACCGATATTGAGATCCTTTAGTTGGTTGCTGAGTGACTCTTCGTTGTTGACGATTCTGCAAATAACGTGAGCCGTTAGTTGTCGATGAGCGGTTAGCGGATGAAGAACGTTTGGATTTATTCCTACCCGTTGATGTGCCCAGCCAAAATGGTCCTGCTGATACTGCCGCACCAATACCCCGGGTACCTAGCGAAGCGCGTAACGGTCCAGCACCGAAGGATGCACGGGCTCCCCACGGCGAAATTGATAGAGGGCCGACTCCGGTTGATGCTCCAACACCACGGTTACTGACATGTACTCGAGCAATGCGTGGTCCGACTGATGCACCGATACCGCCACGCCCTACTCGTACCTTTGCAAAGCTTGGTCCAAGAGAAATACCGCGAGTCGAAATCCTTGCAACCTTTGGTATTCGGATCCCAAATACCATCAGCGTGTCGCCGTAAACGAAAATGAAATAGCGGACGCTCTACAACCTCGTTGGGGCGTGACTTTTACTTGAGCAGTCCCTGAAACCGCAGTCGCTTTGATTCCATCAACAGACGGCGATAGTACTGTGGCGGTTAGATTCACCACTATCGACGCAGTGGTATTGGCACCATCACAATTGAAATAATCGGAATTACTACCGTCGGTAAAGTAGCCACCTGAAACGGTGTAACCGTAATTTGTAGACGGAATAATGCTGCTTCCGAAACTAACAAACCCGGAGGATATAGACATTACGACAGGGTACTGACTACATATATCGGTGTTTGAACTCCAACCAGTGCAACTACCTGGCCCATCTAACTCCACTGACCAACTTCCGTCGTAATCAAAATAGGTTGATTGCGGCTGCTGTAGAACATCAATCGTGCTGTTAGCAGTCGCTAAATCGTATTGAACACTTGAAAGATCTTCCCCAAGTGAAGCATTTGAATCCTCAAGGTCACTAATCGTGTTGTCCTTGTCATCAATATCGTTCAATAGCGAATCAATCTGTCCATTCAATTCTTTTACTTCTGAGTTGAGAGAAGAGTTATTCGACTTCGCGACAATCAAAAGGATTGCGGTGACGAGGTAGACGATTGAAACGGCGCTGTAGATCAGAATTTTTTTCGTTGGGCGTTTGCTGCTTTCAGGACGTGGGGTCACACTTTGTGTCGGTCGCGGGGGTTCAAGTTGCTTGACTTCAGAATTCTTTACTGCTTTCGCAACGATTGGAACTTCTCCTGAGGAAGAATTATTCAGTTTCTCAATAGCCCACATCACAGTGCTGATTGATGGCTTACCTGACAAATTTTCGTTAAGTGTTTCCATCAAGATCTTGCTGCATGAAGGATTAACCGGCAGCATTGAGAGATACTTTGAAGCTTGGCTCAGTAGTTGTGAGCGATTGACCACATTCGGATTTCTAATACCGCCAAGAACATATATAAATAGCAGGACAATAGCTTCAAGGTCTTCTCCGGCCGTGGGTCGTGTGTGTTGAATTCGTTGTTTGGAGATCCACTTTTGTGGGGTGACATTAGATCCGTACGCTGAATCACGTTCAATGGTTTCGTAGCTTGGAGCGATTTCAATTCCGTCTTCGCCGATAAAAATTGTTTCTGGTCGCATATTGCCGTGGAAGAATTGTGAAGCGTGTAGTTCGCAAACTAGATCAAGCAACTTAATGAATAGTGATTGTGCAGTTGGAGTGTCTAATTGATTAACAGCAGAAATGAATTCATCAATGGATAGACCATTTGGCGCTTGATGTGCTACCCACGAAGGCGGAGTGGCGACTTCTGTATCAATAATCGGAAGAGAAAGGTGCGTAGGAAGCGAATTCAAAGCCTTGATGTGCTGTGATTCCTTCAGTAGCGGCTTTGCGACCGAATCTGTTCCGGGCGCGATCCACAAAATTGCTGATATCCCCTCGTCATTTGAAGACCGGAAAAGGTTGATATCGGGAGATAATTGAGAATCCGTGGTGGTGCTATACGAACCGTACTTACGACTTGAAGTCCCAGAACTTTCCACGGCATCTCCTGTTTTGTACTTTAGAAGCAAACCCTAGTCGGCTATTTAGGTCTAATAGGCAGACCTTATTTCAGTCTGGAATTAGGTCCCCCGGACCATACATTCCGTCGGAATTTATATCGTTGTAGCAGTCGTACATCGAGCCAGGTTCGCCAGAGTCATAATTAAACTGATAGCAATCAATATCGCTGAAGACGGCCCGCCAAGTTTTGCCGCCAATCAGCCCATCGTCACCTACCCCGAGTTTGCGTTGAATACCTTTGATTAGGTCAATTTCATTCGACGCGTAATAACCATCTTTGTCGACCCTTACTCCGAGCGTGGTTAGTTTGGTCTCGAGAAAGCCGATCCAGTAGCTATATTCGCACGGCAATAATGCGAATTCTCTTTCGCTGCTGGGAGTTTGAGCGTTACAACCGGGGTCATCGGGAAGTCGAAGTTCCCAAGCACACTCTTCACCGATTGATTGAAGACAGACGACCTTTGGGATATAGATAGTCGTTGGTGGAGGAGTAATGGGGATGGTGGGCGCTGAAGTGGTAGGCGGTGGGGTAGTCGGTACTTCTGTGAC
>Ga0209086_10000177_pt1 | contig 56651 bp, 30 predicted proteins | sample M_130207_XF_Meta_FD_187312 | JGI IMG/M metagenome (GOLD analysis project Ga0209086, IMG submission 187312) | Freshwater microbial communities from Lake Montjoie, Canada to study carbon cycling - M_130207_XF_MetaG (SPAdes) (version 2) | ecosystem: Environmental > Aquatic > Freshwater > Lake... | reverse complement strand
GCGTATCAGAATACCGGCGGCGTTTTGAGTCAGAGAGGCATGACACGTATCTACCAATGGAATGGGAGTGCGTGGTCGAAGATGCCCACTGGGGATATCCCCGGAGAAGTTGCGAGCGAAAATAGTGGATGGAGCGTAAGTATGTCCGCGGATGGGACACGGGTCGTTGTCGGGGCGTATTACAATACCGGCGGCGGTTTGACTTATAGAGGCATGACACGTATCTATACCGTTCCCGTCGCCGCCAACGCGATTACCTATGTCACCAGCAACCCCGCCGTCGCCGATATCTGTGGCAACGGCCTCCTCATCATCAAAGACATCTCCGCAGGAACGACGACCATCACCGCGACCCAACCCGCATATCCGCCATTCAGCCTCACCCCCGTCACCGTCCAAGGCACCCTCACCGTCACCGGCACCGTATATACTCTACTCTACCATACCGTCTTTTCAACATTGACGCCATTTTCGACATCCGCGCTCACGGTCGCATACGGCCGTGCCGGGTCGCAGGGGACGGGGGTGCCGCTTTGGATGGTCGGCGGTAGTGGCGGGAATGTCTTCGCGACATCATCGCGGCCCTCAGTGACCGACGCTGGCATCTGGAGTGTCGTCTCCGCGGCGGCAGTTCCCTTCCCCATCTGTAATTCTATCGGATATTCCAACGGTGTTTGGGTCGCGGCCAATAACACCGACGCCACGAACGTCCTCGCCCGGTCCATCGACGGCGGCAGCACTTGGACCCCCGTCCCGCTTTCATCGGTCAGCGGAATTCTCGCAGGGTCGGCATCCGTCGGGTCGAACGCATTCTGTAATTATTCGCTAGCGTATGCGGACTATTCCAACGACACGAATCTGCGGTCGTGGGTCGCCATACCCGGAACCAAGAATTTCATGTTTGAAGGCGGTGTGAATACGGTGGCGTCGGTCAGCAGTAATATCGTCGCAAGTGCGTATAACAGCCTTGGCGCTGGAACCCGCGCATGGTGGGTTGCTGGGGGGGCCGGCGTATCCAGCGCCGTATTAGCCTACTCTACCGACCCCAGCGGTGCGACCGGGTGGACGAAATCCGCCAGCTCCGGCGTCGCCAGTCTCGCGACCATCAACGACGTAGCATTCTCGCCGCAAACCCAGCGATGGCTGGCGGTAGGTGTGGGAGCGTCAGGCTCATCGACCCAGAATGTCCTCTTCAGCGACGCGAGCGGCGTGACATGGACAGCAAGCGCCGTCGCGACACCCGTCACCCCCGTCGTCACATTAAATACCTGTATCTGGAACCAGTTGGACGCATCCGCATCCGCGGCCGGGCGATGGCTGGTGGGCGGAACGCGTAATGATATCTCGAATAGCATCTCGACATCCGCCTCCCTGTACATCTCTACGGATGTAAGCGGTGCCGCGTCACCTTGGACGCCCATCGCCGGCACCGGTGCCATCCTCTCGCAGGTCTATTCGCTCGCGTATAACGGCCGGGTCTGGATTGCGGCGGGGGTACCCGCCTCCGACGTAGGCAGCACGAGCACATTGATGCGCACCACCGACCCTACTGGCGCCACCGGGTGGCAGGGAATCGCGACAACCGCGTCAAGCATCAGCGGGTTTGATACTGCGGCGAGGTCCATCGCGTGGAACGCCGACCAGCAAATGTGGGTCGCCACCGGCGAAAATACCGGCACCGCAGCCGACGCATCCTTCTCATCGGTGATTTATTCACTGGATGTAAGCGGCAGCACCGGAACATGGCGAACAGTGCGTGAATCCAATTCAACGTGTTTCTCGGGACAAGGCAATGGTATCGCATTCACAGGCCGGAAATGGTTGGCGGTGGGTGAAGGCACCAACCAAATCGTCGCCACGACCGACATCTCGGCGAATGCGGTCTTCGGGACAGGCGCCACACCGACCTGGTCAGCCGCCGGAAACGCCAACGCCACATTACCCGTCCGCGGAACCGATATCGCATTTACAGGACGCAATTTAATCGCGACCGGAAGCGGTGTCGTCATCTCAACCGACCCCGCAGGCACATCATGGTCGACCGTCGCCGCCGCAGGATTCACCGACGCATCAGGAGGCGGAACAAGTATCACATTTGAACCGACATTCGACGGCGGCACGGGTCGTCTGGTCGCAACGGGCAAATCCGCCGCGAATTCTATCAGTGTAAGCAGTGACAACGGCGCAACCTGGAATACATCCTCTACCGCCACCGCCACCGCCGTCCAGTTCAGTTCTCGTCAGCAAACCGTCGCAACCACGCAAACATTATTCACAACAGGTGGAAATAGTGTCGCGTATGTCGGAAACGATACACTATTCGGGGGTGGCGGCAATGATGTTCATTGGAGCGGAAAGCGGTGGATAGCGACGGGCAAGAATAGCGGGGCTGACGGTGCGACTACCGCGACCGCGGCCACGACGTCCGCGACTGCGTCCGCTGCGACAGTCCCCGACATCACCAATAATAATACCGCGCCCATCGCGGTGAGTGATGACGGAATCACGTGGCAGTGTGTATCATCGAGCCAAGCACCGAATATCACGGAAGGAATGTTCGTCGCGACGAATTCGCGGATTGGCACGATGCCGCTGATTGACAGTCGGATTACGATAATGGATGGCGGTGATACAGAAACAACGGTAGAGTATAGCAGCGGCAGCGGCGCAGGCATAGGTGCAGGTATCGCGCAATTGGATATTATCGCGGAATTGCCGGTGACATCGGTAAGCGCATCCAATACGACAGGCGCTGTTGGTGTCATCGGTGTTGGCGCGAACAATGTCGCGAACAGTGCGAATGGTGTCGGAGTTACACCCCCCGTGAGTTTCGACAATACGGCGTTTACGATAACGACGCGCCCGATTTAGCACCCCCCCCGGGGGGGTGGGTCATACGCGAAATAGTATTTTGTCAAGGTAGTGTAACGTAGTGTAGCGTAGCGGAACCAAGCGTAGCCGAACCGAACCGAACCGAACCGAGACATGGCCTTCGCTAGAAAAACCAGTTCAAATTATGTTTTTACAAAAACATCAAATAGTGTAATAAGCAGCGGCGGAGGAAGCAGCAGCGGGAGCAGTGGAAGCAGCAGTGGGAGCAGCGGGAGCAGCGGAGGCGGCGGCAGCGACTGCGACGAAATCCGCATGTTTATCAATAGTGCTCTTTTAAGAAGTATCAACGCAATTAGTGATAACTATGCGGCCGGACAATTCAATAATATCAAAACCCAACTCACGCAAAGCGCATATAACACATTATCTCTCCAATTATTCAAAGCCAAACGACCCTTGAACCCGGATTATGAAAAACTCCGCAAAGTCATTAATATTAATTTAGAAGGTCTGCTTCAATCCATCAATTTGTATAATACGAATGTGGATATGACAGGCGAGCGCAATTATTATAAAACCAAAGCCGATAAATTCAACGATGTGAATGCACTCATCGAGCAATTGAATATGTTACGTGGTGCGGTGTCGCTTTTCCCCGACCAAACAATCACAGTTATTCCGGTGGAAATCAAGGCGGAATATTTAGCCTATATCAAAACATACGGTTATCCCGAAAACGGTATTTGGGACCCAGATTTACTTGGTGCGATTCTTACGAGTATCCAGCCGACGACCATCTAGTCGCGCGCTCGCAGGCTCGCGTAATACCGATATAAATATTATAGTAGTATTTCAGTAATATAATATTTATAATTCCAGTAATTAATCACAGTAATTAATCACAGTAATTAATCACAGTAATCACAGTAATCACAGTAATCACAGTAATCACAGTAATCGCTCACAGTAATCACTCATGGAATTAAATCTCGACACTAGCGGACAACGAGGTGGCGGTCATGCCGGCGGAGACGATTCCAAAGGGAAATTCGGGTTCGACCTGAACATCGACAATTATTCCACCGAGGATTTATTGGAAATCTACAAAATCACCAAGGGCAACAAAGGCAACATCACGGAAGATTATGTGAAAAAAATGACCAATGATATTATCGCGCAATACCAAAATTATAATGCGATGGGTATCGGCGGCGATATGCCCTTTTCCGATAATTACAGCGACGACGACCAGTATATCGCGTTTTTCAATAACGCGCAAAAACGGATTATGCAGTATTTACAGTCGGGTGTCAGTTTTATCAATGACGGTGTCGAGGGCGGCGGCGGTGCGAAATCCACCGATACATCACACCGCCGTCTCCTCCAAAATTACGCACCGTCATCCCAATTGAGCGACGGCGATAAGTTAGTTATGATGCCGAAAGATGACACCCGCGTCCAAATGATTAATCCGACCATCGCGACACCCACCATCATTCACGAATACACCAAGGGAGTCGTGAATCCCCTCGAGCGCCGCACATTGAAACGGATTATCAGTATCGACACCCTATTCCGCCCCAATCACGACAGGACAAAAGCCACGGATTTTATCTGGAATTTGCCGACACCCATCAACAATGTGTTGTCATTGCGTGTCGTGTCGATGGAGATGCCGAACTCGATTCGCATGTTTTCCAACGACAAGAAAAACAATATCTTCACGATACATCTGTATAATGTGCGCCAGGTATACAATGAAGGCGGACAACAAAAAACCGTATTCATCAACCACAGCGAAACACTTATTATCCCGGAGGGGTTTTATACATCCACGCAATTCCCCGAAATGATGAATTATTATTTAACGAACGCAGGCACGCCATCGAACGGCAAAGTGGTGCGTGATGCTAGCGGGGTTCTGCTCACCATTCCTTATGACGCGACATCCACCCAACTCGTTTTCAATGGACTAAAATTGCTGGTCATGGAGGTCAACGACATCTCATCGAGGACAATCATCCGCACGAGAGAAGAGACGGATACGCTGCCAGACCTCACCGATGATACGCTGCCCTTAAAAAGATACCGCGCATTTTATGGCGACGAAACGACAAACCCGCAATATTCCCCCGACTTTTATTTCAAGCTGGACTTCAATATTGAGAACGACCGGTCATTTACCGATTATTACAAACTAGGCGGTTTATTCGTGCGAAATGTGACCTACGGGCTTGATATCAACGGGAATCAGGTTATGATAGACCCCGACCCTAGCGGGAATGAATGCGCGACTTCGTCGGTTTCGCGGTCGCGAATGACGTCCAAGAATCTACAGTGTTTCCGCCCGAAGTTAGACCCGTATACAGGCTATATTATGAAATCAAATACGAAGATGCGGCCGCTGTATAAGAACGCGGGGTGGACGATGGGATTTTACAATGACACCTACGATGTGACAAAACCGTATGTCGCCCAAGGACGCGTGAATCCTTTAGGCACCTACGAACCCGTTACCTATGGGCGATATATCGAAAGCGAGTCGTCGTACGGCAGCTCTATTGTCCAGTATTACTTTTTGGAGATGGATGATTATAACCGGAATTTTACGACGAATACGATTGTGGCCGAAACAGGCAATGGGACGAATCTAGGAAATAATATTATCGCGAGAATTCCGTTGACAACGGCCGCGCTGAATATCAATTATCTGAATCCGAGTGACATGATTTTCAAGCAGCGGGATTATTTTGGACCCGTCAAAATAGAGAAAATACATCTGCGTTTGGTGGACCGATTTGGGGATACGCTCGATATCCAAAACAACGATTATTCGCTGGCGATAGAATTGACGACGACATATTAGATATGACAAAACCGCACATATCAACGGATTTGTCGTATATCAACGGAAATTTAGTAAATCCAGGAATCCGAAATCCAGAAATATAAAATATTTAGTTTTATTATAACAAGTAAAAATGCCCGTTGAAGAAGTACCTTTGATTAACTTTACCCTTTCGGGTCTTAACGCGACCCTGACTATGGACTTGTCCGGCACTCTTGCCGGCGAGGCCCCCGCTGCTCTTGACGTCAGCGCCACTGCTATCTACTACGTGAAGACCTCTGACATGCTCAATGTCTTCAAGTTCCAGACTGACAGTTTTGATGTCAATGACATCTCTGCCTCGGATATCAAGTACTACGTTTTCCGTGATGCTTCTGGTTGGCCCGTCAACCTCAAGATCAACCCCGCTCACGCTGCTATGAGCGCCGGCGCCAAGCTCACTACTGGTGTCGATGCTAGCAAGAATCTCCTGAAGCACGACTTTGTTCGCTATTTGGCCGAATCTCTCTTCAACACCGTCCACGGTGTCGATCTGTTTAGCAACGAAGACGCCCTTCTTGAGGACATTGCTCTTAAGGGCCAGGGTGCTCGTACCGACATTGAGCTTGCTCTTGACAAAGTTAACACGACCTATGTCGCCGCGGGTTACCTCACCAGTGCTGTCGATGCATCTGGATACCGTTACACCACCAACGCCCTTACCGGCAACACCAACATCTGCCGCGAGCTCATGCGCCAGATCGCCAACGGTGTTGCTTCCCGTTTTGCCGGCACTACCGCATCTCCTCTTCACCAGAGTGTTCCCCTGGTGAACGGCGATACCCTTAACTTCAAGGTGACTGTTGCTGCTGCTGCTCTCCAGCACAACCTCACTGGCCGCACTGGTCCTTTTGATCAACGTGTCTACAAGATTCAGCTCATTCTGTGTGCTAACGGTGACATTAGCAACAACGTTGTTCCCGTCGACAGTGCTTTGTATCCCCTCGAGTATCCTTATGGCACTGCTTAATTGACACGTCATTAAGGCGACCGACATTATCATCATAAATACAATAAAATGTAATTACCCTCCCGTTATTACGTTTTGTAAAGGTTTAGGACTATTATTTTATTATGAAATATTATAACACGCATATATATTTTATATAGCTTGGAACGTGATTGTGTAATGACAGCACCTCCAGCAAATGCCGTGTCAGCTGTTCTTCTCGTGGACCAACGTATCGAAGGATACGAGACCATCGTAAGTGCTGTGAAATCCGATGTTCGGTGTATCGTTTTTGATACAAATCAAATCACCGAGACCTGTAGCCAACAATCGATTACATCCTTTCAGTATATTTTGAATAAAATCGCGGAACTCGGGGTGTCATCATTTGCGAATATTGGCATCGTTCAGCACAATTATAACACGCCATTACATCAATTTTTTGGACTAAACTCCGCCGAACTTTCAACGGTGGCTGGCGTTGAAACGTCTGACCCGTCACTTCAGACGTGGGCCGGTTTCGCCGGTTTTATTACAACATTGAAATTGATGTATGGTATTCAAAATGTGGATTTGATGGCATGTGCTCTCTATTCCAATCCCAACTGGAAGTACATTATCGACACGTTATCTGTGCAAACCAGCGTGGAGGTCCGTGCTTCAACTGATGATACCGGTGCGGCGGAACTAGGTGGAAATTGGTTTTTGGAGTCGCATACAGGCGTCAATCTGAAGAGCGTATATTTCACCGATGCGATTGATGAGTATGATGATATTCTAATAATTTTCAATAAGTTCGGATATCAACAATATCCATCAAAATCATTTTCGCCCGGGATCGTTAAGACTTGGGGCACAACAGGACAGGGCGGCGATTCAGGTTCTGTGAGTGCTAGTTTAGTGAATGTTGTTGCGGTTTATGCCGCATCCAATGCGTTCGCTGCTCTAAAAACTGACGGGACCGTTGTTACTTGGGGGGATACGAGTTATGGCGGCAATTCAAGTTCTGTGAGTGCTAGTTTAGTGAATGTTGTCAATATTGCCGCCAACAACAACGCCTTCGCTGCTCTAAAAAATGACGGGACCGTTGTTACTTGGGGCGATGCGACTTCGGGCGGCGATTCAAGTTCTGTGAGTGCTAGTTTAGTGAATGTTGTCGCCATTCGTGCTGCTCCTCTTGGTGCGTTCGCTGCTCTAAAAAGTAACGGGACTGTTGTTGTATGGGGTTCGAGCAATTTTGGAGGTAGTACAACAACACCCATCAATGCTAACGCTAGTTTAGTGAATGTCATCTCGATTTATTCTAGTAATGGGGCATTCGCTGCTCTAAAACGTGACAAAACCGTTGTTACTTGGGGGTCGCTGAGTTACGGGGGCTCGACAACAACCGCGCAGAAGGCAAGTTTAGTGAATGTTGTCGCGGTTTATTCTAATGAGAGAAACTTCGCTGCTCTAAAAGGTGACGGGACCGTTGTGCATTGGGGGACCGACGCCACCAATGCCAGCAATGTACCATACATACCCACTAATTTAAATAATGTTGTCTCGGTATATGTGGGTGTAAATGCAGGAGCGGTTGCGGCTCTAAAAAGTGACGGGACTGTTGTTACTTGGGGGGTGGGTGGGTCTGGGAGTAATTCAAGTTCTGTGAGTGCTAGTTTAGTGAATGTTGTATCAGTTGCTATTCATAATACGGCCATGGCAGCTCTAAAAAGTGACGGGACCGTTGTTAGTTGGGGGTTATCGACATCGGGCGGCGATGGAAGTACTGTGAGCGCTAGTTTAGTGAATGTTGTCGCGATCTATGCCACATCCGCTGCGTTCGCTGCTCTAAAAAGTGACGGGACCGTTGTTACTTGGGGGGATACGAGTTATGGCGGAAATTCAAGTTCTGTGTATGGCGGTGATTCAACTTCTGCCAGTTTAGTGAATGTTGTCGCGGTATATGCGGGTTATTTTTCATTCACAGCTATAAAAAGTGATGGGAGTGCTATTTTTTGGGGAGCTGGGTCCTCTGGTTTAGTGAGCGATAGTTTAACGCCGCAGATCACCAAGGCTTATTATACCGATAATAGATCAGGCTCAGCTACCGCGGTTATAAAAACAACCAACATTTCGTTCGACCTATCCATGTCATATTATACCGATATGGACCGATTTACTATTCTCTTAAAAAAAGAACATCGTCGAAGAGTAAATTTAACAACTTTAAACAATAATGTGTTTACATTGTCGGCAGATAACGATCTTAAGATTATAAACCCAGATATTCCTACCGGTACAACATTACGTATTATTGTTCCAGACTACGTGTCATCGTCATATTCTATAACGTCAACCGCAACAATTCCGTCCGGCGCTGGAAGTGTAGTCATCGCGTGTGAAGAAGGCGAACGCGTTACTATATCCGGAGTAACGTATGTGAACTATAGTACTTATGTTTATAAATGCGAGACAAATAATACATACACAAAATTAACCACCACAACAATCAATGGAAATGAATATTATGTATATGGTGGTGGTGATGGTGTAATTTCCAGCGGTATTGTGCTGGTTGTTCCTACATATGTCATATATGGCTCATTTACTCTACCTACAAAAACATTCGGCGATGTGTCATTTTCTATGGTTCCGTTTGCTCCCACCTCCTCCAATAGTGGTGCTTATACCTATACGAGTTCAGTGCCGGGTGTCGCAACCATCAGCTCTGACGGAACTGTTGTTAGCATCGTTGGTGCGGGTTCCACTACTATTACTTTTTCACAGGATATCTGTGGAAACCGCCCCGCTGGCAGTACGAGTGGTATATTTACGGTGAATCAGGCAACCACGACGTATGGCACTTTTACACCACCCACAAAAGCACAAGATGCCGCGCCATTTTCTATGGTTCCGTATGCACCAACCAGCACCAACACTGGTGCTTATTCTTATACCGTTACATCTTTAATTACAGCTTCAGCCATGAGCATCAAAACTTATTGGACTTCGATCTCTTTATCAGGCACGGGGGGGCAGTATCGAAGCGCAGTTGATTCGATTGGTTATATCTGGACCTCTTCCGACTACGGAGTAACATGGACTGCACGAACCGCACCCGGAAATTTGGCGTGGAGTTCAATCTCATTATCCTCAACTGGACAGTATCAAAATGCAGTGGTTAATGGCGGTTATATCTGGACCTCTTCCGACTACGGAGTAACATGGACTGCACGAACCGCACCCGGAAGTTTGAATTTTACAGGAATATCTATTAACGGCACGGGGCAGTATCAAAGCGCGGTGGTTTCTTTTGGCAATATCTGGACCTCCTCTGACTACGGAGTTACCTGGACAGCCCGAACCGGACCTGGAAGTTTAGAATGGACTTCAATATCTGTTAGTTTAAGTGGCCCCTTTCAAGTCGCGATTGTGCGCGGCACAGGCAGTATATGGTACTCAAGCAACTACGGATCTACCTGGACGATCAAATCATCATCACTCGCAAGTATGGATTGGACTTCAGTAGCCACATCATCAAATGGCCAATATATCAGCGCGACGGTTTCTAATGGCAATATCTGGACCTCGTCCAACAGCGGAACGGCATGGACTGCCCGACAGATGGTGAGTATGCTGCCGGGGTCATGGACTTCTATAGCTCTATCTTCAACGGGTCAGTATCAAACTGCGACGACGTGGTACGGCAATATTTGGACCTCCTCCAACTATGGCGTCACGTGGACTGAGCGAACTGAACCCAGAGATGTAGAGTGGATGAAGTGGGTTGATGTTCATATCTCTTCAACGGGTCAGTATCAAACTGCAGTGATCTCGAACGGCTATATCTGGTACTCCATCGACTATGGTGTAACGTGGTCTCAATATGCGTCATACTCCTATACCGGAAATACCGGCCCTGTCGTAAACATCAACCCCGATGGAACCGTAGTTACAATTGTCGGTGCAGGTTCAGCTACTATAACGGCATCGCAGGTCGCCACCGGCAACTACCTCGCAGGTAGTAAGACCGGTGTGATCACTGTCACATCAACAGCCTCTCCTCCCACATATCAGTCCGTATCACCGGTCGCGAAGACCTATGGAACCGATGTATCGTTTTCGCTGACCACCGTGATGTCGGGTATCAGCAATAGCAGCGGTGCGTATACCTTTACGTCGTCGTCGGGTGCGATTAGTATCAGCGGCGACGTGGCGACCATTGTCGCATATTCCGCGTCCACCATTTCTATCTTGGCATCACAGGCCGCATCCGGCAGTTATAGTGCCGGCAGCACAACGATTTCTCTTTCCGTCGCCGCCGCAACACCGACGTTTCAGTCGGTTGCTCAAATCTCGAAGACGTATCTGACCGATGTTTCATTTTCGATGACACCGATTGTCTCGGGTATGAGTAACAGCGATGGCGCGTTTATCTTTACAACATCTGGTTCCGCCGTTGGTGTGATTGACATTTGCGGCGCCGTTGTCACCATCCTCGCATATACGCCGTCCGCAGTGAATATCGATGTGTATCAGGAGGCATCCGGGAATTATACATATAAAACTGGCACAATCTCTTTGTTGGTTGCGCGCAATTCGACTAGCACAGTGACAAATATTGTTCCGGCACCAACAGCACCTTATTATGGGTCTAACAATAGCGAATTTTTGTGGCCGGGAGGCTGTAGATACGTCAATAATAAACTATACGTTGCTGATGTTCAAAATGGTCGTATTCAGGTGTTTGATTCCAGTTTAAATTTTATTACAAAATTTTCTAGCCCTAACGGTAGTACAGATGTGGCGGTTCATCCCACCAGCGGTCGTATACACGTCGTAGGATCGAATAAAATTGATGTATTCGACTCCAGTTTTACTTTGCTTTTCCAGGTCGGTGGAGATGATGGAGAGCAACCTGGTTCTTTTTCTTATCCCCGCGCAGTCGCGGTGGATGCCGCGGGAAATATTTATGGGGCGGATGGTACTCGCATCCAGAAATTCAATTCTTCTGGTGTTTATCAGTCTACAATTATTACTGCCGGTACCGGCGACGGCCAGGTTGGTAATCCCGCAGGATTAGATTTTGATTCAAACGGAAACTTATGGGTTTGTGATGACGGAGATACAAATTCCACGAATAACCGAATTCAGAAATTTGATAGTAATTTCAACTTTCTTTTAAAATTCGGAACGTTTGGAACCGGAAACGGTAACTTCAAATCACCGCGTGCTGTAGCATTTGATTCGAGTAATAACGTTTATATTGCTGATATGAAAAATTACCGAATTCAAAAATTTGACAATAGTGGAAACTATATTTCACAATTTGGTTCGTATGGTACCGGAAACGGACAACTAGATAATCAACATGGAATTGCGGTAGACCCAGCAGGTAATATATTTGCTGTTGAAAATAATAACCATCGCGTCCAAAAATTCAATTCTGCTGGAGTGTATCAAGCCAAAATTGGTGCTCTTATTACATCCAGTAGTTCTGCGAATGGGTCGTTTAATACACCCGGTGATGTTGTCGCGTTTCCTTCGAATGGTAATGTTTATGTTGTTGATACCGATAATAATAGAATCCAAAAGTTTAACTCATCATTGACGTGGGTTTGGTCAGTTGGTTCGCTTGGTTCTGGAAATTCGCAATTCAATACTCCGCGACGAATCGCAATTGATTCGAGTGAAAATATTTATGTTACAGATGCTACGAATCACTGTGTTAAAAAGTTCGATTCATCCGGTTCATTTCTTCTGAAATTTGGAACGTATGGGACTGGCACTGGACAATTTGCGACTCCATATGGTATAGCCGTAGATTCGGCTTTTAATGTCTTTGTCACTGATAATAACTCTCGAGTTCAAAAGTTTGGTTCAGATGGCACATATATCACCAGTTATTCCATATTCAATTCTAAAGGAATCTCACTGGATTCAGCCGGAAATATGTATATAACATCGACAGACTGGAACATTTACAAATATTCGTCATCTGGAACGTTACTTATGACGCTGACCAGTCAAGGATATGTACCCTCCGGTATTTCAGTCGATCAAGTTAGTGGTAATTTCGCTGTAGTATTTGAATCTTCGCAGGTTTGTAAAATTTATAATTCAACCGGAACATTATTAGTAGCAACACAATTCAATTCGACGATGAACGGTCCTCAGGGTGTATATTATAATAATACTACCTTGTTTTATACTGATACATACTATCACGGTGTTAAGAAAGTTGCTCTTAGTGAGTTTGCCGTGGCACCGACATACACATTCACCGAATCAAAGCCGCAATCCATCACAAAGACATTCGGCGATGCGACATTTTCCTTGTCGGCTTTATTGACGGGTGTCAGCAACAGCAGCGGTGCGTATACATTTGCGACCAGCAACTCAGGTGTTATTTCCATCGGAGGCGACGGCGTAACCGCAACAGTCGTCGCATATAACGCCACTGCCGTTACTATCACCGCGACCCAGGCCGCGTCGGGCAGCAGTTACTCTGCGAGTTCAACCACATTGACAATCACGGTCGTGCGCAAAGCACCGACGTATGGCACATTTACACCTCCAGCAAAGACGTTTGGTGACGCGTCCTTTTCCATGGTGTCGTATGCGCCCACGAGTGACAGCAGTGGTGCTTATACCTATACGAGTTCAGCACCCGGCGTCGCAACCATCAGTTCCGACGGAACGGTTGTTACCATCGTCAGTGCGGGTTCCACCACTATTACGGCTTCGCAGGATATCTGTGGAAACTACAGTGCGAGCAGTAAGACCGGAGTGTTTACCGTTAGCGGAGTAACTCCCACCTATACCCCCGCATCTCCATCCGCGTCTGTCACGAAGACATTCGGAGTGGATGTCTCGTTTTCGCTGACCGCTCTCGTCGCCGGTATCAGCAACAGCAGCGGTGCGTATACCTTTACGTCGTCGTCGGGTGCGGTGAGTATCAGCGGTGCCGTGGCGACCATTGTCGCATATACGCCCTCCGCAATCACCATCACCGCATCGCAGGCCGCATCCGGCAATTATGCCAGTGGAAGCACGGCGATTACAGTGGTCGTCAATCGCGGCACGCCCACATATCAGTCCGTATCACCGGTCGCGAAGACCTATGGGACTGACGCGTCGTTTTCGTTGACCGCGGTCATGGCGGGTATCAGCAACAGCAACGGTGCGTATGCTTTTTCTGTAAATCCTATTACGACAACGCAGATTTTAAGCACGAATAACATGAACAATGTTACCAGTGGAAATTTCAATGGAGGCCAATATCAATCCAATTTAGTCGTTGCTTACGCTGGAAATTTGGCCGGATGGGATGAAGCTGGCAATGGTACAGTACATATTGTTGATATATCAAATGTATACGGTAGTGCGACGAATACCCCCAACTATGCGATTATGTTCATCTCCGATAACGTCATTACGCAAACAACCGCTGTATCCAATAGCAATGTGACCGGTTCTCAATACACCGTAAATTTCAAGGCTGGACCTGCGGTTTATCAGGTTTCATCATCTCAAGCTACGCAAGCCACGGCGTCTGATGGTATCGTTTTTGAGATTCTTCGTGCCAATAATACCGTTTTGGCAACTAGCACATACCTTCCAGGCGCATGGGCCGGGTATCCTACGCTTACACCAAGCTCGTTTACTTATACTGGTGATGGAAATGGTGACATCCGCATTCGCATTAAATGTGTGTCAAGTAGCACTGGACGTTTTGGTGGCTGTGTGGATGACGTTGTTATATCAGGACCGGCCTCATCGGCATCATCTATACTAACTATTAGTGGAAATACTGCTACTATCATCGGGGCTGGAACCGCAACCGTCTTGGCAACACAGGACGCATCCGACAATTATAACGCCGGCAGCACAACGATTTCTATTGCCGTCGCCGCCGCAACCCCGACGTTTCAGTCGGTTGCTCAAATCTCGAAAACGTATCTGACCGATGTCTCGTTTTCGATGACGCCGATTGTCTCGGGTATGAGTAACAGCGATGGTGCGTTTATCTTTACAACATCTGGTTCTGCCGTTGGTGTGATTGATATTTGCGGCGCCGTTGTCACCATCCTCGCATATACGCCGTCCGCAGTGAATATCGATGTGTATCAGGAGGCATCCGGGAATTATACATATAAAACTGGCACAATCTCTTTGTTGGTTGCGCGCAAGGTGCCATCCTATGGTGCGTTTACGATTCCCGCGGTGACATATAGCCCTGATGGTTCTTTTTCGATGGTGCTGTATGCACCAACCACCGACAGTCCTGCTGATTATTCTTATACCGCATCTTCATCTTTAGTTACAGCTTCAACAACGAGCATCAACGGAAGTTGGACTGTCATATCTTTATCAACTACGGGCCAATATCAAAGCACAGTGATTTATGGTGGAACCATCTGGACTTCCTCCAATTATGGTGTATCGTGGACGTCCCGAACCGCACCCGGAAGTTTGAATTGGAATTCAATAACAGTATCAGGAACAGGACAGTATCAAACCGCAGTGGCTTGGGGTGGTACAATCTGGACCTCATCCGACTATGGTGTAACGTGGACATCCCGAACCGCACCCGGAAGTAGGAATTGGTATTCAACTTCTGTTAGCATGACGGGAGAGTATCAAACTACGGTGGCGTATGGCGGCGATATCTGGACCTCCTCTAACTACGGTGTAACATGGACGGAGCGAAGCACCGGAAGCACTAGGAATTGGTTTTCCATATCTTTATCATCAACCGGACAGTATCAAAGTGCGGGTGCTGGCGGCGGCAATATCTGGATCTCTTCCGACTACGGAGTTACCTGGACAGCCCGAACTGTGCCCGGAAATTTGAATTGGCGTTCAATCTCAGTATCATCAACCGGAGCGTATCAAAGCGCGGTGGTTTCCGGCGGCGGCAATATCTGGACCTCTTCTGACTACGGCGTCACGTGGACGGCCCGAACCGCACCTGGAAGTTTGGGGTGGGTGGGTGTATCCGTATCATCATCAGGACAGTATCAAAGTGCGGCGGTTAATGGCGGCTATATCTGGACCTCATCCGACTACGGCGTCACGTGGACGTCCCGAACCGCACCCGGAAGTTTAGGTTGGAATTCAATATCATTATCCAAGACAGGACAGTATCAATCCGCGGTGGTTTGGGGTGGCAAAATCTGGACCTCTTCCAACTACGGTGTAACCTGGTCTGAATATGCGTCATATTATGATGTCGCTACCATCAGCTCCGACGGCACCGTTGTTAATGTCGTCGGTCACGGTTCCGCCACCATCACCGCATCGCAGGCTGTCAACGGCAACTTCGCCGCAGGTAGCACTACGAGTGTGCTCACCATCAATCGCGCCGCGCCCACCTTCTTGAAGGCATTTACAATCGACAACAAGACATTCGGCGACGCACCGTTCTCCCTCCTGCCATTTACGGTTGGACTTGACAACACCGACGGTACGTATCACTTCTCAAGTTCGAACCCGTCGATTGTATCGATTTCAACCGTCGATAATGTGACGGCGACCATCCTCGCGTATACGCCCTCCCCCCTCACGATTACGGTCGATATCGACGCATGCGGCAACTATGCGGCGAGCACAACCAGCGGCACATTAACCGTCGCTCGTGTCGCTCCCACATATCAGTCTGTGTCGCAGGTCTCCAAGACATTCGGTGTCGATGCGTCGTTTTCGTTGACCGCCGTCATGACGGGTATCAGCAACAGCAGTGGCGCGTATACCTTTACGGGTGGTGCGGGCGTGATTAGTATCAGCAGTGGCGTTGCGACGATTCTCGCCTATACGCCCGAGGCGGTCACCATCACGGCTTCCCAGGACGCCTCCGGCAATTACGCGGCGAGCAGTAAGACGTTCACCTTGCTCGTCGCTCGCGGCACACCCACCTATCAGACCGTGTCACAGGTCACAAAAACCTATGGGACTGACGCGTCGTTTTCATTGACCGCCGTGATGTCGGGGATCAGCAATAGCGACGGTGCGTATACCTTTACGTCGTCGTCGGGCGCGGTGAGTATCAGCGGCAGCGTTGCGACGATTCTGGCGTATACGCCATCCGCGGTGACCCTCACAGCGACACAGGACGCCTCCGGCAACTACGCGGCAAGTAGCAAGACATTTACTGTTCTTGTCAGTCGCGGCACACCCACGTATCAGTCCGTCTCACAGGTCTCCAAGACCTTCGGTGTCGATGCGTCGTTTTCGCTGACCGCCGTGATGTCGGGTATCAGCAATAGCGACGGTGCGTATACCTTTTCGGGTGGTGCGGGCGTGATTAGTATCAGCGGCGGGGTCGCTACCATTCTGGCGTATACACCCTCCGCGGTCACCATCACAGCGACACAGGACGCCTCCGGCAACTACGCGGCGAGCAGTAAGACGTTCACCTTGCTTGTCAGTCGCGGCACACCTACCCTGAGTAATTTCAATAATGTAAATAAACTATACGGTGCTTCACCCTTTTCAATAACACCACCTACATCGAATAGTTCAGGTGCGTTTACGTATACAAGCAGTAATACCAGTGTTGCTACTATATCATCCATAAATTATAACAGTTTGGACTTTGATGGTGGTAACGACAATGTTACTGTCGCAAATATTGGTTCGTTTTCTAGTCTTACACTCGAGGTATGGGTATATAATACCCTCAGCACAAATGGAAACAATTATGCGCAATTAGTATCCCGTGGTGCCAACGGAAATGGCTGGGACTGGTCTTTATACCTGATACCTCCTGCTGCGGGATATCCTATGAATACCCTACGATGGGTTGGTCCGGGGGGGACGACCATCAATACTAACGTAATCGAATTGAATACTTGGACGCACGTCGCAGTTACATGTAATAATGTCGAAACCATTATTTACATAAATGGTACTTTAATTACCACACAGAGCACTACTAACACAATGACAAACTATACTAGCGGTATTATGTTTGGAAACGATATAAGCCAGACGCGGCCGTATAAAGGCCGATTGTCAGATGTTAGAATTTGGAACGTTATTCGTACAGCATCTGAAATAGCCAATAATTATCAACTATCATTAGCGGGCAATGAGAGCGGTTTAGTTGGGAATTGGAAATTAAATCAAGGTACTGCTGGAAGTAATAATTCAGGAGTTACTACGGCAATCGATTCATCTTCATCTGGTAAAAATGGAACACTTAATAACTTTTCTCTATCGGGTTCTACTTCAAATTGGATGGCTGGTCCAACGATGTCGTCATCATCAATAACAATTGTCAGCCCAGGTACATCTACCATCACCGCGACCCAGGATGCCAATGGTAATTATCAGAGTGGAACAATCTCGTCTACATTAACTGTAATCAATTCTACGCCAACCTATCAATCCGTCGCCCAAATATCTAAAACCTATGGAACCGACGTCTCATTCTCGCTGGCGTCGTATGTGGCGGGTATCAGCGACAGCAGTGGTGCGTATACCTTTTCGAGTAGTTCGGCCGCGATTAGTATCAGCGGCGACGTAGTGACGATTCTGGGGTATACGCCCTCCGCGGCGTCCATCACGGCGACACAGGCGGCTGCTGGCAACTACGATGTGGCCAGCACCACATTGTCATTGCTCGTCAGTCGGGCCGCCCCGACCTATCAGTCTGTCGCCCAAATCACGAAGACGTTTGGTGTTGACGTTTCCTTTTCTCTGGCCTCGGTGGTGGCGGGAATCAGCAACAGCGACGGCGCGTATTCCACGTTTTCATCCGCAAGTGGTGCGGTCCAGATCAGCGGCGACGTGGTCACGATTCTCGCGTATACGCCCTCCGCAATCACCATCACCGCATCCCAGGACGCATCTGGCAACTACGCGTCGAGCAGCAAGACCCTGTCCCTGCTCGTCAGCCGCGGCACGCCCACCTATCAGTCTGTCGCCCAAATCGCGAAGACATACGGGACCGATGCGTCGTTTTCGATGACCGCGGTCATGTCGGGGGTGAGCAATAGCAGCGGTGCGTATACGTTTTCGACATCAGCGTCAGCGAGCCTTATCAGCATCAGTGGTGCCGTCGTTACCATAAACGCATACACGCCCTCTGCCGTCACGATCACGGCATCTCAGGAAGCATCCGGCAATTACGCGTCAAGCAGCACGACGGTGACCCTGCTTGTGAGTCGCAAGGTCCCCAGCTACGGCGCATTTACGTTGCCTGCGGTGACCTACGAAGACGCACCATATTCCCTGGTTTCACGCGCACCGACCAGTGAGAGCAATGCGGCATATTCATACACCAGCTCCAACGCTGCCGTCGCAACTGTGAACTCGGCCGGAACTGTCGTCACCGTCATTGGCCAAGGTTATACCACCATCACGGCGGCGCAGGACGCCTCCGGCAACTATGCGGCGAGCAGCACCACGGCTTCATTGCTCGTGAATCGTGCCGCACCCACCTTCCTGAAGGCGTTCACCATCGACAACAAGACCTTCGGCGACGCGTCATTCTCCCTCCTGCCGTTTACGGTCGGCCTGGATAACACCGACGGAACCTATCATTTCTCAAGTTCTGACGCGTCGGTCGTCTCGATTTCCGAGGCCGACGGTGTGACCGCAACCATCCTCGCGTACAGCGCCACCCCCGTCACGATTTACGTCGCGATTGACGCGTGTGGCAACTATGCGGCAAGCACCACCAGCGGCACATTAACCATCAGCCGTAAAGTGCCCGCGTATCAGGCCGTCTCGACGGTCACCAAGACCTTCGGCGACGCCGCATTTTCGTTGGTGTCGTATATGTCCGGTATCAGTGAGAGCAGTGGTTCATACACCTTCGCTAGTTCCGACGCATCGGCAGTGAGCATTGGAGGCGACGGCGTCACAGCAACTATCCACGCTTACACCGCATCCGCCATCACCATCACCGCGACCCAGGCTGCTAGTGGCAACTACGCAGCAGGCACGAAGACGTTTTCGTTGACAGTCGCCCGCGGAGCCCCCACTATCGGCGCACTTTCTCTCGGCCCATTGAACGGATATTATGACGTGAGTAACGGATATTTCACATTGACCGCGCCCACTTCGAATAGTAGCGGCGCATTCACTTACGCCAGTGATAATACCAGCGTAGCGACGATTTCGGACCCATCATTCACTACTTCGAATTTGATGGTGCGTTACGACCCATCTGACCCAGCCAATTATACAGTATTGAATGGTAACATTGAAAGTATTACAGACCTTACCGGTTCTGGCCGACATTTGGGACGAAATGGTACGGGTACGAATGTTGTTGCGGTTGGTTCAAAAAATATGTTGAATTGTTCTGCTATGTATACCGGGTTTTATGTGGATCTGCCGTTGACGTATAATAACACATTCTTTATGGTAATCCAATACAATCCCAATAATGTAATACAACATTATGGAACATTCGCCCAACACGGCATCCGTGATTATGACTGGTCTATCTTGAAAAAGCCCAGTTCAGACAATGCTTTACTATACAAATCGGGTTATGATGATAATAATGTTGGATTAGACCTTACACCGAACACAAGTTATATTTTGGTATCTCGTGGCGGTACTACTGGACGTGCTCGTGAATTCTGGGCGTATTCAGAAAACGGTACTTCATCGTATGCTTACCACAACGGAAATTACACCGTGATGAATGGTACGAAATACATGTATATTGGAATTTCAAATGGAAATCATTCGTGTAGAAGTTACATCGGAGAAATGATGTATTACAATGCGACGATTTCAGATAGCGATATCAGTAACAATCTGATGTATCTCCAGAAGAAATGGTTTAATGCGGCGGGTTCAACGAAGGTTGTTCGTTTGGTCACGGCAGGCACCGCGAATATCAGCGCAACCCAGGATATCTGCGGAAATTACTCCACGGGAAGCGTGTCTTCCTTGTTGCGTGTCGGCGCCACCGTCCCCACATTCGGAACGTTTACTGTCAGCAGCACCACGAAAACATACGGTGACGGCGCGTTTACAATCACGCTGCCGACCTCCAACAGCAACGGTGCGATGACAATTACGAGCAGTAATTCGTCCGTTGTCAGCATCAGTGGAACTACGGCGACGATTGTAGCGGGTGGAACGGTTGACATCACTGTCACACAGGACCCAAGCGGCTCATTCACGCGCAAATCTGTTACATCGTCATTCACCGTTCAGCCCAAAAACCCCAATCTGCGCAACTTCCCCGCGATTGTAAAATCATTTGCGGACGGTTCGTTTACGGTGACAGCGCCTGACACGGATGGACCGGGTTATTTCACATATACTTCGTCTCCTGCGGGTGTGCTTGTTGGTGGTGGCATTTCGAACCCAACATTTGGGATTATTAATGGAGGCTCTACTGTAATCACCGCCACGCAAGTCCTCTCGCAAAATTACGCCGAGAGCAGCATAACCGCCGCGGTTACAGTTAATCCAGTCACACCTTCCGCAAGTTACAGCAATTTCACTCGCGCGTTTGATGTCGGTTCATTCACGGTCCCCGTGCCAACTACCGCTAATTCCGGCTCGTCTATTTCATATATTTCAAGTGATTTATCCGTCGCCACGATTTCGGGGACGACTGTCACCATCCGAAAGGTTGGCCAAACCACGATTACCGCGACCATCGCCGCAAATTCGGCGTATTTGGCGAGAGATATTTCCGCCGTCCTTACCGTTACAGTCGGAACACCGTCGATGAACGGTCTCTCTAATCAGACGTTAGTGATGACCCAAGCACCGTATACGCGCTCCCCCACGTCATCCAGCAACGGCACATTCTCGTATGTCAGTGACAATTCCGCCGTTGTGTTTATGACGGACAGTGGAACTACGTTCAATGTGGCGAGTGTCGGAACGGCCAACATCACCGCAACCATTACCCAGGATACATCCGCGAATTACAATGCGCGCACATCCACTTTCGTCATCACGGTCAATCGCGCAACGAGCAATTTATCATCAAGAACTTTTGCGGTTCCGGTGTTGATGACATACGGCGACACGCCTGTGAATATAACAACGGTGCCAATATCTGATAGCAGTGGGGCGATAACCTATACATCCGCGAATACAAACCTCGCCACCATTCATCCCACCACCGGATTAATTACTGCGCTTGGCGCGGGTTGGAACTATTTCGTAGCATCACAAGCCCAGACCGACATTCACAACGCAAGCACAGTACAAAGTAATTATATGCAAATCGTGAGTAAGGCGGTGACTCTGTCCCGAGCAGCACCGTACACCTCAAGCACAATAACCAAGTATTACGGAGATGCGCCATTCGAACTGTCGTCAACAAGTGAAAGCAACGCAGGTAAGTCGTATTCACCGAATATTTTCTCGGTCGTGTCGTTGACTGTCCCGTCAACTAGCGCGTATATCACTATAAATAATGTCGGAACTGTCATAATCACCGGAAGTCAATTCGGGAATTCACAGTATTCCATCCAAAATCAGGTGACGTGGACACTGACCGTTGAAAAGGGCACCACCGCGCTTACCGGGTTGGCCGCGACATTATCCAAGAATGTGACGGATGTGCCGTTCACTCTCGCAGTTTCGAGCGCCAGCGGCGGAACGAAATCCTATGCGTTGAGTAACCCCGCCGATAGTTCCATCCTCACCGTGAATTCATCCACTGGAGTTGTTACTCTCCGAGGTGCGGGAACTGCGACAGTCGTCGCATCACAGGCGGCTTCCTCATTGTATAACGCCCCGGCCAGCGTCTCGTGTGTCATCACGGTTGCGGCAGCCGGTACAGCATTACAAGGGTCGACAATCACAAACTCGCGAACATTTGATAACGTCGACATGAGAGGTGCTTCATTATCCGGGACGACTGTAACCGGTGTTTCGTTTGCTGGTGCGGTTTTGACAAATGCGGTTTTGACGGGGGCTACGTTGACGAATTCTACGATGACAAGCACCGACCTCTCCGGCGCCTCGATGGCGAATACAATTATCAGTGGCACGTCCTTTGCCGGCGCAACCATGACGCGCGCGGTTTTGACGGGTGCGACTTTCACGAATTCCACATTAACAAGCGTCGGTCTCGTTGACGCCTCGATGGCGAATACGGATATCAGCGGTTCCTCTTTTGCCGGCGCAACCATGACGCGTGCGATTTTGACGGGTGCGACCTTGAGGGGTTCCACATTATCGAGCACGGACCTCTCCGGTGCGTCGATGGCCAATACGACAATCACCGGGACCACATTTGCCAGCGCAACAATGACGAACGCGGTATTGACGGGGGCTACGTTGACGAATTCGACATTAACCGGCACGGTTCTTACGGGCGCATCACTTGTAAGCGCCAATGTAACGAGTTCGACCTTCGTCGGCGCATCACTTGCCAACGCGGATTTGTCCGGCGCAACTGTCACCAATGCGAACTTCACGAATGCGAATATCAGCGGTGCGGATATCACCAACGTCGCGTTTTCATCCCTCCAGAAAATCCAATTGTTGAAGAACACGAATAACCGCGCGATTGGCGGAATCCAAGTCAGCGATGTGTCTGGTTCAACCATTCTCTCGGCGATTTCGAGCACTTCTCCCGCCGCGTCCATCCCGAATATCGCGACTGCGGTTATCAAGGTTGTTATTCCGACGACATCCACGAGCTCCTCTGCGACCCTTCCAGATGTCATTCTTGATACGTCCGGCAGCGACAAATTCTACTTCCCCATCAATGAAGATGAGTATTTCCAGATTTTGGGGGTCAAGTATTATACCAGTAGTGGTATCGTGAAGAACGCTGCGACCAATGCAACCGTCGAAGTTATTCCATATGGCAACAAATCCATCTGGTTGATTGCGGGTTCAATTGTCGCAAACGTATTGACAGTGAATACGCTTTCCGCGTCTACATTTACTGTGCCCCCAGGCAAGATGGTTACGGACGCACCATTCAATATCACCGTCGCACCTTCCAGCAACAGCGACGCGCCAATCGTGTATTCATCCAATAACACATCCGTTGCGACGATCCACCCATCCACGGGTCTCATCACCATTGTCGGACAGGGTTATGTCAACTTCATTGCCACGCAGGCCGCGACCCTCTTGTATGAGGCCAGCACAAAGACCAGTAACACATTGAATGTGAATATACTCGTTGACTTCACGTTGTCTGGTCTGAATCAGACGATTTTGATGACCACTAGCGGACTTTTGGATGGCGCGGCGATTGAGCTCGAGACCACCGATGCTACCGCCGTATTCTACGTGAAGGTATCTGATATGACTGAATTATTCAAGTTCCAAACCGATTCTCAGAGTTCGAATAACGACGCTGCATCCGACATCAAATACTTTGTATTCAATCGCAAGTGGCCCGCCGCGCTTAAAATCAACCCCACCCACGGGATGATGAATAAGACCGAATCCTCCGGAATGTTGGGAAGCGCAGGTATGTTTACCGAGAATAAGATGCTCGCAAAACACGACTTCATCCGTTATTTGTCGCAGCAATTATTCAATACAATCCACGGTGTCGATCTCTTCAGCAATGAAAGCGACTTACTTGAAAACGCGACCTATTGGGGCGAAAATGTGCGGGTGAATATCAACAATATATTGACCGGTATTTCCACCACGTCCAGCGACGTGTCAATGAATTATGACGTGTCTGGAAATAAGTATTTGACAGATTCGGTAACTGCCAATACAAATATTTGCCGTGAATTGATGCGGCAGATGATCGCTGGGGCGGCTTCGCGTTTTAGTTCCATCACCAATGGAACCACACCGCAGAGTCTTCCCTTCGTTGAGAACGATTCCATCAATTTCAAGGTGACGTTTCAGTCCACGGCCACCCAGAATATGTTGACCGGAGTGGAAAGCATTCCGACTCGTTCGTATATGGTGAAGCTGGTTATGAAGAATAGCGTCAGCGGCGGCAATTTGAATACCGTTGTTGCCGATAGTGAAATGTATCCGAACGCCTACCCCTATTCTTCGGCTGTCACGTCATATGCGCCCACCGGTGCGTCGTCCGCCGTCTACAACAGCTATTCACCTCCCGCACCGATACCATTCGCCCGGTTCGGATTTGATGGCTGGTATTACACGAACTCGACCGCGTGGGTCACTAGTGCGTATCGTAATCACATTAAGTGGGCACTGCCTGCGAGCTCTGGTTCGGCCACTGTAGGAAGCTTACAGTATATTCGCGTCAACCTGAAGATTCATAATAAGATCGCGTTGCCGTACATTATGGTGTATACACAATCGAGTTCATCGCGTAAATACACGGTAACCAATACTGGCGCACTTGTGAATGGAACTACGTATTCGTTTTATGTGAACCTTAATTCATATACACGCACACCGGCTGCAATTGGATTTACGAATGCGGCCATGTCGAATAACACCACTACCGGTTCGTTTGCGAACAATGAACTCATTTTGAATATCGCGTTGGAGACGGATATTGGCGCAGCTGCTGGAACGGTTGATTTCACGTTGTCGAGCGTGGTCATTGGTGATATTGTTGCGGGAGAGAAGGAGTACGGATTTGAGGCGGATGTACCTGCGGCGTACCCTTAACGCGTGCTTCGCGAATTCCATAATATTCATAATTAATTCATATAATTCATATAATTCATATAATTCATATAATTCATATAATTCATATAATTTAATAATAAATACTATCAGTAGGGTATTTATTATAACGTAATGACATTCGACGGCGACGAGGAAGTGACATTCGGCACCGACGGCGGCACCGGCACCGGCACCGGCACCGACGAGGAACTGACATTTCAATTACAAGCATTAAACACAACACCGGACGCGGCGGATTCGCGCAGTGTGCCGAATTACGATGCCACTGCGATATTCTACGTGAAATTAAGTGATATGCGTGCTGTCTTCCAATTCCAAAAGCCGGTAACTACACCAGCCACAGACCCATCTCTCAACGACGCCATATTCGACCCTTCCTCCAATATTCGATATTATGTTTTTCGACGGTTATGGCCGACCGCATTAAAAATCAATCCCGCGCATGCGATGACGGACCGTGCGGAGTCGGAGGGTGCGTGCGTCGGTACCGCCGGCGGTAACGATACATACGCCGCCGATAAATCTCTCGTCAAGCACGATTTTATCCGTTACATTGCGCTTCAATTATTCAATACAGTGCACGGGGTTGACCTATTCCAAAACGAATCAGATATTCTTGAAAATATCGCATATTATGGCGAAAGCGCGAGGGTCGGGATTCAATCCGTATTAGATACTGTATCAACGATGTCGGCGGATATAACGATGAGCACCGATACTTCGGGGAATAAGTATTCGACAAATTCCAACACATCCGCGACTAATATCTCTCGAGAGTTGATGCGGCAGATTGCGACGAGTGCGTCGTCGCGGTTGGAGGATGCCTCGGTGGTCAATGCCGCCGCGGCGGGCACTCGGCAAAGCGTCCCCCTCATTGAAAACGATACATTGAATATTAAAGTCACCGTCGAGGCCGCGCCGGGCCAAAACGCGGTGACAAATGTAGGCGCGATACCCTCGCGGTCCTATAATATCAAACTGATTCTGAAAGGCAGCGTCGTCGACGCAAGCGGCACGAACGCGAACACCGCAGTGTCTGACAGTGCGTTATTTCCGAACGCGTTCCCTTATTCGCCAAATGTCCTAGACCTCCCAGCCGGGACCGCGACTGCGGATGCTGTAGTTGCGGATGGTTCGCCGCCTGTGCCGACTCCAGTGTTACGATATGGATATCAGGGATGGTATTATACAAATTCGGATGCGTGGGTGAACCCTGCGCCGACGGTACGGAATAAAATAAACTGGTATCTCGGGCCGAATACTGCGACGACGACGGCGACTGCGACGGCCACGACCGTTGCCGCATTACAATACGCCCGGTTATGTCTTCGGGTGTTTAATCGTGTTTCGACGCCGTTTCTAACCGTATATACGAAGACGACGGGGAGCGGGGATGCGGGCGGTTGGTATAAATCCAAGCGGACCTACGTGATTGCGGATTCCATTGGAACACTGACAAACAATACATCATACTGCTTTTATATTTGCTGGAATGGGTATTCGATTGCGCCTTTTATGGTGGGACATACAAACGCGGTCTTGACATTAACGGAGGTTGCTGGTAGCGCGGTTGGCGGGTTTTACGCGGGGGAATCTGTATTGGCGTATTCGATCGGGACAAATAGCACCGCGGCGCGTGGAAATGTAGAATTCATTCTCTCGTCGGCAGTGATTGGCGAGACTGGCGGTGGCGGTGGCGGCGGCGTTATAGAAAGGGAATACGGGTTCGTTCCCGCGTAATGGTTCGTAAATAAATTGTATTATTGATGACATACAATTTATTATTATGATTCATTACAACAGACTCTTCAAATCCGAAATATCTTTCTTCATCTGTTTCACTTCATTGACAAGCAGTGCAATCATCGGTACATAATTAATCGTCTGATATTGTTCCGCGTCTTTTACGCCAATGACCAAATCCGGGAAGATTGCTTGGACTTCGTGTGCGATGAACCCGTATTCATTTTTATGAAGGTGTTTGTTATAATATAGAACCGGGCGCAATGTGTCGATGCTGGGGAGGGTGGTGTTTGTGGATAAGGACGTCACATTTTCACTGATACGGTAATCACTTACATTATTAATACCGACAGTCTTGATGATACCGCTGACATCAAGTGAGTAGCTGATATCAGGTGTAGCCAGTCCGATTCCGACACTTCCGCTTGCGTAATAAATATTCGTGCTCGATGTCACCCAGGGGGTTGCTGCGCCGGTAGGACCGCTAGGACCGGTGGGACCTGTAGGTCCTTCGTCACTAATTAAAATATTTCCCGACATGCTTGAATGAAATTGACATGAGTAATATAGTTGTGATGGAGCATTAGATGGAACAGAAAAAACAATAACACCAACACTTATACCGTTGTTTTCTACACCGGAGTTATAATTATTTTCAACTCCGGTTTGTTTGACTGTCTTTATAAAAAATGGATGACCTACCGCATCTATTTCAAATAAATATTGAAAGCCACGTATTAGTTTTAAAGTTGGATTATTTGTATTATCAATAAGATAAGAACCCGAACCACTATTTGTTATTTTATACAATCTAGACCCTCCTACTAATCCTATTGGTCCGGTTTGTCCAGTATTTCCGGCCGGGCCTGTGGGTGCGATGGGTCCTGTAGATCCGTTGGTGCCGGTAGGTCCAGTATCACCAACCGATCCTTTGGTGCCGGTGGGTCCAGTGCCGCCGGTAGTGCCGGTAGGTCCGGTAGTACCAATAGGTCCAGTGCTGCCTGTGTTCGCAGCCCTACCATCCAATCCGGTAGGGCCGGTAGGGCCGGTAGGGCCGGTAGGGCCGGAACCGCCTGTGCCGCCGGTAGAGCCCGTAGGGCCGGTAGGGCCGGTGCCGCCTGTGCCGCCGGTAGGGCCGGTAGTGCCGGTAGGGCCGGTGCCGCCTGTACCACCAGTACCGCCTGTGCCACCCGTAGGGCCGGTTGGGCCGGTAGGTCCGGTGCCGCCGGTGCCGCCCGTAGGGCCGGTAGGGCCCGTAGGTCCGGTATAACCAACAGGGCCGGTGCTGCCTGTGTTCGCAGCCCTACCATCCAAACCGGTGCTACCCGTCGATCCGGTGCTACCCGTCGGTCCAACACCGATAGAATAGACTTCAAATGTCGCCTGACCTAACCAGTTGTTTGTATTGGATGTCATAATTGAAAACGAGAGATCGGGTGCGGGAGGAGCGGCCGGCGCAGCCACCAACGCCAAGCTTGTAATGTTGTTATTTCCGCGTGTATTATACACAATATAACACGACCAACGTTGCATATATGGCGTCGAGAGATTGGATGACACATCGCTGAAATAACCGCCCGTTCCTTCGATGATTTGTGCGTTTTGTTCCGGTGTATTATAAATACGGAATGTCATTACCATTTCAACTGATTCCGCCCCGGCTTCCGTCGGCGGTGGAATAATCATCACCTGGCTTCCCGAATTATCCATTCGGTTGGCATAATTCGCAGTGGATGACTCTGTCATGTAATAATAACGGCTCATCACGTAGTCATCGTTGATAATGATACACACGCTGTACGGGACATTAAATGCCCGTCCACTGTTCAACATATTATTGACCGGGTTGTTCCGTTTTCCGCGGAATGTCACGAAATAGAAATTATTGGTTTGCGTGATATTCAATCCACCGTTTCGGATTTGCCACGTTGAACCTCCCGCGGCTACTAATATGGTTTTTACAAGACCGGCGACAGGACCTTGCGGACCTGTAGGTCCGGTGGGACCCGTAGGACCAGTCCCACCCGTCGATCCAGTCGGACCATCAATACCGTCCAAATTCACATTATAGAATGTGGGTGTATCATTCTCATCATTAGTATACGTCCCTTGTATGTTTTGAATCCGGTATATTACCAGAATACCTGTCTGTGTGTTATAAGTCTTCACCGTTCCTTCAAAGTATCGCACTGTAGGTTGGTTTGAATCGGTTACAACAACGGAATTTCCGGTAATATATGATAAATAGGGGTCTATTTGTATGCTTACCTCGTCATAATATTTCAATGTTTTCAGTGTATATTCTATTAATGTTCGCGTAAGGTATCTGTCACCGCGCGGTCCGGTAGGTCCGGTGGGGCCGGTGGGGCCGGTGGGGCCGGTGGGGCCGGTGGGGCCGGTAGGTCCGGTGGGGCCTGTGGGGCCGGTAGGTCCGGTAGGTCCGGTGGGGCCTGTAGGGCCTGTGGGGCCTGTAGGGCCTGTGGGGCCTGTTGCTCCAGTCGGCCCTGATAAAGTAAAACTCAAATAAAATAAACCGTCTTCTAAGTCTGATAAATATCGCGAAACACACAACACTTCAATAGCGTAATATTTATTACCCGGATTATCATATCCTATATTCACCACCCCGGTATTCACAATTTTAAATATCACAAACTTATTGAAATCATAAGCACTCTGTATTTTGAAATACCCATATTTATCACTGGATGCGTATTGATTGATTGTATCTAAAAATTTACTTATATCGATGCCGGAGGTGCTGGTTATATCGTTTCCAGATGCGTCTTGTGCGTATGTTTTGCTATTCAAGTAAATATGCCCTGACCCTGACATATCCCTGAGTGAAAACCGGAATCTTCCATTTGTAGGTGTATCTGTTCCGGATGGTGTTATTAATTTAAACAGGAAAACATTCATTGCAGTGGATGAGTTGCCGACTGCACCGGTAGGTCCGGTAGGACCCGTACAACCGGTTGGACCGGTGCGACCCTGCGGACCGGTATCACCCTTTTCACCCTTATACCGTGCCTTACCATCCATACCGGTTATACCTTGAGGACCGGTTGGGCCGGGTAAGCCGGGCATACCTTGGTTCAAGGACCAACCATTCACCCCTGTTGGGCCTGTCGGACCTGTTGACATACTATTTGAGATTGATGAAACTTGATGAATATATAGTCTACCTTACTTAAATTATAATATCTATTTTAGATTATAATTAACAACGACAGATATATAATATATTTGTATATTATACTTATTCTTATTCTTATTCTTATTCCATTCCATTCGATTCCATTTCATTTCATTCGATTCCATTTCATTTCATTCCATTCCATTAAACATATAAAATGAATTCACGTAGTTGCTTTGATTCGCGAACCTTTCATATTTATACAGAACACGATAAGAACCCGAAATGCTGTAATGAGGCGAGTGACTACATCCAGCGGTTGAAATTCGGCGTCATCATGAATGAAACGTGTATCAATCGGGCGCGGTTTTTGACAGGCGTTGCTAGTCAGGATATTCCCCATAAAGTAGTTACGCGGTATCCGAACTATCAGCTACTGTATGATGCGTTTGATATTTCGTGTAACAAGATACGGTCGGATTGAAGCGTTCATTGTAAATAGTACGACGTATTACGTCGTCGTCGATGTCGTCGATGTCGTCGTCGTCGTCGTCGGCGATGCCAGCGGTTTATAACATAATCGTCGAGAGATACAGTATCCACAACAGAAGAATGAAAACACGGAAAGTGCGATGATACCTACAACTTGATATATAGGCATCATTATAACTCTAAATACGGGGTGGCGGCGACGTAAAAAATTGAAATGATTTTCGGGAGTTATATATTCCACAGAGAGAGTTTATCATCAGTTCAAGAATGTCATTCGTCAATGGAATATCGGTTTCTGTGTCGGTTTCGCCGTCTCCTGTGTCGTCGCCGGCTCCTGTGTCGTCATCAGGTATTATCCCCGGTGCGCCCATGAAAAAAAGGTATGAAGTATCAGCAGTGGAGGTCATTGAGGTTATTGATGTGTCCTCCGACGAAGAAGAAGAAAGCGTTTCGCCGCGTGTATTGTTTCCGGTGGGTGGTCCAAGCCGGGATGTTGCGCGTCGTTTGGACTTTTACTCATCAGGAGAGTGGTCGCCAATACCGGTCGCGTCGGTCGCGTCGTCGGTCGCGGGGGAAGAAGAAGAAAAATCGGTGGGTGATTGTAACGTTTGTTATGATTCGCTTCCCGCGCGTTCAAATCACATCTTTACGCTCTGCGGGCATCTGTTTTGCGTGAAATGTCTGCTTCGATGGTGGGATACAGCAATAACATGCCCGATATGTCGGGCCAATATTCTGGAAGTGGACGCTGACGCGGACGCTGACGCTGACGCGGCGGTGGCGGCGGGTGGTACAGTGTCAGCGGTGAGAGATATCGGGGGGTGGGAAATAGAGGCATCAGCCAGCGACAGCGAGAGCGACAGCGACAATGACTTCGTCGGTGATGACAACGTCGGCGGTGGCGTCGGTGGCGGTGGCGGTGGCGGCGTCGGTGGCGGTGGCGTCAACCTGGGGTTGCCCATTACATCATTCAATCGGTACCTTCGCATCGACTCCTCGGTGGAATGGTCCGCGGCGGCGGGGGTCACTCACCCAGAATACGACGACGAAGCGGTCCAATTGTCCCAAGTCGAGTGCGATAATATTCGTTGGAGCCGCGAAATTGCGATGAATTTGTTCACACGGGCCAGGTTTATCGAAACGCTCTTCTCCAACATCGATTTCTCGGGCAATGGCGGCATGGTCCACGAATTCATTCCCAAACAACAGTGGATTGAGATAGGCCACGACCAAATGGGCCCTCATTTGATGTTTGAGTTTGTGATGCGTGGGACAGCCTCGTATAACGCACCGATGGAAACCAACTTCTTCGGTTACATTTCGTCGATTGTTGTCGTTCGAATCGCCGCTGACGTCCCGCGTCGTCATTATCACGACGCCGACGATGATTGGGAAAACTCCCACGAATACGCGTTCATCGTCCACGTGTTCAGCCCTGTCGCGCCTTATGGTAGGTATGACCTCGACGACGACACGTTTGAGACGGCGGAGCTGCTGTTTCGTTTCTCGGATATTCGCCGGATGTATTCGATGTCGGCGACGGCGTGAAAATAACTTAAAGAACCGGATGGTATACATTGTGGGGGGCAGCGCAAGCGAAGAGGCGGCGCAGTGAGAGGGCGCGGTCTTGGATGCGATGTTCGGACCCGATGTAATTCATAAAGAAACTCAAAAGAAAATACAAAGGAACCGAAAATGTAAAAATGTGAAATGTTTGTGACTGTAATGTTACGATGTACGCGCGAATCGACTAGCCCGGTTTATGTCGCGTCGCTTAAGCCGACGTATCTCAGGATGCGCAGGTTCGAATCCTGCTTCGCGCATTTTTTTTGTCCTTGTAGTTTAATGGTAAAATTATCGGCTGTTAACCGATCGTCGAAGGTTCGATTCCTTCCAGGGACGATTTCATATAATATTCGTATACTATATGAAATGGCGCATTCTTCTCGCGTGAGTCGTAATCAAAAAAAACGTCCGTCTCGTGATACTCGTCGTCGTCGCCGCAGTCGCAGTCGCAGTCGCGTCTCGAACAACACGGGAACCGGTTTAGGCCTCGTCGGTTCTCTCGTCGGTGCCGCTGCTATATCTCAAGGTTCTGAACTCGAGGAACAATCTTCCGACCCGATGATGATGTCCGGTGGTAAGCGCGGGCGTGGCGGTCCTGGCGGTCCTGGCGGTCCTGGCGGCCTAGCAGGCGGTTCGGCGGAATATATCATCCGTTTTCTGGAAATGTTAAACACGATTAAAATCTATCACTGGTCGACATTATCGTATCCTACACATAAAGCGACCGACGAACTTCATGAGAAAATGAGTGAATTGGTTGATTCGTTTATTGAGAAATATATCGGGCATCTGTCGCGGCGTTCGGAGGGCGGTAGTTCTACTACAGGAGTGCCTGTATTTAAAAAGGGTGCCGCCGCCGTCGTCGGGTTCTGTGAATGTAAATCTCTCGAGATATTTTGTAGGAAACTTGACGAATACATTTCGTATATGGAAGGACTCACCAAGAGATTGGACGGTTATACCGATTTAGTGAACATCCGCGATGAGATGGTGGGGGGGGTGGCGCAGGCGCTTTATTTATTGCGGCTCGCCGGGGGTACCGCCCCCCAACGGCGGGAGCGATGCTCTATAAACCAGTAGGGGGGTCAAGCCCCCACACGACCCGCGCACCCCCCGCCGTAAGACTTGACCGGCGAAGCAGCGAGGGGCGGAGGACCGAGTGAAGAGTGAATATTGACGGCGGACTTACACATATATGATATATGATATATGATATATGACGATATATGATATATGACGATATATGATATATATTTTTTATTCAACCCAGACGAATCCGCCGTCAATTCTTACTCTTCGTTCGGTTCTCCGTCGCTCGCTGCTTCGCCGGTCAAGTCTTACGGCAGACTAGCGGGCACAATCCCACGTCAAACCCCGTAAATTTTTACTTACAGTAAATTCTTACGGCGAAGCCTGTTGGTTTATAGAGCGGAGCTAGCGTCGTTGGGGGGCGCCACCCCCCCCGCATCCGCAGAAAAGACATTTCAGGAAATTCCAGAATCGTTTGGACCGGGAGGTCTGGGACATTTGTGGTGTGGGTGGTGTAGATGCGGTTTGGTGTGACTGATTATCGTCTGCGGCGGCGGCGGCGGCGGCGGCGGTGGCGGCGTCTGTGGTGGAAGCGGCGGATTCGGCCGCGTCTTTCAATGCCATCATCTCCATTTCCATTTGCTCAGTTGACAGCAGTTTATCGAGTGCGTCAGCTTGGTCCGTATTGAATTCGAGCACTGCGGCGATTAAGTGTCGGATAACATCCGTAGTGAGCAGTGCGTTTAAATACGTCTCTATATCCTTGTTGGCGGTGTGATTATCGATGAGATACGTGACGAGTTTTTCGACATTATCTATTGAAATACGTGCGATGGATGCGGAAGATGCGCGTTCGATTTCAATCGCGAGGACGACATAAGAAAAAAATGTATGTAGTGTTATCTTTTTGGAGTAATTCTTGTCTATCGTTAGTTTAAGTTGTAGTGCTTTGAGCGATTTTGTCCCTGGTGATGGCGGTGGCAACGATGGCGTCAGCCGTCCTGAAAGTGTTAAAGTCGACGATGACAACAGTGGCGATGGTTGTGTTTGTGCCTGTGGTGACAACGGTGGTGACAACGACAGCGTCGACGGCGGTGACGATTGTTGCGTCGGTGACTGCGTCAGTGGTGTATTTGATTGTGGTGACGAGTGGTTCTGTTGCGGCGAATGTGTATCATTCTCGGCGGGCGGTGACGGATGCTCCTGATGCTGCTGCTGAAGTTCCTGAATGTGCTGCGGATTCTTCTTCTCATTAAGTTCGGTGCCTTCCTCTGGGTCTGATAAAACTCCATAATCATTTTCGGGCGTTCGTTCTATCAGTTCGGTTTTGCTTGATGTCGGCGATGATGTTGTGCCTGGAATACTGCCTCGCTTGTGTTTTTTATTTCCCATGTCGGTGATGTTGATGTTGATGTTCTAAGATGATGTTCTAATATAATATAATAATGTAATGTAATAAAATTCCTTTATTATATATTATCGCTCGGTTCTACGTCGCTCCGTCACTCGGTTGCTCCGCAACCTCGCAACTCCGCAACTCGAACCTCGCTGCTTCGCCGCTAGAATCTAACGTATCTTGAAAAAAACATATATATCATATATGTGTGGTTGTGTGTATGTGTGAGTGTGTGTGTGTGCGGTATCATCTGCCGTCAATTATCACTCTTACTCATTCGCTTCGCTCATTCGTTGCTTCGCCGGTCAAGTCTTACGGCGTTAACGCTGGGGTCGTGTTTTGTTGGGGGCTTGACCCCCCTCTACTGGTCTATAGAGCATCGCTCCCGCCGTTGGGGGGCGGTACCCCCCTTCCGCCGTTGGGGGGCGGTACCCCCAGCGAGGTGGCGATCTGTTTCACCACGCATTTGCGGTCGGCGGATCTGTATGCGTCAGTGAGGAAATCCGCGACTTCTCGGCTGATGTTCTCGGTGAGAACTTTGAGTGAGACGAATGTGCGGCGGAGGGTTTCGGGTTTCAGGATGTTGTGGAGAATTTTGCCAGATGTTGGCGCGATTTGTGCGTGTTGGGTCGGGACATTTGGAATGGATTTGAGGTTGCCATACCCCGCCACCGCCACCATCGGGGTCACACGCATCTCTTCCTTCACGAGTGTTTCGCGCCAGTATTTCAGGTCATTGTATTTCTCGCGTGCCTCGCTGTATTTGATGGCGTCGGCTTCCGCTTCGGCTGCGGTAGCATTGCCGGTGTTGGTCCTGAATGCTTCGTATGTGGCGTGTTCCGCAGCCTGTTCTTCGAATCGGGTGTTGATGAGTAGGGTCTTGAGTTCAGCAGCGCTCATTTGGTCGCTGACGATGAGACGCACGCGGTATCGGTCCATCGCACGTTTCAGGAGCTTGAAATCCGCGGGAGGCATTTCGTTGTTGGTCGCAAGTTTCTGGAATGCCTTCTGGACGACTGAACTGGCAGTGATACAGTAGTGTGTGCTCGCTTTGAGGGACCTGCGGCGTTTCATGATGGTTGCGGACATTTTTGCGGCTTGGGCGAATGATGGGTAGGTGGTGGTGGGTGTGGCGGCGGTGTCAGTGGCGGCAGTGGCGTCGGCGTCGGCGTCGGCGGCCGCGCGTGATGATGATGGTCTTGGTGTATCGGCATTGAACGGCACTTCGGGTTCGGCATCTTCCATGCGGGGAAGACCGTACATTTCAGTGACGGCGTTGTCGTATACGGTGGTGGCGGTAGTAGTCATGATGAGATTCTGATTCTGAGGCTCTGTAATTAGACTATATGTAGAAAAGTATTTCAATTTTTTCTGATGTAGATGGAGTCGTGACCCATCATGGAAAATATGCTTTTTTTGACAGTAAACTTTCTATTGAAAAAATTGAAATCTTTTTTTTGCTATTTTCGGATTGGTAGTGGCCTTATAGATACCTAACGACGAAATTGAAATGGAACTCGGTCCTGTGAAACGGACTATCATTGTGAAGAAACGAAGACCCGTGGCTGCCGTGGCCGCGGCGGCGAAGACAGGTATTGACAGGTTTGACGAATATATACAAAAATCCGGTCTTGAACCGAAAAGTTACCAGCGCGAGGGTGTTGAGTTCTGTTTACGCCGTGAAAGCGCGGCGTCGGCGACAGGCATCACTGGCGGTATCATCGCCGACGAGATGGGGCTGGGAAAGACCATGATGATGATGGGGCTCATCCTTGCGAACTTGGCGGCGTTCAAGCGCACACTGATTGTAGTGCCAGTGGCGTTGGTGGCGCAATGGGTTGCTCAAATCAAGCGCACGATTATCGATACTGGTGTGAAATCCGACCTCGTGGTGTTTGTGTTTCATGGTGCGACTGCGAAACGCCGCGTGGTATGCGAGCAGCGAAGCGATCCGGGTGGTGACGAGTGTCCCGTCTGGTGCCACAGACCTCCCAAGAATACCGCGGTGCGCGCAATCGATATCGTGATTACGACCTACGGTTGTGTCGCGATGGAAGAACCGGCCGCACCGACGGTCGCATCGACGACGAAGCCTAAGAAAGCGGCGGCGGCGGCGGCGGCGGCTGTGCCAGTGGTGCTATCCCTGCTTACCTTCCGCGCCAACCGTGTCATCTTCGATGAAGCCCATCATTTACGAAACAAGAAAAGTCGCGTGTTCAAAGGCGCGATGCGTGTCGTCGGCGTGGCGGGTGCCACGCATCGTCCGAGTGTGTGGTGTGTGACCGGGACTCCTATTCAAAACAAAATATCCGATTTGAAATCGTTGTGTTACGTATTAGGGTTTCGGGCGTGTGATGTAATGTCGGAAGAAAAACGAAAACATATACGTAATGAGTATGTATTACGTAGGACAAAGGTGAGTGTGGGGATGGTCGTCGCGGCGACAGACGTGGCGGTGGACGCGGACGCCGGGGATGTGACATGTGCTCCGCGCCTCCAATCTCTCGAACATTACAAATCAAATGTTCCATGGAGTTCAGAAAACGAACTTGATTTAAGCCGCGAGATTCATCGTTCCGCGAGGAATACAACGGACAACGCCGAGAGATTGAAGTTGTATACCCGGATGCGCCAGATGTGTGTGTGGCCGTCGTTGTTGCGGCGTGCGGGAGGTGACACGACGGACACGGCGGACGATGCTCGGCACGGGCTATCTTTGGACGAGTATCAGATTGCGGTTTCAAAACAGAGTAAGATGGACCGGGTTGTCGCGACGATGGCAGCGGAGGCCGGAGCTGCGGCGGGCGTGGGTCGGAAGTCCATCGTGTTCTGCCACTATCGCCGCGAGATGACCCAATTGCGCGATATGTTGCTGCGTACGGTGGTGGGCGACAGCGAGGTCGCAATCATCGACGGAACTGTGAGCGCGAAGGAACGGGCACGTATCTTGGCCGCAGAGCCAACCGTGCTAATTTTACAGATTCGGACCTGTAGTGAAGGCCTGAACCTTCAATCGTATTCGGATGTATATTTCGTAAGTCCGCACTGGAATCCGTGTGTTGAAGACCAGGCAATCGCCCGGTGCTACCGAATGGGACAGACCTCCCAAGTTCGCGTGTTTCGGTTCTATATGTCGGATTTCGTAGCCGAGCGAAGTGGAGCCGAGCGAAGTGGAGCCGAGCGAAGTGGAGCCGAGCGAAGTGGAGCCGAGCGAAGTGGAGCAGAGGGAGCGGGAGCGGGAGGAGGAGGCGCGACGGAGGAGTGTATTTCTACGCTGGACCATAAGTGCGAGGAAATACAAGAAAGAAAGCGTGTGTTGTGTAATGAGTTTCTGTGTGGGGTGTGAGGGGGTAGTAAACATACTTTTTATTTTACTTATTCCATGGGCTGTGTGGGTTATCATCATCATCAGTTATGTCTATTGATCTGCTTGGTGCTGGCGGCCAGTTGCTGCGTGCTGGTGCTGGTGCTGTTGCTGGTGCTGATGGTTGTGGTTGGGAATCAACCACTACACTTTCTGTTAGAGGACGGTCACGCATAACTTCTTCAATTGGCTTTTTCAATAAACTAAATTGCGATGCTGATGTTTGTTCGACATTATCTGATAGTATTTCGTCTAATATTTTAGTTTTTAGATTATCTACGCTTATAGAAAAATGTAAGGTTGGTTTTTCATCTGTTATCCAATTTTTTACTGGACCGTTATTTCGGTTACAACGTTGTACCTTTGTCCTGTTACACGTCGTGGATGTATGTTCGATATAATCAATACTAGATATTTGAAGGCGGGACGATTCTTGTTTATCTTTATCTTCAGTAAATTCCATGACAACTTTACAATCTGTATATTCGGGTTTAACATTACCACTTTTGTCTAAAAATTGCTTGTTTATTGTTAATCCATTTGCCACTGATTCATATACGCTTTTATTTGTTGATAGGCTTATAGCATATGCACATTCTCCACTCGCTTTGTCGTTTGTCTTTGAAGCATCTTTTAAGTTATCATACTTTGCTAAATAATGCAAATTGGTCCCTGATAATACTTTTGATATGGTTCTTGAAGCATCTTCCAAAGTTGTTGTTTTTGGGGATAATTCATTCGGTAACAACGCACACATAAAGTCTAATAATGGACCAGTTTTTTCGTTATCTGTTCCAAACAAACCTGTTCTAAAATTATCTACATTAAATGTAAATGTAATTGTAAATCCCTTTTTTCTAAATACATTATTATCACGTATTGTAATTTCAACTATCTTTTTACTATCAAAATTCAAGGTCTTAACTATTGGATCCCCCCCCCCCCTCATCTTGCGTAAATTCATTCTCTTTTTCGAAATTTGCCGTAGTTTGCGTTTCACGCTTTTCGACGCGCGTCGTTTCACGCGTCGTTTGACTGACCTACTGGTATGCGTCATTTCTCTATTTTACGGAATATATATTACGTGTATAATATATATCCTGTAATTGTATAATGGGTGCTGAACAGTCTTCGTCGTCGTCTTCGTCGGCTGGTGCGTCGTCGTCACGTCATCGGTCTCGGTCTCGGGGCCACCACCACCACCGCGGTCGCGGTCACTGGTCGGCATCGGCACCTAAATCAGTCGGTGACCGTGCGGCTGTTTTAAAGAAATGCGGTCGTAAGTGCTTTCTGGGTCCCGGAAAATCGTTTCCGATTTGTGCGCGTTTAGGGGCGGCGGGTTCGGCGGGGACATGTAAAATCGACCGTCATGGTGTCCAGGCCGCGTATTCTCGGGCGAGTGAATGGGCTTCGATTACCGCGCGTAAGAAGAGGTCATCCGGCAATGCTCGTCAGCATCGTAAATATACCGCGATTGCGAAACGGGCGAAGTCGTTGCTTTCAAGGATAAAGAAATGAAGCGAAGGCGGTGGTGGCGGCGGCGGCAGCGGCAGCGGCGAAGCTAGGCTGGAACAAGGACTTTGATCATCATCGTCGGCCCAGTCACATGCGACATAGGCTTGAAGAATTTCTTATAATTTTTTATAACATATTCTACCGACTTGTCTTTGGCCTTGGGATATAAATAAACTTCATATGCGTCTTGCGATTGATTCGATGAAAGAACTGCGATAATATTCGGGTCTTCATCAAACTCGATATATTGTTTTTTGGTGGCTGCGGGTGAGGTGGGCATTGTAAATATCCGGCTGCCGTCTTTTTTCGTAATCAATACGACCTTTTTACCCGATGCTAATTCTTGCCATAATTTCTCTAATGGTTTGTTTTTGCCCCAAACTGTAGTTGGGTCGGCTTCCATTTCCAATACACGTTTCGATTTCTTTGCGGTTGTATTACGACTGCGGTGACGTGTCTGCGTCTGTGTCTGCGTCTGTGTCCGCGACGTCCGCGGCGTCCGCGACGCCTTCGCCCATCGATGGACTCCTGACGCAGTTGATATAATCGTCCACAACTTTCCGTCGTTGCCTTTCTTTGTTACACCGACACTAAACTTGGTGGCACTTTCGGTAGGACCTTTGCGTGAACCGTTTGTGCTAGCGGTCGCCTTCTTTGTCTGCGTCATATACTTTATTAGTAGATTAGAATTATGCTCCCGTCGACCCAAACCCTCCCTGGCCGCGTGTAGTCGGTGCGCCTAATTCCGCCTCGGTGTCTACGATATGAACCAGGAACGCCGATAGGTCCGGTGCGCATAACTGGAAATACCGGTCGTATTTTTGGATAGGGGAAAGCGTTTCTTTCCAGACATGCCAGATATCGTTACTGCCAAAAAGACCGATTGTATCTACGGCTGCGATGATGTCGCCTCGGTACCCCGCGTCGATAATACCGACCGAATTGGCGAGACGCATCCTTGTTTTACTGATGCTCGACCGGGGATAAAGATAGAACCCGGATGGGAGGTCTGGGACGGGCGACGATGGTGTGGAGGTTGTGGTTGTTGAAATGCTGACTGGTTGTGGTGCGGGGGTGGCGGCGGCGGCGGCGGCGGCGGCGGCGGCAAGGAGGGTAGTCGTCGTCGTGGTGGTGGCGGCAGGAGCGGCGGCGGAGGCGGAGGCGGCGGTGACACGCATACAGCATCGGACGCCGAGATTAAGTCCTCGTGCTCCATCTACGCCCGCGGAGCTTGTAATTCCCGGATTCGTGATGAACTGACGGGAGATAAGATTGTCTATCCCGTATCCATAATCAGCGCCGTCATTTGGCATGAAGAGGTCGAAGCCTGAGTCGGCGGTGGCGGCGGTCGCGGCGTCTTGGATTTTCTGATTATGGTCCCGGACCTTTTGTCGGTATCTCTCGACCCATTCCGCGTCGTCTTGGTTCTTCGAGAGATAGATATACAGTTGGTATTTAGTAGAAGGGGATGTCGTGGTCGTAGTCGTAGTCGTTGACATCGCTGACTGTGTTGTTGTATTATAATACAACCATTGTGATTATGTTTATATTTATATTATATAATAGGTCGAGACATAAACATGTCGATTGTTGTTATGCGTCGCAAGGTTCGAGAGAATCATCCTCGGGTTGCGCCGATTTCGGGGCATTTGCCTGGTGGGGATGGAAAGACGGGTGTGAACGCGTCGAATCACGCCGGATTTTCAATCAATGGCGGACATAGGAACTTACGCGGGATTGGGCAGGTGCGTATGGTGGGTTCTGGTGGGTGGAGTGGCGGTGGGCGCGGGGTGGGGCGGTTCGCGGGGGGGAACTCGTCGTGGTATTTTTCGGCGAACAACCCTGCGGTGATTAAACGGTCTTCTCGCGGGAATTCGGCGATGCTTGATATGAAATATCGGTGGATTAAGGGAGGTCAATATCCGAATGCGTGGCATAAAGATATTCCGTCCGCGACATTGGATGTGCGGTCGCAGTCGGAATATATTAAGAAGCGGGCGGCGAAGTCGGTTGCGTGCGGGACGGTGAAGGTTGTGGCGGCGGCCGCGGACCCCTGCGGCGTGGATAAAGGGTGCCGGTTTTTCGTTGGAACCGGTGTGCTAAAGCGTAAGCGTGTCATGTGGAAACCTGTGACGAAGACCGTGACAGAACGTGTCGTATCCCAGAGCGATTATATTGAGAAGGGTGGATTGAAGATGGGACGGCGGAATTGCTTGTCATTGCCGGAACCGAATAAGTTTACGCATTTTCCGATGTATATTCGCCACCAGGGGTGTGATGTGAATTATTTGACATGGCAGGAGGCGGTGGCGGCGAAGGCGTTGCCTGTGGGTTATGTCGGTCGCTCGTAATAATTGAGTTCGCATCGCTCATAATAAATAGCCTGCGCACTCTTACGAGCGCTCCGGCATTTATCAATCGCATCGCTCATAATAATTGATTTCGCCGGCTCTTGCGAGCCGCTCCATCAATTATTACTCGCATCTAGCTCGATATTGATAGATATTCTAGCCACCAATAACACATGAATAAGAACATTCATGTGCTATAAACCAGAACAGGGTGAGTAATAATTGATGGAGCGGCTCTTACGAGCTGGCGAAATCAATTATTATGAGCGATGCGCAGGCTATTTATCATGAGCTAATATATCGTCTCGTCGTCGGGTTCTCATCCAATACCCGCTTTAAAAACCAATATATTTTTGTATGTATAATGGGGGCGAGGACTGCGTCGACGGCGGCGTCGGCGTTTGTGGCTGGTGCTACGGGGGCGATGACGGCGGTCTTCGACACGAAACAATATACGCATAATAATCCGAAACTGTAATATCCCGACTTAAAATGTATTGAATATGGCAGTGTTTTTTTAGATATGAAATCCTTGAACTCGGGGGAAATAAATGCCGTGTTGTGTCTAGACGACGACGACGTGTATTCGGGTTTGTATGGTGTGGTTATTTTGATTTGCTGTGCGTCGTCAAAATCGCATACCTTGTCGTCGTTTGTTAATGCGAAATGGATTACGGTGGCGTCGTCGGTCTCGGTGTCGTCGTCGTCGTCGTCGTCGGATGCGCTGCTGTCGGTGTCGGATTTTCGGGATGCGCCACGGGATGCGCGGCTTCTGGTGGTGACACGGCGGGGTTGGGTATAAAAAACCGATATGTCATCTAAATTGAAACTGGCGATTCCTTTATCCATCGTTTCCATACGCTGTAGCTGTTTGCCTATCATATGTATCATTTTTTCGACGTCATGATATGGCATATGTTTTTTCGTTTTCTTTAGATATTCGGAGAGAGAAAGTGCCCGGGCGGCTTCGATTGTCAATGTGTGTGTTTTGGCGTTTATACTGTGGATCATTTCTTTCGGGAGGGGGCAACTTTTAATCAATACATCCGATGAAAATGAAAAATAGTGTAGTTCTGTCGTTTTCGTCGTTTTCGTCTTTGGCATTTCTGACGTGTATACGTATGTATGTATATAAATACGTATGTATATAAATAGTGTTTATTTTGTTTATACCTGGGATTTGAATCGTGCGGCCACGCACCGCCAGAATACCGGCGTCGGTATCGATTTGAATACGATTTTGATGGTTTGACCGTTTAGTAATCGGTCGCGGTATGTTTTCACTGCGGGATTGTGTGTATTCCATTTTTTGAAATACACATAGATATTGTCGTAGGAGACGATGTTGTCGCGGTCGCGGTCGCGGTCGGTTATCTCCTCCCATGTGTTTAATCGGAATGTCTTTGGTTTCACGACAACTTTGCTCACAACCCCGAGTCCGGATTTGTTGAATGTGTTATAAATCTCTTGGACTGTAATGGGTTCGGTGGATCGGGGAATACATAATGCTGGGTAGTCGTAATCTGTCGCGGTCGCGGTCGCGTGTGTGTTCGCCATCACTGTTGCTGTTGCTGTTGTCGTACATATAAATACCTTGTTAATATTTTTCAATTTTATATCAGCCATGACTCTTCATTTGACAAAATATATATAAACAATATTTGTGTTATTATATAATTATGAATAGTGGCCGCAACAATATGAATGAAAACAGTATAAAAAAAGATAATAGCGAGAAGAAAAATAGGCATTCAAGGCGGGGGGCGGCAACGGCGGGAACGGCGGGAGCTCGGGGGGTTCCGCGGGGGTACCGCCCCCCAACGGCGGAAACTTCGTTCGATAAACCAGTAGGGGGGGTTCCACCCCCCAACGGTGGCGGTGGCGGTGGTGGCGGTGGTGGCGGTGGCGGTGGTGGCGGTGGTGGCGGTGGTCGCACTGGTAGCGGTCGCGGTCGCGGTCGCAGTGGCGGTGATGGCGGAGGTACGCGTAAACAAAAGGATAATACAAAATCGAAGAATCGTTCGACGCGGGGTGGTGGCGAGGGGGGTCCGCCCAGAGACGGCGGGAACTTCGTTCGATGTGTTGCGCCAGGGGCGGGCGGCAGCGGTGGCGGTGGCGGTGGCGGTGGCGGTGGCGGTGGCGGTGGCGGTGGCGGTGGCGGTGGCGGTGGCGGTGGCGGTGGCGGTGTAAGCGAATGCTCTATCGGTGACAATGTTAAAACAAACCCATTCTTGGTTGCGTTACTATCGAACACAAAAACAGAACCTGTAAAAAATAGCTTCGCACGTGACAGTAACAGCAGTAACAGTAGTAACAGTAATGTATTTTTAAACAATAACCATCGCTCGTTTCAAAAACAAAAACGTAATGATATCAATTCATCGCCAGCGGATACTGTGAAAATCAATTATTTTATACATAATTCATCCATACAAAATGACCGGCGGAGGATTAGCAGCGGCAGTGGCGGTGGCAGTGGCAGCGGCAGTGGCAGCGGCAGTGGCGATCTTAATAATAATGCGTTTAGACATGCGACTTCGAATAATGTATATTTGAGTTCCGCGTCAGGTAGCAGTGTGACGAGACAAAGTGCGGACGTTCCGGTATTTATAAATACAAATGATACAGAACAATTTCCGGAATTGGGAGTTTCGGGAAAACAATCGTCATCTAATAATAATAAGGTTTTGAACTTTAAGGATATTATTATGAAACAGTCTGCTGCTGCTGCTGTCCCGGTGACGGCGACGGCGACGACGACGGCGACGACGGTGACGGCGACGGATCCACCTATTCGTGTTATTAGAGAATATTCAAGACCGATTCTACCACCACCGCCTGTGCGTAATTTATCAAGAGGAAATATATTTTTAGGAGCGTTTTACAAGACAGAGGACGACGACGGCGACGACGACGGTGATGACGGTGGTGGCGGTGGTGGTGGCGGTGGCGGTGGTGGTGTCGGCATCACTTCTGCGCTTGTTGATAATTGCGATAGGGTGTACGACAAATTGTATAAATAAATCGCGTATATCGTGTATAAATACTCTAGAATTGTATATGTATGATGAATAATGATGAATAATGATGAAATATATAAATACTTATATGATGATTACGACGGGGACTGGGACGGCGACGGCGACGGCGGCGGTGGCGGTGGCGGTGGCGGTGGCGGCGGCGGTGGCGAATTAGATACTCAATGGATAGACGAAATTGAAACCCAGCTGATATGTGACGATTATAGACAGTTTATTAAAACGGATATTACATCTGTTTCGTTTGAGTTTATTTATTTGGGGCTGAGCAAGGAAATCGTGAATATCGACCGGTGTGTGCTTCCGCTTATAAAACCAAATATGATTACTCAAAATGAAATATTTCAGCTCATACAAAAAAAACAACGACTGGCTGTCGGACGAAAGTATTATAATTTTATGTCTTTGTGTTTTTATCATTTTTATATCAACGATGACCCGAAATCTGTGTCGCAGTATTTATATTCGGGGGGTGACGACGATGACGGTGACGGTGACGGTGACGGTGACGGTAGTAATATTACCGAATACACCAATATTCTCTCGATAGAGACGATATATTTTCAACCGATGATTCGGATGTTTCATGATATAAATTGTTTTACGGTTGTGTTGTTTGACGATTAACAGGGGGTACCGCCCCCCAACGGCGGAACTTCGTTCTATAAACCACAGGGGGTACCGCCCCCCAACGGCGGGAACTTCGTTCTATAAACCAGTAGGGGGCGCACACGCCCCGACAAAATACGACCCCGGCGTTAACGCCGTAAGACTGGACCGGCGAAGCAACGAATGAGCGAAGCGAATGAGTAAGAGTAAAAATTGACGGCGGATGATACACACGCATACACACACTATTCCGCCGTCCATTCTCACTCTTACTCATTCGCTTCGCTCATTCGTTGCTTCGCCGGTCCAGTCTTACGGCGGGGGTGCCCGGGTGTGTTTTATGGGGGGTTTACCCCCCCTGTGGTCTATCGAACGTAGTTCCGCCGTTGGGGGGCGGTACCCCCCTAGATTTCATCTATATCCACTTCATCTAATACCATCTTCGATGATTTTTGGTTGGTTGGGAGGTCTGGGACGGAGCGTTTGATTGCGGTTTGGCGTGACGATGTATCGGGTGCGTTGTCGTCGGTGGTGGCGGCGTCGGTGTCTGCGTCGCTGTCGTCGTCGTCGTCGCTGTCGTCGTCGCTGTCGCTGTCGTCGTCGTCGTCGCTGTCGTCGTCGTCGTCGTCGCTGTCGTCGTCGCTCGTGATACCTTCATAAATATCGTGATAACTTGTCTTCTTCATTCTTGACAATTTACCGCCTTGTTCTATTATTTCCTGATATTCCAGTGTAGCCTGGTCCTTGAATTCGACGGTTTGTTTCGACATCCTGAATTCGTCGTCGCTGTCGCCGCCGCCGCCGCCGCCGCCGCTGCCGTTTTCATCGGCGATCTCTTGGAAGATTTTCTCTTGGACGCGGAGTTTTTCGCGCTCGGCAGGCGTATATATTTCAAGCAGATCGCATTTCTGGATGCTTTTACCTGTTTTTGACGTTTTGAGCGCGAATTCTTTGTCCGCATCCCATTGTCGAAGCCCGATAAGAACCCACGTTCCTTGTGATAACGCATTCTCGCGTTTGGACCGGCCTGTGAATTTACCGCGGATGTGACATAATCTCTCGTAACCATCTACGCATTTCACCATACACATCCCGTTGCCAAGAAGACGCAGGATGTAACCATATATCTCTTCTTTACATTGAGAGACGCGTAGAAATTTGTTCTGTTGTTGGCTCGCACCATTGACGTGCTTGCGTGCGAGGTGTTTCATTCTATTGCCTCCTCCATCATTACGGACCATTTTTTATTGTAGTGTGTGGTAGCGGTAACGGTAGAGGTGACGCGTGTGTGTTAGTATACCATAATATAATATATCCAAATCAATTTTACGGTATTTTAGGTTAATAAATATTTGTATTTTTCGTCATACGGTGACGGTGACGGTGACGGTGACGGGTACTGTGTGGGGGATGGTGGTGACGCCATTATTTCTTCTTTTGTAGCTGATATGAATAATCCTTTTGTATTGATGTCGATTTCATCGATTTTCATATAACATACCAGTGCCAGGAATATAATATCCTTGCGGCTGTATTTGATGGTGGATAGTCTTGTCGATGGGGCGGTGACGGGGGGGTACCGCCCCCCAACGGCGGGAGCTTCGCTCGATGTGTTGTGCCTGGGGTGGGCGGTGGCTGCGACGTAGTCATTATATATGGATTCGATGCCTGCTGCTTGCTGTTTGTGTATCACGGCGGCTGCGGTCTTCAAATGCGTGGATGTGAGAGATTTTATAATGGGCGTGGCCGTGGACGTGGGCGTGGCCGTGGACGTGGACGCGGGCGTGGCAGTGGACGCGGGGTATATGTATGTAACTGCGCCCTTTTGGATATTCGCATACATATACAATTGAAATACTAATGTAGACGTATTTGCGCGTCTCCGGATCATGTTTTTCAGAATATTGGCGGCGGCTGCTTCGTCCGCGGTGGCGGTGTCTTTCATATTGATATATTCCTCTAATTTAGGATTATGTATTGCGAAATACATGTAATATATAAACCATAACGGTTCGAATAGGTGGGGGGAGTTGGGCATCATCGCTTGTTGCGCTTCTCGCAGTGTTTCTATACATATTTTTAGCGACTTATTCTCTCGTATATCTTGAAATAAAAGTTCACATTTACGAATAAATGCGTTAGAATATTCTGTTTGTTTAGACATTATGGTTAATTAAGTATCATTGAAATCTTTATATTTCATTCATCGATTCATTGATTCATTGATTCATTGACGAAATTATTTTATTCATATATATTATAACAAAAATACAAATGCGTGCGTTTGAGAAGAAACATGACCTTACTTGGCTTGAACTCGTTAAGTGGACTCTTCGTGAAAACCCCGGCAAATCATTCAAGCAAGTGTTGAAGATTGCGAAGAAGACCTATAGGAAGTCTAAGAAGGCTAATAAGTCTTCATCCAAGGGTGCGCGTAAGTCTCGTCGTCACAACAGGACCAAGCGTGGTGGCAGCAGTGGCAGTGGCAGTGGCGAGCAGAATATGTCTGCTGAGAACAAGCCGCAGCAGGGTGGCAATAAGCCTGAGGGTGAACTGCCTGCTAGTGTTGGCAACTCGCCGCAGCAGGGTGGTAATAGGCATGAGGGCGGCAATCCTCTCGCTGCTTTGATGAAGGGCGCTGGCCAGAAGGGTGGCAGTGGCACTGGCGGCGGCGGCTCCAAGGCTGAGTTCGGCGCTAACGCTGGTTCGGTTTAAATCATAAATCATGATTTTGTATGAATTATTGTTGGTATAGTTACTAATAATAATACAGCGGACGGACGACGGACGACGGACGACGGACGACGGACGGTCAACAGTCATAGAACACCGACGAGAAAAATGTTTTGGTTTCTTGCGGTGTGAGACGCTTCTCCGGGTTGGGATGAATATTTCGCAACATGATTTGGATAACGTCGATTAATTTTTTATGATTGGGTGCGTATTTGTCCTTTAGTTTGATTTTAAATATCTCGTCGAACCGGATTTTATCCTTGTTTTTTACCAGATGAAGTGGATCATGTAGTTCTTGTCGATGCTCGGTGGGGGATGATGATGCCTGGCCGACGACGACATGGCTAGTATTGGTGTGTGTTTTTTTCGTATTCATCGTGAGACCGTAAAACAGTTTAAGGAACATTATATTGTTTGCGTATGTATCCCACGTGTTCCAATATTTTGTAAAGAGTGTATTGATGACGTATTCTCTCGGTTTGTTAATGAATGGTTTGAATGTTTCCTGGCATAATTCCATATATTTCATTTTGAATGCGTGCGACGTGTTTTGTAGTGCGCGGTTGTTTACGATATACTGATATATAATGACCATGAGGTTGTCTTCAGTAAGGTCGTGATGATCGTGATGGTCGTGATGGTCGTGATGGTCGTGATGGTCGTGGTGATCGTTTACCAGGAATGTTATGATGTGAACTTCTAATGGCCACAGGTAGTATTCGGGTGCGTGGACGTAGAAATGTTGTTTCCAGTAGTAATTGTTTTGTAATAATTTGGATGACTCGGATTTGAACATTATATCCGAATCAACGGTTAGCGATGTTTCGTTTTTTTCGTTCCACGGGTTGTCTAGGAGGCGTTTCACGTAAATCGAAAGACCGAAATCGATTAGCATGGGTAGCTCGGTCGTATTATCGATAAGGATGTTATTGTGTTTCAGGTCGTAATGGATGATGTCGTATTTTATTAATAGTTGGATACTGTCTGTGATTCTCTCGTATAGGTCGAATAAAATGGAGAGGAGATGGTAGGATAGTTCGTGTTCGTCCATTTTGAAGTATTCGTTGATTTTGCGGATTTGGCGCTCATCTTTTCGAAGAGACATTGAGATGTGTTCGTCTTTTTGCTTAGAGGCCGATATCTGTGATGGTGGGCGAGTGTCGCTGTCGCTTGCGACGCTTTCGTCGCTGTCGCTGCTGTCGCTGTCGCTGCTGTCGCTGTCGCTGTCGCTGTCGCTGCTGTCGCTGCTGTCGCTGTCGCTGTCGCTGTCGCTCTTCGCGGACGACGCGTGATGCGTCTGAACCTCTGTTTCAATTAACTTGTATAAATACTTTTTTAGGTCCAATCCACGGATGTAGTTCATTTTCTGAATAATAAACATTCGATTTAATGCCGTGTGGTCTTTCGCGGTCGCGGTTCGTTTTATATACTTGGATACTGCTTCGCAGTCATTTAAATATTCCTGTTTTATAGTTGCTAAATCTATTTGGTATGTTTTTAATACCGGAACAAAAAATAGCTCATAACATGGTATATCTTGTATTACTTTGCCTATAAAATCTTCGAACTCTGAATGGAAATTGTGTTTTTGTAGTTTGGATATGTATTTTTTACTGCTTGGGTGCTTCTGGTGCTTCTGGTGCTTCTGGTGCTTCTGGTGCTTCTGGTGCATGTGTTGTGATGCGGTAAACGGTAGTGACGGATAATAAATACATCCATACCCTCCTTGGTTGATAAGCTTTGAATGTTGTTCTGTCATGGGTGGTAGAAGGACGGAGGTCGGTAGTTATAATAATACGAGTAAAAAAATGTAGAATGGCATCGCGTCGCCATTCGGTCGGTCGTGTTTATTCGGCGGTCGCGGGCGCAGCGGGCGCGGTATTCACAAACCGATAATATCGGTTCTTGTATGTTTTCTTGATTTTGTCCATGATTTCATTTGTGATGTCTTCCACGGTTTGTGCGGCGTTCGTGGCGGTGGCGGCGTTGACATTGAGGGGATGTTGGTTTCGTCGCACGTTTTCGTATTTTTCGATGATTTTGTCGATTTCCGCTGCCATCTCGGTCGACGCCATATTTTCGTTGTAGAAATCGTCATAACACAATGATGGTTTGAAATTGGGTGTGGTTGAATGTTTTGTTATGTGTGCGTCCATCATTTTGATACACTGTTTGGACATTGTGATGTATGGTTTGCGGGATTTCGCGGCGGTGGGCGTGGTGGGCGTGGTGGGCGTCGCGGGCGTCGCGGGCGTCGCGGGCGTCGCGGGCTCTTCTTCTTCGTCGTCGTCAGCGGCAGCGTCAGCGGCAGCGTCAGCGTCAGCGTGTTCTTCTTCTGCTGCTTGTGGCGTGGCGGCGGCGGTCTTTTTCCTGAAATAATAGCGTCCTGATTTGAACATCTTGTCTTCGATATTGCCGGCGTAGCCATTCTCTTCCAGGCGGCGCTTTTCCATTTCCATGATTTCGGCGATTTCGGACTTTGACTTCCAGGCAGCCCATTCTTTCTTGTATGTATGTCTTTCGTCGTATTGATGTACTTTGGAGAAGCGTGAGAGCTCGTGGATAAACGGTTTGCTGAATTCGAAACGGAATGTCTTGATACCGGATGCGGATGCGGATGCGGCCATTATGATTACGTTTCTTGCGTTATATGAGTATATGCTCAAAATACATTTCAATTTTTTTAGTATTTGGTTTTACGTGAATACGTGGTGTGTTTACGTAAAATTGATTGTAGATTGTTGTTATTCGCTCTGTATTACTGTACCTAAATTGGATGCCTCCGAAAACATTGTTGTCATCGTCGTCAAAAACTGTTGGGGGGGGTCGAAAACCTATGAAGACTGCGTTACTTTCATCTTCGGTGGTGGCAGAGTCGGTGGTGGTGGCAGAGTCGGTGGTGGTGGCAGAGTCGGTGGTGGCGGTGGACGCGACGTCGGTTGAGGCGGGTCATGACGCGAATATACTGGATAAAATCTCTCGAGACTGTTCTTCCGACGAGTTGAAATATCTCATTGGGCTTTCGAGATTAGAACAAAAGATTTGTCGCATCGCACAGGACCATTTGGAAAGTTCATTTGATTTGGTGCGTTCTAGTGGGTTTATTGCGTGGAAGAAAAGCAGTGGGACGACGTGACGGGATAGTTGCTCGAATCGCAATTATATAATATTATTAAAGTACTTCATTATTCGTTTTTTTGTTTTTCGTATATCTCGTATAGATTGTTTGTATTCCTGTTTGTATTTTTTTATAGACCGGAGGCGGTTTGATTTCCTGTGTTGTGGATCAATTTTTGGACCACCACCATGTAGTACGGCATTTGCTATTTTTCCTATGCCGCCTGCAGCATTTACCAGGTTTCCAGCGGCGCCGGCGATTCCTTTTATGCCGCCTGCGGCATTTACCAGGTCACCTGCAGCACCGGCGATTCCTCTTACGCCGCCTGCGGCATTTACCAGGTCACCTGCGACGTTTGCGAGCCCTCCTAGCCCGCCTGCGGCGTTTGCGAGCCCTCCTAGCCCGCCTGCGGCGTTTACCATGTTTCCCGCGGCACCTGCGAGCCCTCCTAGCCCGCCTGCAGCGTTTACCATGTTTCCCGCGGCACCTGCGAGGCCTTCAAGCCCGCCTGCGGCACCTGCCATGTCACCTGCGGCACCTGCGAGGCCTCCTAGCCCGCCTGCGGCACCTGCGAGCCCTCCTAGCCCGCCTGCGGCACCTGCGAGCCCTCCTAGCCCGCCTGCGGCACCTCCTGCGGCGTTTGCGACTCCGCCTGCGAGTCCGCCTGCGAGTCCACCTGCTGCGCCGTTTGCCATTGATTCCACCTCTCCTTTAAGTCCTTGGATGTTGGTTTTCAGTGCCACACCTTCTGTTTTCGCCCCAGCCATCGTCGTCACCGACTTTGACATGATAACAATAACATTTTGTAATAGACGCCATAATTGTAATGTGGTTCCGATTCCGGGAATCAGGCTTAATGCGTTCATGATCCCCTCTACGGATGACGATGCGATGTCTTTCACGTCATTCGAGAGTAGTTTTTCAATTTTCATTAATGGTTCATGAACTGCTGCGGTTGCCTTGTCTACCAGTCTATTAAGATCACTCGGGTTATCGGGTAATTGTGGGATGGCCTTTTTCAGGTTGATTTTGGAAGAGAGGTCGGATGAACCGCCTTGAATAAGATCATTCCACCATTTCTTTATTTTGCGGATCACTAAAATTGCGCTGTTTTTGGCGGTTGTGCCTATATCGGGGTATCTCTCTTCTTCATCTTCTTCTTCTTCCCCTTCTTTCTTCTTCTCCATTTTCTTCTTGTTTTCTTCGATATATACGATGATTTTTGTAAGAAGTGGAAGCAGTGATGATTCTAACTCGGATAAACGTTTGGTTTCTTTTTCGGCGGCGGGGTCCATCACGCGGCCGCCTCGTTGGGCTGCTCCTCGGTTGCTGCGTCGGATTTCCTGGTTTGTTTTCACTGTATCAAATAAGATTTCAAACATCAGTGTCAATGGGGTAAAAACAGTTGGGCGTAGCTTTTGTAATTCCTCGTCTTCTTCTTTGGATAGTATTTTGCCTTTATTGTGTTGGCGGGTTTGCTTTTGTATTAAATGGTCGTATCGTTCCATATATCGTTCAATGTTGTCTATAATTGACATTTTCGGCAGGTATTTTCTAATATCTAATCTAATATGGGTATGTTAGTATATATACACATATTAATCGCTCGGTTCTACGATCGCTCGGTTCTACGTCGCTCCGTCGCTCCGCAACTCCGCAACTACGAACCTCGCTGCTTCGCCGCTCACCCCGCTATCCGTTTTTTGTATTCAGCGTATGTCTCGTTTGCCGGTGCCGGTGCGGTGGAGGCGGTGGAGGCGGTGGAGGCGGTGGAGGCGGTGGAGGCGGTGGCGTCGGATGTTGTGACCGGTGCTGTATTTTGCGCAGGCAGTGATTCAAAATCAGAGATTTTACCACGATATGAATATCGGTTAGCATTCTCTCGCATAATCTTCGTGTCGGTGTTGTTTTCTGATGTAGTCGTTGTTTTTGTACTGTTCTGGTTTGTCTTGGAGATATTCGGGGCAGTATTATATGTCTTAAACTTCGCAAAAACATCGGGTTCTTGTTTTGTGTCGTTGTCGTTTTCTGTTGAGGCTGTGTTATTGAACGATACTTTTTTATTGGTTAGTTGTTCCTTCGCCTTTGCGTATTCTTTACGGATATCTACATGGATATCTCTCGGCGCATTGGTTTCGACCATATACTTTCGGGAAACAGTCTCTAAATATTTGTAAGGAATGTTCGCGGTTCTTGCGTAATAGACAAACGAAAATGTGGCTGCGTCGTAGCGCATTATGATGTCTCCATAAAAGGCGTTGATGGTTTCGCGGACATACAACATATTTTCTAAACATTCTTTTTTGTGGGCTGCGGCGGTCCACTCGTCATATTCCTTGAAATACTTATCTTCGAATGGAATGTCGGTGTCTGTTTGTTGTTGTGTGGCGATGTAGTGATTAAAAAACCTGGATAAAAAATTAGACCAGGTCGTGGGTGTAGGCGCGGACGATGACGCGGACGTGGTGGCGGACGTGGTGGCGGACGTGGCGGACGTGGCGGGCCTTGTGACTTTATACATAAGAGTTGCGAATATGGCGGTTCCGATGGAGAACATAAATAGGCCTTTGGGTAGTGTATGTTGTGATGGCGAGTTTGCCATTACTTTATTGTATGAATCGATTGCGTGTAGTGTAATGATGGCGAATGGGTTTGTCATTGCGGGCGTGGTTCGTATGTATATTGATTATGATGCGTTATGTTTATACCATTTATGGTATTCCATTTCTGGTGGTATTCATTGTTTTTTGTTTTGGCGGATGCGTTCTTCGAATAATTCGGCGACTTCGGTTTGTAAATCCGGGAGCTTGACCCGCTGGTAGTTTTGTGCGTCGGGGTGGAGGACGATGAGGTATAAATCCGTGATTGTTTTGTCGTATTTGGTTTGAAGAATGTACTTGTATGTGTTCAGTTGAAGCGCGTAGTGCCAGAAGTTTGTGTCGGGGAGGTGCTCGATGGCGGGGTGGGTGGCGAATTTGCCCGTGCGGTTGGTTTTGATGATTTCGCGGCAGCGCTTCCAGTCGTATATCATCAGTGAGCCATCATCATTGATGTGGCTGTACACCATATCAATCGACCCGGCGATTTGTGCTTCTTCATGGAATACCGTCCACTCCGTTCGGTAGGGGCGGAGGGTGGCGCCCTCTCCAGCGACGTGTTCTTTATTGAAGTTCAGGAAGTATTGGATTTCCGGGGGGACGTCGGCGGTCTCGGCGGTCTCGGCGGTTGTGGCTTGGTGGGGGTCGGCCGGTGCCGGCGGTGTATTATAAAAGCACTCTATCTTATGATGCATCGCTGTTCCCTTGGTCGACGCGTCCTTGCCTGCGTCCGCCCACATTTGTTCGATTTCTTCCGCCGTTTTTCCGTAATATTTCGCATTGGCGACGGGGTCGTTCCATTTCTTTTGGTTGCGCATCATTCCGGCGATGACTTTCTTGGCATCAAAATGCTCGAAGTGTTGGTGTATAAATGTTGTCACTGATGTGAATTCCGTGTCTGCGGTGACGCCATTGATGCCGTCGATTGTATATTTGTGGGGGCCTTCGTCGAAATGGATATGTGCGTCTCTTGGATGCGGGTTTTGCTTTGCGAGGTAGTCGTTGGCGACGGCGGGGGCGGCTCCTGGTGTGCTCATTGCGGTGTGTGTGGTCATTGTGTAAAAAAATATTTCAATTTTATGTGGATTGCGTGCGTGCGTGCTTATGTGCTTATTATCACGAGTGCGACTGCGAGTGCGAGGGAGACTGCGATGACATCTGTCGCATCATTCCCATTCTTCGTTGCGTGTATTCATTATCCATTGGGGTGCTTGAGAACTGGTCGTCGTCGTTTGCTGCTGCTGCGTGGTGCTGGTGCTGGTGGTGCTGGTGGTAGTGACCCGCTGCGCTCCCGTATCGCCGCACCTGTTCGTATAGTTGTTCTGTTGTAAAGTCTTCCTTGTTATTTTTGGCCATCGCGATTCGTGCGCATAGCGTTCTTAATTCACTGCCGTCTTCGCATCGGTGTTGGCGGTGGCGTCCTCCGTAGCCAGTCTGTGAGTAAGGGGTGTCTATAACTGTTGGTATTCTTGTTGAGATGGCGTCGGATACGAGTTCTTCTTCTTCTTCGTTGTCGTCGTCGTTGTCGTCGTTGTCGTTGTCGTTGTCGGGGGCTGCTGCGTCGTGTTGGAACGCCTTGATGACCCTTGCGGCTTCTTCTTCGTAGTCTTCTTCGCCGTCGACATATTTCCGTGAGATGTTGGCGCCTGTATTGAATATTTCTTGCTCTGCTGAACATATTCTCCTTGCGTGAAGAATCATATCCGTTTCTTTTTTGTTTTGGATGGTCGTAAGGCCGATGATGACCTTGACGTCGGTCATAAGGTTTTCGATTAGGGGTGCCGATTCTATACGTTCAAGTGATTTCAACATTCGTAGCGTTTTGTAGGCTTCGCGGACGATGGTGTCCTTGTCGTATCTTCCACCTGTGGCTGCGCCGCTGGCTTCAATCTCTCGGAACTGCTTGAATATTTCGATTTGGATCATCCCCCCTACGGCGGTTGGGAGGTCTGGGACGGAGACGTCGGTGTCGGTGGTGGGTGACGGTATTATGGTGTGCTCGAACTCGTATGTATACGTCGAACCCGTGAATTGATTTGAGTACTGGACTTTGACTAGGACGGCGGTGGTCGCGGCGCCGTCGTCGGTGTCGGTGTCGGTGTCGGTGTCGGTTGGCGGCGTGTATTGGATATACAGCGGTTTGATTTCACCATGGATGATGGAGTGGAGTGTTGTTGAGTTGCTCCATGAGTGGGATTGATACTCGAAAAGTTGGGGGGGGGTACCGCCCCCCAACGGCGGAACTTCGTTCGATAAACCAGGGGGGGTCCGCCCCCCAACGGCGGATAGACTGTGCTGGTCGGTGGCGTCGGTCGCATCGGTGGCGGCAGCAGATATCGATACTTGGACTTTATATCCATACCTCATAATCATCTTGAAGAGTAGTTCGCCCATTTGCCATCCGATATCTTCGGGTTTGACGATTGTAATCAGGCTGCTACAGTTGTACGCGTCTGTGTATTCCGAACGCTGATACGGTGAGGCCAGTGTTTTCAGGCAGTTGAGGTCGACGTCGGTTCCGTAGCCGAGGATGTAGTCTTCAAATGTCAGGGGGGTACCGCCCCCCAACGGCGGAGCGATGCTCGATAAACCAGTAGGGGGCGCAAGCACCCCAACGGCGGTGGCAGTGGTGGTGGCAGTGGTGGTGGTGGCAGTGGTGGTGGTGGCGGCGGTGGCGTCATTTAGATAGGCGGCGTCGGTGTCTCGCATCATCTTGTAGAGTATTT
>Ga0209086_10000176_pt1 | contig 56741 bp, 58 predicted proteins | sample M_130207_XF_Meta_FD_187312 | JGI IMG/M metagenome (GOLD analysis project Ga0209086, IMG submission 187312) | Freshwater microbial communities from Lake Montjoie, Canada to study carbon cycling - M_130207_XF_MetaG (SPAdes) (version 2) | ecosystem: Environmental > Aquatic > Freshwater > Lake... | reverse complement strand
CGTCAGGACAATTGGGTCTCTGTCTGCCAAAACTCGTAGTCTTGACAGATGAAGTTGAACGGGGGTTCTTCAGTCCTTATTGGGATTGGTTTAGTAGCCCTTCTGTCATCGGCTTGTGGATCAGATGGTCAAACGTCGACCATTGTTCGCGACGTCGATTCGATTCAGGTCATGACCCCCGAAGAAGTGACGGCGATGCGATCGACTTTAGTGCCCGTCAATGAAAATTCAAGTGGCGACGTTGCCGGAGATTCGGTTGCACCGGGAGATCCGTCAACAGATCCAGGGTCGGCCGACACCATTCCGTTAAACGAAGACAACCGTCCGGCAGAACTTAAACTCTTCGATGCCTTTTCGAAGTTCTCAGGATGCCTGAAAGATTCAGGTGAGACGATTCGTGGCGACTTACAAGACCCGAATAACCCGGCTTACCAAGACCCCGCATATCTTGAAATCATTCAGAAATGCGCAGCACGTAGCGACATTGTGAACGTCCTCAACGAGGTCTCCACAACCCGCGCGAATCTCACACCTGATGAGATCAAGACCCGCAATGAGGGCTTTGTGCTTCTCTCTGACTGCCTCAAGAAAAAGGGATGGAAGATTGATACATCCATCGATTCATCTGGATTGATTAATCCCACAACTTTTCAAAGTGCTGACGGTGACTTAAATCAACGCGATCTCGATCAATGTCTGACAGAAACTGGCATCAACGATGCCATTGAAAACGGAGCTTAAATGTCCAGTATTAAGAAAATTTCTCTCGTCATCGGTCTTGTGGCCGTCGTGGGGACCGCCGTCTTTATCGGCCGTCAATCAGGTGGCGACTCAACCAGTAACACCTTGCTCATAACACCTCGCTCGGTTGAAAGACGAGATCTTTCAGATGTTCTGACCGTGACGGGAGAAGTACGGCGAGATGAAACGAAAAAAATCAACTCGGCAGTTGACGGCAAAGTGAGCCAAATCAATGTTGAGGACGGCGAGACCGTCGAAATTGGCGATGGAGTGTTTGCACTAGATGGCCGGACTGCAGTAGCAGTTCCTGGCGAATTCTCGTTCTACCGCGAACTCACAGTGGGCAGTGTCGGCCCCGACGTGAAGCAACTTGAAACAATCCTCAATGACAGCGGATACATCATTCGTGACGTTGACACGCTGTTTACCGAAGACACCCGTTCAGCCTTAGCCAAATGGCAGTTCGATCGTGGCTACAGCGGTTCAAGTAACGAAAACGACGAGACAATTACGGCATCGTTGTCACCAAATAGTGCTGCTTACTCAGTCGGTCGAGAAAACACTGCAGCATTCATTGTGACTCAAGCAGTACCAACGGCTAATGGATCCGGCCTTCATCCCGCCGTTACACAAATACCAGTTCTGACTATTTCGGCTGCCACAACCACGGTGAACGAAGGTGGATTAGTCACTTTCACGATTACTTCCGACATCGCTCCGACGTCGGATCTCACCATTGCTCTGAACATCGGTGGCAGTGCAACGGCTGGGGATGATCCTGACAACGATGACGACTACGATACGATTTTAGGAAACGTCACTCTTCCAGCAAATGCTGATTGCAAGTGCGTATCATTCACCTCAAATGTGTTCGTTGACAACACGATTGAAGATGAAGAAGATATTACGGTCACGATGACCACTCAATTCGGCAATGATCCCACCTATGCGCTTGGCAATACCAATTCAATTCGCGTTGTCATCCCTGCTAATGGCTCAGAACTACGGCCACTAGTGACAGTCAAAGCCAGCAGTGAAACAGTTAGCGAAGGTTCATCGGTGACCTTCACGGTTCGAACTTCGGTCAAATCAAACCGTGATATCAAGTTCAATGCGACGCTCTCTGGTAGCGCTAGCCAAGATGGCGATTTCTTAACTCCTGACGCCGACTCCTACACGATCAATGCCGGCGACTACAGCGTCGACGTACAAATTCAGATTCGTCGAGATGACACCGTTGAAGCAGATGAGAATTTGATTTTGACGCTTGGGTCGGACACGCCGCCTGCCGGAAAAACTGAGCGTTACTTCTTAGGTGATACCACCAGCGCTGAAGTCACGATTCAAAGTGAAGATCTTCCAGAGTTATCACTTGTGGGTGGAGGAACCGTCTCTGAAGGACGTACGACTTCTTTCCGCATCATTGCTGACGCCCCTGTCACCGCCGATACGTCGGTGAATTATCAAATGTCTGGCACCGCCCAAAATGGTGCCGACTACAAAGCTTTAAGTGGCACCATCATTATGAAAGCTGGATCGAGCAGCGTCACGGTTCCGATCAACGTCATCAACGACGACGTAACTTTTAAGCCCTCTGACATGCTCGTGGCCGATTGGCCAGCCAGAATCGGAAAAGTTGAAGTTGACGAAGGCGAATTCGTTCTGCAGGGCAACGTTGTTCTTAGCCTCACCGAACCCCAATTCACAATTACGATGAAAGTCAGTCCGACCGATCGAGCCGAACTTGAAGTTGGGCAGGACGTGTCAGTTGACCTCAAAGTCGGTGGTCAAATTTTGCCAGGTACGATTTCAGAACTTAACGACAGTGCAACTGTCGGGTCGGCTGGTGAAGAGTTGTACGAAGGCACGATTACGGTGACTGGCGAATTCAGCGCCGTTGACGGAGCAACAGTTTCAATTGATGTCACTCTTGATGAGGCTGTACAAGTTCTTGCCGTTCCTGTCGCCGCGGTTCTACGGTCAGCTGATGGCGACGAGGTACGTATCGTCAATGACGCTGGCACGATCACTCGAGTCAAAGTAACAATCGGCTTGATTGACGGTGAATGGGTTGAAATCAAGGATGGTCTGAAGGGCGACGAATTGGTAGTGGTTGATATTGCGTCAGGCAATGTTGCCTCGGCTGCCTAATCGATTCGCATGAACACTTTGTCATCTACCCAAGATATTGAGGTTCCAACGCTCATGGAATTGAGCCATGTATCGCGCGTCTACGGAACGGGTGAAGCTGCGGTATGGGCTCTACGCGACGTGTCTTTGGTGATTCGGGCTGGTGACTTCGTCTCGATTGTCGGTCCCTCAGGTTCGGGTAAATCGACGATGTTGGGTTTACTCGGATGTCTTGATGTTCCCACCGAAGGCACTATTACGGTTGGTGGCGAAGAGGTCACTCGTCTCGCAGATGCTGCCCGCACTCGAGTACGCGGCAAAAGTATCGGCTTCGTCTTTCAACAATTCCATTTGATCCCTCATCTTGATGCTTTAGGCAATGTTGAAACGGCTCTCTTGTACCGTTCGCTGAAGCCAGCCGAACGTCGTGAGCGCGCCATGGCGTCACTTGAGCGCGTCGGACTTGGCCCTCGCTCCGATCACCGTCCAGTTCAACTGTCGGGCGGAGAACAACAACGTGTTGCTCTCGCACGAGCCTTGGTCACCGAACCAAAGATTCTTCTAGCCGACGAGCCCACCGGCGCCCTCGATACCAAGAATGCCGCCAACGTCATGGAAATTTTGGCAGGATTACAATCAACTGAACGCGCCGTTGTGATTGTTACCCACGACGCGAGTATCGCTAACTCAGCAGCCCGTAAAGTTTCGATGCTCGACGGCGGAATCGTTTCCGATGAGGTGCTGCGCTCATGAGCACTTTTAAAGATTTGGTGAACGTTGCTTTCAACGGATTATTCGCTCGTAAAGTTCGCACGCTCTTGTTGCTACTTGGACCGATGATCGGAGTCGCTGCGATTATCGCCTCCGTTGGCCTCACTGACTCAGCGAAAGGAGACCTCAAACAAAAGGTCGCCAAACTGGGAACAAACCTTATTGAAGCAGCGGCATCTAGTTCTTTTGGCGGTCAGAACCCAACTCTTCCCACTGATGCAGTTGAACGGGCCTTAACTGTCACCACCGTTGAAAAGGTTTCAGCAGTGGTAGAGCTTTCCAACATCGTGGTCACTCCATATGAAGAAGCCCGCGAAAAGTTTGAGACCGTTCCTATCCCAGTTCTCGGAACTGATAGCAATTTGCCCGAAGTTCTGCAGGTGGATTTGGTTTCTGGACGATGGATTAATCAGTTCGATGAAGAGAGTGATGTTCGAGCAGCTGTTATCGGTGTTGGATTAGCTCGCGAATTTGATGTTTTGCCAGGGGAGAACCGCACTATTGAATTGAACGGTATTTCATACGGGGTTGTCGGCATCTTGAATTCAGTGGAACTCGAACCCGGTTTTGATAACGCTGTGTTTATTTCTTTTGCTCGTGCCGAAATTGATTTTCTTAATGATGATGTAGAACCCAACAAAATGTACGTGCGTTGCACCGAAGGAACCGAGAAGGAAACTTCTGAGGCACTCAAGACAGCTGTTAATTTGGGCGGTCCTCAAGAAATCACGACCGACATCAAAAGTGAAGCACTCGAGTTAGCAGCTCAGAGCGACCGTCAACTACAAATGATCGTTATTTCTATGGGACTTCTGGCAATCATTGTGGGCGGACTCGGCATCGCCAACGTGATGTCGATTTCGGTCATTCAACGATCGGCTGAAATAGGCATTCGTCGAGCCCTTGGGCACACCCGAAATATCATCGCTGTTCAATTTCTGTTTGAGGCCATCGTGGTGGGCGTCGTCGGAGGAATACTCGGGGTGCTTCTTGGGATGCTGGCCATATTTATCGGCGCCTCAATTGCGGGATGGGTCTTTGTTATGGCGTCTTGGCTTGCCCCAGCCGGAATCATCTTGGCGATCACAATCTCGATTCTTGCTGGGCTGTATCCAGCCCGACGTGCCGCCGCGCTCGAACCTCTCGAGACTCTCCGCCTCGGCTAATTCAAACAATGCAGTTAAGAGTAAATCTCAAATAATTCGTTAATCGCTTTGATCTGTCCGCCACTTGTACTGGACATCACAGCAATGGGTTCAACCCCAATGTCATGCCAGCGCTGCAAACCATCACGCACTTGATCGGCGTTTCCGTACAACGTGCAATCCGATAACCACGCATCGCTCATGAATGACGAATGATCGTCACGATTACCCGAAGCAATAGCATTTTCAATTGCTTCCATTTCTTCGGCGTATCCGGCGGCCTTCCAATAATTGCGATAATTAGGAAGCCGTACATACACCGCCATGGTCTTGCGATTCACTGCAGCAGCAGCTTTTCGATCATCGCTGATGACTGTTGGAATCATGTTGGCCAAATGAAAGCCCTCGGCAATCTTTTCTTGAGGCACTCGGTGAACTTGTTTGACCGTATTGCTGTAACTGGCGTTAGCCCACAACGCTCCTTCACTGATCTCTGAGGCCAAGGCCAGCATGCGATCTCGGAGAGCTGCCAGATAAAGCGGGGGAAGCGGTCCACCAAATTTTTCTTGTTTCCGAAGCGCATCGACGAACGCCCGCATGTCAGACAACGGCGGACCCATTTCGACTCCGAGTCGCTTGACCATTGCCTCATGACTTACCCCAAGCCCCAAAGCGAATCGCCCACCCGAAACCTCACCTATATGACTGGCAATCGAACCAATTTCGGTCGCTGAGGTTCCGTAAATGCCCTGAATTGCCGTGTAAAACCGCATCCGTTGGGTTACATGAGCCAAACTCACGCACAGGCCAAAGGCGTTGCCAAGAGTTGGACAGGCCAAGGCTGGGAAACCACGTCGCTCGGCCTCTGACGCAAGTTCAAGTATTTGAAGACGTTTGGTCGGCGATGCAACGATAGACAAGGCGGGGAGAAGCATCCCTTGAAGTTAGCCCAACGCTCTCGTCCAATCAGATCTCGCTAGTTTGGAGGGGTCATGTCTGCGTCATCCGAATCCATACCCATCGATTCTGAATCGCGGCTACGTATTGGCTTGATCTGTCCGTACAGCTTGACGACCCCAGGCGGGGTGCAAGGGCAGGTCATGGGACTCGCTCGTTCATTACGAAAAATGGGTCATGAAGTGCGAGTACTTGGCCCATGCGATGGTGCACCTCCAGACACTTTTGTGACGCCGATTGGCGAATCACTACCGACTGTTGCTAATGGTTCGATCGCTCCACTTGCTCCCGACCCTTCGGCGGCCTTACGCACGATCAGAGTTTTACGCGATGAACAGTTTGATGTGTTGCACCTTCATGAACCATTGACACCTGGCGCAAACATCACGGCACTCGTCATGCGAACAGCACCAATCGTCGCCACGTTTCATGCCGCGGGCGAAAGTCTGAGCTACAAGTATTTAAGCGCTCCGCTCAAAGGCTTTGCCAGTGCGATTGATCATCGAGTAGCAGTTTCCAAAGATGCGGTGCTACTGGCTCAGCGATATATCGGTGGCGACTATCAAATTTTGCCTAATGGAGTTGAACTCGATCGCTTTCTGAGTGACTCACATACTCGCCGTCCCACTCATGATGAATCAAATGCATCTCGTCAATCAATCTTTTTTTGCGGACGACATGAACCACGTAAGGGACTTGAGATCCTTTTACAAGCGCACGCAACTCTTCCCGACACCGTTGATTTATTGATCGCATCAGAAGGGCCAGAAACAGAACGCCTCAAACGTGAATGGGCAGGAGATTCTCGAATTATTTGGCTCGGAAGAATTAGCGATGCTGATAAGGCAACGCGCCTTTCCCAAGCCGATGTTTTTTGTGCCCCTTCAATTGGCGGAGAAAGTTTCGGCGTTGTTTTAATAGAGGCAATGGCAGCAGCAACCCCGATAGTTGCGAGTTCTCTCGATGGGTACATGAATGTCGCGACTCACGAGGTTGATGCTCTACTTGTTGAACCCAATAACCCAACAGAACTCGAAGCTGCCCTTCGTCGTGTTTTACTCGACCAAAACCTCGCGGAGCGGCTCGTTGTCCAAGGGCAAATCCGGGCAAATGGCTTTTCAATGGTCCAACTCGCGCAGACATACGTCGAGATCTACCGAAGAATCATTGCGGAGTCCCAGAATCGCCCGAGTCGCAGTCAAAGAGTTCGCCGATTCTTCTCGCGGGATCGTCAATTAGCTCATTGACTTGGGCACCTGTCGGAGATTGACCGACTCGACAGTCATTTTGTACCTATGATGATCTCATGATTTTGATCATTCTTGCTGCCATCGCCCTCTTGGTCGTCCTTGTTATTTTGTCGTATAACGGTCTCATTCGTCGTCGTAACCAGGTTGACAACGCCTGGTCACAAGTTGATGTCCAACTCAAGCGTCGCTTAGACCTGATCCCAAATTTGGTCGAATCAGTCAAGGGCTATGCCGCCCACGAAAAGACCACTCTTGAGGCAGTCATCAACGCCCGCAATGCGGCAATGGCAGCGGCCCCCGGACCTGGCGCTCAAGGACAAGCCGACAATGTGCTCTCGGGCGCATTACGACAGTTGTTCGCCTTGTCAGAGGCTTACCCCGATTTGAAAGCCAATCAAAATTTCTTGGCGCTGCAAGAAGAACTCACTTCTACCGAAAGTCGTGTGGCCTACGCCCGCCAGTTCTACAACGATGCAGTTCTTGGATACCACAACAAACTCGACACCTTCCCGACCGTTCTTGTGGCCAAGATGGGCAACTTCCCGCATCGCGAATTCTTTGAAGCTGAAGACGCCGCTCGCACTGCTCCCACCGTCAAGTTCTAAATTCCGTGTATCAACAGATTGCTTCGAATAAGCGCAGAAGCGCAGGACTCATTTTCGGGTTTGTACTCTTAGTAGTACTCGTCGGTGTTGTCGTTGGGCAACTCATCGGCGGCGGACCGTTTGCGAGTGTCGTCGCCTTGGTCATTGCTGCCGTGATGGCATTCACGTCCTACTGGAAGTCTGATGCAATCGCGCTCGCAGTCAGTCGAGCAGTTCCGGCCGATCCAACGACCTATCAACGTCTTCACAATCTGGTTGAAGGTCTGTGCATCGCAGGCGGTTTACCAAAACCTCAGGTGTATGTCATTAACGACCCGGCACCGAATGCTTTTGCAACTGGGCGCAACCCTCAACACGCTGCAATAGCGGTCACGACTGGTCTCTTAGAAAAGATGAATCGCGTTGAACTTGAGGGCGTTGTTGCCCACGAGTTGTCGCATATTCGCAATTACGACATTTTGGTATCGACGATCGCCGTTACTTTGGTCGGCTCGATTGCTTTGATGACCGACTTAGCGATTCGCATGATGTGGTGGAACGGCGGACGTACCTCACGTGACGGCGACCGTAATAACGGGGCCAACCCACTCGCACTCGTCGGCTTTGTGCTGTTGATATTGGCTCCAATCATCGCCAAAGCAATGCAGGCAGCCGTCAGCCGTAAACGCGAAACTCTTGCTGATGTCTCAGCGTGCCAAATGACCAGATATCCACCTGGACTCATTTCAGCCCTAGAGAAGTTGCGTGCTGACACCACTGCGACCCATTCAGCGTCAATGGCAACAGCCCACATGTGGATTGAACAACCTCTCTCGGGTGTTAGTGATGGCGGCAAGTTAAGTTTCTTTCACCGTATGTTTGACACTCATCCACCACTTGATGAGCGAATTGCGTTATTAAAGGAACTGTGAAAATTTCCCAAAAGCGTTCGTTCGCTGTCTCTATTGCCCTCGCCGGAATCTCTCTAGTTGCATGTGGAGGTGGAGGAGATTCGGCCGAGACGACATCGACAACGTCGTCAGTTGCGCCAACCACTGTGGCAGTCACCGAAGCTCCAACGACTGTCGCTGAAACGACCACGACCACGATTCCTGTGCCGCGCATGCCCTTGACTGGCTTACCCGTGGTTGACGAGGCAGTCGCAGCGCGTCCAGCGATTGTCGCCAAGATCGACAATCACCCAGGTGCTCGTCCTCAGACTGGCATCAATGAGGCTGACATTGTTTACGAAGAGAATGTTGAGAAGTGGACCCGCTTCGCCATCGTCTTGCACTCAACTGGTTCTGATCCCATTGGTCCGTTGCGCTCAGGTCGAACACAGGACATCAACCTGTTGACATCACTCAATCATCCGTTGTTCCTCTGGAGTGGCGGTAATGCAACAGTGACCGGACTCATTAAGAAGTCAGAGTTGATCAACATGAGCGCGTCCGCGGCAAGCAACGGTGGTGGATTCTTCCGATCGACCGACAAGAAGGCTCCACACAACCTGTTCTCAAAGACCACCAATATCTGGGCTCTTGATGCTGGTCAAGGGGGAACTCCGCCGCCTCAGTTCGCGTATCGCACCGATGGTTCTGCAGCAAATGGCACTGAAGTTGCTGGGCTCAAGCTCACCATGGACGGAAATATGAAAGCGGCCTGGCAATGGGACGCTGCATCTGGCAAGTTCATTCGATTCCATGAAGCCAAACCACATGTTGACAGCAACAAGGTCCAAGTCAATGTTGACAATGTGGTTGTGATCGTGTGCGAATACAAGTTCAGCCAAGCTGACAAAAACAGCCCTGAAGCACAAACTGTTGGCACTGGTGTCGCATGGTTGTTCACTCAAGGCCTGTGGACTGAAGGAACATGGAGTCGAGCCGATAATCATGCGGCATGGACCCTCACTGATTCATCGGGTCAGCCCATGCTGCTGACGCCTGGTCGTACCTGGGTTGAACTCACCCGCGAAAAGCAGGCCGTGGGTGTCGCAGCTGGACTATCAGTTGCCGATACAGCCTGGCCGTGATCGACACAACTCATCTGTAGGTCAGTGACAAATATCGGACCATCGTCGAGAAGTCTGAGTCATTACAAGGTCTCACTCTGTCCCGTTCACGGTTAGCCTGACGTTATGTCTTCAAGCTCAAACACTGCTCAAGTTGGCTCGTTCCCCGTCAAGCGTGGTCTCGCCGAGATGCTCAAGGGCGGGGTCATCATGGATGTCGTGACGCCCGGGCAAGCCAAGATCGCCGAAGACGCTGGCGCTTGCGCAGTCATGGCACTTGAACGAGTTCCTGCCGATATTCGAAAAGACGGCGGCGTCGCCCGAATGAGCGACCCCGACATGATCGAAGGCATCAAGGCTGCGGTCACCATTCCGGTGATGGCTAAGGCTCGTATTGGTCACTTTGTTGAAGCTCAAATTTTGCAGGCTCTCGGCGTTGACTTCATTGATGAGAGCGAAGTTCTCACTCCAGCCGACGAAGCCCACCACATCGATAAGTACAAGTTCACGACTCCATTCGTTTGTGGTGCAACCAACTTGGGTGAAGCTCTTCGTCGCATTAGTGAAGGAGCCGCACTCATTCGCTCAAAAGGTGAAGCCGGAACTGGCAACGTCGTTGAAGCAGTTCGCCATTTACGTTCAATTCTTGGTGACATCAAAAAGATTGGCACTGCAGATTCTGCTGAACTTTTTGAATGGGCCAAACGCCTTCAGGCACCGCTATCACTGGTCCAAGAAATTGCCGAAACTGGGAAACTTCCCGTGCCGCTATTTTGTGCTGGTGGTCTCGCAACTCCTGCCGACGCGGCTTTGGCGATGCAACTCGGCGCAGAGTCAGTTTTCGTTGGCTCGGGCATTTTCAAGAGTGATAATCCTGCGGCTCGCGCCAAAGCAATTGTTGAAGCGACCACGCATTACATGGACGCCAAGATCTTGGCCAAGGTCAGTGCTGGTCTCGGCGCTCCAATGACTGGCATCGGCATGGACGAAATCAATCAGCGTTACGCCGAACGCGGCTGGTGAATGGTTCTGTCTAAATGAGGCCCCCAGGTGAACGCTCAAGCCACGATCGGCGTCCTTGCGCTGCAGGGTGCATTTGACGCGCACGTTCAACACCTGAACGCCCTTGACGTTGATGTTCACCTCGTCAAAACCGAAGCTGATCTTGAAGAGATTGATGGTTTAGTCATTCCAGGCGGCGAAAGCACCACGATGAGCAACTTGCTCGTCGCCTCGGGCTTGGGCAAAACCTTGACTCAGAAGATTGAAGACGGTTTCCCAGTCTTCGGAACCTGTGCCGGAATGATCATGATGGCCAATTCGATCATGGACGGTCGACCCGACCAAATCGTGTTGAACGCGATGGACATCCAAGTTCGTCGAAATGGTTACGGTCGACAAAATGATTCTTTCGAACAGGACATAAACATTGATTCGTTTGACTTGCCCTTCCACGCACTTTTTATTCGTGCGCCCATCATTGAAAAAATGGCCAACGATGTTGAAGTACTGTCAACAGTGAACGGTCATCCCGTTTTGGTGCGTCAGGGCAAAGCACTTGCAAGTTCTTTTCATCCCGAACTCGTGTCAGACTTACGAGTACACGAGATCTTTCTTTCCATGATTCACGATTCATTAACAACGAGCAAGAGGTAAACCATGTCCGGACATTCCAAATGGGCGACAATCAAACACAAAAAAGGTGCAGCTGACAAAGCTCGTGGGAAACTGTTCGCGAAGATTGCTCGCCAAATTGAAGTAGCCGCGCGCGAAGGTGGTGGCGACATCAACTCAAACGCGACATTGCGTACGGTCATTCAAAAGGCCAAGGCTGGTCAGATGACCAACGATGCGATTGACCGCGCCGTCAAACGCGGTTCTGGAGAAGCCCAAGGCGAAAACTACGAATCGATTACTTACGAAGGATATGCGCCAGGCGGCGTCGCGATGTTGGTTGATACTCTCACTAACAATCGCAACCGCACCGGAGCAGATGTGCGAAACATTTTTTCGAAGTTGGGCGGAGCGATGGCCGAACCAGGTGCAGTCGGCTGGCAGTTCAGTCGTCGGGGTGTCATATATGTCGGTGGTACAACAACCGAAGATGAGATCATGTTGCTCGCGCTAGACGCCGGTGCCGACGACATCAGTCGAGATGGCACATCATGGAAGATTCTGAGCGAACCCAACGCGGTATACGATGTGAAGACAGCTCTCGAATCTGCAGGAGTCGAAGTGATATCGGCCGAGTCAACCATGGTGTCATCAACCATCATCGAAGTGACTGACGCGGAGACTGCAGCAAAAATTATGAAGGTCATGGACGCTCTCGAAGACAACGACGATGTTCAAGACGTATATGCAAATTTTGATATCAGTGACGAAATCATGGAGGCACTCGGATGAGCATTTCAGTAGGCGATCAGGCGCCAAACTTTTCACTTCCCGGTACAGCGAGCAAGTCGTACTCATTGAGCGACTACAGCGGCAAGCCAGTGGTACTTGTGTTTTACCCAGGCGATGACACACCCGTATGCACCAAGCAACTCAACACCTATAACAATGAACTGTCCGAGTTTGAACAACTTGATGCACAGGTTCTGGCCATTTCGGCGCAAGACGTAACGAGCCACGAAGAATTCTCGGGCAAGCATGGTTTTAAGTTTCCGTTGCTGGCTGACGTCAACAAAGAAGTAGCTGCGTTGTACGGAACACTCGGACCCTTGGGTTTTCCTCGTCGCAGTGTTTTCGTGGTTGACCGGCAGGGCAAGATTGTGTACGCCCACCGTGCGCTCGCCGGGCTGACTTTCCGGTCAGTTGATGACATCACCGCGGCCCTCAAGAAGTGCTGATTATTTCTCTGATTTAGCCATCAATCTGCGTCCCGACACACGGACCGTCTCCACAGACGTTCAGTAATTGCCCGCCCAGTAGATAGCCAAGAGCCTGCACCAGCACAAGCGGCTCGTCGCTACCTGCCCCATGTGGATCTAGACCAAACTCCGGTTCGGTGGGTATACCCGCGCCAACTGGTGGAGCAGGAGTTCCGTAGTCCCAAATGACCAAAGCTGATCCGTCAAAGGGATACCCATCAATCGGATCAATCCCCCAAAAGGGAGTCCTTGACAAACTGCGACCTTCTTTCAGCGCAGGTGTAGCTATTTTGGCTTCAATGGTGCGAGCAAAAACTTCTGTCGCGACGTTAGCCACTTGGTGATCACCAAAGGCTTGAACCAAGAGGACGTCCTTAGATTCAAGTCCGGGGTAAGGGTCCGCCGTGAGATGTTGAGCGTAGCCACCATTTTCACCGCGGTCCCACAAAAGTTGCACCAATGCGAGTGTCATCAATCGATCTTCTTTTTTCGTATAAGCCTGGTCAAAGATGACTTGGAACTCTGGCCAATCGCTCGACCGCGGCAGAAGAAGTGAATAGTTCATGCCGGGAACACCCAAGACGGCGCGACTCCATTCAGATGTAATCGCTGTCGCTGCGCCACCCAATATTCCGCCTTGACTGTTTCCGACAAAAACAGTTGCGTCAGATTTCAAGATGGGTGAACCATCATCATTTTGGAACGCTGAATGCGACACAAACCCGAGTGGACTATTCGTCAGGCGCCCCAGCATCTGAAACGCGATCATTCCTTGCAACATTCGATCGGCTTGTTCGTTAAAACGACTCATGTCACTCAAAATGCCCGCCAGATTGGCTAAGTCTTCGGTGGCCATTCCTAACCAGTCGACGGCACATGCGCCAATCATTCCTTGACCAGCAAATGCTCCAAAGAAATCAACTTGACTGCGCGACCCCAATAACCCATGTCCGTACAACAACGCTGGAACCGGACTCAAGACTTCATTGGGGATCACACAACGAAACGCCGCGTCATACGTTGGCTGCTCTGGATTAAGTGCCGGGTTCCCTGCCGAATCAAAGAGAAGTTTTCCACCGGGCGATCCATCATTATCAAGAAAGTTCGGAATCTCTAAGGTGCCATCAATTGTTTGAACGTCTCCCGGCGTCACGGTGTCAACTGTGAATTTTGGGACTCCATCACCGATCTGTTCATACGCCACTGAACGCTCATAAAGCAAACGACTTGACAACGATTCTTCACTTGCAACCGTGAAACTCCATTGTTGCTTGTTCGCATCTATATCAACTGGTTCACCTTGGCTAGTGACAAGTGCACCAATCGTTACTTGATAGGTATGACCTTCGGTCATTGCTACGGCTGGACGAAGAGTGACCAAACCCGAAGGTTCATCTAACTCTCCCCAGAAAGGCCAATCAGTCTCCGAATCAATATCGCGCAATGAGATCGGATTTGAATTAGATAATGAATCCTCGATAGCAGTTGAGTTCGGAACGCCACTTTTTGCCAAGTCCACATCAGGAGCAACAAAAACAATGACTGAATTCGGCGAGAATCCATCACCACGATTTTGATCAGTAACATCAAGTGCAACTCCATCCACGTTGATTGGAGTTGCGTCACTCGGGATCGCCAAACGACGGCCAGTGAGCGTGCTGAAATCTGGCACCGTCAAACGGTTGTCAGGCCATGGGAGTAGGCAATCGAGGACACCAGCTTGATCACATGTCGGTTGAACCGAGTCTGTGCCATCGGACGGGATTTCCGCTGCCGAACCATCAACAGTGGATCCAGGGGAACTGTCTGTCGACGACGCACTGGATCCGGGGTCCGAGGTTCCTGAACAGGCGGCCAAGGACGCAACGAGTCCCATCACGACAACTGACCGGGCCAGCACTTGACCGAAATTTCGTTCTCTACGCATGACCAAGAATGCCATGTTCCACGACATGAAGCGATCAATCCGTTATGATCGTACGCATGTTCGTATCAGGAGAACCCGCGCCAATGAAGACGAACGTGCACCGAGTACTCGGAATTGACCCCGGCCTCACCCGTTGTGGCTATGCCGTCGTCGACGCCCATGGTCCGCAATCGGTCAGTGCGGTCTCTCTTGGGGTCTTGCGCACACCGCCCACCATGCCTCTTCCTGAACGTCTCGCCAGTCTGCATCGCGATATCAGTGACCTTTTGCGCGAATTTGAACCCCAGACCGTGGTGGTTGAGCAATTGTTCTTCCAGGTCAATGTTCGAACCGCAATGAGCGTCGGACAGGCGAGTGGACTCGCTTTGGCCTTGGCTTCAGCAGCCGGTTGTACCGTCGTGCAGTACACCCCGAACCAAGTCAAAGAAACTGTGACAGGTTGGGGTGGCGCCGACAAATTGCAAGTGCAGCGCATGGTGCAAGTTCGACTTGGTCTGAACACCTTGCCACAGCCCGCTGACGCAGCCGACGCTGCTGCTTTGGCACTGTGTCATCTTGCCGTGGCCCCCATGCATCAAAAACTTATTGCCGCTGGCGCCGAATCAATTCATGGTCGAGCTCGAAGCCGAAAGTCGGCCTGACATGATCGGTTCATTACGTGGAACTGTTCTTGAACGCCATGGCGAAGGAACGACACTCATTGAAGTTGGCGGAGTTGGGTATCTGGTGACGGTTACGCCGCGTACTTTGGCCGAACTCGAACCAACATCACCTGCATTTTTGTATATCCATCATCACATCCGCGAAGATGCGCAAACCCTCTTTGGCTTTCTCACTCGCGACGAGAAAAATACTTTTCAAATCCTCCTCGCCACTCACGGCGTTGGAACCTCATTAGCAATGGCCGTCCTTGGCACCTTGTCGCCAGTTTCATTATTTGAGGTAGTCGCATCATCAGATCTTGCCGCACTCACAATGGTCCCGGGTGTCGGCAAGAAGACTGCCGAGCGTTTACTTATTGAGCTGAAGAATCGATTGTCATTGCCTATTCTCGATAGTCACGAGCCCTCTATTGGTGCGCGACCGAGTGTCATTTCTGACGTTCGCGAGGCTTTACTAGGGCTCGGATACAGCGAATCGGAAATCCGCGAGGTTCTACGTGACGTTTCAATTGAAGATGGAGCAGAGCGTCTTTTGCGCGATGCGTTACAAGCGTTAGGAGCTCGTCGTGCGGGATGAATTTCTAGATCCGCAAATTCAAGATCAAGATGTCGTTGAAGAGTCTGACGAATCGGGCTTGCGTCCAAAGCATCTTGAAGAGTTCATCGGTCAGCGCGAACTGAAAGAGAAGCTCAGCATTGTGCTTGAGGCGGCACGTCGTCGTGGCGAAGCAGCCGACCATTTGTTGTTCGCCGGTCCACCAGGCTTAGGAAAAACAACACTCTCGAGCATCATTGCCGCAGAAATGGGCGTACGACTACACATCACCTCTGGTCCCGCCCTCGAACGAGCCGGCGACCTCGCGGCAATCTTGACCAAACTCGAACCATCCGATGTCTTGTTTATTGACGAAATCCATCGTCTCAGCCGAGTCGTTGAAGAAATTTTGTATCCAGCAATGGAAGACTTCAAACTTGACATTGTTGTCGGCAAGGGACCAGCTGCGTCGAGTATTCGTTTGGCATTACCAAAATTCACTTTGGTCGGCGCTACAACGCGTACGGGAATGATCACTGGCCCATTACGCGATCGATTCGGATTAGTCGCACGTCTTGATTATTACGACGATGACGAACTCCATGCCATCGTGCGTCGTGCCGCGGGCATTCTCCATGTTTCTATTGATGAAGAAGGGTCACATCAAATTGCTCGACGAAGTCGCGGAACACCGCGTATTGCGAACCGACTGTTACGACGGGTACGTGACTTTGCCGAAGTACGTGGTGACGGCAATATCTCCGGAGCAATCGCCGATGAAGGTCTCGCAGTCTTCGGAGTTGATCATCGTGGTCTTGACAAAGTTGACCGATCAATTTTGATTTCGCTCTGTCAACAGTTCAACGGGGGACCAGTCGGGCTCTCAACATTGGCGATCGGTATCGGTGAGCAGCCCGAGACCGTCGAAGACGTGTACGAACCTTTCTTAATCCAACAGGGCCTGATTGCGCGCACGCCACGAGGACGAATAGCGATGCCCGCCGCATGGGAGCACATCGGCTTACAAGCACCGAATCAAGTTCCGGGTTTGTTCTCCTAGAATTCGTCGGGTGCATCTGTCAGATTTCGATTACGACCTCCCTCAGGAGCGGATTGCCCAAGTTCCTGTTGAACCTCGAGATCACGCTCGCTTACTGGTTGATCAGGGTCGCCACAATGGCGAGACCAGCATCGCGGACCGCCAAGTGTTCAATCTTCCTGATTATCTACATGCTGGCGACTTACTCGTGGTCAACGACACCCGAGTCATTCCTGGTCGACTACGACTCAAACGTTCAAGCAGTGGCAACGTTGAAGTGTTACTGCTTGATCCGCTGACACCAGATTCTCGGCGTTGGTCGGCACTAGTTAAGCCTGGCGGAAAATTGAAGAATGGCGAAGTTTTGCGTCATCTTGAATCCGGGAGTGAATGTATTTTTCATGGCCGCCTCGCCAGCGGTGATTCATTTGAGATCGAATTATGTTTCACTGATGACGCGTTAAAGTTTCTCGATCGCATCGGAGAAATTCCGTTACCCCCGTACATCAACACTGCACTCCCAGATTCTGACCGTTATCAAACGATTTACTCACGACGCCCCGCCTCGGCGGCTGCTCCAACAGCAGGTTTGCATTTCACCCCAGAATTACTCCGAAAAATCACTGACATGGGCGTTGAACTTGCTCGAGTTGAACTAGTTGTCGGTCTTGACACATTTCAACCTATTCAGACTGACAATCCACTTGATCACAAAATGCATACCGAGTTTTATGCCGTCAATGATGAAGTTATGGCCAAGGTTCAGTCGGCCCAACGAGTTGTCGCAGTCGGCACCACAGCGGTCAGGGCCCTTGAAAGTGCTGCATCACGTCATGAATTATCCGGCCGCACCAACTTATTCATTCATCGTGGTTTCAATTGGCAGTGTGTCGACCTCATGATGACCAACTTTCATTTGCCGAAAACGACATTGTTATTAATGGTTGATGCTTTTGTCGGAGACCGATGGCGCGATATCTACGCTCACGCCTTAGAAAATGGGTACCGTTTCTTGTCACTAGGCGACACCATGTTGCTTAATCGTCACGCCGAAGAGAGCTAGAGATGCATCCCGTCACGCTGAATATCACTGCAACCGAAGGAGCAGCGCGAACCGGTGTTGCATCAACGGCAAAAGGTTCATACCAGTTTCCGACATTCATGCCTGTCGGCACGCGGGGTGCCATTAAGTATCTCAGCGCCTCTGACTACGAATCACTAGGTGCAGAAATCGTTTTGGGTAACACCTATCACCTGATGTTGCGCCCAGGAGCTGAAACCGTTGCTCACTTCGGGGGTCTAGCAAAGTTCGCTGGTTGGCGGGGCCTCACATTGACCGACTCCGGTGGCTTCCAAGTCTTTTCGTTGAATCCAAAAGTTGATGACGACGGTGTGACATTCAAGTCAACATATGACGGAAGTAGCCATCGCTTCACTCCCGAGTCTGCAGTGGCAACTCAAGAGTTACTTGGAGCCGATATTCAAATGGTGCTCGATGTATGCGCACCGCTCCCGTCACCTCAAGCAGTCATTCGAGTAGCTCTTGAACGAACATCGATGTGGGCACAACGGGCACACTCAGCACACCAACGCCCCGATCAAGCTTTGTTCGGAATCGTTCAAGGCGGAACCGATATCGCGATGCGGGCCGAAAGCGCTCAACGCACAGTTGCGATCTCCACTGGTGATCGATCAGGTTTTGATGGATACGGAATCGGCGGCCTATCGGTCGGAGAGACCCGCGAAGAAATGATCCCGGCTTTGGCAGCGGCAATCGCTCACTTACCGACCGATCGACCGCGTTATTTGATGGGAGTGGGCGACCCCGCATCGTTGGTTGAGGCAGTGTGGCTCGGCGTCGACCAGTTCGACTGTGTGATGCAAACGCGTATCGGCCGCCACGGGACAGCCCTCACGAGCACCGGCAAGTTACACATCAAGAATCAGCAGCATGCGTTAAGCAATGACCCCATCGACTCGGCTTGTTCGTGTGATGTCTGCCAGCGCCACAGCAGGGGATACCTGCGCCATCTGTTCCAGATCAACGAACCCACGGCCGCCCGTCTCTTGAGTCTGCACAACATTGCTTTTACCCTCAATCTGATGAAAAACATGCGAAATGCCATCAGCCTCGGGCGACTGCACATTTTGCGCCAAGAAATTCTCTCGATTTGGGGCTAGAGACGAGATTTGGTGCATTTTGGACCCTCGTGAGCCCCCAAATTGGTGCCCTGAGCACTAGAGTTCAACGGGTTATTTGACCCTCGATCTTAGGGAACTTCATGTTTACTCTTCACTCTTTGTCATCATTGTTGGCCGCAGAAACCGCGAAAAAAAGCGGTGGAAGTTTCGTCGTGACCCTTTTGTTCATGGGCGCCATCGGTGCTGCCATGTATTTCTTGATGATTCGTCCACAACGTCGCCGCCTGAAGGAAAGTCAAGAGTTACAGCGCGCAATCAGTGAAGGCGATGAAGTTATCACCAATGCTGGGATCTTCGGATTCGTCAACGCCATTGATGGCGACGTGGTGTGGCTCGAAATCGCTGAGGGTACCGAAATTCGTGTTTCACGAGCTTCGCTCTTGCGCCGTATTAATCCTGTTGTCGAGCCAGCTGGCGGAGAAATCGCTACTGAGTCGACCGAACCCGACAGCGAGTGACCACAACTGCCATGACTCGTCGTCTTGTCATTTCTCTCGTCGGCCTCTTAGTGGTTGTGCTCGGCTCATTCGCCGGCAACCTTGTCGCCGACAACACACCCGCACTTGGTCTCGACCTTCAGGGTGGTATTTCAGTGACGCAAGAACCAGTTGGAGAATACGACTCAGTGAGCCTCGACCTTGCGGTTGAGCGTATTCGTGACCGCGTTGACTCTCTCGGAGTCGCTGAGCCCGAAATCATCCGGCAAGGTGACGCGATCGTGGTCAACTTGCCAGGTGTCGACAACCAAGACGAAGCACTTCGTTTGGTTCAAGTCACCGGAGCTGTTTTGCTTCGCCCGGTCCTTTTGGCCGCACCCAATTCGCCGGTTGATACCTCAAGCACAACTGTTGCTGATGGTTCATCAACAACCGTTGCCGACGGATCATCGACTTCGACCCCTGGTGATTCATCCACATCAGCTCCAGTAACGACTTTCGCGGTTTCAACGACCGCGCCTGGTGGTCCTTCACGGGGTGTTCCGCAAGTCGCCACAACTGTCCCAGGCGCCGAGACAACAACAGTCCCTGTCGGATCGACCGATGCTCCATCCAGTGCGTCCACGTTGGCGACTGAAACCGATTCATCGACTGGTACTGAAGCCCCCCTCGGAGCCGAAGCACCAGCCGGTTCAGATGTCTCGTCACCCACACCACCCGCTGCGATGGGCGATCCCGCCGATCCCTCGGCAACGATCATCGTGCAGAACACCGACGGCTCAGAGATTTATCAGCTCGGACCATCATTTGCCACGGGTGAGGTTTTTAATAACGATGCCAAGGCTGACATCATCACGAGTGGTTGGGGAGTGCGTGTCACTTTAAAGAGTGGCTCTTCTGGCTCTGACCTTTGGAATGTCGGAGCGGCTCAATGTTTCGCCAAGTCAACGACCTGCCCGACTGGCCGTATGGCCATTGTTCTCGACGGTGTCGTGCAGTCGGCGCCAAGCGTTAATCAACCTTCGTTCTCAGGTGGCGTTGACATCACTGGAAGCTTCAAAGAATCTGAAGCCAAAGACTTGGCTCGAGTTCTCAAGAGCGGCGCTTTGCCGGTTCGTCTAGAAGTTCAAGCAGTACAGATCGTGTCACCAACGTTGGGTGATGACTCGCTTCATGCTGCCGTTGTATCGGGACTCATCGGTGTGCTCTTAGTGCTCTTGTTCATGTTGGCCTATTACCGACTTCTCGCCATCGTCGTCGTCATCGGTATTACCTTGTCGGGCCTCGTGCAATGGAACGTCATCTCACTACTTTCGACGACCAACGGACTGGCGTTGAGTTTGGCCGGTATCGCCGGAATCATCGTGTCCATTGGTGTTACCGTCGACTCATACGTCGTATTCTTTGAGAAATTAAAGGATGAACTGAAGACAGGACGAAGCCTCAAGAATTCAGCAGAACGGGGTTTCAAGTCTGCGTGGAGAACAATTTTGGCTGCCGACATCGTGTCGCTGATCGGCGCATTCACCTTGTGGTATCTCACCGTCGGTTCTGTACGAGGCTTCGCCTTCTTCCTAGGACTTTCAACCTTGTGCGACATCATCATCGCCTGGTTCTTTACCCGCCCGGCAATGTTGCTGTTGGCACGAACCAAACGCTTTCAGCGTGGCCGAATCTTTGGTGTCGATAATACTGTGAATGCAACTGGAGGTGCAGCATGAGTAACGAACTCGTCACTTCACGTCGCGGAATTCTCGGGCGCCTGTATCACGGAGAGACTTCGTTTGACTTCGTCGGCAAACGCAAAATAGGTTTTGCCATCTCGCTGATCTTGATCGTCCTAACTCTCGGTTCCTTACTCACCCGCGGCCTCAACCTAGGCATTGACTTCGAAGGTGGAGTTGCTTGGCAGGTACCTAGTAGCGAAACGATGGACGTTGATGCTGCACGAGCAGTTCTTGAAGACAATGGCGTTCAAACCGAAAATGCCAAGGTTCAAACCTTGACCAACGGAACCACAACCTCCATTCGAATCCAAGTAGGCGATCAAACTGCCGAAGTTCGCGCCAAAATCCAAAGCGATCTCGCAACCAAGGCCAAAGTAGACGTGAACGAAGTTTCAGTGAGTTCGGTGAGTTCATCTTGGGGTCGATCCATTACTGAAAAAGCCGTTCGTGCGCTTATCGCGTTCATGGTGCTCGTTGGTATCTATATCGCGTGGCGTTTCGAATGGCGGATGGCATTCGCAGCTATCTTGGCAATGTTGCACGACGTTTTAATCAGCGTTGGTGTGTACTCAATTATTGGTTTTGAAGTCACCCCGGCAACTGTTGTGGCCTTCTTGACCATTCTTGGTTTCTCGTTGTACGACACGATCGTGGTGTTTGACAAGGTCAAAGACAATATCGACAAGTTCGGGTTGTCACGAACGTCGATGGCCGACATCACTAATGTTTCGATGAACCAGGTTCTCATGCGTTCGTTGAACACATCGTTAGCAGCAGTTCTACCAGTGCTGTCGTTGTTGGTACTCGGATCGGGTGTCTTGGGAGCAATTGCATTACGCGAGTTCGCTATTGCTTTGCTCGTCGGATTGATTACTGGTTCCTATTCATCGATCTATATCGCTTCACCGTTATTGTTGATTTTCAAACAACGTGAAAGTCGCTACAAGAACCTCAAGGGCATCCATGCAACCGGAGCAGAACTTGCTCATATGGTGATTACTGGTGGAGCTACTGGCGCCAAGTCGATTCGTCGCCAAAACGTCGACTCCGACGATTCGTCCGCAGCAACCCAATCATCGCCAACGTCCACAACCCTCTTGACTCATCCGCCCCGTCCTCGTAAAAAGCGTCGCCGTTAATCATGAGCACAGACTCAATGCAAGAACTCATCCGTTCGATTCCTGATTATCCAAATCCTGGCGTCACCTTTCGAGATATCACACCTCTACTCGGTGATGGCGCTGCGTTTCAAGAAGCGATTTCGCAGATCACCGAACGTTTCATCAATTCAAATATTCAACGGGTCATAGGAGTTGAGGCAAGAGGTTTCATTCTGGGTGCGCCAATCGCAGTAGCACTCGGAGCAGGTTTCGTTCCTGTCCGCAAGGCTGGCAAACTTCCATGGGCCGTGGTGCGTGAGGAATATGACCTCGAATACGGTTCTGACAAGCTTGAGATCCATCGCGATGCCATTCACCCCGGCGAGAGAATTTTGGTCGTCGACGATGTTTTGGCGACCGGAGGTACGGCAGCGGCAACCTGCCGTTTGGTCGCGGCACTCGGTGGAGAAATTGTGGCTCTTGCAGTTTTGATTGAATTACCCTTCCTTGAAGGTCGAGCCAAACTTGATGGCATCTCCGTCGAATCGCTTTTTACTTACTGAGTGCTACACCTAGTAAGAGCAGGGCATAACCACCCGTTACTGGTGACTTCCTGCGATACTTAGCCCATGGCAACGGTGACTCGGCTTCTCCCGTGGAGGAGACAACACAGTTCGCCCGACGACGAAATGGCTCCCGTGTTGCAGTCATTCCGGCGCCGCCACCCCAAGGCATCCACAGCCTTAATGACGAAGGCCTTTGAGACAGCTCGTGCGGCCCATTCTCAACAGACTCGAAAAAGTGGTGAGGGGTATATCAATCACCCTCTTGCAGTGGCCAAAATCGTCGCAGATATCGGGCTTGATGAAACAACAGTCATCGCTGCCTTGCTACACGACGCCGTTGAAGACACTGACATCACAGTCGCTGACGTCGAGCGCGATTTCGGGCCAGAAGTGGCCGCCATTGTCGATGGTGTCACCAAACTCGATCGAATTCGTTTTGATTCTAAGGAAGAACAACAAGCCGCAACTATGCGCAAAATGCTCGTGGCGATGGCCAAGGATCTACGTGTACTGATTATTAAGTTGGCCGATCGTTTACACAATATGCGCACAATTGCAGCGATGCCCCTTGAAAAGCAACAACGTATTGCGAACGAGACACTTGACATCTATGCACCCCTTGCACACCGTCTCGGCATGCAAGGGCTCAAACAACAACTTGAAGATTTGGCTTTCGCTTCGATGTATCCAAAACGTTACGCCGAACTCGACCACCTAGTGAGTAGTCGAAGTCCTGAGCGAGATGTGTATCTCTCCAAAGCGATGTCTGATGTTCGTGCCAAATTGTCCGATTTGAATATTGATGCAGACGTCACTGGTCGCGGAAAACATTTATGGAGCATCTACGAAAAGATGATTCAAAAAGGTAAAGAATTTGATGAGATTTTCGACATCGTTGCCATACGTGTCGTTGTCGATTCAGTAAAAGATTGTTACGCAGCTCTGGGATGTATCCACGGAACTTGGAAGCCCATCGTTGGACGTTTCAAGGACTACGTTGCAATGCCAAAATTTAACTTGTATCAAAGTTTGCACACCACTGTTATCGGACCCGGTGGCAAACCACTCGAAATTCAAATACGCTCGCGCGAAATGCATCAAAGAGCCGAGTGGGGAGTAGCTGCTCACTGGGCCTATAAAGATGACAACGAAGTACCAGACATCGATTGGTTGAATCGGATTATCGACTGGCAAAGCGATATCGCTGATCCGGCGCAGTTCATGGAGAGTTTGAAAACCGATCTCGACCAAGACGAGATCTTTGTATTTACTCCTAAAGGTCGCGTGATTGCGCTTCCACTTGGGTCATGCCCAGTTGATTTTGCCTACTCGGTGCACACTGCTATTGGTAATGCCTGTATTGGCGCTCGCGTTAACGGACGGCTCGTACCGTTGCCGCACCAGTTGAAATCTGGGGATACTTGCGAAATCTTTACATCGAAAGTTGAATCCGCGAGTCCGTCTCGTGAATGGCTCGAATTCATTTCATCACCGAAAGCTCGCAATAAGGTCAAGCAATGGTTCTCCCGCGAAAAACGCGAAGATCTTGTTGAAGCAGGTCGCGAAGATCTGTCGAAAGAGCTTCGACGAGTGCGATTACCCGTCAACCGGGTCATGGAGAGTTCGCATCTCATCGCCGAAATGGAGTCATTGAATTATCTTGATCTCGAAACTTTGCTTGCAGCAATTGGCGAAGGTCACGTTGAAGCCACTCAATTTGCCCAAAGAATTGCTGCACGGTTCGAAGATTCAAATTCTGAAGAACGATTGCCAGCATCAGTTTTGCGGCCCGATGACCTGCGTCGACGGGGCAATAACGTTGGAATTCATGTTGATGGTTTTGACGATGTTCTGATCCGATTGTCTAAGTGCTGTACGCCCGTCCCCGGAGACGAAATCATGGGTTTCATCACGCGCGGGCGCGGGGTCAGTGTCCATCGATCAGACTGCGTGAATGCTGGAACTTTCGCCGACGATCAGTCGTCGCGTCTTGTTGATGTTGAATGGGATGGCTCAGCAACCGGAACAGTTTTCCGTGCGAGTGTTGAAGTCATCGCTCTTGATCGCTCTGGACTATTACGCGACGTTGCCAACGAACTCTCCGAACAACATGTCAATATCGTGGCGTGCAGTACCCATACCGGAGGAGACCGAATAGCCAAAATGCGGTTTGAATTCGAACTCGCCGACCCTGGGCATCTTGACGCAGTTCTACGAACAATCAAAAAGATCGACGGGGTCTACGAAGCGCATCGTTCAGGCACCGGTCGCGCGCTCGATGAAGATGATGATTGACCGGCGTGATTGAGTCCGGTTCGGGTGACAGTATTGCCCGGTTATGGGCACTCAAGAGTGCCTAATCTCCCTGAGCCAGGACGCTGCGACCGCTATCCTGAGTACTTGTGCCCGAGTTCCAAACCAGCCCAGGGATGCGTGACGTCCTTCCTCCCGAATCTGCCCGTTGGCGGCGGTTCGTGGCTGCTTTCGCCGAAACCGTGACCGCGGCAGGGTACGGCCAAATTATTCCTCCACTCCTCGAAGATATCGGTGTTTTCCATCGAGTAGGCGAAGCCACCGACATCGTCACAAAAGAGATGTACGACTTCGTCGACAAAGGCGATCGCCATGTGGCACTTCGTCCCGAACAGACTGCCAGTGTGTGCCGAGCCTTCGTGCAACACCGTCCGTCAACTCCTTGGAAGGTTTGGTATTCGGGACCAAACTTCCGTTACGAACGACCGCAACGGGGCCGTTACCGACAGTTCGATCAAGTCGGCATTGAAGTCCTCGGCGCCAATGACCCATACCTCGATGTTGAAGTCATTGCCCTAGGTTGGAACTTCTTTAAGCGTCTTGGTTTGCAACAAGTGCAACTCCATCTCAATAGTCTCGGTGAACCAGAGAATCGCCAACGCTTCGTCGCTGCATTACAGACATACTTCAGCGACAACATTGATCGTCTTTCTGATGCCAGTAAAACCACACTCTCAAAAAATGCGTTACGCGTTCTCGACTCAAAGCGTCCCGAAGATAACGAAGTCATCGCTGGTGCTCCAAAAATTTCTGAGTTCTACAGTGACGATGCTCGTTTCCATTTCGAAACGGTTCAATCTGGTTTACGGGCTCTCAATATTCCGTTCACAGTGAATGAAAAATTAGTCCGAGGTCTCGACTACTACCGGCACACCACTTTTGAATTCGTCGGGGGAACACTCGAGTCGGCGCAAAATGCCATCGGTGGTGGCGGACGTTACGACGGCTTAGTAGAAGATTTAGGTGGCCCACCAACAGGTGGTATTGGTTTTGCTCTCGGTCTCGACCGAACCTTGATTGCGTGTGACGATGAAGGAGTTTTCGCTCCAAGTCCCTCGCCTGTCGATGTGTTTGTGGTCGACACTGCTGGCGGACTCGAAGCACTGATCATCACCCAACAACTTAGAGATGCCGGTATTTCGAGCGACCGCTCTTATGAAAATAGGAGTATGAAAAGCCAAATGAAGGCCGCCGATAAAAGCGGTGCTCAAATAGCCATCATTATCGGCTCAGATGAGGTCTCAGCACAATCGTTCGTCTTACGACCACTACGCGGCGACGAGCAACAATCAACAATTTCTCGCAGTGAATTAATCCCCTCAATTATGAAAGCACTCTCATGACTATTTCAAAACGACAGACTTCCATGCGCACCCATATGTGTGGGGAGGTCGGAAGCAGCGATGTTTCACAATCGGTGACTGTTTGCGGCTGGGTCGCCAAGCGTCGTGAACATGGTGACAAGTTGGCTTTTGTTGATCTTCGTGATCACTCAGGAATTATCCAGTGCGTCATTGACAACGCGGTCGATGTTCGAAGCGAATATGTCGTCAAGATCACCGGTGTGGTTCGCCCGCGACCCGAAGGAACAGTCAATTCAAATTTGAGCACGGGTGCAGTTGAAATTGGAGAATGTGTCGTTGAGGTACTTCGAGCAGCCGAGCCGCCACCGTTTCCAGTTGATGCTCGCGCCGACGATGTTGACGAAAATGTGCGTTTGCAATATCGCTATATCGATATTCGTCGTGAACGTATGCAAAAGAATCTTCGTACGCGCGCCAAAGTCAACTCGGCTGTTCGTGCTGCCATGGAACTACAAGGCTTCGTTGAAGTAGAAACGCCCATGTTGGTGCCGTCTACTCCAGAAGGCGCCCGCGAATTCTTGGTTCCATCTCGTAAAGAACCAGGTTCGTTCTATGCGTTGCCCCAAAGTCCCCAGTTGTTTAAACAACTTCTGATGGTTGCGGGTATTGATCGCTATTACCAGATCGCCCGCTGTCTTCGCGACGAAGACCTTCGTGCTGATCGCCAATACGAATTTATGCAATTAGACGCTGAGATGAGTTTTGTTAATCAAGACGACGTCTTGGCTGCCATTAGCGAAGCCGTTATTGCAGCCGCCGAGTCAGTCACTGGCATCAAGCCCGATCCGATTCCCCGCATCACTTGGCGCGAAGCAATGGAACGTTTTGGTGTTGATAAGCCCGACTTGCGTTTCGGCATGGAACTCACCGAGTTGACCGCGATTTTCTCGAGTACCGAATTCAAGGCATTCTCCGGCGCCGAATCAATTAAGGGCATAAGAGTTGAAGGCAAGGCCGAAGAGTTCGGCCGCAACAAGCTGGACGCTTTGACCGACCGCGCCAAAAAGATCGGCGCGAAAGGTTTGGTGTGGCTCAAAGTTGCCGCCGATGGAACTCTTGAGTCGCCGGTTGTCAAATTCTTGTCGGCCGACGAACAAGCCAAATTGATTTCCACGTTGCAAGCAGCGCCTGGTGACTTGCTATTGATTGTCGCCGACGAATGGTCAATGACTTGCGAAGTTCTCGGAACATTGCGCAACGATCTTGGTCGTCCACCAGTTCACCAAGGACCGTACCGCTACGTATGGGTCACTGAATTCCCCTTGTTTGTTGGGGTTGACAAAGAAACCGGTCAACCAAAGCCTGGTCACCACCCTTTCTGTCAGCCTCATCCCGAAGATCTTGACAAGTTTGAAACCGACCCGATGTCAGTGCGCTCATTGGCATACGACCTCGTTCTCAATGGTTGGGAATTGGGTTCGGGCTCCATACGAATTCATGAACACGAAATGCAACGTCGTGTCTTCACTGCTCTCGGAATCAGTGAAGAAGAAGCCAACCGCAAGTTCGGTTTCTTTTTGAAGCCATTTACATACGGCGCTCCGCCACATGGTGGTTTTGCCTTCGGTCTTGATCGCCTCGTTGCTATTTTGGCTGGCGAAGAGAATATCCGTGAGGTCATTGCATTTCCGAAAACGCAGAGTGGACAAGACCCGATGACAAACGCTCCAACCCGCGCCGAGAACAAACAGCTCGACGAGCTCGGCATCAGAGTTCTCCCACCCAAGGTCTGAACCAGGGGCGTGTCACTCACATGAGCTCGCAATCCTTTCGTGCCGGAGTGGTCATTGTTATCCGTCGTGAAAATGGCGACTTGATGGCTTTTGAACGCAAGGATGTTCCCGGCTCATGGCAATTACCACAAGGTGGCATTGATATCGATGAAGAACCGCTTGACGCAGCCTGGCGCGAACTCGCTGAAGAAACCGGTCTCACAAATTCTGATGTGGTGATGGTTCTTGAATTGCCTGAGTGGATTGCCTATGAGTGGCCAGCCGACATACGAGCCAACATCAAAAACGGTGACAAACGGCGTGGACAAATTCAAAAGTGGTTTTTGTTCGGAGTCTTAGACGCAGCAAGCATTTCTCCAACGCCTGATGATCATGAGTTCAGTCGTTGGCAATGGATGGAGCCTCACCATCTTTTGCACCATCTAGTGGAATTCCGTCAGGCTGCGTACGCTCGAGCGTTTTCAAGGATCTTGCCGTGAGCGATCTGTTTAGCGCTGCTGCCGAAGAACAACTTCGTTCACAGTCGCCGTTAGCGGCGCGACTGCGCCCGCGAACAATTGATGATGTTGTTGGCCAAGAGCATCTCGTCGGAGTCGGCAAACCACTTCGTCGTCTCGTCGAACAAGACAAATTGAGTAGTGCAATTTTCTGGGGCCCACCAGGAACCGGAAAAACCACTTTGGCTTTGGCAGTTGCTGGGACAACCAAACGAGCTTTTGAACAATTGTCGGCAGTGACTGCTGGTGTCAAAGATGTACGCGAAGTCATTGAACGAGCCCGACAGCGACTCGGCATGCACGCTCAAGGAACAATTCTTTTCCTTGATGAGATCCATCGCTTTTCAAAGAGTCAACAAGATGCCCTTCTTCCTGCCGTCGAAGACGGATTATTGACCTTGATCGGGGCAACTACTGAGAACCCATTTTTTGAAGTCAATGCACCACTTCGTTCACGTAGCACCCTCTTTCGTTTAGAGCCGCTGTCTCGCGAGGCAATTCGCACGCTGATCGAACGGGGTCTCGTTGCATTAGCCACTACTTCAACTCCCGATGCAGTTGACTTGCTGACCGAAAGATCTGGGGGAGACGGTCGTCAGGCGTTGACCTCTCTCGAAGTAGCGGCCGCTCTTTCTCATCCGAACCAAGTACTCGTCGAACATGTTGAGGCTGCTCTCGGAACCAGCGCCTTGCGATATGGCCGCGATGATCATTACGACGTGGTCAGTGCATTCATCAAAAGTCTGCGCGGTAGCGATCCACAAGCGGCGACTTACTATCTGGCACGAATGCTCGAAGCGGGCGAAGATGCCCGGTTCATCGTGCGCCGAATGGTCATATTCGCCAGTGAAGATATCGGCCTTGCCGATCCAACGTCGCTCATGATTGCAGTCGCTGCGGCTCATGCTCTGGAACATGTTGGACTACCTGAGGCCGAACTGAATTTGGCCCATGCTGCTATTCACCTCGCCACCGCTCCGAAGAGCAATCGGGCAGCCTTAGCCATCTGGGGTGCCCGAGCCGACATCAAGAATGGGGCAGTGGGCGAGGTACCAGCGCATTTACGTGATGCTCACTATCAAGGCGCCTCAGCCCTTGGACATGGCACGGGATACGACTACCCTCATGATGATCCACGCGGATGGGTTCCTCAGCAGTATCTGCCCGATGAACTCACCGATAAGCGCTGGTACGAACCAAGTCAACACGGACGTGAACGAGAAATCGCCCAACGTCTCGCCAATCAAGAACACGAACTCGGCAAGGAGGAATCATGACAGCAGGAGATTTGGCCATTGTGCTTGCCGCGGTTTTGCTGACTCTCGGATTCGCTGCGCTCATTGTCGTTCTATTGAGAGTTCTCGACACATTACGTTCGCTTCGCCTCGAAGTTGATTCTCTCCGACGTGAAACCGGACCTCTCCTTGCCGAACTTCGAGCGTCAACCGACGAAGCGAGGTATGCAGTTGAAGAAGCCCGCGAAGATCTCGATCGTTTTGATCGCGTCCTTGGATCTGCTGAAGCAATCAGCGGGGCAATGGCCAACACCGGGCGCATGACCCGTATGGCTTTATCAACTCCGGTGATCAAAGTGGCAGCTCTCGCTACTGGAACATCTCGCGCTGCTCAGCGATTGAAGCGGGACCAAAAGAGAGTTGAACGTCAATCTCGCAGATCATCTTCGAGTCAAGTAGTAGTGAGGAAGAGTCGATGATCAAGCGTGTCGTATGGTTTATCTCGGGAGCGATCGCCGGAATTGGTGGCGCCCTATTTGCTGGCAAGAAAGTTCGCCGCACCGTGACAAGTTTGGGACCGGTGAAAGTGATCAATCGCGCCGCCAACTCAACTCGCTCACGTTTCTCTTCACTCTCTGATGCTTGGTCGACGGGTAAAGAAGCCATGCATGACAAAGAAAATGAATTGAAGGCCCGCCGCGATGGACGGGTCGAGACCTTGGCATCTCATTCGCACCTCGACCCGTTACAGCCCGGAGACGAAGTATTAGTAGACGGCGAACGGGTTGAACCAGGTCGGGTCATCGTTCTTCGCCAAGTTGACGATCCCAAACAGCCTCGCCGCTCGCGTTTAAGCCGACACCGTCGTCCGTAGTCAAAAAGATCTACACCTCTGATGAAGAGTGACGTTTACGCTCAACCATTGAATCAAAAGTTGGTATCACGGTTACGTCAGGTGCTCGAACCTCGTCGTGTCCATACCGAGGCCGCCGATATCGATCTATACAAGCGTGACGCTTCAAATATTGAGGGTCGTGCTGGGGTCGTTTGCTTTCCGACGACAACGTCCGAGGTTCAAGACATCATTCGCATTTGTGCCGAATTCGCCCAACCTTTTGTCGCTCGTGGGTCAGGTACCGGGCTTGCTGGCGGAGCAACTCCACTTGATGGAGCCGTGGTGATTTCAACTGCAAAAATGAACCGCTTAATTTCTGTAGATCCGATCAATCGAACGGCCTGGATTGAACCAGGCATGCTCAATCTTGATCTCACTCGCGAAGTCGCGCACCTGGGTTTGCACTTTGCCCCAGATCCCAGTAGCCAACAAAGTTGCACTATTGGAGGAAACGTTGCCAATAACTCTGGAGGTCCGCACTGCCTGGCCGATGGCGTGACCTCAAGTCATATTTTGGCTTGCGAAGTTGTCTTGTCCGATGGATCGCTCGTGGTACTCGGGGGAGAAGAACCCGAACCGATCGGCCTAGATCTTCGCGGCGCATTTATCGGTAGCGAAGGCATGTTTGGAATCACCACCAAAATTTGTGTCCGCCTGATGCAGAACTACTCAGCAGTCAAAACCATGTTGATGGATTTCACTTCAGTTCAAGCAGGGGCCGAAACCGTGAGTGCAATTATTGCGGCTGGCATGGTTCCTGCTGCTTTAGAAATGATGGACCAACTATGCCTCGAAGCGGTCGAAGCATATATTCATGCTGGCTTGCCGACCGATGCTGCCGCTGCACTCTTGGTCGAGGTTTCTGGTTTATCCAACGCCGTCAATGAAGAGACCAAGCGAATCTCTGACATTGGTCGGGCACATGGTGCACGAACGATTCGGGTCGCCCAAGACGAAGCTGAGCGCGCGCTGTTATGGAAAGGTCGCAAGACCGCCTTCGGCGCAATTGCCCGAATCAAACCCAATTACTACTTACACGACACCGTGGTTCCGCGGCGCAAACTGAATGAAGTTCTCCAAGAGGTATACCGCATCGCAAAGCGCCATGACCTCTTAGTCCTCAACGTCTTTCACGCGGGTGATGGCAATTTGCATCCGCTCTTAGTTTTTGACAAACGCGAACCTGGGGTCATGGAACGAGTCCTTGCAGCCGGAGAAGAAATTGTTCGAGTCAGTGTTGCCGCTGGGGGAGTGCTTTCCGGAGAGCACGGAATCGGTCTTGAGAAACGTGACTTCATGCCACTGATGTTTGGTCCTCACGATCTAGAAGCACAGTCAGCGATGCGGGTGGCGTTTGATCCACTTGGGATCGCCAATCCGTTCAAGGTTCTGCCAAGTCCATCAAGCTGCGGAGACGCCCACAACATTGGGGAGGACATGTGGGTCTAGACCTCAGTCCTTTCGCCGAACTAGTTGGTCCGGCCGACCAGGGACCAATTTGGCTCGCTGGCCAGCAGTCACGCCTGACGGCACCCTCATCGGTTCGACAGGTCACGGCTCCATCAGGAATCTACGACCTTCAACCCGACGAAATGACCGTCGTCTGCGGAGCAGGCACATCAATTGACGAACTACAAGATTCGCTCACGGCAGTTGGTCAGTATGTCAATCTCTCGCGTAGCAATTCTGGTTCAGGCACAGTCGGGGGAGCACTAGCCACCGGTCGTAGCGATATCTATCGACTCGGTCGAGGAGCAGTTCGCGACACATTGCTACAAGCGCGCTATGTCAATCATGATGGCCAGGTTGTGAGCGCTGGCGGGCCCACCGTCAAAAATGTGAGTGGCTTCGATTTGTGTCGATTATTAGTTGGGTCATTCGGCCAACTCGGCTACTTGGGTGAAGTGATTTTGCGAACTCGCCCAATACCGCAGTCCTCGCGATGGTTCATGATCAGTGAAGCGAGTCCTGAAACCGTTGAGGTAATTCTACGTCGGGTCTATCGACCAGCATCGGTGTTATGGGATGGATGCAAAGTGTGGTTCTGTATTGAAGGCAACTCACGCGACTGTGACGAAACCATTCAACAATTAGCTGCCGACCTCGAAGAACCGAGTGAGGTTGCTGGCCCGCCCGAACTGATGGACTTTCCATTTCGACAATCAGTCCCACCTGCAGAACTTGCTGGGTTAGTTCAAGGTCAGATGCATCAGGGGACTGTACAGTTGCTCGTTGAGGCTGGTGTCGGAATTGTTCATCGGCAGACCCCGCCCGAACCGAAGGCCACCGACAAGACCATCGAACTTCTTCACCAACGAATGATCCAACAGTTCAACCCGACTGGCCGTCTGAATCCCGGATTCAGCCTCACCACAGATTCGACGGTGTGATGCAGTTCGCCGATCTTCCTCTCGTCGCCTCACCAATATCGGTCGTTGACGAAAATGTGATTGACGAGGGAATTCTGCACTTTGCTTCGGACCAGAAATTGAGCGATATCCAATTGATTCGCCGATCGATGAACGCTGTGTACAAAGTGATGTCAGCGCATGGCCCACTGATCATGCGCGTTAGTCGACCAACTGGCACGACTGAGCCCGCAATAGAGTTCGCCCAATATTTGCAACGAAATGGCTTTGAAGTCCCCGCACCTATGAGTGCCGTCCCATTTCGTCATGACGAAATAGAAATCACTTTATGGGAATTCATCGAACCCAATCCCGATCAACTTGTTGACTGGCAAGCAATCGGTTCGTTCGTTCAACGTTTACATGACATTGATCCAGAGATCGTTGCGAAGTTTTATCCGTTGCCGAAGGCCACATCATTTCCGTGGTGGAATTTTGATCAACTACTGGACGAATTAAAACCGTCGTTTACCGACAATGACCACGCGGTCCTGATGAAACGTTGGCAAGCACTTCGCCCATATTTCACAACCGCTCAAAATATTGATCTCGGTTCCTCAATTGTTCGCCCCGTGCTTTGCCATGGAGACATTCATCCCGGCAATGTCATCGTTGACCGCACCACTGGCCGACCGATATTGCTTGATTGGGATTTACTCTCGGTCGCTTCTCGCGAATGGGACCATGCCGCGTTGTTGACTTGGGCTACTCGCTGGGGCGGGCAAACGTCGACGTACTCCGATTTCGCCCAGGGATACGGACTTGATTTTTCAACCAACGACTTAGCGACAGCGCTTGCCGAATTACGACTGCTATCGGCAACATTGATGCGTTGGCGGGCAGGTCTTTACACTCCTAGCGCTCGGGTCGAAGCCGAGAACCGAATGAAATGGTGGAGACAAGATCCGACAGCACCAATGTGGCAAGCCGTCTAAAGAAATGATCGCGAAAAACTACGGAGCAAAGTTCAACCATTGATCGGAAATCGTGGAGTCCCCAAGGATTTCGATTCCAGTATGTGATCGGCCCCAGGCCGACAAAATGAGGGCGACTGCCGAACCTCGCCATGCAACATCGCCTTTGGCATGTTCATGCGAGACTGTGACGCGGTCTTCAGCCGGAACGATCAGCCACTCACCTTCACCGTCGGTGCAATGAAGATGCAATGTTCCCTTGGGAAAAGTCTTACCAAATCTCTTTGCCCAACCGGTCATCATGTCGATGTACAACTCATCAATGCCATCACAAGCCAACGAGCGATCCATCGCAACGGGTAAGGATAAAGCCCGCTGAAGATCGCACACATGCACTGCCACTTCATTGGCCATTCGCCGATAGTAGAAGCCAGCATCTTGGCGATCGGACCACGTCCACAATGTTTCTGAAGCATCAATATTTTCTAATGACTGAACGACCGACTCTGACCGAGCGGTGAACCATTCCAAAAGGTCTTGTCCGTCAGCAGGTCGACTCTCAGGGCCAGGTCCGACTCGCTCTTGCGAACGCGGAATGACGATGGCGTCAACCATGGCAAAAACCTGACCAACGTGTTTCAGTAGATCGGCCACTTTCCACCCTGGACAATCGCTGACATCAACATCGAGATTGCCAGCGGAAATCTCGATCACTTCGCCGACCGACCGTTGGAGTGATTCAAGATATTGCGGGGGAGTCAATAAAGCCATATCGCTCAGACTAGACGCAGCCAAGGTGGGTCAGGAAGGTACGGTATGAGGGATGTCCGCGCGGCCCCTTGCACTCTCTGACGATGAGTTATCAACGTGCGTGGGTTGCGGCTTGTGTTTGCCTCATTGTCCAACATTTCGTGTGACTAACGAAGAGGCACTTTCACCTCGTGGTCGCATCGCCACCATTCGGTCGATCCAGTATGAGGGCCTACTCATTGATGAGCACGTGAGTGAGATTCTCAATACCTGTGTCCAATGCCGCGGTTGCGAACCAGCATGTCCGAGCGGAGTTCCGTACGGTCGATTAATTGAGGCAGCAAAAAACGAAATGGCTGCCCAACACCGATCGGCCCCTTGGTGGCAGCGATTTGGATTGCGACTCTTGCCTCATCATCGACTGTTACTCATCGGCACACCATTTTTGGCAGTAGCCCAACGATTGCATCTGATCCCCAAAAGGACCGGGCTTTCACCGCTTCCGTTTCGACTTGGTTCACCGGTTGTCGCGACGTCACCGACACCAGATGTGTGGTTATTCACTGGATGCGTGATGGATGCTTGGCAAAGATCAACCCATCGATCGGTTGCCGCTCTCATTGATGTCGCTGGTTTTAGCTATGGAATTCCAACCAAGGCCGGTTCATGTTGTGGTGCCCTTCACTCACATGCGGGACTCTCAACTGCAGCACATGCCCTCGCAAAATCGGTCATGAGTTCAATGCCTGGTACGAGTCCAATTGTGGTTGACTCGGCCGGTTGTGGAGCAGCGCTGAAGGATTACGGACATCTACTTGGAACCCCCGAGGCTGTCGCCTTTAGCGAACGAGTCTTTGATATTCATGAATGGCTCGAACCTCACATGCAGTCACTCATGCAATCTCGCCAACCCATATCAAGCAAGCCATCAATCATCGTGCAGGATCCTTGTCATTTACGCCATGTCCAGAAATCCCATCTAGCCGTGCGATCGATCTTGTCTCCGGTTGCCAACTTGATCGAGATAGACGATGACGGATTGTGTTGTGGAGCTGGTGGCGCCTATTCGGTTGTTGAACCCGAACTCGCTCGACAAATTCGCGACCGCTTGGTGCGCAATATTATGGCTAAATTTCCCATCGAGAAAACTCTGGTCGCGTCCGCCAACCCCGGATGTTTGATGCACCTTCAGGCGGCGGGACTCATTGTGAAACATCCTGTCGATATTCTCGCCGAGGCATTAGGTCTCGTGCCCACAACAGTTCAACCACGGGAAAAAGGTACAGCGTAGTTATGACATTTTCAGAAGATGAGAAAACACCAGCTATTGATCCGCTCGTGATCGAACGCCTGAGTGACATTGCTTCACGATTGCGTGATGCTGCATCGTCACTTGATGACGTGATGTTTGATGTTTTACGCGAAGCCTCACGCAAACGAGAGGGTCGGCCGGCCATTGACAAGACATTGTCGCAGGCCCGCCGCGCAATTGACAAGGCCGTGCATTTACTCGATCTTGACTAGCGAAACTGCTGAGCCTTCTCAGTAAGAGCATCTATCAATTCGGTGAAACTTTTTTGGAAAGATGCGACGCCTTCACGTTCAAGTTTTTGGGCGACCTCTTCCATGTCAATACCAATCATCTGCAATGAACGCCAATCGGCATGAGCCTGATCAATCTTGCCATCAATCGTTCGTGACACCGTGCCATGATCGGCAAATGCATCAACGGTGACATCTGGCAATGTGTTCACCGAGTTTGGGCCGATGAGTTGATCGACATACAAAGTGTCGGGGTAGGCGGCATTCTTCGTACTAGTCGACGCCCACAATGGTCGTTGCACATTTGCCCCATGCAGAGCGAGGGCTTCCCAACGAGGTCCAGAAAAAGTGGTTTGGAAGGCTTCATATGCCAAAACAGCTTGGGCGATCGCTGATTTACCGCGGAGCGATAATGCTTCTGCTGTACCTAACGAATCAAGACGAGAATCGACTTCTGAATCAACACGACTGATAAAGAATGAGGCCACACTGGCAACTTCGTTGATCGTCTGACCGGCAGCAAGACGATCCTCGAGGCCATCGATGTAGGCATCCATCACCTTTTGGTAACGCTCGAGGCTAAAGATCAAGGTCACATTCACATTACGGCCAGCAGCAATCATCGCTCGTATAGCCGGGATGCATGGTTGTGTCGCTGGAATTTTGACCATCAAATTGGCGCGATGAACGGTATCCCATAAATGTTGTCCGGCAGCAAGAGTCCCTGCTTCGTCAAGAGCCAAGTTGGGATCGACTTCAACGCTCACAAACCCATCAGTCCCGCCACTTGATTCGTACACCGGAGCAAAGACGTCAAGCGCTCCATGAATATCTAGAAGGACCATCGCCCAATAACTGTCAATGATTGACGTTCCTTGTTGAATCAATGTCTGAAACTGTTCGTCGTAATCAACAGATCCTTGGATGGCTTTTTGAAAAATGGTGGGGTTAGATGTCAACCCGCGGATTCCAGAATCACGTACTTTGACCAACTCACCCGACGAGATCAGGCTTCGCTTCAGATTGTCAAGCCAAGGACTTTGTCCTTCTTGCTGAAACAATTGAACGAGGCGAGCAGAACTTGTCATACCTACAGAGTGGCAGATCTGAGAGGTCCGAACACGAACTAACGAGGAGCAATTAAGCCGAGCACTGAATTCTTGATGTTCGAAACCGATATTCCGAGTCGATCAAGAACTTCAGAACCCGGAGCGCTCGCACCAAAGCGGTCGATTCCGATACAGACATCGGCAAAACGTTCCCACCCAAAAGTAGTTCCAGCTTCAACCGAGACGGTCGGAACAGATCTAGGCAAAATTCGTTCGGCTAGATCGGGGTTTTGTTGACGATATGCCATGAAGCGATCCCATGACGGAAGCGAAACGGCTTGGACCTTATGTCCAGCCAAACCAAGTTCTTGAGCCGCGGCTACCGCCAGATGCACTTCACTGCCAGTCGCGACAATCACCGCGTCTGGGGCTCCGTCAACAGCGTGAACAATGCCTGCTCCGGCGGCGACCGCCGAACCGTCGGTGACAACTGGCAAGTTTTGACGGCTCAAAACCACAACTGTCGGGCCATCAAATTCGTAGGCGGCTCGGATGGCCTGTGCGGTTTCATTGGCGTCACCAGGACGAATGACTTGAAGGTCTGGGATCGCCCGCAGCGCTGCCAGATGTTCAATTGGTTGATGGGTCGGACCGTCTTCTCCGACTCCAACTGAGTCATGGCTAAAGACAAAGAGACACTTCGCTTTCGACAATGCGGCGAGACGAATCGGTGGCTTCATGTAGTCAAAGAAAACAAAGAAGGTTCCACCCGCTGGGTACACGCCTCCATGAAGTGCAAGGCCAACCATGGCCGAACCCATGGCGTGCTCACGAATGCCGTAATAGATCTGTCGACCTTCTGGATTTGCGTGCGACATTGCAACTTGTCCCGACAATTTGGTTCCGGTATTTCCGGTGAGGTCGGCAGAGCCAGAAACCAAACCTGGTTGACCAGGCAACACCGCATCAAAAACTTTTTGCACTGCAACACGTGTCGCAATTGATTCGCCTTGAGCGAATGTTGGAAGCAGATCTTTCCAATCGGCTAAGCCACCATTCCAGGCGGCATCCCATTCAGTTTTATGTGCACTTGACGAGAGGCGTGACTTCCATGCAGTGCTCTGCAATGAACCGTTTGACTTTGCCAATGAACGCAATGAATCAACGACCTCTTGTGGTGCCCAAAAAGAATCATCGGGCATTCCCATGGCAATCTTCGTGCGACTGACATGCTCAGCACTAAATGGATTTCCGTGAGCCTCGTGTTTGCCAGTCCAATCAGGCGAAGGAAAACCAACCTGAGTCCGCAAGATGAGTAACTTTGGGCGATCATCGCGTGAATCGCGAGCTACAACAAGAGCCGACTCTAAGGCGTCAAGATCCTCACCGATTGCCCCGAGTTGAACGACGTCCCAACCGTACGAAGAAAAACGCATCGCCACATCATCGCTGCAGGACAAATTTGTTGAACCGTCAATGGTGATTTGGTTGTCATCAAATACCACAATCAGTCGTCCCAGTTTTTGGTGACCAGCCAAAGAAGCCGCCTCGTGGCTGACTCCTTCCATCAGACAACCATCGCCCGCGATGACATAGGTGTGGTGGTTCGTTAACTCAGTGCCGAAACGCGCTCGCAAGTGGCGTTCAGCAAGAGCCAAGCCAACCGCATTTGCGAAACCCTGACCGAGCGGCCCAGTAGTGACTTCGATACCAGCGGTGTGCCCACGCTCGGGGTGACCCGGTGTCACCGAATCCCATTGACGGAAATTTTGAATGTCAGAGAGCTCAAGTCCGTAACCCTGAAGGAACAACATCGAATACTGCAAGATCGACGCATGACCCGCCGACAAAACAAAGCGATCACGATCTGCCCATAAGGCGTCGGTGGGGTCGTGCTTCATGACCCGGCTGTACAAAACATGGGCTAGGGGAGCCAAGGCCATCGCGGTTCCTTGATGACCGCTCTTGGCTTTCAGCGGGGCATCCATGGCAAACCCACGGGCAATATTGACTGCTGCTTGATCGAGTTCGGGAGTCAGTGGAGACGGCACAAAGAAACTGTAACCGAGGACGCTGTCACTGCTAGGGAGCGAAACTCAAGCCGGCGGTAGCAAAGTGAAGGGGACAAGATGCCAAGGACCTTGGTCGACGCGACAATGGGCAAAGATTTGGCCATATTCGGTAAAATCGAGTTCACCCTTCACGAGGCGGTAGGTGAACTTGCCGGGGTCAACCGTAAACGGGCTGACGTTACGAGCAATTTGCTCAGCATCTTCTTCCATTCCCTTACGGAAAATCACTTCAAAAACTCCCGCTCCACTTTGGTGAGGTGCACAAAAAATTAAAGCCACCAGGTGGGGATCGATCGTCAACGGAACTGGTGAGGGTGCCGCCATCGAAAACATGGCACCCGTGATGTCGATACGCGCACTCGGGCCAGGGGCCTGTCGGAGTTCGAAGTTTTCTACAAAGAGGGCCGAAACAATCTGCATCCCTACGAGGGTAACGACACCCGAATAAAGAACCACCTGATCAACCGAACTCGGTTATCGCACCCGCTGACCTTGCACCCAAACAGCTTGCACATCTAGATCTTGATTCAGACCAACTAGATCGGCATAACAACCACTTTGCAAACGACCACGATCAGTGAGACCCATAACATCGGCTGGATGTGTACTCGCCGCGAGCAAGGCCTGATTCAACTGCACCTTGCCTTGATTGACACAAACCTTGACCGACTCAGGCATCGTGACAACGCTTCCAGCAAGGGTTCCGTCTTCTAATCGAGGTGCACCATCGCGCATTGCCAACTGAACTTTGCCAGCCATTCCCGAGCGCCAAGCGACCGCATCAGTCACCAAGACCATCTTGTCGGGCTTGGCAGCAAATGCCAAGGCAATCGTTTCGGGAACAACATGAACACCATCAGCAATCAACGACGCATACATGCTGTCGTCGGTCAATGCCCACGTTGCCAGCCCAGGTTCGCGATGATGAACTCCGCTCATGGCATTGAAGAGGTGAGTCACCAACGTCGCACCAGCGCGCCGGCAATCATCAAATTGTTGCCGTGTTGGCCGCGAGTGTCCAATAGATACCTTGCAACCAAGGGCTGCAAGAACTTCACACGCTTCAACAGCCCCAATAACTTCGGCACCAAGCGTCATGAGCGCCACCCCATCAGCATGCTCATGCAACCATTTCGTATTCGGCTCACATACATACTGCGCACGATGGGCCCCCACCGCGTTTCCTAAGAAAGGTCCTTCGAGGTGCACTCCGATGACATGCGGAGCACCTGTGACATGACTACTACCTGTGACATGACTATGACTCGTGACAAAATCAATTGCTGTTCGATACCAATCGAGGGGAGCGGTCACCAACGTCGGGCACCAACTCGTCACCCCCTGATCGAGAAGAAGATCGCTCATGCGTTGCCATGCCACGGAGTCGTGAGCAAGCGCAGTAGACCAAACATCAACGTCGTCGATTCCGTTGACCTGCAGGTCAATGAAACCTGCGACCAGCGTCAAGTCGGTGGTCGGGGTCTCGTCACGTCCGAGCGCCGATATTGAGCGGATGCGACCCTGCGATACCTCAATTCGGGCAGCATGAAACTGTCCGTCTGTCAGAAGTACCCGTCGAGAACTGATCGCCGTCGATTCCACAGTCCTATTGTGCCGTGTTCGCATGCGTTTTTCATTCACCTGATGTGGCACAGTTGTTGCATGCCCGTACTTCAAAATAATGGTCAAGTTGTCGGTTATGGCGTTGCCGGAGCCCCACTCGGAACCGCTGGTGTGCCCGTGCTGTTATTTCACGGCACCACCATGAATCGGTCGGCGTGGGATTTCGTCATTGGCTCAATGCCCACCGAAAGAACCTATATCCAAGTCGAGTTTCCAGGTTCGGGCGAGTCAGCAATGTCGTCGGCGCCACTTTCGGTTGAAGGATTGGTCAGTGATGCTCTAGCGGTATTGGACGAACTCAAGGTTGAACGTTTTCACGTTGCTGGTTATTCACTCGGCGCAGTGATCGCAGCCGCGACTGCAGCCACCGTTCCATCTCGCACGGTGAGCGCCACCATGTTGTGCGGATGGGTGACCTCTGACGCCCGCATGCGGTTGACCTTTGACCTATGGAAGCGACTCATCACTATTGGTCCTGATCTCTTTATGCGTTACGCACTTGTCGATGGCTTCACGGCTGAAGCCTTGACCGGAATCGAACCCATGGTTGAAGCCATGATTGGTATGACTGCCGATACGGTGGCACCAGGATCAATCGCTCATCTTGACCTTGACGCCATTGTTGATATTGCTCCGCTACTCGCACATATCACTGCGCCGAGCCTGGTCATTAGCGGCGCCCAAGATCGTTGGGTTGATCCCTCCCATGGACATGCTTTATCGGCAGGAATCAAAAATTCGACATTCCACACGTTGCCAGCTGGCCACCTTGTTATTCAAGAACAAGCGGCTGAAGTCGCAGCACTTTTGCATGAACACCTCGTCGCACACAGTTAAGTACGCGACATGACCGAGATGTACCCGCGTGCTAACGATTTCGAAATACTCACGCCTGAAGTCAACGACCGTTGGAAAAACTTTGGTCAATGGGATCGTACTTATTTCCCAAAACTTGTTGGTCTTCACGTTGAAGAAATTCGCATCGGTTATTGCCGCATGACTTTGCCATTTCGGGACGAACTTGAACAGCCGATGGGAGTCGTCCACGGGGGAGCCATTGCCACGCTCATTGACGCCTCGGTCGTTCCGGCAATTGGTAGCGCGTATGACAACACGGTTGGATACTCAACTGTTGATTTACATGTGCAGTACCACAATGCCCTAGTCAAAGAAGATGCGATCGCTGAGGGTTGGGTGACTAAACGCGGACGATCAGTGGTCTTTTGCGAATCCGAAGTTTTTGGTCGTACAAGTGGCAAGCAGATTGCCCGCGGGTACATGACCTACAGTATTTCAACTCTGCGACCAATGACTCAGTAAGTCAGTGATTCAGGGCCTGGTACTACGGCGCAATCGTTGTTGTCGCAGCCACGCCAGTGCGGGCAGCTAATACCGCATCGTTGATCGCTCCGATGAGGTCATCTGTTTCTTTGGGTTTTGTACCGTTCACAAGCACACTGACCACTAAGCCATCGGGCCGATGCACGACCATCGCATGCACGTTTTCAATGCTGCCCGAGTGGCCCCATTCACCACCCGCAAATAGTCGCAAACCTAAGCCGTAATCCCATAGTGGATCAGCAGGAACTGGAGTTGCTGGAATTTTCATCAGATCCATCAGTCCACGGCTCACAAGGTGTTGTGTTGGAGAATCTGGATTAAGCGAATCCAACAATTTGGCAACATCAATCGCCGTGGCCACCCACGCGCCTGCCGCACCTAGTTGTTCCATGTACGTGCGACCGCCTGATACCGCATGCAACGCATCACTTGATCCGAACTCGTAGGTGCCGACCATACGAAAAGATTGGAGCCCCAAGGGCGAAAGCACGAGTTGTTTTGCTGCATCTTGATACGACAGACCCGTCACTAGTTCAATGGCCTTACCAAGCAAGATGAAATTCACATTGCTGTATTTGTAAGTAGAACCAGGTTCGGTCGCGAGAGGTTGGCCCAAAACTTCGGTCAACATGCCCATCTGATCATATGAACCGGCGTCAAAAAAGATTTTTAGGAAGTTCGAGATACCGGACGTATGAGAGAGCAATTGTTTGACCGTGATATTACGAGCCCGATCGTCGGCAAGTGTCAAGCCGATGTTGTCAGCGACTCGTCCGACAATCGGTTCATCAAGCTGCAACAATCCTAGATCAACTAACTTCAACACTGTCTCAGCAGTGACGACCTTGCTGATGCTGGCGATACGAAAACTGGAATCAACATTCACTGGCCGTGACGACTTCGAGCTCGATGCAGCAAAGATATGAATCACCTGACCATCAAAGATCACCGCCGCTGAAACATCCCGGGATTTTGCATCAATGGTGTGCAGTTTGATCGCCGCATCAAAGAGTTCAGTGTTTGGTAGCGGTTCTTGTGCAAGGGCGCTGGTTGTGGTTGTTGTGCTCACAACCGTCGAAGTCGGCGGAACTGTTGCTAGCAAAGTGGTCGTTGGAATGGCTGCGGTCGTGAGTGTTTCAGTTGTTATAGCAATGACAACAGTTGACGAAGAGTCGCTTATTTCGCTGGCACCAGAGCATGCTCCAATGATGAGGAATGAAACTAAAAAACCGAACGTTTGACGTTGAGTCATCCTGGCAGATCAGAAAGACCGAGGACGGTGAGCGCATTTTGACGCAAGAACTTTGGCCACACATCTTTTTTGAAGGGCACTTTGGGCATATCGCCCATGATCCGTTCATAGGTGAGTCCCATGGGCCAGTAGCCGGCGTAGATCACTCGGTCAGAACCTCGACTATTCGCGTAGTCAATGATGCGCGGGTCGTAATGCTGTGGAGCGAATGCACTCGTTGAGTAATACAGATTTGGCCATTTCAACATCAGCTTCACGGCAAGTTCGGTCCATGGCTGACATCCGTGACGGGTCACGATTTTCAGTTCGGGAAAGTCGTAACACACGATGTCAAGAAGTTCGACGTGCTGACACATACTCGGCACTCGCGGGCCAGGAATTCCAGCGCAAATAAAGATCGGAATACCAAGCTCGGCGCACACCGAATAAATAGGGTACCAACGCGCATGGTCAATCGGAACTTGGGGAGTACAGCCGGCTGGAAATGTGCCAACAGCTTTCAAACCGAATTCTTCGTATAGACGACGAATTTTGCGAACTTCATCAACACCATTATTGGCATCGGCACTGCACGAAGCGATAAAGCGCTCAGGGAACTGTTGCATCGCGCGAATTCCGGGCTCACCTTCAATTCCGATCATTGATCGTTCAATACCAAAGTGGTCCATGGTATTAATCGCTACTTCAACCGGATCAATGTCCTCGGTCAAGGCGCCTGGAACATTTTGTTTAAAGAGATATTCCACGGGAAACATCGTCTCTTTACTTTCCTTGTCACGAATATTGCCGCGGAAAAACTCATACAAGCGACGCGGGTCAGGATCGGGGAATCCCATCATTGTCTCAATAATCCCCAAACCACCTGGTCCGACTACTGGCATCGTCGATTCGTGAGATGCCGAATCCTGTACAGCCATCTCAGAGTCCCAAGAAATCGATGACGTTATGACGCATGATCTTTTCAATATCGGTTGCGTTAAACCCGTGTAGATCGTCGATGAAGGAAGTTGGAATTTCTAAACCTTCGGCGTGCGGGTAGTCACTACCAAACATCAGTCTTTCAACACCGATCGTTTCGGCCAACAGGTGAATGTCGTCTTCATAGAACGGAGCAACCCACACATGTTCACAGAAATCTTCAACTGGATCTTTACCAAACATAAATGGTTGCTGGGAATACGCCTTTTTGAACTTCTTGATGAGATTTGGCACCCAATCGGCCCCGGCCTCAATAGACGAAACGCGGAGTTTTGGATGACGAGTAAATACTCCGTGGCTGACGAGCACCGCAAACATGTCAAAGGGAGCACGGTCACTGGTCATGACCCGCATCGGCGACGAACGGAATGCTTCAAATTCGCCGAAGGGTTCCCAATCATCGATGTACTTGCCGTAACCGGCGTCTCCCGAGTGGAAAGCGACCGAGACATTGGCTTCGGCCAGCCGCGCCCAAAATGGATCAAAGATCTTGTCACCAGGGGATCGGGTTCCACCGCTTGGGTCGATCGCCGGGGATGTCCGCATGACGACGACCTTGACTCCGTTCGCGATGGCCCAATCGGCTTCCTTGACCGCCCAATCGGGGTCGGCCAAGGTGATATACGGTGCGCCGTACACCATGTCTTGATAGGCAAAGCCCCAGTCGTCAAGCAACCAACGGTTGAACGCTGAGAAAGCAGCGCACAGAGCCGGAGGATCGTCGCGTAACGACTCTTCCATGCCAACAGCCAAAGTAGGGAAGAACATCGCGCCAGCAAGACCTTGTTCTTTCATGAGTGCTACTCGAGCATCGCGATTGCGGTACGCCGGGCTGATGGGATCAAGTTCGCCAAAAAGGGTGCGCATATCTCCACCTGAAACTCGGCCGCGGAAATATGCGTCGAGCGCACCAGGTTTAGACACTGGATTAAACGTTGGGTTCGGGATAAAGCGATTGACCCGACCACCAACAAGAAGGCGCTTCTTCCCATCAATCTCGGCCCACTGCATACAACGCTTAGCCATTTCGCGCGGCATATGACGAGTAAACGCATCTTCAGCTTCGTAGTAATGATTATCGGCATCAAAGGCAGCAAATCCAAGTTCAACTCGCTGAGCGTTTTTATGAGTGTTTTCAATAGCTGTCGGTGCCATGACGTTCTCCTGACTGAACACAGATACAAATTCCCGCTACGAACCGTAGCCCAGCGCCCGACTAATTCTGCACCTACAACGGCTACCGTTGTCACAATGTGTGGACGATTTACCTCGCTGACGCCTCCCCAGGAACTCGCCACAATTTTTTCAACGGTGGCGCCGAACCCCCAACTGTTTGACGAATTTCATCCGAACTTCAATGTTCCACCAACGACGCGAATCGCAGCCGTCGCCCAAGATTCCCAGGGCACTCGTAAACTTGGACGCTTTCAGTGGGGTCTGGTTCCGAATTGGGCCAAGGACACTTCAGGGAGCGCCCGATGTATTAACGCCCGCAGCGAGACTGTTCTTGAAAAGCCATCTTTTCGCTCATCGGTTCCGGCAAAACGTTGCATCATTCCGATGGACGGTTTTTATGAATGGCAAACGATCGGGGTCACCACTTCGTCGCCGCCTCAACCCAAGCAACCTGTCTACGTCACTCGACGAAACGGACATCAACTAGCAGTGGCAGGATTGTGGGCCTCATGGCGCGATCGCAGTTTGGGCGACTCTGCGCCCTGGTTGCATTCATGCTGCGTCATCACCACCCATGCCAACCACACCATGTCACCGATTCACGACCGCATGCCAGTGATCTTAGAGGCAGACGATTGGGACGATTGGCTCAACGTTGGCGGTGGCTCGCATGTAGCCACGCCTATGGAACGAATCATTGAATTGATGATTCCCGCCGATCCGTCCATTCTTATTCCGCAATGGGTGAGCACCGCTGTGAACTCGGTTCGCAACAATCATCCGGACCTCATTGCGCCGATCAAAATCGGTGACTGATCAAACGACGTGTTGATGCCCAGCAGCTCGTAACGCCACACGAATTTTCTCTGCCGAATCTTCAAGTGCATCACGATCAATGCTCATCGCGGCATTAGCAAATGAAAGTTGCGACATGTCCATCGTCGGGATCACATGAATATGAGTATGCGGTACTTCGTAGCCGGCGATAATCACGCCGACGCGATCGCATCCGAATGCCTCTCGTTGTGCAACACCGATGATGCGAGTCACCGCAAACAAATGATCGGCGAGTTCGGGGCTGGCATCGACCCAGTGATCAACTTCTTCGCGGGGCACAACAAGTGCATGTCCAAAAGCCATCGGGTTGATTGACATGAAGACGACACACAAGTCATCCTTCCAAATAAAAGTCCCCGGAATCTGGCCATCAATAATGCGCGTGAAGATTGTGGGCATTACACCCAACCTCCAGAAACTGGAAAAACATCGCCAATGCAATACGAAGATTCTGGACCAGCCAAGAATCGCACGACTTGGGCGAGTTCTTCTGCTCGAGCCAAACGTCCAATCGGTGTCTGCATACGAATACCCATGCGCGTCATTTCATCAAAGGCATCAAGCAGGGGAGTGTCAACCCACCCAGGACAAACGGCATTCACTCGGACTCCGAACGGCGCTACTTCTTGAGCGGTTGATTTCGTGAAGGCAATGATGCCCGCTTTAGCTGCGCTGTAGTGCGGTGCGCCCGCGGCTGGGCGCAAACCCATGATCGACGAAATATTCACGATCGATCCCGAACGCTGAGGGGTCATATGTCGTAGCGCAGCACGCGTTCCATAAAACGTTCCGTACAGATGAATCTTGATCATGCGATCCCATTGCTCATCACTGAGGTCGACGGTGTAATTACCTGGTTCAAGCTCGTCGTATTTGCCTTCCATCCGCTTCATCTGATTAGCCATGTTGATGTCAGTCTTCATCTCATCGCGGGGCGGAGCGATACCGGCGTTGTTAATGAGAACATCGATGCGACCATGATGAGCAACAACACGGTCGATCGCGGCATCAAACGATTTCGAATCCGCAACATCAAAAATCGCCGCCTCGCCCGACACTTCATCGGCGACTACTCCAGCAGCAGCCTCATTGACATCATTGACCACCACATGGGCGCCATCGGCCGCCAGGCGGCGCGAGAATGCGGCTCCCATACCTGAGCCACCCCCGGTGACGACGACAATTTTTCCTTCAAGAGATCCTGTATCCATAGGTCGACACTATTTCACAGCCGCGCCCACTCGAGACACAAGACAGGACAGTCGCTCTTCCACAAGAACTAAGGTGACAGGAATGGAGAACCCTGCAGAACCGTCAGCCAGCCCCGCCGCAGGTTCAGGTGAGCGTGTCTGGGGTGTGTGGACCTGGCCCAACCTCATTACTTTGATCCGGCTGGGTTGTTTGCCGATCTTTTTGTGGTTGCTTCTCGGTCGTGACGACCGCGCCGCGGCAGCCTGGATCTTGCTGGGCCTTGGAGCCACCGATTGGGTTGATGGCTGGGTCGCGCGCCGTTTTCACCAGGTCAGCGAATTTGGCAAAATGTTTGACCCCACTGCCGACCGTTTACTCTTTATCGTCGGCCTCATAGCCATCATGATCGATGGCTCGGCTCCACTGTGGTTCTGCTTATTGGTTTTCGTCCGTGAAGTTTTGTTTGGCGGAACCGTGGCCATCCTCACTCTTTTCTTCAAAATGGAGCGCTTTGACGTGACCTACCTCGGCAAGTGGGCCACCTTTCTTCTGATGGGGGTGTTCCCAGCATTTATTATGAGCGCTAGCGGTATTCGCTTCCACGAATTTTTTGCTGCGGCGGCTTGGGTCGCAGGTCCGATTGGATTGGCTTTGAGCTACTACACGGCATGGCTCTACCTTCCGACAATCCGCGCCAGCCTCAGGCGCAGTCACTCATAAAAATTTCACTGATAATTTCGCCGTCCATTCGCCTCTAGAATGTGGCTATGAACGTGCCTAGCGAACTCTTGTATTCCAAAGATCATGAGTGGGTGCAACTCACCGGAACAACTGCCCGGATCGGAATCACCGACTTTGCGCAAGACGCTTTGGGCGATGTTGTATTTGTGCAGGCTCCGACTGTTGGCACAAGTGTCAAATCCGGAGACTCGATCAGTGAGGTCGAATCAACAAAGTCAGTTTCTGATATTTACGCTCCCGTGACTGGAGTCGTCTCAAGTGCTAATGAAGCACTTGACATCGATCCGAGTCTCATTAACTCCGACCCGTACGGCAATGGTTGGATCTGTGAGATCGAAGTATCTGCCAATATCGACACATCCCACCTTTTGTCTGCTTCGGCATACTCCGAATTTGTGGCAGGCTGAGGGTATGTCGGTGTTTTGTCAAAAGTGCGGTCATCGCAACTCCAGTGATTCATACTTCTGTAGTTCATGTGGTGCAGCGCTCGAGGTTGATGGTGACAAGACAGTTGTCATCGCCAAAGTTGATCAGTTGCAAGACGCACTCGGACCAGAAGATAACGCAACAGTTGATTTGAACACCTTGCCCAAGAGTTCAGCAACACTGATGGTCCGCTCAGGCCCACAGGCCGGTGAGCGATTTGTTCTTGATACGTCTATGACTCGCCTTGGCCGCCATCCCGACAGCGAAATATCCCTTGACGATATTTCTGTTTCACGACGCCATGCCGAGATTGAACGTCACGGTCAAGAATATGTCTTACGCGATTCAGGTTCGCTGAATGGCACGTACGTCAATCAGCAACGCGTTGACTCAGTTGTGCTTCAGCAGGGCGACGAGATTTTGGTAGGGCGCTTTCGCTTAATCTTTTTGGGACCGGTCGAGGCATCGTGACCCAGCGGACTTCTGCTGAACGTCCCTACCTTTCCATTGGTGAGGTACTCGGACTTCTTCTTGAGGAGTTTCCCGATATCACTATTTCTAAAATCCGTTTCCTCGAAAGCCAAGGATTGATTGTTCCTGAGCGTACGGCTTCGGGATACCGCAAGTTTTATGACGACGACGTTGAACGTCTGCGCTACATTCTCACCGAACAGAAAGATAAGTTCCTTCCGTTACGCGTCATCAAGGATCGTCTTGACACACCACCGACCGGAACCGAAAGACCCGAACCGCAACGTCGAGAAGCTCGCGGCCTCAAAAATGTTGTGTCGGCCAGCGAAGTTTCCGAACGAGAAGAAGAAGCAGAAGCCGACATTCCCGTGACAAAAACACATCCAGCATCGCGTCTCACTAAAGCAGTAGCGGCAACGAATGAGCGCCAGGCTCAAAGTGCAACTCGTCGACCCGCATTACCAGACCCGTCAGATGCAGTCGGTCGTCCAGCCACTTACAGCCGCTCAGAATTGCTTGAACTTTCTCGTCTTGATGAAGCAACGTTAAAAGACCTTGAGGCTTTTCATCTTGTCACGGCTCGCCAAGTTGGCGCTCAAGGACTCTTTGACGAACACGACTTGGCTGTTGCCGAGGTCGCTCGTGGATTCGCCGATGCTGGTTTTGATGTTCGACACTTAAAGTCTTGGAAGATCTCGGCCGAGCGTGAGGCTGGCTTATTCGAACAACGGGTGTTGCCGGTCTTACGCCGCCGTTCACCCGAGTCACGCCAAGAGTCCAACGAGCTTTTAGATGATCTCAGTGACCTAGGTGGTCGATTACGAGCCATTTTGGTGGCCCGAGCGGTCTCACCACTTCGCGATTCGCGCTAATCCGAATTCACAGGATCCCGCTGGGGGAGTACGCTCGCCATATGGCCTCAAATGATCTCGCCCCCATGGAACTCGTCGGTGTGCGACGAGACATTGCTGGCAATATCCCGGTGTTATTTCTTCGTGAACGCAATGGCGAACGCCGCCTCTTGCCGATTTACATCGGCCAGCCCGAGGGCGCAAGTATCCAATGGGCTCTCGACGGACGAGAAACTACTCGACCGCTCTCACATGATTTGATCGTCAATATTTTTGGCGCCCTTGGGGCAGTTCTTGAAAAAGTTGTCATTACCGAAGTCAATGAAGGGATCTTCTTCGCCGAACTTCATCTGCAATCGCGAAGTGGCCCAGTGGTGGTTTCAAGTCGGCCATCAGACGCAATCGCCATCGCAGTCCGCTCGGGTTGCACGATTTATTGTCAAGGCGAAGTGCTTGATATCGCGGGCAAACTTGTGGCGCAAGGTGATGAATTCGACGGTGAAGGCCTTGATGAAGCCGACGACCTCGAGGACAGCCTGAAGGAAGACCTCGCAACCGATGACCTCGTTGACGAATTCCGCGACTTCATTGACAGCATTAACCCCGAAGATTTCCAGCCCTAAGCAGGGACGACCTCTTTTCTTGGCATAAGCCTCGAGCGAAAGTTGATGGTCGGCATTCTGCGCCGTACCCTGCGACAGATGAACGCACAGGTCTCAACCTTTAGTGGTACTCAAGCCTGTGACATCGTCGGCATTACGTATCGTCAACTCGATTATTGGGCTCGCACTCAACTAGTGCGTCCAGCAGTGCATGAGGCCACTGGAAGTGGAAGTCGTCGCCATTACAGCTACCGCAATTTGCTTGAACTCCGCGTGGTCAAAAGTTTGCTTGATGCCGGCATCAAACTTGAATCAGTACGAGAAGTTTTTAATTACCTTGGTCAGAACGAACAGGCCGAAATCACATCGGCCCATCTCGTCATCAACGGTTCTTCGGTCGTGCTGTGCACCGGAGAAGATCTCATTGACGTCGTTCGACGCGGCCAAGGTGTTTTAAACCTTCTTCCTCTCGCACAGGTCAAGGATCTAGTCGACGGTCAGTTGATTGCCTTGTACCCACATTTGATTGATCTTGAAATTGATCATGAAGCACGTGAACTTCGTAAGATCGGTTAATGCTGAAATATTCGCCACTGGATGCTGAACATCGAGCTCTAGACGCTCGAATGACCCCCTTTGGCGGCTGGGATATGCCCTTACAGTACGCCGGTGGCACTTTGTCTGAACATCTGGCTTGTCGTCACGACGCCGTGGTTTTTGACGTTTCTCACCTAGGTACAGTGCGTGTTGTTGGACCAGAGGCTTTTGCGCAATTGCAAAAAACACTGACCAACGATCTGCAAAAGATCGCGCCAGGTCGCGCCCAATACACGCACTTGCTTGATCCCAATGATGCTTCAGTACTTGACGACATCATCGTCTGGTGGATCGCCGATCAGGTTTTTGATGTCATGCCGAACGCATCAAATACTGATGATGTCATTGCCGCAATTGGGGGAGTCGATACAACTGCTACTCGCGCTGTGCTTGCTGTACAAGGACCGCAGGCCCGCACAAAAGTGGCAACCTTCTTTCCCGAAGCAGCAGCAGTTAGTAAATTCAAAGTTGCCCAATGCATGTGGAATGGCGTTGCGTGCACAGTCGCCGGAACTGGGTACACCGGTGAACTAGGAATCGAGATCGCTATTCCGAATGCCCATGCCGCGGCTTTATGGCAAGCACTCCTGCAGGCTGGCGTGCAACCATCGGGTCTTGGTGCGCGAGACACTTTGCGACTTGAGGCCGGGTTACCGCTTCATGGTCATGAGCTCGGTCACGGAATTACGACATTGCAAGCCAATCTTGAATGGGTAGTTTCGTGGACCAAAGGCGAGTTCATCGGCCGTTCAGCACTTGCTCGAGAAAAACAAAGTGGAGTCGCACGCGTCTTACGAGGGATCGCAACCGAAGGACGCCGACCACCGCGTGCTGAATGCAACGTCGTTTCGCACGGCAAAGTCATTGGTGTCGTCACCAGCGGAAATTTCTCGCCGATTCTCGAACACGGAATTGCTCTTGCCCTTGTCGATCCGTCGTACAACATCGGAGATGTCATCGCCATTGATGTACGCGGCAGCGAACTTCCTGGACGAATTGTCGAACTGCCCTTTGTCGCGAAAAAATAAAGCTAACTCTCAGCCAATAAAAAGTTGTACTAGTTCAATCTTTAGTTAGTTGTTGGCTTCACACCGAACATGCCACCCGCTGCTTCAGCGAATTGCGCCAGTGGCCCAAGTCGTCCCGCAAGGTCACCGAGTGTTGAGACAGCTTTAGTGACGTCAGCGGGCAACGTACCGATTTGATTCAGAACTCCATCAACTTTTTTCAAGGTTGATTTGGCTTGTTTCGCCGTCGCCAAAACAAGGGGAACAATCTCGGCGGCTGGACCTTCGATCTCATCTAAGAGTGCATTGACTCGGTGAGCAACTTTGTTGAGTTCGGTGATGGTGTCATTGAACGTGCCGATTGACTGCACAATGTCGCCGGTGACCTGCATGACAGTTTCAACCATTCGTCCAATCGCCATCACTGGACTCGCTCCGCCCAAAAGACCTAAGAGGTCGTTGATTCCAGGAATCGACGAGCTTGATGACGAGCTTGATGCCGTGCTTGATGCGTTACTTGAAGATTTATCTGCTGCAGGCTCAGACTTCGGCGCAGTTTTTTTAGTTGCCATAACCAACAAACTATCTACACAACTTCACGTTGACGCATAGGCCTCAAGCGGAGCACAGGTACACACCAGATTTCGGTCACCATAAGCCGCGTCAATCCGACTGACGGGCGTGTGATAGCCGTATGAACCCGACAACGACGGTGTTCCAGCCGATCGGGGATACGAACGATTCCAATCGCCAACGAGATCAGCAACAGTGTGGGGAGCATGTCGCAGGGGACTGTCCTCAACCGCTATCACTCCAGACGCAATCTGATCAATCTCCACGCGGATGGCCACCATTGCGTCACAGAATCGATCGAGTTCGGCCTTGGTCTCGCTCTCGGTGGGCTCAATCATCAATGTCCCAGCGACGGGGAAACTCATCGTCGGCGCATGGAACCCATGATCCATCAAACGCTTGGCAACGTCGTCCACAGTCACGCCAAAATCCCTGGTGATACCACGCACATCGATAATGCATTCATGAGCGATAAATCCATGCTTTCCTGTGTACAAAACAGGGAAGTGGGCATCGAGACGGCGTGCCACATAATTCGCATTCACAATGGCCATTTCGGTTGCGAGACGAACTCCGGTAGCGCCCATCAAACGGATATACGCCCATGAGATTGGCAAGATGCTGGCCGAGCCAAAGTTCGCAGCCGACACTGGCCCAACAGGTTGCGAACCGAGAGGCGCCAACGGATTACCCGGCAAGAAATCGGCCAAGTGCTGACGTACTGCGACAGGCCCGACACCTGGTCCGCCGCCACCATGAGGGATACAGAAAGTCTTATGCAAGTTCAGGTGGCTGACATCGGCACCAAACACACCAGGTTGAGCTAACCCAACAAGTGCGTTGAGATTTGCTCCGTCGACATATACCTGCCCGCCACCATCATGAATGATTCGACAGATTTCGGTAATGCCATCTTCAAAGACACCATGAGTTGATGGATACGTCACCATGATCGCGGCAAGTTTTGCTGCAGCGGCGTCAACCTTGGTTTGGAGATCAACCAAGTCAACGTTTCCACGCTCATCACACGCAACGACCACTACCGACATGCCAGCCATCACGGCGCTCGCAGCATTTGTTCCATGAGCACTTGACGGAATCAGACAGACTGTGCGATCACGATCACCGCGACTGCGGTGATAGCCACGAATCGCCAACAAACCTGCCAGTTCTCCTTGGCTTCCGGCATTTGGTTGCAAACTCACAGCGTCGTAACCCGTGACGGCAATCAACATCTCTTCAAGTTGCTTGATCAGATGCAAGTATCCCTGGATTTCATCATTTGGCGCGTACGGGTGCACATTGGCGAACTCGGGCCAGGTCACTGGTTCCATTTCAGTGGTGGCATTGAGTTTCATTGTGCACGAACCAAGCGGAATCATGGTGCGATCAAGAGCAAGATCTTTGTCGGCGAGTCGGCGTAAGTAGCGCAACATTTCATGTTCGGTCTGACATGACTGAAAGACTTTGGCCGTCAAGATTGCGTCGGAACGTAATAGCGCCAACGGGATTCCCAAATCGGGAGCATCTAGTTTCTCTGGCGAACCTGAATCTTTTACTCCGAAAGCCCGCAAGACATCAGAAACAACTTCAAGAGTTGTGGTCTCATCAAAAGTTAGGCCAACTGTCGTTTCATCAATCACACGAAAATCTAAATTGAGCGATTGAGCCGTGACGACAACACCTTGCGCACCAGATGGAACTTGAATGGAAATCGTGTCAAACCACGTGTCGTGAACGAGTTGATATCCATTGGCACGAAGCCCTTGGGCTGCCATCGTTGTCAACCTTTGAACACGCTGGGCAATTCGTTGCAAGCCCACGGCTCCGTGCCAGGTTGCGTAAAAACCAGCGATGTTGGCCAACAATGCCTGGGCCGTACAAATATTGCTTGTGGCTTTCTCGCGACGAATATGTTGCTCACGTGTCTGCAAGGCCAAACGCAATGCGGGGCGACCTTCGGTATCAGTACTCACGCCAACTAGTCGCCCGGGCAAACTACGCGCATAGGCCTCAGTTGTTGCCATGAATGCAGCGTGGGGTCCACCGAATCCCATCGGAACTCCAAATCGTTGTGCCGAGCCAACAGCGATGTCTGCACCTAGTTGTCCAGGTGATGCCAACAGCACGCACGCGAGTGGGTCAGTGACGACGACGGCGATAGCACCAGCAGCTTTCACAGATGCAATCTGTGTTGACCAATCAGTGACCGAGCCTGTTGACGTTGGATAAGAGAACAGTGCGCCGAAAAGATTGTCCGGTTGAAGATCCTCGGTTCCGCCAATGATCAGTTCAATACCAAGCGGTTCGGCGCGAGTCGCCATGACCGAAATCGTTTGCGGATGCGTATCGCGATGGATAAAGAAATTATCCGACTTTGATTTACTGGCCCGTCGAGCCATCGTCATCGCCTCGGCAGCAGCCGTCGCTTCATCAAGAAGTGAAGCATTAGCAATCGGCAAACCAGTTAAGTCCGAAATCGTCGTTTGAAAATTCAGAAGTGATTCGAGGCGCCCCTGACTAATTTCTGGTTGGTAGGGCGTGTACGACGTGTACCACGAAGGGTTCTCGAGCACATTGCGGCGAATAACTGGGGGAGTAATAGTTCCGGTGTAACCCATACCAATCAAGCTGCGCCGCGGGCGATTCATCGATGCAATCTGTCGCAGTTCGGCAGTCACTTCTGCTTCGGTTAATGCGCTTTGAAGGGGCAAGTCAGTGCGCAGACGAATTGCTTCGGGAACTGTCTTGTCAATGAGATCGGCGACCGATTCGACGCCAATGACTTGCAACATTTCAACTAGATCTGTCGTATCGAGAGTTCCGATATGACGACGAGAAAAACCGTCGCGATCGAAAAGTTCATCAAGTGAATGCGTCGACATGGAAGCTCCAAACAGGTCATGACAAAAGTCGTGTTGTGCTTCCCCCGCTGTCTCTCCACCGAAGTGGACCTGAGAGCTTCATTCAACACAAAGTTGAACTTTCCCCTTCGGTATGGCGTGCGAGCACTCCAATTTTCCAGCGTTGTCTCACCCGTCCGGTCCGTTGGCCTGAGAGATTCCGGGGAGGTTGCTCCTTCGGCGTTGCGATGCTGGCGGCACCGTAACTCTCCCGGTCGGGGTTAACGACAACTTGACCATAGTTCGTCACCACAGCAAGCAACGACAGGGCAGTAGGTTTCTGATGTGCCGATCATCACCGCGTCCAACCCAAAGCCACATCAACCCCATTCACTCGCGACGGCTCGTGCGATCGCCGCACCTGTCGGCGCAGTCGGAGGTGCATTCATGTTGCACCCCGACACGTTGACTCCTGGCAAGGCAGCGGGATATCCCGGTGGATTCTCGTACTACGTCGTCGGCAGGGGAGGAGTACTCGGCGATGTTGATGCCTCAGTTGTCGTCTCAGCGTTTGCCTTCTTTGCACCGAACCTCATTCGTTCATTGTGGGATGCTGGTGTCGTCGTTGAAGGCGCCCGCAAAGCCTCCGATCGCTACGCACTGGCGTGTGCCCAGTGGGGACGGCAACGACTCGGCACATTTACCCATGCTGAAAGGCTCGCCGAACTTCTGGCCACAATCGTTGATCAGGCCGATCCAAGTGGACTCGCACTCTTTGCTGCTTGGCATACTCAAGCCCG
>Ga0209086_10000175_pt1 | contig 57046 bp, 33 predicted proteins | sample M_130207_XF_Meta_FD_187312 | JGI IMG/M metagenome (GOLD analysis project Ga0209086, IMG submission 187312) | Freshwater microbial communities from Lake Montjoie, Canada to study carbon cycling - M_130207_XF_MetaG (SPAdes) (version 2) | ecosystem: Environmental > Aquatic > Freshwater > Lake... | reverse complement strand
GGTCACAATCTCGATCTTTAGCCAATTCGGAAAGTAATCTCGTCTCATGATGTTGCGGCCGGTGGTCCGCAAAAACTCAGTCCGAGCCCTGAAGTATCGCTTAAGCGGCGTCCTTCACCAGGCGATACTCGTGATGTAAGCCGCCCAGGACCGGTGTTATCGTTAACCGGTATCCGGCTGGCAACTTGTGCCGGTGGTCACTGGCCGGAACAGACTCCAGGCTGGGTTCCGGAAGGCCGGGTCCTAATAAGCGGTGAGGCCGGCCTCGGTTATAGTGCAGTTCCCTTTCTTTGACAATTCTCCGCAGATGGCCTTCGCTGAGCGGAATCAGGAAATCCAGTCACTCGCGGCGAAGACTGCCACCGAGGCCTTCGCAGTAGGCATTCGCCTTCGGCGCCCGCACCGGCGGGCGGAGAACACGTAGGCCGAGCCCCGTGATCGCCGGCCGCCATCATCCAGCGGGTGGACTCGTCGGCCCGCCGAGGCCTGACCTTCCGCTCCTGAAGCAGGGTCAACTGCTTTCGCCGGAAAAGTTTCTCGGCCACCCTCGCCGCCCGAGGACGTGCGGCGAGGGCGACCAGTCGGACTCGGTCCACGGCGACCAAAGACAGGGCCCGCAAGCAATGCACAGCAGTCGGGATGACGGAACTGGACATAGATTGCCCAGGAGCGCACGTTACGAAACGTTACCGGCCTGCCCCTGCGGGCTCAGACGGGGTTTTGGGGGACCACACCGTGAATAAATACGCCTCCTCGCTGTTTGGTGTGGGTAGCGAAAAAGCGCTGAGTCGGAGGGGCTTTCGGGTCGATGAAGGAAGTATGGACTGCGGGGCGGGCTTGTTCGGAGTTGAGCGCGTCGTCGCCGAATCGTCGGCGCGACGGTGGAAATATGGAAATCGCGCCTAAACGCGATTTCCAAGGGCGGTGGGAAGGGAAGGAAAACCTGAAGTTGGTTTTCCTCGCTTTCCACGGCGCGTCATTTCCACGGTCGCCTACTTGGACTATTGGACGGGCTCCGACCGTCGATGCTGTAACCGGGCGGGCGGTTCTACCCACACCAAACAGCGAGGAACCATAAATACCCGCCGGAGTTTGAAAAGGTAACCCGATTCGCCGAGCCGGCTTCACAATATGCGCCCGGTGACGGGGCATAATGTCGGGGACTTCGCTGGAGTGCCGCTAGCCGAAACCTAGGTTGCATCCGGGCTCAACCGCGGTTTCGTTATCGCGGGGAATGCCCTGCAGAACGTCCTTGTTTTCAGATGCTTCACTTTGGGCTCAGAATTGCAAGGCTCTATCTCGTACCTCCCAGTGAATATTGCGTGATTGATGACCCGGCGGCAGTCAGCGTTGCCTGAACGGTCGAGTCACGGATCATGCAATGGTCGACTTGGATGAAAGCGTCCTGGCTGATAACGTCCAAGGAAAAGCCGGTGTACACAATCCACATTTGAATTGAAAAGGAAATTGCGAATGTCGCGAATACTGTTTTTCCTGATTGCTTCCGCCACCATCTTGATGGCCCAAGGCTCGATGCCGAGGGGCGGGAAAATCTTCATCGAGAAGATGGAAAATGACCTAGACGGCTATATCATAGCGGAGTTGCTCCAAAAAAAAGTGCCATTAGAGGTCGTCGCCACACCCGAACTCGCAGCTTACGTAATGACTGGTAGCGGCACGGCCGAACAGGCTCGTAAATGGCATTCTGGATGGCTGACGGCTGAGCAGGACAGAACTACCGGAAACATCCGAATCTTCGAAAAAGAAACGAAAAAGCTCGTATTTGCAGCAGAGGCGGGAGACCGTAGCTTGCTTTTCTCAACGATGCAACGGGGTGGGCCGCGGAAGGTTGCTTCTCGAATAGCTGATAAATTGAAAAAATCCCTGCGCTGATTCGTGTCGGGGCGACTTTGGGACGTATCTGCAGCTCCTGGATTCGAAGCGCGAAAACGGCTAGCGTTCTCGCGGTGCAGTCGGTTAATTGGGACGAAGCTGTATTGGCAAAGTATGCTTTGACGGTTTCGATTGCGATTTAAGGGATATCTAAATGTTAAATAAGAAGTTCTGCTCGTTGTCTGTAGCTCTAGCGCTCTCTTCGATGAGTAGCCTGTATGCGCAGCGAGTACGGCACGACCGCCTTCTTCTGCGGCCAGACAAAGGCGAGTTGGTCCGTGTTGAAAAGTTTGAGGGCGCACCGTTCTCCTCTGTAGGGTGCGGCGCTATCGCCGCACTCGTCGCCGTGATAAAAGGTGACATTTATTACTACGCGGAAGTCGAAGTCTTAAATCGAGGGGCAGAAACAATCACATTGTCAGAACGCTTCTTCGCTGTAGAAAAAGCAGATGCCATTTTCCGGCAGATCCCAGTACAAATTGTCGCTGCTGATCTTGCGCGATCTGTCGGCATTCCTTTCAGGCCTGCCGCGCCGCCTCCGGCGGCACGGCAAACAACAACGACATCCCAAGCAACGGTCGTTTATCATCCCGGGGGCGCTACAGTATCCGAGACTCGCAACACGGCACCAAGTCAGGAGGCGCAGGCCGCTGCGCTGGGTAATGCAATAGGGAATGTTTTTGCCGCGATCGAGCATAATCGCCAGCAAAAATCAGCTAAGAGGTTTGTTGCATTCCTGGCGGCTACGGATGAAGCGTACCAGTCGCGAGAGCTGAAGGCCGGCGAGTCGCGCCGAATGCTCTTCGCTTTCACCAAGCTCAGTAATAGCAAGGCTCCGATTGTTGTCACGATCCGGGAAGGGGACTGTGTGCAGTCATTCCGATTAAAAGACTAGAGTGTTACTCGCCTTCGGCGTGAGCCAAACGCCGGGCGAGGATCCGGCCGCATTTCGATTACTTATCTGAAGTTGGGTGAAAGGAGCGTTCCGAATGAAAGATGCAATTGCCGTAGTTTACGGTATCGGACTGTTTATTGCCACATTGTATTTCAACTGGCGCTACGCGAATGAACATGGATTCTTAGCTTGGCTAATGTTTGGCGAAATCATTGCCACGTTCAAAGCGATTGCGTGGCCCATTTACCTGTTCTTGTGAGATCTGATTTCCTGTTTTTCCGGGAACTCGTGCTGTGACCGTAAAAACCGCTCTCTTACGGTCGCGGCTCTGTAACGGAGAATCCGGGCTAAGGGTCCAGCACATTCGAACGAATTCAAGCGGTCGGGGCACCAGGCTCTTTTCTCGCCTTCCTGACACGGTGTTGTTCAAGGTGCCTCGAGGCAACCCTACTCGCGGAATGTTCGAGATATCCGGGAGATCTGAAGTGAGACACGTAGGCGCGCTGCGAAGCGACGAACGCAAGAAATGGCCATACAATGGAGACTCATGGCGTCAGACATTCTCATATTGTTCCTGGCGGCCCGCGATTTCGGCCGGTTCCTGGGGATCCCGCTTTCGCGAACTCCCAACACCGTCAGGCAGGAGTGGGAGCACTGGCGTTCCCGCGGGACCCTGCTTGTCTTTGGCATTGGCGTCGATGAATACGAAGCCGCGAGAGTTGAGCGCGCCTGCCAGGAGGGTGGCATTCGCGCTCATGTTTTTGGCGTTTCTGATGGCATGCAAGTGGCGGATTTGTGCGCCGGTCTGGCTGCCGCAGTTCACATCGCGCAAACAGCACGCAGTCCTTGCTGGTTGGAGATCCCGTCATGGATGCCCGGCGTTCTTCGGAATACAATCCACAACTGGTTTCCCGCAGTGGATGCGGATTCAGGGTCTGGTGTCGATCGATATCAAGCACAGCCCACTCTGCCGACGAGGGAACGACCGCCAATGCGGCGGCCGTCGTCACCGGAAACTCACGAGGCCCAGTTGCCGACGCGAGTAAGCACGACAAAACCAACTTCGTCGCCGACGAGGAAGCACGAGCCGATGCCGATGTATTGTCTGGCCGATCCATACGAGCATCTTAAGAGCCGATTCGACGAAAAACTTCAAAAGATTGGAATGATGGGGCGGACGAAAGCCTATTGGACGGTTGTTGAGCGTTCCGCCGCGTTGGCGGCTTCGGACGTGCCAATTTTGATTCTTGGCGAGAGCGGTACAGGTAAGGAACTGGTGGCTCGGTTTATCCATGCGGTGAGCGACCGGCCAAACGGACCTTTCGTTGCGCTCAACTGTACGGCGATACCGCGTGAACTCGCTGAGAGTGCGCTTTTTGGTCATCGCAAAGGTTCGTTCACGGGTGCCATCGAAGACGCACCCGGTAAATTCCGCCAAGCCGACGGTGGTACGCTTTTCCTGGACGAAATCGGAGACCTGCCGCTGGACCTGCAGCCGAAGTTGCTTCGAATCCTTGAGGATCAAATGGTGGAGCCAGTTGGCGGCAATCGCGCATGGAAGGTTGATGTTCGAATTCTTGCCGCTACCAATACGGACGTTGCCCAGATGGTTCGTTCGGGACGTCTCCGTTCGGACCTCTATTACCGACTCAAGGTTGGTGTCTGTCAGTTGCCACCGTTGCGGGATCGCCGCGATGACGTTTACCCGATTGTCCGGAGAGCGATGAAACGGTTGTCGGAGAGATACGGAAAATCGTGTGACGTTAGCTCCGACGGGATGCAGTTTCTGCTCGCTCAGGAATGGCCGGGCAACATCCGTGAACTCGTGCATTTTCTGGAAGCGGCTTTTCTCTTATCCGGGAAAGGGGAATTGGGGCCCGACGATCTGCAACTCGTAGATCAGAGTATGACCGTGCAATCCAATCTTGATCTTCCACCGATAGAAGACGGGTTCTCGATGATCACCTATTTGGCGGATATCCGGCGTAGGTTGATTGACCGAGCGATGGAAATAGGTAGGACGCCAACCCGGGCGGCGAAATTGCTCGGCGTCTCGCCACAGGCACTCACCAAGTCGATGAAGTGCCGGTGACGCTAGTACCGTCCCGGCGTAGTCGTTGTGGGGCGGCCTTCCCGGGAGGTTCAGTTCGCTGCCCGGCGCATATCGTCTCGAAAGGAAGAAACGGTCAAAGTCCCAGGTATCGGGTAGTTTTGGGGCTAGAGACGCACGCAGGAAATACGTTTTAGAAAGGGTCAACTTGCCGCGCGGCATTACAGTTGAAAATATTGGATCCCCGAGGCGTACCCACGGCGTTTCGGCGGAATTTGACGAGCGCAGAGAAGGGGTATCGACAGCACTGGGGCAGCGGAGACCAAATTCAAACAGTGTTCAACGCGTGGGGATTCTTTGACCGTGTAGGGGTGACGGCCCCGGATATTCATACCTTTTCGGGCAGTCAGGAACAAACCTGTTCAGGCAAACATTGCGGCGTCCAAGACGGTTCCTTGGCATACGGCGTGCAACCTGGGTTGTTCGGGATCGACACTCAGGTTGCGAAGCACAGAGGGCCGTGCATGAAGCCGAGGGTGTAATCGTTCTTGGCCTGGATCACCTTGTCGCCGGGCAGCAGAGCGGCGCGGTGGCCGGCTTCGGGCAGCGGTGCACTGACGCCATACCGCTTGCGCTGGATGACCTGCTGCAGCGCGTTGTTCAGCTCGACGGTGCCGAGCGGGCCTTTGTGAGTGGGCGTCAGAACCTGGACGTCATGAATCAGGTCGTAACCGAGCCGATCCTGCCGGACGTCGTCGAACAGTTTGTGCAGAATGTTGGCAACGCTTCCGGCGCTGTAGATGTTGTCGACGACGTACACGACGACGTACCAGGGACGCCGGTGTCCTAAGACGCCCTCGGCGGTCGGCCGTACGTGGCCATCGAGGATCGAGATCGAGTTCTCCTTGAGGGAGGGAGTTTTGCGAGGGTCCCATGTCTCGATTCCTGTTTGAGCACTACACACGCAGCGGGAAATTGTTCGTCCGTGGCGCTCGCAAATAGATCTCAAGAACTTCTTGGACCTCCTCGACGCTGCGCACCACCTCGGCTGAGGCGCCAGCGTTTCGCCACTCTGCGAGCCGCCTGAGTTGGAGCGCGGTAGGATCCTGTCCCGGACCTTTTATCTAGAACTGGACGCACCGCCCACCGACGCAGGCGTCGAGATCAACTTTCGAAGAGCAAAATTGCGTGTTTGGTAGTAAATACTCAGCGAGGGGTAAAAATATATAGTGCCGGTGGAGCTTTTTTTTTGCTCGCAGGGTCGCCGTGGGCAAATTCGGTGGGAGTAAGCGCCCGAGGGCACCGAATCGGCCGGTACTATTGACATTGCAAGGACTATTCCTTACCTTGGAATCGTCATGCCATCCATCCGCGAAATCGCCACTGTGACCTCCAAAGGGCAGATCACGTTGCCCAAGTCGATCCGCCAGGCGCTTGGTATTGACGTCGGCGGGAAGGTTTCGTTCGAACTGCAAGGCGAGACGGTAATCGTTACCCGCGCCGCGGATGTGGCGCACGAGGACCCTGCGATCGCCGGCTTCCTGCGGCTGCTGGAACAAGAGATTCGGGCTGGACGGCAGATCGCGGACTTGCCGGAGCCGCTGCTCTGCAAAATGGTCGCAACCCTCGATCAACCCGTTGATCCCAATGCGGAGATCGAAGGCGACGTCGAGTTGTGATCGCGCGGAACGGCTGGACACTCCTCTTTCACGAGTGCATCATCGGGCAGTTGCAGAATCTGTCGGCCGCCGCCGATCGCGCTCAACGACAAGATCCGCAGGGTTTCACAGGCAATGCTAATGTCAAACTGTTCAGTACCCTGAGCCACCTGATGCTCGAGATAGTCCCCCTTGATCCCAACCGGGATGAATACCGCCAGGGAAATACCATGGGACCAGCGTTCCGGCATTGGCGGCGGGCAAAGATTGGACGGCGTTTCCGTCTGTTCTTTCGGTTCGATTCCAAATCGAGGATTATTATCTTCGCTTGGGTCAACGATGAAACGACGCTCCGCCAAGCTGGTAGCGCGACGGATCCATACGCGATATTCCAAAAGATGCTGGAGCACGGCATTCCGCCGAATGACTGGCGCGATCTGCTGGCGGCGGCCGGTACCGACTGGCAGTAGGCGGCCGTTCGATCATGCCAGACGCATGCCGAGGCATTTCACAGCGATTTCTTGTTGCTCCCAGTCTGCCCGGGGGCTCACTACCTCTGGTAGCGGACGATCGCTCCCCCTGCCTGAGGCATCCTGCGTTTTCGAGACGTCCCCCCGGGACTTTCACCCGCACTTATCAACTTAAAACGACTTCGCGGAAAACCCTGGAAATCCCTTGGCTTAGCGAGACTCAGCCAGCATTTCCGGCACCAACTTTCTCCCTTCCTTTTGCTTCTGTTTGAAATAGTCCCGCAAGACGGCATTATCCGAACTCAGAAACGTTCCGCCGCTTTCGAAATGTTTCTGGAAGATCTTTCCGACGGCATACACAGAAATACCGCCACTCAGCGACAGCGCCCCCAAGTAGATGGCGTGACCGACGAGAGGCATCGTTTTGATTAGGTAGGTGAACTTGGCCGACAGGTACACTGTCCCAATTCCGCCGGCTAGCGAAATCAGGACCTTATAGCTCACCAGCTTATTCGGTACCGGGAAGCGATAGAGTTGCGCGAGTTCCGCAATCATGTTCACTTCAATCACGGTGACGGCGACCATATCGACGAGCGGTGAAGGGACTAGCCCTGCCGCCATCGCCATGATAACATAGGATTTAATTATGGAATCGGCTTTGGCTGCGGCCAACTCCGTCTGCTGTGCCACGCTGAACAAGGGAGGCATGCCGACGGCTGCTGTGTTCATAGGTTCATTTTAATACCTGCTTATGACCAATAGCACTAATATATTCCTGCGTCCGGTTCCGCGCAGAGCACCGCAGATACGTCTGTTCTGTTTCGCGCACGCCGGGGGCGGTGCTTCGATGTTCGCCCGTTGGGCGTTTGAAGCCAATCCGGACATCGAGGTTTTCGGCGTGCAACCGCCCGGCCGGGAGACACGGGTGGGCGAACCTCCGGTCCGGAGCATGGACGCGCTCGTTGGACAGATCACGAACGAGTTGCTACAGCACCTGGGTACCCGGTTTGCCTTCTTTGGGCACAGCATGGGTTCTCTGGTTGCTTTCGAGGTGGCTCGGGAACTGCGGCGCCGCGGGGTGCTCGGTCCCCAAAAGCTTCTGCTTTCGGCATTTCGAGCGCCGGGGGCCTCCAGCCCAATGGCAAAGTACCTCTTGCTGCCAGACGAAGAGTTTATCGAGCGCGTGGGCGAACGCTATGGCGCTCTTCCTCCGTCCATTCTTGAAGACCAAGAGTTGTTAGCCCACTACCTCCCCGCCCTACGCGCGGACTTCGAGTTGCTCGCAACCTACCGATTCGTCCCCGACGCACCGCTTCCATGCCCACTGGTTCTCTATAATGGCCTTTCGGATGGCCTCGTCTCTCCGGCGGACTTGCAAGGATGGCGGCAGATGACGACCCGCGAATGCACGGAGCGCTGGTTTCCCGGCGCCCACTTTTATCTCCGCGAACGAAGGAGCGAGGTTTTGCGGTCTGTGGCCACCGACCTACTCGACCAGTAAATCGCGCACCTCGGCCGACAGGGCGGACACCCGAGGCGCTGTCATCATGCCGATGTGGTCTCCGGGGACAAATCGGAGATTAACCGGCAGGGTCGAGAACGCTCCCCATCCCCAGAGCGGGTCGGAGTGGAGCCTCTCAGCTACACCTGCGGGAGACGAGTCCAGACCGCGCAGAAGTGTAATTGGCACTCGCAAGCGGCAATCGACGCCCTCCGGAGCATACTCCAGCAGGTTGTTCGCACGGAAAACGGCAAAAAGACCTTCCAGGGCGGCGATGCCGGTGCCCGGCGGAAACGCTCCAGCCGCGCTCAGGCGAGCATGCACCATCTCCAGTTGCTCACGCAGTGTGAGCGGCGACAACTGATCAGGGTGGATTGCCAGTTGGCAGCCAAGGAATGACTCCACCATCTCGACCAAATCTTCCATCCAGCGCGCATCGTCCCACGCAGTTTGCCCGGTGTCCGCTTTGCCCCCCGGGCAATACGTATCCATGACGACCAAGCACTCGACCGGCTCCCCACCGCGCGTCAACTGCCGGGCCATTTCGAACGCAATCTGCCCGCCAAGCGAGTGGCCACCCAGCCGGTAAGGCCCAGTGGGCTGTACCCGGCGGATATTTTCGAGGTAGAGCGTCGCCATCTCCTCCACCGTGCGCAGCGGAGTCGCCGAACCATCTAAGCCAACGGCCTGCAGCGCATAGAAGGGCTGGTCCGCGCCCAACTCCTTCGCCAGTGCGTAGTAATGCAGCACGTTTCCGCCGCCGCCGTGAACGCAGAAAAACGGGCGCCTATTCCCATGCGCACGCAGAACCACCAGCGGTGACCACGACTCTCCCGAACCAGTCTCCCGCAGATGCTGCGCCAACTCCGCGACAGTGGGACGCTCGAAGAGAAGCGCGAGGGGAAGCTGACACCCAAACGCCGCTTCCATGCGGGCCATCAGCCGGATGGCCGCCAGCGACTGTCCGCCGAGAGCGAAGAAGTTGTCATCCCTGCCTACCGGACAGCACAGAACCTCTTCCCAGATTCCGGCTAACCGCCGCTCCCAAACGTCTCGCGGCGGCGCGCCGCCCGCCGGATGCCCTTCGGCCTCCCACTGCGGCGAGGGTAGCGCGCGGCGGTCAATTTTACCTGCAGGGTTCACGGGCATCACGTCCAGCCAGACGAAGTGAGACGGAATCATGTACTCTGGCAACGTTTTACTCAAAAAACGGATCAATTCACCCGGTGGAACACGCTCGGCGCGGGCGCATAGATAGGCGACCAGCGTGGGTCCGGCCGCCGAATGATGGGCGGCCACGACAGCCTGGCTCACGACCGGATGATCGTTGAGCAGCGTTTCGATCTCCCCCAGTTCAATCCGGAAACCACGAATTTTCACCTGTTGATCAATGCGGCCCAGAAACTCCAAGCTTCCATCGCCCAGGTAGCGCACGAGGTCTCCCGTGCGGTAGATACGCCCAGGTCCGAATGGGTTCGGCAGAAAGCGTTCCGCCGTCAGATCCGGCCGGTTGCGATAGCCCCGGCCGACGCGGATGCCTCCAATGAACAGTTCCCCTGGAACTCCGTACGGGACGGGACGGAGACGCGCATCCAACACGTAGGTCAACGTATTCGGCAGGGTGTACCCGATGGGTACTGAGTTCGTGTCCAAATCCAAGCCAGACGGAGGCTGGCCAGTCGGCGTCTGATAGACATGGGAGGTTACAGTAACTTCGGTGGGTCCGTACCCGTTCACAAAGCGCACCCCGGGACGAATGCCCTGCTCCCAGGCGCGGAAAGCAGCCAGTGGAGCGAGTTCCCCCCCCACCTTCACGGTGGAAAGCGATGGCGGCGCGGGGTAGCGGTCCAGAAACCCAGTCCACTCGTGCCAATACGCCGTGGGTATGTGCAGCATCGTGACACCCTCGCGCTCGATCCATCCGAGCAGCTCGGGGATCGACGGGGGAGCGCCGGATCGTGGCAGAATCAGCCGGGCTCCAGCCAGAAGCGTGGGGAAGATATCTTCCACCGACTGATCGAAGCTTAGCGGGACGAACAAGAGGAGACACGACCGAGACGTATGGCCGTACTGGTCAATGATCGTAAGACAGTGCTCGACGCACGAACCGTGCTCGATCATCACGCCCTTTGGCACCCCCGTCGAGCCGGACGTGTAGATCAGGTAGGCGAGGTTCCCGGAGGTTACGGCGGTGACCGGATCGATCTCGGGTCCATTGAAGCACGCCTCCGCGTCGATGCAGAGCGTCGCCACGCCCGCCGGAAGCACGGAAACGATTTTCGCCTGCGTCAACACCAACTGGGCGCCGGAGTCCTGCACCATGAAGGCAATGCGCTCGGCCGGATACGCGGGATCAAAGGGAGCGTAAGCCGCCCCCGCCTTCCAGATGGCGAGTACCGCAATTACCACTTCGGCCGAACGTTCCATCGAGACACCGATGACGGTCTCAGGCCCATAGCCGAGGGCAATTAGACGATGCGCGAGTTGATTCGCCTTGCGGTTAAGTTCTCCGTAGGTCAGCGAACCGGCAGCGTCCACGAGCGCGATAGCGCCGGGATTCTCTCTTGCGCGCGCGGCGAACAGTTCATGAGTGCAGAGATTGGAGGCCGCACCGTGATTGAGCCGCCGTTCGTTGCAACCGAGGAGCAGCCTCTCTGTATCTCCTGCGTCGAGTAACGGCAGCGCAGCCAGGGAAGCGGAAGTGGAGGCCGCCGGCAGCGCGGCCAGAAGGGTACGTAAATGCCGGCCCAACTGCTCCACCGTGGCACGACGGAAGCGCGCGGTGTCGAATTCGAGTTCCAACTGGAGCGCAGCGCCGGGAGCGGCTACCAAAACCAGTGGCACGTTGGTCTGCTCCCGGAACTCCGCCTGCGAGATAGCGAGTCCGCCTGCCGACAACGCGATCTCGGCCGCTGGAAAGTTCTCGAACACCACAATCGACTCAAACAGAGGAGTGCCGCGCGGAACGTCGCTCCAGCCCTGCATCTCGATGAGGGAGGCGTGGGCAAACTCGTCGGCTTCCCGCTGCCGGGTCTGCAGTCTGCCGAACCATTCCACCCAAGGGCGATCCTCGTCGACCTGCAGGCGCACGGGCAGCGTATTGATGAAAAGCCCGATGATCTCCTCGGCACCGGGCAGGCCCGCCGGGCGGCCAGCGACAGTGGCACCGAAGAGCACGTCGCCGCGACCGCTGTAGCGGCTCAGCAACAGTGCCCAAGCGCCTTGGAGCAGCGTGTTCACCGTGAAACGGTGCGTGCGCGCCAACCGTTGCAGTTCCGCGGTTTCCGCCTCAGTCAGACCGCAGGCCACGCGCGCGACGGGGCCGGGCTGCATCGACGGGCGGTCTACCCTAAGAGCCGTAGGCTCAGAAAAGCCAGCGAGTTCCCCGCGCCAGAATCGCTCCGTGGCGGCTCTGTCCTGTCGCTCAATCCACTCGATGTACCGGCGGTAGGGGGGAGCCGCCGGGACGAACTCTCCCGAGGCATACGCGTCGACCACCGCTTTCACCACGCGATGGCGGCTCCATCCGTCGATCAACAGATGGTGATAGGTCCAGAGAAACCTCCAAGTCGTTTCTCCCGTGCGGAAGAGGCCGAACCGCATCAGCGGCGCCACGGAGAGGTCGAAACCGCGGCGGCGCTCCGCCTCGGCGTAAGCATCCAAGGCAGTCTCGTCGCAGCCGGCACGCAGATCCTCGAAATGCCACGGCAGCGGCACGAGAGCGGCCACCCGCTGCGCGGGCTGTGCCAGTCCCTGCCAGCGGAACGCCGTCCGTAGAGCCTCTTCCCCGTCCGCCACGCCTTGCCAGGCCGCTTGAAAGCGGGCGATGTCCAAGGCACCTACCATCCGCACCGACATCTGCTCGACGTAGACGCCGGAGTGAGGCGCCAGCAGGCTTTGGAAGAGCATGCCCTGCTGCATGGGAGAGAGCGGAAAGAACTCCGTCTCCGCCCCGCCGCGCTCGGCGACAGCGGCGCAATGGGCCGTCACCTGCTCCAGCGCGGACAGAAAACGGGCGTGGAGGGCCGCCACTTTTTCCCGGGAGTGCAGATTCCGACTGTACTCCCAAGCAACGCGCAGGCGGCCATCCAACACTACCGCTGTAACTTCCCACAGATGGCTGCGTCGGTTCCCCGGATGGTGTTCCCGCACCGACGAATCATCTTCCAGCCCGAGGATCAAAGCGTTGCTGGGGATCAAATCCTCCACTCGGCCAAGATAATTGAACTTCAGCCGGGCATCCGTTGCCAGTTCATCCCGCCCCGCCAGGAAGCGGAGTACCCCGTAGCCAATACCACCGTTGGGAATAGCCCGCAATTGCTGTTTCACCCAGGGCACAAGAGCCGCGATCTCATAGGACGGCGGAGCCAGTCGAACGGGATAGATAGCGGTGAACCATCCCACCGTGCGGGAAAGGTCAAGGCCGTCAAACAATGGCTCCCGGCCATGGGATTCAAGATCGATGGTCTCTGGGCCCAGAGCCAGTGCCAGTGCGCTCAAAAGTAGATCGTTTACCTGGGTCTGGTAGGCAGCCGGGGCCACGCGCAGCAGTTGCCCGGTCACGGCTGCCGAAAGGTGCCCTTCCACGAGGTCCGCCGTATCGATGCGATTGGACTGAACGAAAGCCGGCGGCGACTGCGCAGGCCGCCACCTCTCCAGTTCGCCGGCGAAGCGGTCCTTTTCCTGCAGAAGGGCCTCCGCCCACACTTGAAAGGAACTGGTCTTCGCTTCGAGCCGCACGGGTTCGCCGCGGCTGAGCTGTTGATACGCGGTAGCCAGATCTTCCAGCAGAATGCGCCAGGAGACGGCATCAATCACAAGATGGTGAACCGCGATGAGCAGACGGTCCGCAGCCTGCCGCCGCAGGGCGATCAAAGGCCCGTGCTCTAGGTCCAGTTCCTCTGGCGCCCCGGCGAACCGTGGCTCCTCTTCGCTATGCCACTGCCGTTGTCCAGCGAATCGCAGACGCAGAGCGTCGTGATGGCAGACGACCGCGGCAAGCGCGCGCACGATCGCCTCCTGTGCGGCGTCCGGGTCGATCCGAAGCAGCACGGACTGCGTGTAATGGGAGGGTACCGGCTGCTCCTGCGCGAAAAACCACCTTTGAATGGGGCTGAGCGGCGCCTCACCCGTAACTGGGGCTTGGGACACGCCGGCCAACGGCGGTGCCTGCGTGGTTGCCGCGGCCAGTGCCGCGATCGTCTGATACTGGAAAACTTGCTTCGTCAACAGCGGCAGCCCAGCTTGGCGCGCCCGGCTAACCACCTGAATACTCATGATGGAGTCGCCGCCCAGTTCGAAGAAGTTGTCGTCCACCCCGACCGTCTCTACCCGTAGCACCTCCCGCCAGATGCGCACGAGGATCTCCTCGGCGGGCGTTGAGGCCGCGCGCGACGGAGTCACCTGGAAAGACGGCACGGATGCCGGTAAGGCGCGGCGGTCGATCTTCCCATTGGCCGTGAGCGGCATCTCCGGCACACGAACAAAAAGTGCCGGAACCATGTAATCAGGCAGTTTGGTACCCAACCAAGCGCGCAACTCCGTAACCGCCGGCGCAGTTGCGGCGGCGACATAGTAGCCCACCAGGCGTTTATGGTCGCCGGCGTCATCGACGATTACCACCGCCTCCCGAACGCCGGGGTGCCGCGTCAGCACTGCTTCGACTTCTCCGAGTTCCACGCGGAAACCACGGATCTTTACTTGGTCATCCAGGCGGCCGAGGTAGACCAGATTACCGTCGGGCAGGTAGCGCACCAAGTCACTCGTCCGATAGAGCCGACCTGGGCCGAATGGATTCGGCACGAAGCGCTGCTCGTTCAGTTCGGGACGGTTCCGATAACCGCGAGCTACTCCGGCTCCTCCGATGAACAGTTCCCCAATCGTCCCGACAGGCACCAGTTCCAAATGGGCATCAAGGACGTAGAGCTGCGTATTCGCAATTGGACGTCCGATCGGCACGGGCCCGGGATAGGTTCGGTCCGCCCGCGCCTCATACACACTACAGCCGACCACCGTCTCGGTGGGGCCGTACTCGTTGATCATTCGCGTCGCGGGCGCATTTTGCCGCCAAAACGCAAGTTGCTTGCCGAACAGCGCCTCGCCACCGATGACGAACGCTCTGGCGCCGAGGACCGGGATGCCAGGTGGGAGCAGATGGCTCAATGCCTCTAGGTGAGCCGGGGTGATTTTGACGAGGCTGTATCCCGCTTCGGACGTCAACAGCCGGCCGAGCGCCTCCACCTCGCCGCCTTCCGGCACCAACGTGACGGTGACCCCGGCCAGCAGCGGCGCCAGCCAAGCCGTGATGGTGGCATCGAAGCTGATGGAAGAGTGCATGGGCGCTCCGGAGCCATCTGCGATGCAATAGTATCGCAGCGCCCACAGAAGGTAGTTGGACAGTCCGCGATGGTTAATCTCGGCACCTTTGGGCCGCCCGGTGGAACCAGAAGTGTAGAGAACGTACGCCAGATCATCCGGCCCCAGCGGAACGGACAGATTCATAGTAGCGTCTGATCGCCAAGCGCTCTCCGTGTCCAGACAGAGCCGCGCCGTGCCATCCGGCAGTCTGGCGGCCAAAGATTCCTGCGTCAGAATCAGCGCCGCGCCGGAGTCTTCCATCATGAAGCGCAGCCGGTCAGCCGGGTAAGAACTGTCAAGCGGGACGTAGGCGGCGCCCGACTTGAGTACGGCGACGACGGCCACCATCAGGTGGAGGGATCGCTCCAAATAGAGACCCACAACCGAACCCTTGCCCAGTCCACGATCGCGGAGATCGCAGGCGAGTTGATTCGCTTGTTCGTTCAACGCATTATAGGTAAGTTCGCCGCTCTCATCGCGGGCGGCGACGGCGGAGCCGTCACGCTCCACCTGCGCCGCAAACAAAGAGGCGAAGTCGAGTACTTCCGGCAGCGGTGCCCAGGTGTCGTTCCAGTCCTCCAGCAATCGCCGGCGCTCGCCGGCGGGGAGAATCGCCAGTCGGCCCACCGTCGTATCGCTACTCGCGGCAATCGAGCCCAGCAGCGTGTCGAAATACTGAACAAACCGAGCGATGGTGTCCGCGTCGAACAGCGCGCTGCTGTACTCCCAAGTGGCGAGCAGATCATCGGAGGCGTCCTCGAGAAAGAGCGTAAGATCAAACTTTGCGGTCCGCTGGGGTATCTCCAATGGCGTAATCGACAGCCCGGCACCTGACAGACTCATGGCGCGGGTACTCTCCCAGACGAACATCACCTGGAAAATTGGGCTATGACTCAGCTTCCGCTCGGGCCGAAGCTCGTCTACCAGTAGCTCAAACGGAAGGTCCTGCTGCCGCTGCGCTTCCAGCAGCGAATCCCGCACGCGGCCCAGAAACGTTGCAAACGACGGGTTGTCGTCCAACCGGCCCCGTAACGCCAAGGTGTTCACGAATAGGCCGATCATCGGCTCAGTCTCGCGCCGATGGCGGTTCGCGAACGGCGTGCCCACGACGATGTCTGTTGTATTCGTCAAGCGCGCGAGAAGAACCTGGAACGCCGCGAAAAACAGCATAAACTCAGTAGTTCCGGTGCGTCGATTGAGTTCCCGCAACGCGGCGCGAAGCTCCGGGCGAATGGTAGCGGCGTAGCGGGCGCCCGCCATCGATTGCATCGCGGGGCGAGGCCGGTCAGCGGGAAGTTCGAGCAGAGCCGGCGCACCCGTCAGATGTTCGCGCCAGAAGCGCATCTGTTCGTCGCGAACGGCACCGGAAAGCCACTCCCGCTGCCAACAAGCGTAGTCGGCGTACTGCAGTTCGAGCGGAAGAAGCGACGAAGGCCGGGCTTCAGAGCGGGCGGCATAAAACGCCCCTATTTCCCTTACGAACAGTTGCACCGACCATCCGTCAGAGACGATATGGTGCATGGCAAGTAGCAGAATATACTCTTCGGCGGAGACGCGCACGAGTTTGGCGCGGAGGAGCGGACCTTGTGAGAGATCAAAGCCCAAGCACAATACTTCCGCCTCGACGGCGAGCGCGGCATCGGACTCCCAGCCGATCACGGGAAGGGGAATCGACAAGACCGGATGCACTATCTGGCTGGGTCCGTCATCCAAAGATTCGAAGGTCGTGCGCAGGCTTTCATGCCGTTCCACAACATCGTTCAACGCCCCAGCCAGAGCCTCGACGTCAAGCGCCCCTTCGATGCGGACCGCCGCCGGAATGGTGTAAAGTGCCGTGCCAGACTCCAATTGTTCGAGAAACCAGAAGCGCTGCTGGGAAAACGACATCGGAAAAGCAAATATTTCGTCCTGCGACAAAGGTTCCATGAATCGGGTTACTGCCTTGACTTTCGATACTGGTCGCGGGAGACCCGCTGAATGGCGGGGGCACTGGTGGCGTCTGCTCTCGGCAGGAGAGCCGTCAGTTCGGCAACGGTGGGCGATTCGAACAGCCGCCGCAAAGGTAGTTCCACGCCGAAGGCGTGCCGCACCCGCGAAATCAGCTGAATGGCCAGAAGAGAGTGTCCGCCGAGTTCGAAGAAGTTATCGTCTACGCCGACAGCAGCCACGCCAAGCACCTCGATCCACAGCTGCGCCATGGTCTGCTCGGCCTCGGTCCGCGGAGCGACGCGCTCCATGGTCTCGGGCGCACTAAGCACCGGTAGCGCCCGGCGGTCCAGCTTCCCGTTCGGCGTCAACGGCATCGCATCTAACCAAGTGAACAGGGAGGGCACCATATATTCCGGTAGGATGCCGGCGGCGAAGGCGCGCATATCGCGGGACAAAGGCCGATCCTCGCCGGAGGGGACAAGATACGCGAGCAGTCGCTGGGACTCCGCCACGACCGCGCACTCCTGTACCGCGGAGTGGCGGGCGAACACCGCCTCCACCTCGCCCAACTCCACGCGGAAGCCGCGAATCTTGACCTGATCGTCCAACCGTCCCAAGAATAATAGGGTGCCGTCAGTCAAATACTTAACGCGGTCTCCAGTGCGGTACAGCCGGCCCGGCGCAAAGGGATTGCGCAGGAAGCGCTGCTCGGTCAGTTCGGGACGTCGCCGGTAGCCGCGCGCCACGCCCGCCCCTCCAATGTACAACTCCCCTGGCACACCTATCGGCGCAGGCTGCCCGTGCGGGTCCAGCACATAAAGTAGAGTGTTGGCGATAGGCCGTCCGATGGGCACGGCGCCGCTGTCGCCGAAGCCCTGGGGCACATCGTAGACGCAGCAGCCCACCACTGTCTCCGTCGGACCATACTCGTTGATCAGCTTTAGACCGGGGGCATGCTGCCGCCAGAACGTAATCTGCCGGGTCAGTAGCGCTTCCCCCCCAATCACGAATGCACGGGCGGCGAGAGAAAAGTCGCGGGGCTCGGCTAAGTGGATAACCGCTTCCAGATGCGCAGGTGTGATCTTCAGCAGGCTGTAGTTCGCGTCAGTGCGAAGGAGGCCGCGAAGGGACTCCACCTCATCCCCCTCCGCCACCATCTGCACGGTACACCCGGCAAGCAACGGAAGGAACCAGGCGGTAATCGTCGCATCGAAAGAAATCGACGAAAGCATCGGCGCCCCCGACCCGCCCGCCACGTCGTAAGCAGAAAGAGCCCACCAAAGGTAGTTGGTCAAGCCGCCATGCGGCACCTCCACACCTTTAGGAACCCCGGTCGAGCCCGAAGTGTACAGAACGTAGGCGAGCTGGTCCGGCCCCGGCGATGTTTCCGAATTCTCCGGGGATTGGCCGGCGAGCGCAGAGGCGGCGCTATCAAGGCAGAGCCGAGGCAGGTACTCGGGCAGTGAACCGGCAAACTGCGTCTGCGTCAAGACGAGTGCGGCCTGCGCGTCCTCTAACATCAGCAATATACGCGCCGGCGGGTACCCGATATCGAGTGGCACATAGGCGGCGCCCGCCTTCAGCGTGCCAAGTACGCCGATCATCAACTCTACCGAGCGCGAGCAATAAAGCCCAACCACATCTTCGGCCCCGATGCCGCGCCCACGGAGGTAGGACGCCAACTGGTTCGATCGCGCATTCAACTCCGCGTAAGTCAGTGACGCGGCATCGCTGCGGACCGCAACGGCGGCGGGCGTACGCTCGGCCTGCTGCTCGAAAAGTCGTGGAAAAGTTTTATCCCGCGGATAGTCGGCCGCCGTCGCGTTCCACTCCTGTAGCAACTGCCGCAACTCCGCGGCAGCAACCATGGGCAGCAGCGCGACGGATGTCTCCGGCTGCTCGACAATGCTTTCCAGGAGGCATAGAAAATGGCTGTGCATCCGGACGATAGCCGGAGGATCAAACAGGCTCGTCGCGTACTCCCAGGTCGCAGTGAAGCCGTGCTGGCCCTTTTCAAGAAAGAGCGTCAGGTCGAACTTCGCCGTCCCTTCCTCCGGCGGGAGGGTCTGGAGCGACAGTTCGCCGCCCGGGGTACGCGCCCACGCCTCTCCGCCGGAGGCGACATGGGCGTTCTGTAGGGCGAACATCACCTGAAACAGCGGGCTGTGACTCAGGCTTCTCGTCGGCTGCAGCGCATCAACAAGAAGATCGAATGGGGTTTCCTGATGCGAAAACGCCCTGCGAACCGAACTTTGCACCCGCTCAAGCAGGTCCGTAAAACTCGGATTGCCGGTCAGGTTCGCCCGCAGCACCAGCGTGTTGACGAATAGCCCGAGCAACGATTCAGCCTCCGTGCGGGTGCGGTTCGCCACCGGCGAACCCAGCAGCAGATCCTCCTGACCGCTATAGCGCCCGAGCAACACCGCAAAAGCGGCGAACGTGGTCATGAACAACGTCGCGCCATGGGCGGCTCCGAGGGCCGTGAGCCGATCGACGAGTTGGGCGGGAAGAACGGCCGAGTAGTTCGCCCCCGCAAAGTCCTGGGTAGCACCGCGCGGGTAATCCGTAGGCAGATTCAAAAACTGCGGGGCTCCGGCTAGATGCTCTTTCCAGAACGCCAACTGCTGTTCCAGAACGGCTCCTTGCAGCCGGTTTTTCTGCCAGTCCGCGAAATCGACATACTGGACCGGCAGCGGAGCCAGGGGCGACGCATCTCCCCGCAAGAAGGCGTCATAAAGCTGCCCGGCTTCCCGGATCAACAAGCCCAACGACCAGCCGTCGGCGACGATGTGGTGTAGCGTTACAAGAAAAACGTGCTCATCCGGGGCCAATTCCAGCAGCACGAAACGAAACAACGGCCCCTCGGCAAGCGACAGGGGTCGGCGCAATTCTTGCCCCGCCAAAGCCGCAACCTCTTCTGGAGCGGCGCGGCGGTTTACCAGCACGGGTCCCGCGGGCGGCGGCTCAATCACTACCCTGCCTTGCGGGTAACGGGTCCGCAGGATCTCGTGCCGGGCGATAATCTCCAGCAATGCGCGCTCCAGAACGGCGGGCGACAAGGACCCGCGGATACGCACGCCGCCGGAGATGTTATACCCCGCCCCGCCATCGCTCAGCTGATCCAAAAAGTACAGCCGTTGCTGAGCAAAAGAGAGCGGCAGTTCGCCACCCCGCGGCACCCGGGTCAGCCCGGAGGGGGCTTGCGCGCGGAGGCGGCGTAGAACAAGTTCTCGCTGAGCGGGAGAGAGGTTGCTGAGTCTCTCCTCAACTCGGCTTTGGAGGTCAAGAGAGTCAGCCATGCCTAGCCCTCCGAGACCGGTCCCAGTTCACTGAGGATTTGGCTGAGCTGGTCCCCCGTAGCCTGCGCGATCTGTTGCTCTTCGACTAGGGCCGCGAGGTCGGACACGTTCTGACGGTCGAAAAGTTGGGCAACCGTCAACTCAATGCCGAACGCGTCCTGCAGACGGTTCATCGCCTGCACGACCAGCAGCGAGTGTCCTCCCAATTCGAAGAAATTGTGTTGTACGCCGATCGCAGCGGCATCGAGCGCCAGCACCTCGCTCCAGATACGGACGATCTCCCGCTCGGTATCGGTCGTCGCCGCCACATAGGCATGCGTCTCCGTCACCGCCGCTGCCGCCGGAGCCGGAAGGGCGTGCCGGTCTATTTTGCCGTTCGGAGTCAGCGGGAATGCCGCCAGCGCAACAAAGACGGCGGGCACCATGTACGCGGGCAGATGCCGGGAGACGTACTCCCGCAGTGCCGTCACCGGCGCGGCGCCTTCTTGCGGGGTAAAGTAAGCCACCAACTGGTTTTCCCCCGCTGCGGACAACTGCGCGTTCACCAGCGCCTCCCGCACACCCGGATGGCCGGACAAAACGCTCTCGATTTCTCCGAGTTCAATCCGCATCCCCCGGATCTTGACCTGGTGATCGGTACGACCGAGAAATTCGAGATGGCCATCGGGTAAAAAACGCCCGAGATCGCCCGTGCGGTACAGCCGCTCGCCGGAACGAAAGGGATGGACCACGAACCGTTCCGTTGTCAGGTCCGGACGTCCACGATAACCGCGGGCGAGACTGGGGCCGCCAACATACACCTCTCCCGGGACGCCCGGCCCGGTGAGTTCCCCCGCGGGATCAAGAACATAGATCTCTGTGTTCGCGATTGGCTTACCCAGCGGCACGCCCCGCAACGCACCGTGCACCTCATGCCCCGTGGCCCCGACCTCGTACCACGTGACATCGGCCGCCACCTCAGAGGAGCCATAGAAGTTCAGCAGCTTCGCGTGGGGCATTGCCGCTTCGAACTGCCGTGCGAGATCTGTTGTAAGCGCCTCGCCGCTGCATACCCAGTACCGCAGGTGCGGCAACCGCTGCGACAGATCCGGCACCGCGGCCAGCAGCACGCGCAGCAGCGACGGGACAAGCACGAAGCGGCTAACGCGATTCGCGGCGAGAGTCCTGATCAGACGCGTCGGGTCTTTAACGACAAGATCCGGAATAACGACCGTGGGAACGCCGCGCAACAGCGGACCAAAAAGCTCCCAGACCGAGTCTACAAACGACAGCACAGTCTTCTGGCAGCAGACCTCGCCGGCGTCGAAGGGGAAAGTATCCCACATCCATTGGAACCGGTTAACCGTCGCCCGGTGAGGTACCTCGACCCCCTTGGGAACACCGGTCGATCCCGATGTGTAAACGAGGTACATCAGTTGCTCAGGCGAAGCCGCCAGACCCGGATTCGTAACCGCGGCCGCCGGAATCGCTTCGATGCACACCGGCGTCACTGCCTCCCCTCCGATACGGGTGAGCAAGGAACGCTGCGTAAGCAGCAGCCGGGCACCGGAGTCCCTGAGCATGAACGCCAAGCGTTCGGCGGGATAGCCGGCATCGAGCGGAAGATAAGCGCAGCCGGCCTTGAGTACGCCCAGGAGCGCCGACACCGTTTCGGTATTTCGCTCCAGACTGACGGCGACGGGAACGTCCGCCTGCGCGCCGAGTGCGAGTAGATGATGGGCAATCTGATTCGCCCGGGCATTCAGTTCTGCGAATGTGAAGCGGCTTGTCTCATCAAAGACGGCTAATGCTTCTGGAGTTTTCGCGGCCTGCTCTTCGAAGAGTTCATGCAAGCACCGGTGGGGAAACGGACGGACCGTCGCGCTCGCCTGCGCGAGCAACCCGCGCTGGTCGGAGGCGGAAAGAAGCGGCAGTTCGGCGACGGGAGTCGTGGGCCGCTCTGCCGCGGCCGCAAGCAAGACCTCAAACTGATGCAGAAAGCCAGCCACTGTCCGGGCTTCGAACAGACCGGTCGAGTAGTCGCAGTAAAGCGCGATTTCCCCGTTCAGTTCCATGGCATTTAGCGTCAGATCTACGAAGGCGGACTGCACGGGCGCGGCAACAAGCGACGTCGGCAAGCCGTCAAACGAAGGGGCGGCAAACGGCTGGTCGAAGTTGAACGTGACGTTGACTGCGGCGCCCGGAATCTGATGGAGAAGCCACGCGTGCGGATACTCTTGCTGTTCGAATCCGGCCAGCAGAGTATCTCGCACGGCGCGCAGATGGTCGGCGAACGAAGTGCCTGACGTCAACCGGCTACGGACAGCGAGCAAGTGAGTGCAATAGCCGACCAGCGTCTCGCTCCCTTCCGGGAAGCGCGCCGCCACCGGCGTGCCGATCACAATGTCCTCCGTCTGCGAGAGCCGGTGCATCAGAGCGGCAAAGCCGGCCAGCAGAGTCATGAAGAGTGTGGCCCCATGCTCTCGGCTCATCAGCCGCAGCCGCGCTGTCAGTTCGCCTGAGACCCGCGCCGTCAGGCGAGCACCCCGGTAGCTACGCTCAGCGGGAGCCGCACGGTCCACGGGGAGTTCGAGTTGTCCATTAGCCCCGGCAAGCTGTTGCAGCCAATAGGCTTCCTTGGCCGCCATGGCGGGCGTCCCGCGCTGGGCATTCTGCCACGAAACATACTCGCGGAATTGCATCGGCGCAGGCAGGTTCTGTCCGCCCGTGTAAAGCTCGCCAAGCTCTTTCAGAATGACGCCCCAGGACCATCCGTCGCTGATGGTGTGGTGGGCGCGCAGCATGAGTACGCGCGCTCCATCGTCCAGCACGAGCAGGGACGCCGAAAGGATCGGGCCGGCGGCGAGATCGAACGGAAGAGACGCCGCGGAGGCCAGCCATTCCGGCAGTTCCGCCCGCGACAGTTCCCTCACGGGGAGGTCAACGATGCGCGATGGCCAAACGATCTGGGCTTCCCCGGACCGGTCGAACGTCGTACGGAGCGCCTCATGACGATCCACCAGCGCCTGCAGCGCGCGCGTCAGGCGCGCAGAGTCTACCGCGCCGCCAATCTCCAGACAAACCGCATCGTTGTAGGCTACCGAACCCGCGTCACTTAACTGGGCGAGCACCCAAAGCTGCTGCTGGGCCGCCGTCAACGGAATGCGCGTAGGCCCGGGCGGCTCCGGCTTGGGCGAGAAAAAACCGCCGTCGCGCAGAGCTTCGACAGACGCCTGCACGCTGGCTATCAGAAAGTCGACATCGGCATCGGTGTGAGCAGCGGACAGGAAGCAGTTCCGCCCTTCCCAGATGAAGATGCCCCGGTCGAGAAGGTGATAGAAGAACAGATCCATATTCGTCTTGAATACGAACCGGAAGAGCGAACCGAAGTGGACGATCTGGAGAGGTACTGCTTCGGCGGAGAAGTAGTCGTTGAGCGAATTGGCCAGGCGCGTTGTCCGTCGTTGGAGCGCTTCCTGAAGAGCCGGCCCCTGCCTCTTCAGTTCCAGCAGGGTGGCCCGGGCAGCCGCCATCGTCAGCGGATGCTTCATGAACGTGCCGGCGAAAAAGGTCGTCTCTCCGCGCGGCACCGAGGCGTCGCCAAACTGCCAGATGCCGCCGTCAATGGCGTCCATGTATCCGTTGCGGCCGGTCACCAGACCGATCGGCATCCCACCACCGGCGACTTTACCGTAGGTGGCAAGATCGGCCTCCACTCCAAACCACGCCTGCGCGCCGCCCGGATGCATACGGAACCCGGTAATCGTTTCGTCGAAGATGAGGGCGATACCTAACTCGCGCGTCACCGCCCGGAGTTGGTGCAGGAACTCGCGCGGCTGCAAGTCAGGCCGCCGGCTCTGGACCGGTTCAACCAGCACCGCCGCGATCTCATGCGCCCGGCTGCGCAGGACGTCGACCGAACCCGGGTCGGCGTAGTCCAGGACCAGCGCGTCCGCGACGGAGCTTTGAGGCACACCAGGGAAGAACGTAACGGCGTCCGGATGCGCGTTCCCGTCTTCGGCCGCCCCCAGCGTCTGGTCGGAGTGGCCGTGGTAGGATCCGGCAAAGCAGACGAACTTCGACTTGCCCGTGACCGTACGGGCGATGCGCAGCGCCGCCATGACGGCTTCCGTACCCGAGTTGCAGAAGGTGACCCGCTCCATTCCCGTCAATTCGCACACCAGTTCCGCCACTTCGCCCGCCAGTCGAGTCTGCGGTCCGATCTCGATTCCTCGGTGGAGTTGCGCAACCATAGCCTCCCGGATGAAGGAAGGCGAGTGACCGAACAACAGCACGCCGAAGCCCATCGTGATGTCGAGGAAACGGTTCCCATCGACGTCGGTGAAGTAGGCGCCTTCGGCATGATCACCGATCACGGGATACAGCATCTCTTTAATCGAAGGACGGAACCCGGCGGAAGCGCGGTTGTCGGCCAGCACCGAACGGTACTTCTGCGTAAGCTCTTTCGATGTGCGGGTGCGGGCGTTGTAGCGCCGAGTCAGCGCGTCCAAGTGCTCCTGCTGGCCCAGCGACAGAGCAGAGGCTTGGGTCTGCGCCTTCTTCCAGGGGGCGAAGGCATCGGCGGCAGGCTTGGACGGTGCGGCGGCAGGCCCAACCGGCGGCGGCACCTCGCGGGCAGGCTTCACGATAGGCGCGGCCTCCTGAACAGCGGGAGCGGCAAACGGCGTCGCGCTAGTGGTCTGCGACTGCTGGGACATGAATTGGGATATTGCCGCCAAGTGCTCCCGCATCAGACGCTCGAGTGACGTGTTAGAGGTTTCTCCAGCGGGTGCGGGCAGCGTGACCGCCAACGTCGGCGGAGCCGCTGCCGGAGAAGAAACCGAAGTCGCCGCCGGCGTATCGGAAGGCATGTGCCGATCGAGATGGGCGGCTAGCTTTTCAAGAGTCGACACCTCTTCAAAGAACTGCCGCATCCGAACCTTGACGCCATAGGAAGTCTCGACGGCTCGGGCCGCGCCAAGGAGGACTAACGAATCCGCTCCCAGCTCGAGGAATGAGACGTCGGGCCGGATCTCTGCCGGGTCAAGCTGGAACGCCTCCGCCATCAAGCGGGCCAGTTCCCCTTGTATCCGCTCCGGGCGATTCGGCACGACCGGACTTTCGGTGGTCGAAGGAGAAACGCTCGCGGGCATCGGAATTTTGTTGGACATGTTTTTTTCCTCGATCCAAAAGCGTTTTCTTTGCAGCGGGTAGCCGGGCAATTCAGCCCGGCGGAATGGGCGGCCTGCGTTGAGCCCCTGCCAATCCACCTTTGCTCCGCTCTCATAAAGGCGACCCAGCGCAGTCAGCATGCCGGCCGGTTCCGGTCGTCCCGGCACGAGCGAGGCGAGGCACTCCCACCCCCCGGAGACATGCCGGGCGAAGGTGGACAACACCGGCCGGGGACCGATCTCGACTAACAACCGGAAGCCGTCGCGCGCCAGTGTTTCGAGCCCAGCCTGGAAACGAACCGCCTCGCGGGTATGGCGCAGCCAGTAGTCAATCGAGGTGGGATCGCCCCACTCGCCGGTTAGGTTGGAGACGAGCGGGATGGCCGGCGGATGGAATCGCACCCCCTCCAGGGCGGCCGCGAGACCGGGCAACATCGGCTCCAACAGGGCGGAGTGGAAAGCATGGGAGACCGCCAGGGGATGAGTTTCGAAACCTGCGGCAGAAAGCTCCGCCAGCACCGCATCCAGATCACGGGTCGCCCCGGAGAGTACCGTGTTGACGGGACTATTCAGAGCGGCAATCTCGACGCAGCCGCGCAGATGCGGCGTTACCTTCTCGGGAGGAGCGAACACAGCCGCCATCGACCCTCCCGGCGGAAGCGCCTGCATCAGCCGGGCGCGTCCGGCGATCAGCCGGAGCCCGTCTTCGAGCGAAAACACCCCGGCAACGCAAGCCGCGACATACTCACCGACGCTGTGGCCCAGCACTGCATCGGGGGTAATGCCCCAGGAACGCCAAAGGGCGACTAGCGAATACTCCACGGCAAACAGGCACGGTTGAGTGTAAACGGTCTGGGGTAGGCGCGCGTGATCGGCGACGATCTCACGCAGCGGCGCGCCGAGCAGCGGCTCCAGCACGGCGTTGCAGCGGTCGAACGCCTCGCGGAAAGCGGGAAACTCTTCATAGAGTTCCCGCGCCATCCCGGGCTGCTGTGCACCCTGCCCGGTAAACAAAAACGCCACCTTTCCACCTGCGGGGGCGGGAGACGCCGACTGGCGCAGCGCCGCCGCCGCCGCCGCCGAGGTAAACGCCACGACCGCGCGGCGGTGCTTGTAATGAGAACGGCCAAACGCCGCAGAGAAGCACACATCGCCAAGGTTATCGGGCGAGTGCGCCAACTGAGCAGCATAGCGCCCGGAGAGTTCCCCGAGGGCGGAATCCGTCTTCGCCGAAAGCGGTAACAGACGCCAGCCGGCGCCGGACGACTCCGCCGATGCCGCCGGCGCGGATTCCACCACGACATGGGCGTTCACCCCCGTGAATCCGAAGGAGTTGACTCCCGCCACGCGCTTGCCCTCCGGCCAAGGTACTCCCGTCGCCGGCACGCGGACGGGAATAGAGTCCCAGTCAATGAGGGGGTTCGGCTCCCGGAGGTGGAGATGCGGCGGAATCAAACCGTGTTCCAAGCTGAGGATTGTCTTGATCAGCGCGATAATGCCTGCCGCTGCTTCCAAGTGCCCCACATTCGTTTTGACCGAGCCGACGTAGAGCGGCGTCTGCCGCCGCGCGAAGACGGAGGCGATGGCCCCGATTTCAATCGGGTCGCCCAGCGGCGTACCCGTGCCGTGCGCCTCCACGTATTGAATATCCTCGGGATTAACCTTCGCATTAGCGAGCGCCTTACGAATGAGCGCCTCCTGGGCAAGACCGTTCGGCACGGTAAGGCCGCTGCTGGCACCGTCCTGATTCACGGCCGAGCCGCGAATCACCGCCCGAATTCGGTCCCCGGCGGCAAGAGCGTCAGAGAGCTTTTTCAGAACCACCACACCGCACCCTTCGCCGCGGCCGTAGCCGTCCGCCGCGGCATCGAAGGCCTTGCATCGGCCATCGGGCGAAAGCGCCTGAATTTGAGAAAGCGCAATGTGTGCATCAGCGGTCAGGATCAGGTTGACGCCCCCCGCCAGCGCCACTTGGCACTCGCCGCTCCGCAAACTCTGGCAGGCGAGATGCACGGCCACAAGCGATGACGAACACGCCGAGTCCACTGCCATACACGGTCCCTGCAAGCCAAAGAAATAGGAAAGGCGGCCAGCCGCGGCGTTCAGCGCGTTTCCAGTGATCGCGTGGGGCTCCTGCGGCTCCCCGGCGATGCGCGCCCCACGAAGCCGGTCCACGTAATCGTTTCCGGAAATCCCGATAAAGACCGCACCCGGATATCCATCCGCCCGATTCCAGACCTGGCCGGCGTCCTCAACGGCTTCCGATGCCACCTCCAGGAGAATCCGCTGTTGCGGATCCATGCACTTCGCTTCGCGTGGCAATATGCCGAAGAACGCGGCGTCGAACTCGTCCACCCGGTCGATAAAACCCGCATTGCGGACGTAGGCCTTGCCGGGCGTTCCGGGATTCGCGTCGTACATCGCATCCACATCCCAGCGGGACGCCGGTATCTCACCGATAGCATCGTCACCGCGTTCGATGAGACGCCACAGATCTTCCGCATGAGCAACTCCGCCGGGGGCACGGCAGGCCAGACCAACTACGGCGATTGGCTCCTCGGCGGAGACGATCCGGGCCTTCAGCTTCTTGATCGTCGCCAGTGAGGTCTGGAGCGCCGAAAGCAACTCTTCCTGGGAGGGGAGATCGGCCATTATTCCTCCGCTTCCTTGGCCAGGAGCGCCATCAATTCGCGCGCCTCCATCACCGCCTGCGCAGGGGCCGGCGGTCTCGCCTCAACGGTCGCACCCATCAGGTAATCGGCCAGCCGATCAACGGTCGGATAATTGAATACCACCGTCGCGGGCAGAGGACAAGCAAAGCTCTCCGATACCAACCGCTTCAGTTCCACCGCCATGAGTGAATCGAGCCCCATGTCGGCGAACCCTTGTGCCGGGTCAGGTGCCGAACCTACCCCCAGCACGCGGGAAACGAGCACCTGTAAGCGGGAAACCACCTCGCGCCGCGGCAGAGTTGCCAGTTTGGCCGGCTGCGGCACCGCCTGCGGGGCAGAACCAGGCCGCACTAGATTCATCAACGGCCGCGGTCCGCGCGCTTCGTAGACGTTCAGGAAGGTCTCCCAATCCACATTGGCCACCGTCACCTGGCCCTCGCCGCTACAGAGCACCCGGTCCAGCGCCGCGAACGCCTTCTCGGGTTGGAGCGGCTCTACCCCGCTCCGGCGTAGCCACTCCTCGGCTTCGGCGGAAAGAGTCTCCGCCCACGGCCCCCAGTTTATGCTGACGGCCGGCAGACCTAGCGAGCGCCGGTAGGCTGCCACGGCATCCACAAACTGATTGCCCGCCGTGTAATGAGACTGCGCCTTCGACCCCCAGACGGAGGCAATCGACGAACACAACAGGAAAAAATCGAGTTGCCGGCCGAGCGTCGCCAAATGGAGATTCCAGGCCCCGGCGACTTTCGGCCGAAGCACATCCCGCAGCCTACTCTCCGCCATCGCCGACAGCGGATCCACGCCTCCGGTACCCGCCGCGTGGATCACACCGCGCAGCGTCGGCAAGCCGGCCACCAAAGCAACCATTCCCGCCTCATCGGCCGCATCGATGGCAACCACCCGCACAGCTACGCCGCGTCCGCGCAGTTCTTCGAAAACCGGGCCGTCCGCGCCGCGGAGCCCGGTTAGCACCAACCGCGTGGCGCCTTTGTCGACCAGCCATCGAGCCAAGTGCAAACCCACCGCGCCGGTCCCGCCGATAATCAGATAGTCAACCCCTGACTGCACACTCACGGGTGAGTCCACAACGGGCAGTTGTTCCTTCCGACGCAGGCGAAGTGCCTTGCGCTCTCCGTTAGAAAGCTGGATCGCCGGTTCACCGTCGCCCGCCATCAACTCCGCCACAACGCTCCGCAGGTCGTCCAACAAGGGGTCTTCCGGCAGTTCAATCCAGCCATCCCAAACCTCCGGCATCTCCAATGCCGCGCCTTTGCCGAGTCCAACCGCGGCGGCTAAGCGGGGGTGCGTCCCCGCGGAGATCAGCCGGAGCCGTTCCCCGGCTGCCGCGGCGCGCTGGAGCCGGCGCAGCAGGGCCGAAGCCTGTTCCGCCGCGTCAGTGTCAGCCTGCGATTCCAGCAGCCATACGACGCCCCGCTGTGAGCCAGGAACCGGCACGGGCAGCAGGCTCTGCAATCGGAGCGCAAGGGCAGAAGTCTCGGCCCCCCCGGCGGTTTCCACCGCCCAGCCGGATCGACGTACCGCCGCCGCACCGGATACAGCAGGCTCCCAACACAGTTGATAGAAGGGTGCGGCCGCCTTCCCCAAATGCCGGGCAGTCAACTGCTCCAGCAATCGGCGACTCTCCATCGACACTTCGCCCCCCAGCAACGCGCACAACCCCGCGACATCCCCGCTGTCTAGTAAATCTTGCACCGGAGTTTCCGGACGCATCGGCGGCACGGCGGTGGACCAGTAGCGATTCTGTTCAAACGGATATGACGGCAGCGTCACCGGCCGACGGCGTGGTGGCTGGTCTCCCCAGACGATCTCAGCGCCCTGAGCGTAAAGTACCGCCAGCCGATCTAATTCTCCTCGGGGAAGGACGACGTCGGTTGCCACGCCCGAGGAGAATCCCACCGTCATGGCGTACACGTCCACGGGAGCAGACGGAAGGGGAATCGAGGCCAATCGCGCCGACATCTCCCGTGCGGAGTCGGCCACTGCCGCTACCCGCCACGCGAAGTGGCTGCGCCCACGGTTGGCTGTGTCGCAGATATCGGCCAAAGGAATCACGGTTTCGCCCAGGAACGCAGCAAAACGCCGTACCTGCGCAGCCAGGGATACCGCCGATTTTGCCGACAAACAGAGCAGTTGCCGCACCCCGGCCTCTCCCTGCTCCGCGGTGGCGGGCGCTTCTTCGAGAACAATGTGCGCGTTGGTCCCACTCAATCCAAAAGCGCTCACCCCGGCTACCCTCCGGCCCTCCGGCCAAGGCATCCGTTCGGTGACCACTTTCACGGGTAACCGCTGCCACGCGATATGAGGGTTCGGGTTGCGAAAGTGAAGATGCGGGGGCAGTTCACGATGGTGCAGAGCCAGCAGAGTCTTGATTAAACAGGCCATCCCAGACGCCGCTTCCGCGTGCCCCAGATTGCTTTTGACGGAACCGATCAAGAGCGGGCGCGAGCGGTTGCCGAACACAGACGCAAGCGCGTTGACTTCAATCGGATCTCCCAGCGCGGTGCCCGTGCCGTGCGCCTCCACATACGCAACCTCGGCGGGCTCAACTTTCGCGTTGGCGAGAGCACGACGGAGTAACGCCTCCTGCGCCGCTTCGTTCGGAGTGGTGAGTCCGCTGCTCGGCCCATCGTGGTTCACGGCGGAGCCGCGAATCAAACCATAAATGCGATCCCCGTCCCGTAGCGCGTCACTCAGGCGCTTCAAAACCACTATGCCGCAGCCTTCGCCCTGCCCGTAACCATCCGCCGAGGCGTCGAAGGTCTTGCAGCGGCCATCCGGAGAAAGCGCACGCATCAGGCAGCGCCCGATCGTACTCAAGGGAGAAAGGACGAGATTCACACCTCCCGCCAGTGCTACAGCGCTCTCTCCCGACCGCAAGCTCTGGCAAGCCAGATGCAACACGACGAGAGACGACGAGCACGCTGTATCAACCTGCAGGCACGGCCCGTGGAGCCCGTAGACAAACGAAATCCGGCCGGCGGCCACCGACCGGGCGGTGCCCAAACCCGCGTACGGCGAGACTGTCCCGGGCTTCCGCGAACTGGTGGTGGCGCGGTGATAATCGTCGGTGCTCAGGCCCACGAATACGCCCGTAGACGTCTTGCGGAGCCGTTCGGGCGAAATCCCCGAATCCTCCAGCGCCTCCCAAGTCACTTCGAGTAAGAGGCGCTGCTGCGGGTCCATAGCCTCGGCTTCCCGCTCTGAGATACCAAAAAATTGCGGATCGAAGCGGTCTGGCCGTTCCCGAAAAAAGCCGCCTCGCCGGGTATAAGCCCGGTCCTCGGCCCCAGGATCGGGGTCATAAAACGCGGCGAACTCTGGACGGTCGGCCGGCACCTCGCAGGTAGCGTCTACGCCGTCGCGCAGGAGCGCCCAAAACTCCTCCGGCGTCGCCGCCAGTGGGAACCGGCACCCGATGCCGACAACAGCAATGGGTTCATCTCGTGCCTGCTGCAGCGCTTCCAGCCGTGTACGGGCGTCGCGCAGCGCATGCAGCATCTGCTGGGTAGCCGGATGAGCTGGGTTGTTCTGACTCATATCAAACTCTCAGCACCGCGTTCAAAAGCGAGAGTTCTGCGGCAAGCTCGTCATCGATATCGCCGCCGGCAATGAGAGCCTCCGCCGGGGAAGCCTCAGCCTGAACCGCGGCGAAGCATTCGACCTCCAGGAACGCGGCGAGATCTTCAATAGTCGGATACTTGTAAAGCAACGTCGCCGGCAACGAAAGTTCCAAACCAGTCTGGATGCTATTCCGCAACTCGATCGTCATGAGAGAGTCAACGCCGAGATCGGCAAACCCCTGCCGCTGCGATGGCGGGGTGTCCCGTTCAAGTACACGGGACACCTCATCCTTGAGAAAAGCGATCATCATTCGCTTCCGGTCCGCCGGTGCGGCGGCAGCCAGCAGGCTGCGTAATCTGGAGGAACCCGCCCGCTCTTCTTCCAGCGGCGCGGCAGTACATTCGGCAAAGTACGGCGCGCGCGCGGCCGGAAACCGCTGCCAGTCCATCCGAACGACGCCGATGTGCGACGCCGAAGCGGGCTCCGCCAGAAGACGAAGGAACAGCGCCACCCCATCGGACGGTTCAATACTCCCCACACCTTGCGCGTCAAGACGTCCGGCCCCCTCACTGCGCACGGCCATGCCAGCGCCCGCCCACGGACCCCAGTTGATACTCAGCGCGGGCAGACCTTCCTGACGGCGCAGCTCGCAGAGCGCGTCGAGGAAGGCGTTACCGGCGGCGTAACTGCCCTGTCCCGGTGCGCCGATCAGCGAAGCCAGTGATGAGAAGCAGACAAAAAAGTCCAGCGGAAGTTGCCGCGTGGCCAGATGCAAATTCCAGCTTCCGCCCACCTTCGGCGCAAGTACCCGCTCGAATCGTTCCGGGGTCTGGTTGACGAGAGTACCGTCATCAAGCACGCCCGCCGCGTGAATCACCCCCCGCAGGCCGGGCAGGGATGCGATCAAAGCCGCCACTTGAGCCGCATCCGATACGTCCACGGCGAACGGTTCAACGACCGCGCCCAACCGTTCGAGCGAGGCCAATTCGGCCTCCCGGCCAAGCGAGCCGTTCCGGCCCGTCAGCGCTATCCGGCGGGCACCCGCACGGATCATCCCTTCCGCAACGGCAAGGCCGAGCACGCCGAAGCCACCCGTGATTAGATAGGTTCCTTCATCACCCAGCACGACGGGAGCGGCGGGCGGAGCCTCGCTCGGGGCCAGCCTCGCCACAGCCCGGCCACCGCCCGCATAGCTGATCTGTACCTCCGCGTCACCCGCGGAGAGTTCCTGCGCCAGCAACACGGCATCCGTGGCGGACGCCTTCGACGGCAGCTCCAGCCTTGTGCAGCGCAGCTCGTCGTGCTCAAGAGCGATAACGCTCCCCAAACCATCGAGTACCGCCTGATCGGGCGCTCCCGCCCGGCGAACCAGCCAAAGCCGCGGAAACTTTCCTGACTGCGCCACTAATTGCACGGCCCGTAGCGCCGCGGCGGTGGTCAAGGCCACATCTGCCGGTCCGGTCGACGCCAGACCACACAACAAGACCACATGACGGCACAGGTTTCCCGCCAGCGCCACCGGCAACTCTTCTGGCGCGGCGAGCCATTTGGCACCGGCGAGTTCCCTGGCAAGCGCATGGCCCGGCGCGCCGCCGCCCACCAGAATCACGCCGTCGGACTCGTCGGGCGAGCCGGCCGGACGAAGGACCGAGTTCCTCCACTCCCGGCGGTATAGCCACTGTTCCGGCACACTCTGACTAAACGGAGCTAATGACGATAAACACTCGAGATTAGAGACAGCCAGCGCGGCGGCATCTGCTCCGCTCCGCTTGCGCGCCGTCAACAGCACATAGCTCGCCAGCCCCTTCCGCAGGAGCCGACCCAGACCGTTGTAGGACTCCAAAGCCGACTTGATGTGTGGGTGCAGTCCGATCTTAGAAATTTCGGCCAGATTAGCGGTAAAGTTGGGGTCATGGAGATAGTTGGCCACCTCCTGGCTTACATCGATCGCCGCAATCAGTTCTAGATCGTGAGTGGAAAGCAGCTGCGTCCACTCCGCCTTGGTAATGAAATACGAAGAGGTCTCGGCGTGCTCAATGGTGAACTCGGCGTTCGAGATGAAGTCGGCCAGCACCAGATAGCCGCCATCTTTCAGATGGGCGGAAAGATTTCGGAACAGCGCAGGCTTATCCTTAATATGATGCGCCACTTCGAAACCGAAGGCTAAGTCCAATTCCTCCGGGAACGGGTCCACCGCACTGTCGCGGTGCTGGATATGCAGCCGGTCGGATAGACCGCGGGCAACAGCGTTGGCGGAGCCGATGCGCGCTTGTTCACTAGAAATCGTGAAGCCCTCGAACTCAATCGCGGGATACCGCTCCGCGAGCCGCAGCAAATCGGAACCATAGCCGCAGCCGAAGTCCAGCGCGCGACGGCAGGCGTCGAAGTCCACCTGACGGAAGAGCAACTCGCGCATCAACTCCTGCGCCTGCCGGCTCAGATGGCTGAAGTGAGCATACTCGTCAGGACGCGCCATGGGCAGCAGCCAGGAGAATCCGGGCACGATGCGGGGTAGCGGACCAAACGTCAGGAACGGCTGGATACTCTCCTCTTTCACTGTTCCCTGCGCGGCGGACGCGGTCTGCGAAAGCGCGTTGTAGTAGTCGAATACGATGTCGCTCTTGCTGGGTTGCAGTTGCCGGTCCAGCCACGTTAACAGAGCGGGGAACATCCGCTTCTGCTCCTCGGTCAGAGCCGTGCTAGCGGCCGCGGTTTCCGCCAATCCCACAAAATCGACATTCCCGCCGGGCGCCCCGGCAGACCCAGCCGAAACGGTCTCCATCCAGTACCGGCGGCGCTGAAAACGGTACGTCGGCAGCGTCGTGATCCGGCCCACGGTCACCCGAGACCAGGCAATGGCGGCACCCTGCACGTACAATTCGGCCAAAGCGGCCAGGATCACTTCGGCGTCGGTGTGCGCCGAACGCAGGCTGGGCACCCAGCGGGCACGGTCCGCGCCCGCAACGCACTGCCTGCCCATACCGAGAAGGACTGGCTTCGGACCAATCTCCACAAACACCTGGATACGCTGCTCTTGCAACGCGACCATACCCGCCTGAAACTGCACCGGATGTCGTAGGTGCCGGCGCCAGTAGGCACCATCCGACATTTGCAGCGGACGGGCCACCCGCCCGGTTTCGTTGGAGATAAGATAAGTCTTCGGCGAAGTGAAACGGAGAGTACCGCACACCGCCTCGAACTCATCCAGAATCGGATCCATCAGGCTCGAATGAAACGCGTGCGAAACCGTCAGGCGTACAGATTCGATCCCCCGGGTGGACAAAGCCGCCAGAATGGCGTCAACTTCCGCCGCCAAACCCGAGATAACCACATTGCTCGGCCCGTTGAAGGCGGCGATAGCAATACCGGCGCTTCCTGCGACGGCATCCCGGACCACCTGCTCATCGGCCAAAACGGCCGCCATAGCGCCGACAGCCGGCAGCGATTGCATAAGCCGCGCCCGTTCACTGATCATCTTCAAGCCGTCTTCAAGGCTTAATATCCCGGCCACACATGCCGCGGCGCACTCACCTACGCTGTGGCCCAGCATCACAGCGGGCGTTATCCCCCACGACTGCCAAAGCGCCGCCAGCGCGTATTCCAACGCGAAGAGCGCGGGCTGCGTGAATCGTGTCTGATGCAGATCCTCCGACTGAAGAATTTCGCGGAGAGGACGGCCCAGATAGCCCTGTAAAATAGCGTCGCACCGATTGAACGCTTCCCGGAACGCGGGCTGTTCGGAGTAAAGCGCTAGTCCCATCCCCAAGTATTGCGAGCCTTGCCCGCTGAACAAAAACGCCACATTGGGCGGAGCCTCGCTGAAACCATCCCAGACGCCGCTCGCCGGGATCCCGGCCGCGTAAGCCTCGAGTTTGAAGCGCGCCTCCGCGAGCGAAACGGCAACCGTGGCGAGCCGGTGTTCAAAATGTGTGCGTCCGTTCTGCGAGGTGTAACAGACATCGGCCCAGCGGAGGTCCGGATGGGAGGCAAACCACGCGGCATGGCATCCAGCAAGTTCGCGCAACGCCTCCGGCGTCTTAGCGCTCAGCACCAGCAGTCCGGAACGGTCAGGCAGCGTATCGGCGGCAGCCGGTTCGGGTGCCTCTTCCAAAATGATGTGGGCGTTGCTGCCACTGAGCCCGAAGGAACTGATACCGGCTAGTCGGCGCTTACCGACGACGGTCCAAGGCGTTGCCGCCGAAGGCACGTAAATGGGCATTTCGGACCAGGGTATGTGCGGATTGGGGGCAGCGGCCATCGGCTGGCCGGGAATGATCCCATGCCGCATCGCCATGACAACCTTGACGAGGCCCGCCACACCCGCGGCGGCTTCCAAGTGCCCGATGTTACCCTTCAGCGCTCCCACCGGCAGCGGATGATTCCGCTTGCCCAGAACTCCGGCCAGCGCGCGCAGTTCAATCGGATCGCCGAGTTCGGTGCCCGTCCCGTGCAGCTCGACGTAATCCAGGTCCGAGCCCTGCGCTTTGGCATTGCGAAGCGCCGCTTCAATAAGCGCGCTCTGCGCCGGAGCGTTGGGCACCGTAAGACCCATGCTGGCACCGTTGTGGCCGATGGCCGATCCCCGCACAATACCAAGAATGCGATCCCCGTCCCGCCTCGCCGCCGACAGTCGTTTCAGCACGACCACGCCGCAGCCCTCACCGCGTCCGTACCCATCGGCACCGGCGGCGAATGTCTTCGAACGGCCGTCTTCGGCCACCGCGCGCATCTTACACAAAACGATGTTCGTGTAGGGCGAAAGAATCAGATTGACTCCGCCCGCCAACGCCACCTCGCACTCGCCGTTGCGAATCGACTGACAAGCCAAATGTACGGAAACCAGCGACGACGAGCAAGCGGTCGCCACCACTAGGCTTGGACCGGTTAGACCAAGCAGATAGGAAATACGGCCGGCGAGAAAGCTGGGTTCGTTGCCGGTTCCGACGAACGAGTCGAAATCCTCCGGGGCCATCTGGCTCACGCGGTGTTGTACGTATTCGTTATTCATGACGCCTACGAAGACACCGGTTGCGGTGCCATTCAGCCGGTCTGGCGGCAGCCCCGCGTTCTCAAGCGCTTCCCAACTCACTTCGAGTAGCAACCGCTGCTGAGGGTCGAGTTTGTTGGCTTCGCGGGGTGAAATCCCAAAAAAGTCTGCGTCAAAGCTATCGACGCTATCCAAAAACGAGCCGCTTCGTAGATAAGACTTTCCGGGTACATCCGGATCAGCATCATAAAACGCGGCGCTATCCCAACGGTCGTCCGGCTGCCGTTGCGCGACCACCCGCTGCGCCTCGAGCAGTGCCCAGAGCGCCTCCGGGGAATCCGCTCCCGGAACGCGACAGCCCATACCCACAATCGCGATCGGCTCCTCCTTGGCCTGGAGCTTACCCCGCAGGTTCTGAAGCTCAAGAAGGGCGCTCTTCATCAGCGCGGTAACATCGTTCGGTTTTGTCAAATCAGCACTCACGACAGTTTCCCCTGCATTCCACCGGCCAGTTCCAAACGCAGGAGACTAGCGATTTCATCCTGTTCGTTTTCCATGTTCACGCTGACGTCGCCGGAGTCGAAAGCGCCTTGAACCTCCGCTGGCGGCGGTTCGTCCGCGGTCACAGATCCAAAAACCGCATCCACCAAGTAGTTGCCAAGAGCTTCGACGGTAGGAAAGTCGAACAGGGCCGTCGAGGGGAGGCGGATGCCCAGGACGGCTTGCATCCGGCTGCCTAATTCGACACTGGTCAGGGAGTCCATCCCCAAGTCGAACAGCCGCTGCCTGGGTTTCACGTGGTCCGGTGATTTCAGCCGCAGCGCCCGTGCCAGTTCTTCCCGCAGGAAGCGACGCAGCCCAGCATCTCGCTGGTCCATATCCAGACTCATCAACTGCTCGAGAAAATTGCCTTCGCCGCCGGAGGACGGAGACGTATGAACCGCCAACGGCAAATAGAAGGAATCTCCCGCGCCGGGGAAGTTTTTGAAAAATTTGTCCCACTCGACGGCGCAAACGCCCACCTGCGCGACTGGCTGGCCGATGAGTTCGTCATATGCGGCGAGGCAGGCCGCCGGGTCCAACCCGGCCAGCCCGCGCTCGGCCAGACGATCCAGAATATCGCCCTTCGTGGCGGCGCCCACATCGGCCCAGGGCCCCCAATTGATGCTGAGGCCAGTCAACCCGTTCGCGCGACGGTGCTGCGCCAACCCATCCAGAAAGGCGTTGGCCGAGGAGTAAATCGCCTGACCCGCGGAGCCGATTAGCGACGCCACCGACGAGAACAGAACAAAATGGTCGAGTGGACGATTTCCTAACACTTGATGCAGCCACCACGCACCCTCCGCCTTCGGCTTCCAGACGGCGGCAAAGCGCTCGGCGGTCTGCTGACGCAGCACGCCGTCATCAATGACCGCGGCGCAGTGCAAAACGCCCCGCAATCGCGGCATCTCCGCGTCGATCTCCGCGATCAGACGGCGCACCTGTTCCGGATTCCCAATGTCGGCGGCGATGGCGCGCACCTCAGCGCCGTCCCGGCGCAGTTCTTCAAGCACGGCCTCTTTGCCGGCACCGCCGCTCCGCGCGGTCAGCACCAAGTGCCGGGCACCGCGCGCCAGAAGATGGCGGGCAAAGACGATACCCAAACCGCCGGTACCGCCCGTAATCAGGTAGGTCCCTTCGGGCGAGATCTCCGCTGGCGCCGCAACCGGTCGCGGGGTAAACCGATCAAGCCGCAGCACATAACGGCGGCCCTGACGCCAGGCCACCTGCGCTTCCGTCGCTCGTGACCGCATCTCGGCCAGCAGCAGCGCGGCATCCGGAGCCGCCAGCGGGTCGAGATCCAGCCGGGTGCAACCCAGTTCCGGATGCTCTTGGACCACCACGCGGGCCATTCCCCAGACCGCTGCCTGGTTCATATTAACGTCTTCTCCGGCCACGCTTTGCGCGCCGCGGGTGACCAGCCAGAGACGAGGCGAGCGGCCGCCGAGCGCCTGCGCCAGTTCCATCAAACTGAGACAGCCCGGCGCTTGGCTGACGGCTGCCCCGGCGGGCTCCAAATCAAGCGCTGTCATATGAATAATATGGTCGAGGCCCGAACCAGCCGGTAGCGAAGCCAGGATCTCACGCATGCTCTTCGGGCCGGCGCCGGCGACATGGAAAACGTTGGCCCCGGCCGCGCTGAGCTGGTTCTCCAACAGGACGCCAAGTCCCTCCGCATCCCCCACAATCAGCCATGTGCCGGCCACCGGTGTGACCGCAGGAGCAGGTGGAGCCTGATCGTCCCAGCGGTGCCGATAGAGCAGAGAGTCGTAAGCCTGCTCCTGGCGCGGATGCGGCTGGAAGAGACACCGCAGGGCGCGCACCGCAAGGATACGGCTTTCGGCCTGGAAGACCTCTATATCCCCAGAAATTTCTTCCTCCGTCCGCTGATGGAGCTGAGCAAAGCATTCGAGCGGTACACCCGGCTGGATGGCTTCGCCGAGCTCGATGCTCCCGATGCCGGTAGGTAGATAGACGCCTCGCTGCTGCTCACGAAGCACAGTGCCGATCAGGGTCTGGAACGAAGCGTCGAGTAACGTCGGATGTAAAAGGTAGCCATCATTCGGCACAGTCTCCGTCAGCGTGCTCCGGACACGCCCCTTGCCCAGAAAAAGTCGTTCAATCCCCTGAAACGCCGGTCCGTAGCGGAGGCCCAGACGGGCGAACTGCTCATACACCGAGGCGCGGTCCAACTCAACCTCAGGCGTGAATTCCGGCCGCGATGCAATGCACTCGGGCACTGCGTCGAACGACACTTGGCCCGTTGCGTGCAGGTGCCATACCCCTTCGCGCTCGCTATGGATATGGAACTCGGTGCCGGAGAGACTCAATTGGACCCTGGACGGATTCTCGTCCAGAAAAAGCGCGCCATGAAATTGAAGTCCATGCACGGCGCGGACTCCCGCCGCCGCCATAGCCATCTCGGCGTAGGCCGCGCCCGGATACACAACGGCCTTCTGAATGCGGTGGTCCGCCAGAAAGGGGAAACGAACCAGGTCAATTTCAGACTCCCAGGCCCGCGAAATGGGGGCTAGCTGGAGACGCCCGCCGAGCAGAGGATGCTCCTCCGGACCCAACGCGCCACTGCCGCGGGAGGCCCCCAGCCCATTTCCAATGCGCTGTGCGGCCGACTCTTCGGTCTCCGCCCAGTAACGTTCGCGCTGCCACGGGTAGTCGGGCAGACGGACGAAACGTCCGGAATTGAACGCCTGCCACCGGAGAGGATAACCCACGCAGTGCAGCGCGCCAGCGCTAGCCAACAAGGTCGCCCGCTCCGGTTCATGACGCCGTAGCGAGGAAAAGATGGCCGTGCCGGGATACTGAGTCCGCAGGCACTCATCGATATTCCGGGAGAGGACCGGGTGCGGCCCCAATTCGAGGAAGTGACGGAAGCCGGCTGCCGCCAGAAGTCCGATGGCATCGGCGAAGAGGACGGGATAACGAACATTCATCCACCAGTACTCGGCATCGAGCCTTCGGCCGTCGATCAACGCGCCCGTCACTGTTGAATAAAGCGGCACGCTCGTTGCTTGCGACCGCAACGTGGCCAGCGACGACAGCATTTCGGCCCGAATCGGATCCATGCCCGGGCTGTGGTAGGGGACCTCCACCTGCAGGAACCGCTGGAACTCGCCGCGGTCGGCGAGGCGCGCCGCGATCGTTCGCAGCGCCTCGGCGTTGCCTGCCAGCGTTATCGCCCGAGGGCTATTGATCCCGCCAATCGAAACCAGATCAGCCAAAGCCGCAATCTCCTGCTCGGCGGCTTCGCGGGAAAGCCCCACCGCCAGCATGGTTCCCGTTCCCGCCGTCGTCTGCTGCAGGCGGCTTCGAGTATAGATGACTTTCACCGCGTCCGGAAGCGTGAGCGCGCCGGACACATACGCCGCCGCCACTTCTCCCACACTGTGGCCGACAATGGCCGCCGGTACAACGCCCCACGATTGCCAGAGCGCCGCAAGACCAACCTGCACCGCAAAGATCGCGGGCTGCGCCACGCAGGTTTCATCAATCCGGGATTGCGACTCCAACGCCGTAAGTTGCTCAAGAATCGACCAGCCGGAGAGTTCGCCGAACAACGCGTCGATCGTCTCAATCGGCTCGCGAAATACAGGCTCTTCCGCCAGCAGCTGTCGCCCCATCGCCCACCACTGCGGCCCCATGCCGGAGAACACGAACACGATTTGCGCCTTGGTGTCTTCCACTTCACCCGTCACGATTCCAGATAGGAGTTCACCGGCGAGCAACCCCTCCAGGGCCTCCTCCAGGCTCTCGCGCGAGTCCACGACCGCGGCGGCGCGATGCTTTAGATGGCCCCGGCGCAACGAGGCACTATAACAAATATCCGCAAGAGAAGCCGAAGACCGTGTCTGAAAATCACGCATTCTTTCAATGACGGCGCGCAGCGCCTCCGGGCTCTTGCCGGAGAGCGGCAGGAGAAAGCGCAGACCCGGGGGGGCCGCGGAAACCGGCTCCAGAGCGCCGACCGGGGCCTCTTCGACTACCATGGATGCGTTCGTCCCGCCAAATCCGAACGAATTGATCACGGCGCGGCGGATACCGTCGCCAGGATGCGGCCACGGTGTCTCCACCGTGGGAACCTGGAGCTGCAGCGAATCAAAAGCGATGTTCGGATTCGGGTTCTTGAAGTGCAAATTAGGCGGGATCGACCGGTTTTTCAGCGCTAGAGCAACCTTAATCAGGCTGACGACGCCAGCAGCAGATTCTGTGTGTCCGAGATTACTCTTCACCGAACCCATAATCAAATTCTCGCCAGCGGGACGGCCAGTCCCAAGCACCCTTCCCAGCGCAGTGGATTCGATGGGGTCACCGACCGGCGTACCGGTGCCATGCGCCTCAACGTACTGCACGGAGGCGGGAGCAACATTGGCCATGCGAAGGGCTGCCCACAGCGCCTTTTCCTGAGCGGCGCCGCTCGGCACGGTGAGTCCTTTGCTCCGCCCATCCTGATTCACCGCGCTGCCGCGAATCACGGCGACGACGGGATCCCCATCGGCGATGGCCTTCGCAAGCGGTTTCAGCACCACTAGGCCAACACCTTCCGAGCGGACATAGCCGTTCGCTGCCGCGTCGAAGCTCTTGCTTCGCGCGTCGACCGAGAGCATGGACGCCTTACTCGTTGCGATCGTCATCTCCGCCCGCAACAGGGCGTTTACGCCTCCCGCCAACGCCAGATCGCACTCGCCGCTGCGCAGGCTTTGGCAAGCGTAGTGCAGAGCTACCATCGCGGAAGAGCAGGCTGTATCGATCGTCAGACTGGGGCCTTGCAAATCATAGACGTAAGAGACCCGATTCGCCGCAATACCCATCGACGTGCCGACGCCGGTATGCGCGTCAATCAAATCCCGGTTCACGGAACTCAGTTGTAACGTTTCGAAGTCCCGAACGAACAGTCCGATCATGACGCCGGTCAGCGAACCGGCCAAGCTCTCCGGCGGCAGACCCGCATCTTCAAACGCTTCCCACGCCGCTTCGAGCAACCAGCGCTGCTGGGGGTCCATGCATTCGGCTTCACGCCGGGAGATCCCGAAAAATGGCGCGTCGAACTCGTCAAAGCGAGAAAGGAACCCGGCTTGCCGCGCGTACGTCTTTCCCTTGCGGCTGCGGTCCGCATCAAAGTTTGCTTTCAGGTTCCAGCGGTCCGCGGGGACATCCGAGATCGGATCGACCCCGTCGCACAACAGCCGCCAAAAGTCCGCGGGATTCTCCACCCCCCCCGGCAACCGGCAGCTCATCCCGATGACAGCAATCGGTTCCACTCCAGAATCATCAAGCTCGACCTTCTCGCTCATGCTCCTCCGCCTCGCAACTCTTGCATCAACAATCGAACAATCTCGTCATCGGGGATCGCCGGTGGCTCATCCCCATTTACCATCTGCCCCCCGAGCTGTGCCTCGTCCTGCGCTCGCAGGGCAGCCCCGGCCTTAATGGCCGTCCCGGCACCGGCCAGTAGCGCTGCGCTCATGCCGCCTCCGATAACCCACGCCCCCGTCAAGAATAGATTTGGGATCGGCGTTTCGTCTGAAGGGCGATCACTGCTCCCTCTCACTGCCGTCGAGACGGAGCCGTAAATGGCACCCTGCGGGTTGCGGGTGTAGCGGTAGTTCGTCAACGGCGTAGAGACATCGCAATATTTTATGTGCTCACGCAGACCCGGGATGACGGCCGCTGCGCGGTCGATGAGAATTTCAGCGGCGGCGTTCTTAATTTCGTTATAACGGGGGTTCTTACGATACTGATGCAGAGAACCGCCGGTTCCCCATTCGTTTTCGTAGTCCCACGGCGCGAGCGTCATCAGGGCGAGCGAACTCCCGCCGGGCGGCGAGCAACCGGGATCGGCATGATTGTAGTACGTTAGCGCCAAGCTGCACCGACGCCAATCTCCCGCGGCGCAGTACGCATAATCAGCTTCAAGATCGTACGTTTCAAAGAGAATTACTTCGTGATGCGCCCAACCCAGCGCGGACAACTCGCAGTCAAGCGCCAAGTAGACAATAAAAGAAGCGAGTGAAGCGGGATCCGAATCAACCTTCCGGAAATAACCTTCAGGGACGGAACCACTGTCCAGGAAGCGCAGCATAGTGTCTTTGGGGCTGGCGTTGCTGACGAACATCCGAGCCTCGACGCGTAGCCCCTGCTCCGTCTCCACGGCAACACCCTTCCCGCTTTCCAAAATGATACGGTTGACAGTTTGGCGGTAGAGAACTTTACCGCCATGCCTCTTGATGGTCCGTTCCAGTGCCCGGCTCATCGCCATGCTTCCGCCAACGGGGTAACCGGCTCCGGTGAGATGGTAACTGCCCCAGGCGAGGATGTAGGTGGTCGCTCCCATTTGACTCGGCGGCACGCCGATGTAGCCCCAGAGAGCGCTTACCATCGCGCGAAGCCGGGAATCGATGACAAATCGGTCAAGGTAGGCGGACCAAGTCAGAGCAACTGCCTCAGCATACTCAGGAAATTTGCCCAGCGCCGCGCCCAAGGATAAACCAGCCAGTTTCGTTTCCATGACCACCTGCTGACCCTGCCGAAAAACCAACGCCATGTCGGCGCACAGGCGACGCAGGCCCTCTGCTTCGTGGGGAAATTGCACCGTTAGAGCAGCCCGATATTTGTCGGGATCCAGATGCGCGACTACCTCGTGGTCAGGGAAGTGCCCCACAAAGAAGGGGTCGAGCCGACAGAATTCGACCTGAGAGAGGACATCGAGGTCCGCGAAAACAGCGTGCGTCCAGCCTCCAGCGTCAATCCCGTCCAAAGCATGCAGGGAGACTTCAAACCGGTATTTACCACGCCTGAATTCGTGCGCGTAACCGCCGGGCACCGCATGATGTTCAAGAACGGTGACAGCGTATCCCGCTTTAGCCAAGTAGGAAGCCGCCGAAAGTCCGCCTAGACCCGCGCCAATAACAACCACATCTGTACGATCAGTCTGCACTTTCTTCCTCTTGGTTAGAAGCCTGCTGTGTTCTGGGCGCCAGCGAAACAATTCTTAAATGAAGTTGCCCTGTCGGCAAAGACAGGAAGCGGCAACTGTTGCTACTTACCGATCCGATAGTTGAATTTCACGGCAAAAAGCGCGTCATTACGGCTCCCGCCTCCGGCGATCGCTTGGGGGGTGAGATCGCCTTCGTAGGTGTAGGTGACTCCCATCGAGAGATAGAGGCGCTTGTAGAGAGCCGGGAAGTCCACTCCCAGATAACCCTGAATCGAACGGTCCGAACGGTATTGAGCATTCATCCGAACCTGGGACCACTGCTGCACAGCCATCTGCTTGTTCAACTGATACGTGAATTTCTCGTACGAAGCAAAACCCGTGTGAAACCCATTGATGACGGCGTCAGAGGTATTCTGATTGCCGAATCCATATCCCGGAACGATATAAAACTGGCCTTTTTTCGACTCGAAGAAATTGATACCGACGCCAACAGCATTGAATTGCCGATTTCGAATCCCGAGCACCGTATCTGCGCTCGAGAACGCGCGATCTGCGAGAAAGAACCGATTGTTGAGCACATGTATGTACTGGGCACCGACCAAGTGGTTGTTAGCCGCCGTAACCCGCGGTTGACCCTGAAAGCTGTAACTCGCGAAAGTCGCTTGGCCGTCGAAGGAGACAGTGTCAGCCGCAGTGAACTTCTTAGCAAGCTGACCCGAGAGCATGACCCCTCGCTGCGCCGTACGCCCGGCCTCTGCCTGAACCCCCCCCCCGATAGAACCGAACCATTCCGGCTTCGGTTCAGGTTTAACGACAGCGGGGGGAGCAGCCGGTGGCGGTTTGGTCGCCCCCTCCTGCGCCCAAGCACAGCACGCAGTCAAAAACAGTGCCGGCAAGAACGATTTCGCCAGAGCAAAAACCATTAAACTTTTCATATTTTTCCAATATTATCCGAAACCGTCCTAACCCTTCCGAACGCGAACCTCGTCGGTAGAAATCTCGTCGGCAGGCTTCAAGAAATGCTCAATGCTGGCGTGCGTCTGATTATCATCAAGAAACTGCACAAAACGGTTGGCATCATCAACAAGAGCCATCCGGGTTTCAACCGGCTCATCAGTCAGGACAAACGTCGCAATGATCACCTTATCGCCCGTTTGAAACTTCCGTGCTGCGGCTCCGTTTAGGACAATCGCCCCCGAATGAGGCGGAGCGTAAATGGCGTAGGTTTCAATCCGCTCGCCGTTGTTCAAGTTCCAGACACATACCTTTTCGCCGGGACGAATGTCGGTTTTCTCAAGGAGGTCGGCATCGATCGCAACACTCCCGATGTATTCCAACTCAGCCCCCGTTACCGTAGCCCGGTGGATCTTAGATTTACAAAAGGCTCGTAATTGCATATTGGATTGTCCCACCAGAGTAGCACAAGTGCACGTCTGGTCCACCGGATTGGCGTCCGTGTCCAGAACACCGCGCATGCGATGGACCGGGGCCGGGGCCCCCAGCTGGTGGGCCTGCGCGACTGGTACTTTAGTTACAACGGGGCCCTGCTGGACCGCCTGCCCATGGCCTCGCCGGCCTGACGAAGCTTCCGCTTCTTGGGCCGATGGTGTCTTCCGCCTTCCAAGAAATGCGCTTGCCCGGCGGAAGGCGATGGGCGATCCTCGGGGCATGCCCGTCTCTCCGCGGGATATCGCCTGCGAACCTCCGTGGGCGCCTGGAAACGGCCAGCCAGGACCTCCAGGCTCCGTTCCGCGCCCTCGATCGCAGGAACCTTTCCGCTGCGGAAACCTCACAGCGCCTTGCTCGGCAACTCGTCGAAAGGACTGCCCATTATGCGGAAGCGCCGCGGGCGCTGGACCAAGCGGAGGAACGTGTGGATCGCCGCGCCTTGCTCACACCAATATGCGCACCGCCCTGGACCAGTTACTGGCAGCCTGTCCCTCCTTCCGGGACGGACTCCCGGCCCGGGCCCATCCCAACTTGGCGCACATGCAACGCTCCGTCCGTAAAACCCTGAAATCCCGGGAGGCCTACGAGATGGTGCCGGGCAGAGATCGCGGAAACGTTCAAGCACCCGCACGAGTGGCGGCTCCCCCTAAGGACCGACAAAAAAGACCATTGACTTCAGGCACGTATTCCGTAGTAGACTGATGCCTGTGGTTGCCAGCGGTGACGGTGAGCTTTTGGCTTTTCTGAATCAACGGAAGTGGCGCGATGCTCTATTTTCATGGTTAAAAAAGCCGAACTTTGAGATACCGAAACGATTTCTGGAATTGCTCGAACAGTTTCCCGCCTGAATCTCCACTTAATTACGACACAATAAGAGAGAATGAAAAGCATGAATACTGCCACGATGTCCGACAAAACTGATTTAATTATTGACCACGAAGCAGACGCGATTATTCGCAAATATATGTTATGGGCTCTCGGCGCGGGTCTCGTTCCCGTTCCTTGGCTCGACATGGCCGCTATTGCCGGCGTTCAACTCAAAATGCTGTCTGAACTCGCAGCGAAGTATTCTCAGTCGTTTTCGGACGAGAAAGCAAAGGTCGCCATCGGTACGCTCGTCGGGAGCGTCGTTCCGGGGCAGATGGCCTCTGGTTTCGTCGGCGGTCTCGTTAAGATGATTCCTTTTGTCGGCATGGTGGCGGTACCTGCCTTCGCCGGTGCCAGCACCTATGCTCTCGGAAAGGTTTTCGAACAGCACTTCGCCTCTGGCGGAACTTTTCTGAATTTCGACGCCGCAGCCGTTCGGCAGCACTTCGCCGAACTCTATGCAAAGGGCAAGACGGCAGCTTCCGACATTGCCAACGAAGCCAGTCCGGCCGAAGCTAGCCAGACCAAAAATTAAGCTCGCTATTTTACTCTCCTGTACATCACTAGGGGCTCGCGTATGCGGCCCCTACAGTTGTTTAGGCCACACATAACGCATGGGTTTGATCAATCTAATTAATCGAGAGTCGCCCTTTTCGGTAAAACAGCTAGCGGGGATGGCGGTGCTTTCGGGGTTGGCAAACGCCATGGTCTTGGCCGTGATCAACTCCGCAGCCTCTAGTGGAGCCGACTCCTTCGCCAATTTCCGTTACGTGATTCTGTTCGGAATCACGGTTATGGTTTATGTGAAGGCGCAATCCTTTTTGATGGTTCGCTCTGCACTGGTCGTGGAGGGTATCCTTTATGGAATGCGTCTGCGCGTCATTGGATTGATCCGCCGAGCCGACGTTCGCTCTCTTGAGCAGATCGGTCGTTCCCCGATTTACTCAGCCATATCCGGGGAACTCGCTTCGATTTCGCAAGCAACCACCGAAATCGTGACAGCCAGTCAGGCATCCATCATGGTCGCTTTTTCAATCAGCTACCTTGCGGTGCTGTCCTGGCCGGCATTTTTCATCACTCTTGTCGTTTCCGGTATTGGAATCTCCATCCACTTCCGCAAAGCAAGTGAGCGTCAGGCGGACATTCACGAATCCATCAGGCGGGAGACGGGCTTTGTTGACCTGTTTACGGAATTGCTGGACGGCTTTAACGAAGCCAAGGTGAACCGGCGCGTCGGGGAAGCGCTCGAGGCGGATTTACGGCAGGCATCCAATTCTTTACGGGACATTAAAATCCGCGTGTCCCACCAATTCAGCGGCCATTTTATATTCTCGCAGGCGATCTTTTATTTGATGATCGCCTGCATTGTGTTCTTGTTGCCGCGATCCAACCTAAGCGACCCAATGATGCTGACTAAGACGACGGCCACAATCCTCTTTATCATCGGCCCACTCACCTCGATCATGGCCGCAATACCCACTTTTACGCTGGCCAACGTAGCGATTTCCAATATCCATGCGCTAGAAGAAAGGCTGGCCGGCGCGGTGGAGGTGGATTCAGTTGAGAGTGTTCTACCTACGCGCCAGTCCTTTCAGTCGATCGCCCTCCGCCAACTCTCATTTCAATATTTGGATGAGACCGGGCAGCCCACGTTTAAGGTAGGCCCGCTGGATCTGGAGATCAAGGCTGGAGAAACCTTGTTCATCGTCGGCGGGAACGGCAGCGGAAAGTCGACTTTTCTTCGCCTTTTGACGGCGCTCTACTATCCCCCATCCGACGCGATCATGCTCGATGGGGTTGCTCTGTCTTCGCAGAATCTGCAGGAATACCGGAACCTCTTCAGCATCATCTTCACGGACTACCACATTTTCAGCCGGATATATGGCATGGATCGCATTGATCCTGAGGAAGTCCAGGCTCTTTTGACCCAGTTCGAACTGGAGCAGAAGATCGGGCTTGTCGACGGCAATCGCTGGACTTCGACGTCGCTGTCAACCGGTCAGCGGAAACGTATTGCACTGATTGTCAGTATTGTGCAGCAGAAACCGATCATCGTGTTCGATGAATGGGCGGCGGATCAGGATCCTATCTTCCGGCGTTACTTTTATGAAGTACTCTTGCCCGAACTGAAAGCCTCGGGTCGGACGATTATAGCCGCCACCCACGACGATCGCTATTTCCATCTTGCCGATCGGGTGATGCGGATGGAGTTTGGTCAACTGGAGCCTTGGGATGGTGGGCCTGTGCGGAAGACGGTCCGCGGCAAGGCAGCCAGCGGAAATGGGACCACGCGGTCCCGAACGCCCCGCGCTACGAAGACAAAACCTCCGTTGCCGACAGAGTAACCGCTTGTTCGTCATCCCCCCCCTCGGCACCGGAGAAATACACGTGTGGAGTCTGGAACTATTGGCAGCCCCGCCGATCGTCGATCTGGCTGAGAGTTTTCTGTCTTCGACCGAATTGGCTCATGCCCGATCCTTCCGATTCCCATGGCTAGTCCGGCGCTACGTCCTCGCCCACGCGGCGCTCCGCATTCTGCTCAGCGAATACACCGGAGAGCACCACGCTGCGTTGCGTTTCGTTACCGGCCCCTACGGCAAGCCGGGGTTGGCCGGTAACGCCACACTGCACTTTAATTTGTCCGGTTCTGGCGAATTCGCTCTGCTTGGTTTGTCTCCGGATTGTCCTTTGGGTGTGGACGTGGAGCAGGTTAGACCTCTCGCCGATTTGAAGTCACTTGCACATTCGGTCCTCACGCCCGCCGAAGCCGCTGATGTCCTACCCCTTCCCGCCGAGGAGGGTACACGCCGATTGTTTCAGCTCTGGACCCGCAAAGAAGCGTGTCTGAAGGCGGCAGGATTCGGACTTACCGTAGAAGCAGGCACGCTTGACTGCTTGGGCGGTCGTCTCACTTGGCGGGGCGGGGCGCCCGCTGTCTTCCCTCTGGACGACTTGACTCTCTACGATTTGGAACCGGCTCCTGGTTATGTCGGCGCATGCGTAGCGGGGCCAGCCCAGCAGAGATTGACGCGGCCGCGGCTGCGTTGGATGACCATTTCCGCATCCCGGCTCCTCTCGGAGCGGTAAATGCCTCGGCGGTCACCCAAAACCGGTGAATAGGAATGTCGTCTTCGGCTTGTTCCGCTTCTTGGGCCACCGGTTCAGCCCGCAGCTAACGGACATCGGGGAAACCCATTTCTGGCGTATCGATCTCCACGCTATCCCCCAGCACCGGCTTTCCATGCGGCGCATCCTACGGCATTCGCGAAGAATTGACGAGCCCTGCTCGGCAAAACTTTACCACCAACCGGCCCCGACGGCGCTGCCCTCGCCGACGAGCATGCGCTTGTGGCGCTCAGTCTGGCCGCGCGGGCCAAACGTCGGTGCCTAAACCTATTCAACAATATACGTGCCTTCGGCACGGAGGAGTAAGGTCCCGCCCGTCGGCATGCCACGCGGCATGATCAGTTTGTGATCTGGTCAAGTCTATTTGCCAGAGGTGGTCAATTTGAGCGGCGACAATTAGATTTCCCGACAGGGAGAAATACTTGTCGCTATAGGGAAAAGTAGTTGACGCCGGACAATCAATTTCTGGGGGGGCGCCGAGGGCCCATCACGCCGCATTGGGACGACATGGCTATTTGTCGAGTCTTGCGGGCGCTTTGCGCTTGGCTTGACGGGTCCGGGGTTGGGCCATCACTTGCGGGGGCAGTCCCGCAGCCTTTCCCTAACTCCGTCATCACTAACCCGGCCGCCGCTACCCACTTACAAAACCATACGTCGTCCCCGACAATAACAACCGCGCCTGATTCGACGCGCGGAACCGCATGCAGGATAAGTGTTTTCCGCAGAATATACATCGCGAAAAGTAACAATACTCGTCGTATTATCCGCAAGGAAAAGTAGTTGACGCCGGATACACATTCCGCCCCAATCGGTGCGCCAACGCCGCTCGAAGCGGTGACAGCACCCAAACGCCACCAGCGAGCGCCTGTTCGCCCCATGGCCGCAGAAATGGCTGGCTCACCAATGTTCGCAGGCAACCAGCGCCAACTCGGGAGGTTTTTTGCTCTCGGGGTCTAGCCACCGCCGGAAACCGGACTGGAGTCGCCGAATAGTTGCCCGTCCAACGCCTATCATCCGCGCCGTGCCGCCCGCTCAACGGAAATGCAATACGGCCGAGCCCTGCCTAAACGCCCCGATGTCCCCAATTTGTTTCACAACTTGCCGTGCGGATGGCAACACCTACTCAGCGATTCTTCGTGGTCTTGCCGCGAAGAAAATACAGCTTTATTAATCTCATCTTGAAACAGAACTAGAATTAGGTTTCAATAAATCGATTACTTTCCAAACCGCAATCACGGCCACCGCAATTACGAACAGGACAGGGAAGCTCAGGAAGGCAACAGCGACTAAAGGACCGCCGTAGAGAAAGAGCACGATCAAAAGCAGAAGCAGTAGAATACCGTTCATAGGCTCCTTTATAGCACAAGATCAGGGACATGCCGTCAGGGAACGCCCCTTCGGTTCAAAACTGAACGGGAGGCGGGTCCCTTTCGGGCCAGGAGTAACAAGGGAGGAGAAGCGCATCTGCGCCACTTCGGTGACCTTGACAGAAATACTTCGGCATTCGATGGTGCCTTCCTCTGAGAAGCGGAAGGGGTCGAACATGCTGGGCCAAGAGTCGACTGTCCGAAAGCGATTGGCGAGCGCCAGCGGTTCAGCAGAATTGGCGAGGCGGATCGCAGTGTACAGCAATTGCATGGTCTCGAAACCCTGGGATGCCGCATAGCTCGGTAGAATACCAAACATCTTGAGATAACGCTCTTTGAAGGCGATGTAAGCTGCCGTATTGGTATTGGGGTCCACGGCGCTCGTCACGTAGACGTTCTGCGCGGCCACACCGGCCAACTCGATCAGACTAGGGGAGTCCATGTAATCGGATCCGAGAATCGGTTGCATCACTTGCATCGAGCGGAGATCCATGATCAATTTCGCGGCGCGCGGCAACTCATCCGCCACCAGGATCGCCTCGACGCCAGACCGGCGAATCTTAGCAGCGAGAGGGCGGTAGTCATCCATGTCGTTCCATTCCGAAGGATCGCCGAAATAGGACGTCGTGAAGACGACTTCAAGGCCGGTGATCCGGGCCTTGCCTGTTAAGCGCTTCTTGAGAGACTCACCCTGCTGGGTACGTGGATACAGGACACCAACCTTCGCATATCCGCGCTGCTTGGCGAACATCGCTATCGTGAGCGCGAGATCTCCGTCATCCGGCGTTAATCGAAAGGTGTAGTAGAATCCGCGCTTGGTGAGTTCGGGTACAGTCGCGGTCGGGGTAATAAACAGGACGCGGTGCTTTTCGTAGACAATTGAGGCTTCTATCGCACTTGGTGATGAGTAGTGGCCCACAACCGCGACGACGGACTTGTCTTGGATCACTTGGTCGGCAAGGCTGGCTGCATCTTCGGCTAGAGGGAAAGATGGTTCATAGTACCTGACGAGCTCAATTCGATCTGCCAGCGGGGTCAGATTTTGCAGGATCTCTTGTTCGCGCAAGATGTTCAGGGCAACACGCAGCCCTTCCGGATAGGAAGGCAGCGGGACTTCACGAAGCCGAATAAACGCTTGGGCTATCGGGCCACGTGGTAACCGGTTAGCGAGCCAAGGCAGTCGGGAAGTCGATGGATTGAACTTACTCGCCCCTTCAAGACGTTGGGGCCACACCACAGCAACCCGAACCCCGTTTCTCCATTGCCTTCCCGGAGCAGAGCTGTTCTTGTTCACAATCGCAATGGTCTCCATGGCAGCGGGATAGAAGACCACCCACATTCCGGCGCAGAGACCGACAACTGCCAACAGGACCAGCGCGTGACTTCGCCAACCCATCCTACTTCTCTCCGCCGAGGAAGAAGGGCGGCGAGGCGCCTTGGCCTGACCCTAACACGATTGTCTTCGCGTTTGGCGACAGAGCCAATTCCTTAGACGCATCAATAGCCCGCCATTTCAGCAAATTCGGCGTTATGGAAGCGTCCAGAATCCGATTATACGCCCGGAGACCACCGGCCTCGATGAGTTTGCGCTCAGCTTCCTGCTTTTCGCGCGCAAGGCGGAAGCCATAGGATTCGGCCAATTCTCCTTGTACCATCTTACCTTCAATGGCGCCCATCAGGGGGGCAGGGAGGTCTATTCCGCGGACCATGATCCCGTCCAACGTAATGAACTGCGTGGCCAGACTATCTCCGATCTCGTTACGAACAAGAGCATATGTACCGTTGGCCTCCAGGTCGTATAAGTTCCGGAGTTTCACCTTTCCCAGAACCCCGCGTAGTCCCGACTCCACTTCAGGGATTACAATCCGAGCTGGGTAGTCCTGCCCGATTCGTTGGTGAAGCAGTCCGACGAAGGCGGCCTCGGGGCGATAGCGGATAGAGATGTGAACGCCGATCGACAGACCCTCTCCGGTTAGAACGGTGAGATCGTGCTTAATTTCCTGCACGCGGGTATCGTAGACGAAGAGCTTGTCCCATGGGAAAACGAACTTGAAACCTTCGCCGAGAATAAATTCGGTCTGCGTGCCTCCGAAAAACCTAAGGTAGCGCACACCGACGTATCCGGATTGAATCGTCACGAAAATATCGGGAGCGAAATAGACCAGGACAAACAGAAAGCTTGCGAGAATTAAGAAAATGGCAGAGAGTCTTTGCTTTACCGAATCACTTATTGCTCTGAACATCTCGACGACGGGAGAGAAACGTCCAGTGGGGACGCCTTGGCTCGGACTGGCGGGCATATCCATGATCATTCAAATCAATACCGAAAAAGTCTCGCCGGGAGGGGCCTCCGGCGAATCCACTTGCCGAAAATGACGCTTCCTTTGGAGTATATCATTGCAGGTGGAGTACCGTGCCTGAAGCGCCTCGATGATCAGCGATTCCGCAACCAACTCTAAAAGCGCGTTCAAATCCCTGGAAAGAGGGACGGATGCTAGGCTTGCGGGCGGAAGAGCAGATTCGGGATGGGTGTTTTCGGTCTACGAGGGGAACAAAAGGGGGGTTGGGCGTACTTCGGGGAAGGCATATGCTAATCGGCACGCTGAAGTTGAAATGTTTGCGGCCAGCGCGACGCGGATCACGACAGGGCGCTCGGAATCAAGTCTCCATAGATTTCGGCCGCCATCAGGTTCACCCAATCCTCTTCGGATTTGTTCTTGCGGATGGCTGGCTTTAAATTTAGATAAAGGAGGGCATGGTAACTGATGAGGGTTAGAAAGGCCATGAGCAGGAAGCACTCGATGGCGGCGGCGTCATGCTCCATCACATGATCGGCGTGCCAACCATTGACCCTAAATTCGGCGGTTAACCTGCGGGAAGTGGGCTGGCTGTGCTGACCGAGCACCCCGGCGGTTGCGGTGGCGGGTAGAAGAACCACAAGATTCTCCGGAGCAGGGCGCCAGCGCTCTTTTTCGTCTAGCTGCGTCGCACCGACCAGAAACTTATGTAAATACTCGCTTATCCCACTCAAAAAAACGTGGCTATCTTCTTCGCCTTGCCATGTAAACTTGTCATCTCCAGCTTCACTTCCCACGCGTGCTCGGTCCGCTCGGCCACCCCGTCCGCCAACGCCGGTCGCGTCGTGATCGCCTCCCGGTGCTGTCCCCCCGTCCCCATCCGCGTGTAGATCCCCCACCAGTTGTACACCAACCCCACCAACCTCGCCATCAACTGGCTCCGCTTCAGATCCTGCGTCGTATATCCCGACCAGCCCCCCACCTCCAACCGAGGTGTCTTCAACTCGTCAAACATGTTCTCGGCGTCCGCCCGGTTCCGATATTCCTGCGTCAATCTTCCTAAATCCATCTCCTCCCAACTCGTTACCAGCACCGAATGCTCGTACCAATCCCCACCGCTCTTATTCGATGATCATGCCCGGCAAACATGGCTGCTTGTTGGGCGTTGAACTAGCCTCCACTTTCGGCTCAGCCAACTTCCTGCGCGACACAATCACCCGTCGCTCCCGCGTCCAACCCTTCAGCCGCAAGCCGCAACGTCGTCTCCAGGCTCTCCCAACCCTGCTCGGTCTTCTGCCACTTGGCCTTATCCCCCTGCTTGGCTAACCGTCCAATCGTCCGCGAAACATTCGGCGTTTGGCGCAATTTGAACAAATATGGCAACTGGCGCTTCTCGGCCTCCATCATCATCCTTTCACTGGCGTGCGCATTATCGCCGCGTATCAACGTCGGCCAATCCTTCCGGTCCCGCGCATCCAGCCAGGCAAATAGCGTCGGCTGGGCGTACTCGCTCGCGCTCTGATTGCCCGCTTGGGTATCGACGTTCAGCACGAGCTTGCCCGCCGCCAGCACCATCGCCTGATAGACATGGGACGGGCGACACGGCTTGGTCGGGTTGTACCCCAGGCGAGCCGCCTCCTGGTGGCCATAGAGGGCTTGGATGGTGGCGTCCAGATCGAGAACTCAGTCGAGTTCAAGAGGGGGCGCGAAGGTACGATCCACCTGTTGACCGATCCATAGGGTGAGAGCGTCATCGTCGACCCGCTCGAAGGCGCGGCGTCGAAACGTCTTCACGCCGAACAGGCTTGCCATCACGGTATCGCCCGACGGGGCGGTCATGTGGGCGTAGCGATGTTGGCCGATGAGGATCGAGTAGACGATGGTGGCGAGGATTTCTGCCTTGGCGGGTGAGTTATGGCTGGAGTAAGTCAAGGGGCCGGAATCGACGAACTCTTGCCAAGTGTTACTTACTTTCAGGAAGTCGATGAAGTAAGCGAGGAGCCCATGGCGAATGACCGCGGGGGCCGGTTCCCAGCAGGCTTTGACAGGGCCGCCAAGGGTGTCGATCCGGTGGGGGGGCGGAGGGGGCAGCAGTCGGCTCACCTTGCGGGTGAAAGGCTAAACAAGGATTGAAGGCGCTCATCCCGTTCAGTGTCAACCATTTCCAGTCGAGAGGGCCACGACGCGGGGCTTCAACCGCCGACTATAGGATGATCGGTAAGGGCCATGGTGTTCGTTGAAGCGGAAACGGATGCGACGGCACGAAGAGGTCGACGCAGGCAGCGCGATCTACGCAGGTGATCCAGATCGCCTGCGCGGCTTGAACGAGATGCGGACTAATGAGGAGATCGCCCGGCAAATCCTCAGTTTACGCAGTGCTGCCGGTCTGTCGCAGGCGCAGCTCGCCAAGCTGATCGGTACAACGGCATCTGTCATTTGCCGGCTGGAAGACGCCGACTATGAAGGACATTCGCTGGCGATGCTCCGCCGAATCGGCGCCGTCCTCAACCAGCGGGTCGAAGTGCGTTTTGTACCGCTTGGCCGTTCAGCCTAGTGACATCATTGTTGGTTCGCTGGACCCTTTCGCGCTGACGGCTTCAGCACGTTCCACCTGCAAACCCACCAACCGCTCAGAGCTTTACTGCAATGCCGCATATGGGTTTGCGGCACGGGAGTAGACTCAAGGAATGTCGAGAAAAGCCGGTGTTGTGATTGAGCGCGACGACCATGGCTTTTACGCGTGGTGTCCGGAGTTGAAGGGTTGCCAATCACAGGGGGAAACTCTAGACGAGGCGATGGCGAATATCCGAGAAGCCGTCGAGTTGTACCTAGAAACTGTGCCGGCCGACGAGCGGGACGAGCTTTTCAGCAGATAGATCCTCACCACTTCGATCGAAGTAAATGGCTAAAGCACCTCGCTGGACGGCGGCGGACGCTGAATCGGTATTGCTGCGTGCCGGCTTTTCAGTGCTTCGGTCCAAGGGTAGCCACCGCATTTACGGGAAAGGAAGCGTGAGGGTGGTTGTTCCATTCCATGCTGGAGTTGCATTGCATCACCGGATAATTAAGCAAGTCCTCGAGGCGATCGAGGAGGCTTCTGGCCTGCAATAGCCGAGAGCAATAGCCGAGAGTAGCGAGCACTTAGCTTTTGTGGGACTCAGATTCCGGTAGCAAATCCTGCCGGTAAGCCTCGCGCTCCTCGCGTAAGGCGCGAAGCATGCGGAAGTCGTCATACGGCACGTCGTCGAGATCCACGGCGAACCGCGCCGAAACCGCGAAGTCGGTGTCCTTTCGGCAAGCATGCGTGACGCAGTACGGGCGTCATAAGTAGGTTCAAAGAGTCGCTGGGAGGGGACTGGAAATGAGCCGAAAAGGAACACGATCAATCGCGGAGCCAATTGTGCGGTTGCAGCGCGAATTGGAAGAGTATCGCCGGATGCAGCCAAGGCGGGCGAAGTTGCCGGAGTCGATCAGGGAGGCCGCGGCGGCACTGGCACGCGCGCATGGCGTCTATGAGGTCGCCCAAGCTCTGCGGCTGGATTACATGGGATTTAAGAAACGACTGGGCAAAGTGGCAAGCCGCCGTCCGAATAAATCGATACCTGTTTTCGTCGAACTGATCGCACCGTCGCCGACGACAGGTGAAGGGTGCCTGATCGAATTCGAATCCACGCGCGGCGGCAAGATGAGCATCCACTGGCCCGTCAGAGTGGCTCCGGATTGGACAGCGTTACTACGCGCTTGGCGAGGCACCGAACAGTGATTCAGATCACGGCCCAGATGCGCGTGCTGGTGGCCATCGAGCCCGTCGAAGGACGAAAAGGCCTCGACTTACTCGTGCGTCTTTGTCAGGACAAGCTCGCCGAGGATCCATTTTTCGGCTGCGTATTTGTATTTCGCAGCCGCGGCGGAACCACGATCCGTCTGTTGAATTACGACGGCCAGGGATACTGGCTGGCGCAGAAGCGATTGTCGAAAGGGCGCTTCATTTGGTGGCCGGAATCC